>Ga0265297_10000566_pt1 | contig 106943 bp, 95 predicted proteins | sample Munlanlwell13791_FD_192502 | JGI IMG/M metagenome (GOLD analysis project Ga0265297, IMG submission 192502) | Leachate microbial communities from a municipal landfill in Southern Ontario, Canada - Leachate well 137-91 | ecosystem: Engineered > Solid waste > Landfill > Unclassified | place...
ACAGAACCGCTTTTGTTGCGTTTCTTCCTGACAAACATAACTATATTTTATCAACGGGACACCCAAATTCCAATACCCCTCCGACGAGGACGGGCTGATTTTAGAGAGGATTGGCGAAGTCAGGAATACACTTTCATAGAATCTTTCAACGGATTGAAATGGGATGAATTATTGTTGTCGGCATAAACTGTCGCTATATTCTCCTCAACAAACCTCACACCACGACACTTGAGCGAGAACAACATCGCCGTTTCAAATTCATAACGCTCGCCTCCAAGCCGAAGCAGACCGGGAATTTCGTCTGCCGGGATACCGCGCAAACCCGTCTGCGTGTCCGAGACTTTTACCCCGGCAAGCCCGAACAAAAACCGTGATATGATATTGCCCAGGAGACTCCGCAACGGCACATATCCCGAAAAAGCGCGCGTTCCCAGCACCAGGCAACCGGGGTTTTTACCCATCGCATTTGCGATGCGAAGAATATCCTCCGGCCTGTGCTGCCCGTCCGCATCCGCGGTTACAATGCCCGGCACGCCGCCGAAATTGGCAAGAAAATAATCAAACCCCGTTTTTAACGCGCGGCCTTTCCGCAATTGGCGGCACGAGTCAGCACATGGCATCCCGGAATTGCGCGCAATTTGTCAAAAACCCCGGTATATGCCGGCCCGCTTCCGTCGTCAACCACAATCACATCGTCAAAACCGGAATGAAGCAGCGTCCGCGCCAGAACAGGCAGCCCTGCCCCAGGTCTGTATACGGGAATCAGTACGGGTATATTCACTGCAGCCTCAGAGTCTGTTCAAAGTCTCCGTATTCTGCTGCAACCGGAGATTTCGCTACGAATGGAGACTTTAGGCAGGCTCTCATGACTTTCGTCCGCACAAAATTCCGCGCGCCTGAACTGCAAAAAACGGCAGAGTGAACAGAACCAGAGGCAATGCCGCCGTTGCAAAACGCGAACTGCCCAGCGGACCCGTAATAAAAGCCAGATAACCGACAAACAGAACAAAAACGAGACGGAGATTGGCATCAATCGATTTGTTGGCGATGAAGGAAATAACGGAAATGGTCTTTACGACATTGACCGCCAATATCAGGAATAAGGTCAGGATTATCAGCAGCGGCTGGCGCATGAGATGCTTGAAAATTCCCGCAAAACCTTCCTTGTGATAGTAATATTGGAAACCATTATTCTCAGGATTGCGAATATTGAAAAACCGGTAAATATCAAAACGACCGGGGTCCAGAAAAAAATTGACGGTTCCTTTTATATGGTACACGGCATAACGCAGCGGATGCTCCAGAACAATAGCTCTGCCGGAGACCAGCAGAAAACGCTGTCTTGCGGCGTAATCGGAGATTGCGGAAGCTTCCTTTTCTATTTCCGCTATCTTTGCATCGGCATATTCGGCCCCGCGCGTGCTTACCAGGAACAAATGCGTGTTATATTGCAACAAATTTTCAGCTGCAATGCTGGAATACTCAAAACATCCCGTTCTGTTGTAATTCCATGCGGACACGGTCAATATGCAGAAAAACGGAAACGCCGCCATGGGAGCGTAAAAAACCTTTCTGTGTTTCCATCCGAGATATAAGGCCAGTAAAGCGTTTGGCGCGGCAAACAAATAAAACACAGGCTTCACCAGCATTGCCAGCATGGTAAACAACGTATAAGCGGCCAGAGGGATGAAAGATGGTTTTCGCAATAATCTCCACAACGAGTAAAATGCCGCAAGTATCATGGTTTGAAACAACATTTCGCTCATTATCATGTTGGCATAAATGAATTGGGACGGCGTGAGCAAAATCGCAACCAAAACTGTATAAAGAGCCGGCGCGCCGAAAGCCCGCAGCATATTCGTCAACAGATAAACATTGAGCAATGACAGCAGCGATTGAGCCAGTATAACCGTAATATCGCCAGGATACACCGTTTGCAAAGCGGCTATAAACAATGGATATGCAGGCGGACGTCTGGTGTAAAGCTCCGGCGATAATGCGCTTGCGGTATCCCCGGCATAGAATATCCCTCGGCTGCGTATATTGGAAGCCTCCGCAAGATACTCGCTGGAATCCGGCGGCATATACATATTTCCATGAATGGCCTGGTAATAGAAAAATGCAATGTGAACCGCTCCCAGCACAAGCCAAAATAAGAGGCGCGCATATCGCTTGCGGAATTCTTCACAATTTCCGTCCGGCATTTTTGCTGTCATAATTCTATATCTAAACAAAGCCTTGAGCTATTTTACAAAAAAACATCTCACCGTATGGGTCAGGCTAATATCCCGTCAGTATTTTATGCAATAGCGCAACGCGATGTTTTTGGGACGGGTCTCGTTGGCTGTGCGCGGAGTTCCATTCCCATGCGAATCCGCAGATGCATCATCCGTATAAGTAGTATGATGCGGTCCGGCGGTATTTAATAAATTGCTCAACAATCCAGATCCCACCCCGCCAGCAGCTGACATTTCTTCCCATGTAATGGGGAATATGTGTCCCTGAAACGCATCATCCTGAAAACTTCCAAATGCGCGGGCGGTGTCGGTTGAGCCTGCCGCGTCGTAGCCGCGCGCGAAAACGCCCTGCATGTTGGGCGTCCTGAAATTCCCGCCCGAGCCGCCGAAGGTGTAGCCGGTTACCGCAAACAGCGCGGAATATGTCGTCGTGGATATATCCGCGCCGTCGGCGGCAAGATACCCCGCCGGGCATGTGCTGGACGCGAACATTATTACTGTTCCCACCGGATTCGGCGGCGACCATGACAGATTGCCGGAACCGTTATTTGTGAGGCAAGTGTATGTTATGCCCTGCGTTGCGGGGAATGAGTAATTCACCCCGTTTAACGTGGCGGTGGTTGCGATTACGCCGTAATTTGTCTTGATATTGCCGTTGTAAACATCCAGCTTTTGCGACGGGGTGTTCGTGCCTATTCCCAGGCTGACATTCACAATCGCCGTTGAGGCCGTGAGTCCGTAATCAACCGCTACGTTGCCGCCGGAGAATTTATACCCGCCGCCGAAGTAGAGCAGCATTGAATCGGGAACCGTGTTGTTCTTCGCGCCGATTGCGTTCTGCGAGTCCGACAGCACGAACGCGCCGGTTACCGCCGCCGTGGAAAAGCTGCCCGCCAGAAAGCTGTTGGCGCCGTTTGCGATGTTATAATGCCCGCCGGCGATGAAGCTTTGCTGCCCGGTGGCGGTATTATATTCCCCGCCGGCTATGGCGGCCTTGTCGCCTGAAACGGCATTGTGCGCGCCGCCGCTTATGACGCCGTAACTTGCGTTTGCCGTGTTAAGCGAGCCGCCGCCCACGACGGATAAATCGCGCGAGTAATTGCTGGCCCCGCCGGAAATTACGGCGTAATTGCCCGCCGCGCTGTTTTGCGAGCCGCCGCCGATGAAATTGTAAGTCCCTTCCGTGATGGAGTTGTAATACCCGCCGCCCGTGAAATGCCCCTCGCCCACGGCGGTGTTATAACTGCCGCCAACGACCGCGCTGCGCCCGTAAGACGGCAGCCCGACAGGGAATGTAACGACATTGGAATATCCGCCGCCGATGACCGAATACTCGGACGCGGCCTTGTTGTTTGAGCCGCCCGACAGAACGGCGAAATTTCCGCTTGCCACGCGGTCGCTGTCGTACCGGAAGGCTTGCAGGTCAACCGCATATCCGCCCCGCGCGTTGCCTCCGGTTGACTGCACGGCGGAACTGATATAAACAACCGCGCCGAAAGTTTGCGCCGCACCCCATGTGTGCGCTGTTGAATAATGCGCGGCGGCTATGGCCGGATTCGGATATGTGCCGCTCAAATCGCCACCGGCGGCGCCGCCGGAGGTATTGATTGAACCGACAGTGAGCGCGCCGGAAATATTTCCGTTTCCCTGAACATCCAAATTAAACTGCGGCGTTCCGGTGCTGATTCCGACACGTCCGGTATCTGTGACAGTAAATTTATATGCCCCCGAGTTTTTCACGCTCATCAGTCTGTTGTTGCCGCTGGAATGCGGGAAATCAACCAGTATCCCGGAATCCGCATTTCCGCCGCCGTCTGCCGAACCATACGCCTGAATGCGCACCATTGGGTTGTTTCTGTTGGTATCCCCGCCAATCAGAACGGACTGATTGGAATTTATTACAGTCGTGGAAAGGCTGACCAGACCTTGCACATTGACGTTGTTTGAAAACACCTGTGCGCCGGACCATGTATGCCCGGCGGATTGCGTTGCCGCCAGCGCGGGGTTGGGATAGGTGCCGCTCAAGTCCCCCGCCGCCGCCGCTCCGCCGGAGAGCAGCACGCCCGTAAGCCCGGAGCCGCCGCCGGAAAATTCTGTCGCCGTTACGGTGCCGGACACTTGCAAGGCGGTGGACGGAGAAAGTGTCCCGATGCCGACTTTCCCGTTCCCAAGCAGCGTCATCAGGGGCGCCATTGTCCCTGCGTTAGTGTAATCGTAAAATCTCATTCCGCCGATAGAACCGACGCCCCGGTTGGCTATTATATCCACTTCACCGCCGCCGCCGGAAAAATTCCAGCCAATCGCCGCCTTCCCGGTATTTGCTAGTGGCGCCAGAAGCGCGTCCGTATACAGATTCAAACCGCCCAGGGCCGGAAGTCCCGACACATTCAGGGAAAATCCGGCCACGGGTGCGGTGCCAATGCCGACATTGCCGGTGAAAGTCTGCGCCGCGCTCCACGTATGCGCGGCGGTTTGCGCCGCCGCCAGCGCGGGATTTGGATAGGTGCCGCTCAAATCTCCGGCGGCTGCGCCGCCTGCCGCGTTGATGGAACCAACCGTTACCGCGCCGGTGAAACGGCCGGTCCCCTGCACATCCAGCTTATACGCGGGCGAAGACGTGCCGATTCCGATATTGCTTCCGCTGACATAGGCGGGAGAGGCGGTTACGGTAGTCGCGCTTATGTAATAAGGAATCGCTCCGGTGGCGGAACCTGTGGTAAAAAGCGCGTCGTCCGCAAAAACAGACGGCGCGAAGACAATCATTATAAAAACGAGCGTTACGCGCTTCATATCATCCCCCTTTCATGGCAGCCTGTCCTGTTGTATATACTACGCTTATAATATACCTTTTCTAGTGTACTTTATAAAGCGGAAAACGGGCAAGCGGCGGCGCCGCTTTTGCTTGTCCAAAACAGGCGGCGAAGCCTTCGGGATTTCTTTCATATAATCGTGATATGTTTTTGCTGCTGATTGTCTCGCTTGCCGGGTGGCCGCTTCTGCTGGGGAAAACCGCCGGGCGGACGCCGGAGCGCATGATACTGCCCTCGCTGGCGCTTGTCATCGGCGCGCTGTGCTGCCTTGCGCTGGCGGGCTTTGTATCCGGCGGAATACGGGCGGTTTTCTGGGCGGGGCTGGCGGCTTTTGCGGCATGGGTTTTCATCTGCTCGCGGAAGCGCTGCTTTGGCGAAAGCATGACGCCCGGTTTTTTGATTTTTCTGGGCTGCGCGCTGCTGGCGCGGTGGAAATTCGCGGACGCGCATTATTCCAAGCTGGACGAATTCTCGCACTGGGGATTTGCCATAAAGGAATTGCTGGCGCATGACCGCCTGCCCCTTGCCGCGGACGCGCTTAAATTCAAGGATTATCCGCCGGGGGCAACGGTTTTCCACGGCTTTGCCGCAAAAATAGCCGGGTACAGCGAGGGAACCTCGTATTTCTCGCAAAGCCTGCTTATGCTGGGGCCGCTGGCGGGGTTTATAAACCGCAAAAACGCGGCGGTATCGTCGCTGATGTATTGCGCCGCGCTGGCGCTGCTGCTTGTTTTCGGTTATGAGACAAGAACTCTGAACTCGCTCTACGCGGATCAGGTGATAGCGGTTTGGTTCGGCATGGCCGCCGCGCTGTATTTCACATCAGAGAGGGAAACGGCGGACGCGCTGGCCGCGCTGGCGGCGCTGGCCGTCCTGCCACTGATAAAAGACGCCGGACTGCCGCTTGCGCTGGCGGCGGGCGCGGCGATAGCCATTGATGCCGCAAGAAAAAACAAACTCATTGCCGCGGCTCTAATCGCCGCGCCGCTGCTGGCGGCCTGGAGCTGGCTGCATTATCAGCACGCGCACGGGCTGCAAAAAGTTTTCCCCATGCCGGCGGCAAGCCCCGCCGGCCTCGCGTTCTGGGAAAACGGCGCGCTGGCGCTGGCATTTGCGAAAAAATACGCGCTGCAGCCGGTGGGGTTTGCAATCGGCGGGCCTTTTGTTTCGGCATTGCTGTGGCCGTTTCTGATTTTATGGGCGGGATGGCGCATTGTTCCGCACCGCAGGCAGGCCGTGTTCCTGGCGGGGTATGCGGTTTACTCCTTCGGGCTTCTGCTGGTGTACCAGCGCAGCTTTTCGCCGGAGGAGGGCAAATATCTGTTCTCCTTCGCCCGCTATATGTCCATATACCTGCTGGGCTGGGCGCTGGCGGTTCTGGGACATGCCGAAGGCGAAGCCGCGCCCGGAAAGCGATGGGCATATGCGCTTGCCTTCACGGCGGCCTGCGCCGCCATACTGACATGCGAAACACCCGCCCTTACGCCCCGCCGCGCCCGCGCGCGCGGGCTGGCGGGCCTGCTGGCCGCAACGGCGCCGCAATCGCGGGTATACGTGATTTGCCAGGGGCAGGGACAGGCGGCGTTTTACGAATACAGGTATGAATTGTCGCCCCATCCGAGCAATCTTTATAACTGGAGCCTGTCGCCGGATTCCGTTGCGCCGGAACGGTGGAAGGAAGCGCTGCGCGGCTACGATTACGCGCTTATAGCGTCGGCGGACGACAAATTCTGGAAGGATTATGCGGACGTCTTCAGCGGCGGGCCGGAGGCGGCAAAGCACGCGCTGTTCAGGGTATCCGGCGACGGGACATTGCGGTTCTGAAAAAGCAGGACAATATGCGCGCCGAATCCGCCAGCGGCCTGAAATGAGACGGCGCCCCGTAAACGGCGGCTATTTCCCGCTCAATAATTTCAACGCCTTTCCGCCGGGCCAGCAGCAGGACAGCCGTTTCAAATTCATAACGCTCTCCCGGCAGTTCCGGCAATTCCGGCAGCAGGGCGGCGGGAATTCCCCTCAGGCCGGTTTGCGTATCCGACAAGCAGGACCCCGCCATGCGGAACAGGAATCCAGCCAAAACATTGCCAATCCGGTTCGGCAAAGGCGCATTAGCGCCGAAAGCGCGCGCCCCCAGTATCAGGCAGCCGGGATTTTCCTCAAGCGCGCGGGCGATTCTGATTATATCCTCCGGCCTGTGCTGGCCGTCGGCATCGGCGGTTATGACACCGCCGATTCCGGGGAAATTGCGCATGAAATACTCCAAACCGGTTTTCAGCGCCCGCCCTTTCCCGCGGTTGCGGCCATGCGGCAGCACGTGGCAGCCCATGCCGCGCAATTCCGAGAAAATACCCTCATATTCCGGGCCGCTGCCGTCGTCCACGATAATAATGCGCTTGAAGCCGCCTTCGCGCAGCGTCCGCGCCAGAGCCGCAAGCCCGTCCGGCGGCCTGTATGCGGGGATGAGCGCATTCATGGGATGACTAACGCCGCCAGCACAAGCGCGCCCAGCGCGCATGCCCAAAGCCCGTATTCAAGCGACGGGCTGGAATAGCGCAGCACGAATTCCTTCTCCTGCCCGGGCAGGCAGACCAGCGTCTGGCCCGTCACGCGCATCAGCACTTTGGCGGGGCGTCCGCCGGACAAGGCGGAAAAGCCGGGGTCGTATATCGTATTGACCACCACGCAGCCGCCGCCCTCGTTCAGACGCGCAGTAACGGTATTGGCGGCAAATTCCAGCTCGCCGGCGGGGACGGAGGAATTTTCGCGGAACAGCATGGGGAACGCTCTTTTATCCTCAAATATAACGCGGCTGCCGTCCCGGGCGGCTTCTTTTATTCCGTTGCGCTCAAGAATGCCGGCGTAACGGCGCATTTGACCCGCGCAAACCACATACCAGCGCGCCCCCCAGACGCGCAGCCGCCGGATTTGCCTGTCCTCCAAGCGCGACAAAAAATCCTCGTCGCTGTGCAAACCCGTGAACTGCATAATGCGGAAAGGCGGCGTCAGCATCCTGTAGCCCGACACATGGAACAGGCCGAACAATGTGGCATAATCAAACCCCAGGGAAGCCGTTGTGTCATTGCCGCTCCGCTGCCAGCCCAGCGACACAATGCGACCCTGCGCCAGCATATTAGCGCGCGGCTCCACGGCGGGGATTGCGTCGGAGTGGCATTTGAACAGCGCCCTGGGCCCCAGGAAATAAAACAGCGCCATATTCAGCAGATGCAATGCCAGCAGCCAGCGTCTGCCGCCAATCATTTGAAAACCATAGGCCGCCAGCGCCAGGATGAAGAAATCCGCAAAGAAAAGCATCTTGAAATGCCAGCGGAATCTGTTCAGCGGGGGAATGTAATACTCATACCAGTTGAACACCCCGAACGCCCACAACAGCGAGAAAACCGCAAAAGCCAGCATCACAAACTGCCCGGTCCAAACGCGCTTGCAATCCCGGCGCCAGTTCCGCCAGGCCGCCGCGCCCGCCGCCGCTGCCAGCGCAAGGGGCACATAGCCCAAGTGCGCCAGCTTGTCCAGTTGGCTTAAATCGGCAAGGCCGGCGGGCATGGCATGATACGGCCACACCAGCCCCAGCAGCCATTTAAGCGGCGGGAAATTGTATTGCGAAAACCAGGTGTACTCCATCGGCTTGCTGCGGTCCGCGGAGGCGGCGATTACTTCCCGCATAATTGCGATTTGCGGCCCCGCAATCAGCAGCCCCGCCGCCGCCGCGACGGCTGCCAGCATAAGCGCGCGCCAGTTGCGATGCGCGGCGGCGGGAACGGCCCGCGCCAGCCAGCGCGGCAAATCGCCAAAACCGCGCGGCCCCGCCTCCTCCGAAATCACGCATACAGCCAGAAACAAAAACGCGACGGCAAAGCCGCTGACCCCGTACTGCGGGTGAGTCATAAGCAGCAGCATTCCAAGCGAGGCGGCGAAAACGGCGGCTCCGGCGCGGTCCGCTTTCGCGTATATCCGCAGCATTCCGTACATCATAAACGGAAAGCAGGCCGCCGCAGGCCCCAGTATCCACCAGGAAGCCTGCGTCAAAATCACAAACGGGCACAACGCCCATGCCGCCGCGCCGAATGCCGCCGCCCAAAAACCCAGTCCCAGCCCCCCGCAAAACAGAAAAAATCCAAGTCCGGAAACATAGACGCACAGCGAGGCCAGCACATCAACCGCGCCCCACCAGTGGCCGAGCAGTTTCTGGCTCAGCCATACCGACAGCATCGCCGGCGGATATGAGATGAACAAAGTGGGCGTTCCCAGAAACTGATGGAAATTGTAGCGGGCTATTTCGCCATGCACCGACAATGCGCGCCAGCCGTGGACGAAGGCGGGCAGGGTTATGTCGCGGTTGTCGTCCTGAAGGAAATAATACGGCGCGCGCAGCTCCAGCAGAAAAACAAAAACCGCCGCCGCCACGGCAAACAGGGCCGCGAAAACAAGAAACCGCCGCCGGTCAAAACCGGCGAAACCATCCCGGATATTCATGCTATAGCGGCGAGCCTGCCGCAGGGGGCGGCAGGCTCGCGGACGAAAGTACGGCGGTTACGGCCTGCCGGCCATTGTCAGCGCCATTATGGCCTTGACGGTGTGCAGCCGGTTTTCGGCCTGGTCAAAGACTATGCTCTGCGGGCCGTCTATGACGGCGTCCTCCACCTCCGCGCCGCGGTCCGCCGGAAGCGGGTGCATGTAGACGGCATTGGGCTTTCCCAGCTTCATGCGCCGCTCGGTGCAGACCCAGTCTTTATATTTGGCTATCAGCTTCATGCCAAGCTCTTTGCGCTCGGCCTCGGGAACCTTCTGGTCCTCCAGATACTGATGGCAGCCCCACGATTTCGGGTACAGCACCACCGCGTCTTTGAACGCGGCGTCCATGTCGTTTACTATCTCGAATTTGGAACCGCTTTCCTTCGCATAGCGCCGTGCCGCCTCAACCGTGCGCGGCATCAGGTTGAATTCCGGCGGATGGGCCAGCGTAACATCTATCCCGAAACGCGGCAGCAATGTGATAAGCCCCTGCGGCACCGACAAAGGCCGCGCATAGGCGGGCGCATAAGTCCAGCTTATCACGAATTTCATGCCGCGCAGATTCGCGCCGAATTTTTCGCGCACCGTCATCAGGTCGGCTATGCTCTGGCAGGGATGGTCCACGTCGCATTGCAGGTTCACCACTGGGATGGAGGAGTTTTTGGCCACCTCGCGTATATACTTGTTGCCTATGCCGTAGAAGCAGTTGCGTATGGCTATGCCGTGCCCGTAGCGGGAAAGCACCATGCCCGTGTCCCTGGGCGTCTCGCCGTGCGAAATCTGCATTTTGTCCGGGGTCAGGTCGTGGGCGTGGCCGCCAAGCTGGGTCATCCCGGCTTCGGTGGAATTGCGCGTGCGGGTGGACTGCTCGAAAAACATCATAAACAGCGTCTTGTCCTGCAAAATCCGGTGCGCCTCGCCAAGCGAGAAGCGGCGCTTCAAATCCGCCGACACGTCCAGAACGGTTTCCAGTTCCTCAACGGACCAGTCAACGGTCTCTATCCAGTCTTTCCCGCGAAGCATTGTTTTCATTTGGTTTTCTCCACAATAAGATACTGGGGCAGCGCGGCGTAGAAAACCGCCGCCTTTAGCAAATCTTCCAGCCTGACATGTTCATTGACGGTATGCGCGTAAACCTCATCCGAGGGGCCAAAGCCTATAGTGGGAATTTTCAGCCGGCCCGCGCTGGCCACGCCGTTGGTGGAAAAAACCCATTTGCCGGCCTGCTGCGGCCTGCCGTGCACAAGCTCCGCCGCTTTAAGCGCGGCATGCACCAGGCGATGCTTTTCGCCCAGCGTCCAGGTGGGAAAATACTTTTCCTGGCTGACCGCAAGCCCGGTCCACGCTTTGGCCTTGTATTCCAGCACCTCAACCGCCGCCCGGAACTTTCTTACTGACGGCAGCGCTTTAATCTGGCGCAGGGCAAGCGCGCTGGTCTCTCCGGCGGTAAGCCGCCTGTCCAGATAGACGGAGCATTCGTCCGGCACGGCGTTGAGCGACGGGGTTTTGCAGTCTATGCAGGTTACGGCCACAGTCCCCTTGCCCAGGAATTTGTCGCCTTTGAGCTTTTTGTCCAGCGCGGTTATTTCCGCGACGATGCCCGCCATTTTGACAACGGCATTGTCACCGCGCTCCGGCGCGCTGGCGTGGCAGGAGCGGCCTTTCACAACCACCCTGATTTCCATTCTGCCGCGGTGGCCGCGGTAAACCGAAAGATTGGTCGGCTCGGTAAGCACGACATAGTCTGGCTTTATCCTTTCCTTGTTCACGATGTGCAGGAGAGGCAGCCCGTCGCAATCCTCCTCCATGCAGGAGCCGCAGGCGATATAGGTGTAGCCGCCCTCCAGCCGCATCTCCCGCATCAGTTTTGCGCCGTAGATGACAGAAACCATGGCCAGCTTCTGGTCGGTGGCGCCGCGCCCGTAGATGACGCCGTCCCGGAACTCGCCCGCGAAAGGATCGCGCTTCCATGCCGTCCGGTCGCCCACGCCAACGGTGTCTATATGCGCGTCGTAGAGTATCTTTTTGGGCCCGTTGCCCATGAACCCCAGCACATTGCCCATGCGGTCCAGGCGGACCTGGTCAAAACCGGTTTTTTTCATCTCCGCCGCGATGCGCCGGGCGACTTTCTCCTCGCCGCCGGAGCAGCCGGGGATGGCGACAAGCTCGCGCGCGAACTCCAGCATCGCGGGCTCGTATTTTTTGACGGCGTCACGCATTATTTTTGAATCAAGCATAACCTTCCTCCAAAGAGATTAAAAAGCGGAAGCGGAAGCGAACACGCGGAAATCCATGTTGAAAAATATGTTGTCGCGCGTTTCCATGTCGCGCAGGGCGGCCTCGTCTATGTTGCGGGCGCAGACCATGGCGGCCAGCCGGTCAAAATTCCCGCAATGCTCCAGCACCCGGCCACCGCCGCAGCCGGAGGCGCCGCCCCCCTGCATCGCCCAGTCCGACGACTGGGCCAGCATCAGCTCCCGCGCCGCCTGGTTGAGGGCGCGTTTTTCAATATGGCCGACGTCCTGGAACTGGAAGCGGTTGGCAAGCTCCACCATCTTCTCGGCGGCGGCGTTGAGGCGGGGATAAATCCAGTCGTTATCCGGGGAAAGCCATTGCTCAAAATAGCCCCCGCCGGACAGCGACGCGGCGTCCGGCTCTATTTCGCCGGAGACAGCGGCCTGCGCGGCCTCCACGGCCTCGCCGGCGCAGACCATCTGAAGGGGCAGCCGCTCCTGCCGGATAAACCGTATGACATGTTCCAGGAACTCCAGTCCCTCAAACCACTTCCCGCCGAACAAATCCGCATCGCAGGCGCAGGTGATTACCGGCCTTATGCCGCTGGCCCGGTCCGCGGCCTCCGCCTGCTCCAGCCTGCGCCTCAGAAAGTATTCCGCATGGGCGCGCGCCACGCGGGACGCCGCCTGCGCGTCGTATGCCCCGAAGGACGCGCAATCCAGATAAACCCCGCCGCCGGAACCGGAAAAAGACAGACAGTCCTCCAGCGAGGCGGCGTCGCAGGCGAAAGCCAGCGCCCCGCCCGCCAGCCGTGCAGGCGCGTAAAGCCCGTATTTGGGCTTTGGCCGCGCGCACTCAAATGACCGCGCCGGAAGGAATACGTAGTTTATCCCCGCAAGCTGCATGTACTGGGAAAGACGCGGCTCGAACGCGCCGCCCGCCAGCCACAGCCCGCGCGTTTTGCGGGAAAACCGCTCCTGATAATCCGCCCCGGCCACCGACACCTGCGCGCGGGAGCATTCGGGATGTATGAACAGCGGCAGCACGGCATGAGTGGCGGTGGATGTTATAACTTCAATCTGGCCGTTCTGCTGAAGCTGCTTGAGCGGGGTTACAAGGTCGCCGCTGTAGCGGTCCAGCACGGCAAGCGCGCTTTCGTAGCGCAGATGCGCGAATGCAGCCGACTCGTCGCCCAGCCCGGCCTCTATGTAAGAGCGCAGCCTGCCGCCCAATTGCTCGTCCTCCAGCATCGCGCACAGAGAGGGCGACAGCGAAACCGTGAATGCCGGGCGTATATTGTCGCGCGAAAGACGCTCCGCCATATCCACAAGCGGGGCATAGGTGTTGGCGACGGCGGAGAAAAACCCCTCCTCGCCCGCGCAATCGCCGTTTTCGCCCTGGCGCGCGAACGGCTTGTGCGCGCAAATCACAAAAGACAGCAGGCCTTTTGCGCTCATTGCCCCTCCGCGCCGCGCGGCACGAAAACGGTGTTGGATTCCAGCCTGCAATGCGTTTCCCCGGAGGCGGAAAACACCGCCAGCTCCGCGCGGTAATAAAGCCCGCGCTGCGGGGGCTTGAAATAAAAGCGCAGCCCGTCCCAGCCGCGCCTGAACTGGCAGGCCTGCGCGCCGGAGACGGCGTCAAAAACGGTTATCAGAATTTCTTGAGAGAATGAGCCCTTGCGAAAGAAATCCGCCTTGGTCTTTGTCCACTCCCAGTATACAAGCACGGAATCGGGACCGGAGGTCAAAAGCGCAAGCCGGTCGCGGCGGGATTCAAGACTGCGGCGCCACATGCCGTCCGCGGAATTTTCCAGCGTATCAGAAGTGTTCTGCCCAGTGTCCATCGCGCGCTCCTGATTGATTGTTCCAAAAACATGATGATATGTCAATAAATTTGCGCGCGCGGCGTATAATATCGGATAATTCAGGAAACGGAGGTATGCCATGGAAGAGATCAAGTCCCCCCCCCAAGACAAAGCATGCGCCTGCGCGCCGCGCGCGCTGGCGCGCAGGAGAGCATTGCCGGTGCTGGCGCTGTTTTTCACCGTGTTCGCGTGGATAACCGCGCTTTACTCGGTTGGCGTGCTGGCTTTCAACTGGTCGCTGATAATCAAGTCCCCGTCGCCGGACAGAAACCTTCTCTACAGCGGCGTAATCGCGTCCGTGGTGCAGCTTCTGATGGGAACCGCGGTAACCTGCTTTTTCATCTGGGCCTCGCAAATAACGAAACTGCTGCTGGACATGGCCGCAAAAATTGACCCCGAGCGGTATGGCCAAAAATAGACCGGGCTGTCTGGCGGCGCTGGCGGTTGCGGTATTATGCGCGCCCGCCCGCGCCGACACGATACGACTCTCCGGCGGAGGGGTGATAAAAGGCTCCGTCATATACTCGGACGCCGGTTCCGTCAAAATCCTCTCGCCTTCCGGGGAGATAACGTTGGATAAGGCCTCCGTGCTTTCGGTAACGCCGGAGAGATACATAGTGCGGCTCAAAGACGGCTCGTCCGTCTCAGGCGAACTCAAGGACATAGACTCCGCGCGCATCACGCTTAAAACCGCCGCCGGGGAAATGGCATTCTCGCGCGATTTCATAACATCCATAACGCCGGAGGACGCGCCCCAGCCGCCGGAGCAGCCTGTTGCGGTTTCATCTGCTGCGGCGTCCGCCGCGGCTGCTGCCGCGCCCGCCGCCGCAACTGCGGCAACTGCGGCGCAACCTGCTGTCCCTGCGACGCTTCAACTTCCCCCGGCACAGGAAAGCCTCGCGGCGCAGCCAGCCGCGGCAAACGCGGATACTTCTTCCGCAAAGCAATTCAGCGGCGCAGCCGCGCAACCCGTTCCGCGGCAAACGCCGCTTCCCGAGGCAACGGAAACCGTTCAAGCTCTCCCGGCGGCGCAGCCTCAGATGCCGCCGGGCCGTGAAACCGGCTGGCATTCCGCAACGGAAAGCGCGCAGAAGGCTGCCGCAGCGAAAGGCAATCTGGAGGCGGGCATCGGCTACATGGCCTCGCCGGGCCTTATGAAAAACGGCCTCTGGGGCGAGCTGGCGTATATGCTTGGCTATGACGGCTATCTTATCTGGGACGGCGGGCTGGATTTCGGCGCGGCGCTGGCTTTTTCCAAGGCGGACTCCGATATTTCCGGCTTCACGCCCGGCTCGCTGACCGTTATCCCGCTGGAGGCGAGGGCCAGGCTGTTTTTCGGGCACAAAGCCGTCAGGCCGTTTATCCTGCTGGGCGCGGGATATTATATGTTTTCCAACAAATCCACGCCGCCGCCTGGGCAGAACGAAAGCGTCGGCAACTGCACGGGATTTATGGCGGGGCTTGGCGTGTCGGGAAAACTATTCGGCAGGCTGAATGTCTCGCTTTCGGCGGCGAAACGTTTCGCCGCACCGGAAGCGACAATAATAACCCCGTCAGGCGGCTCTCTGGCGGATCAATCCTCGCGGACGCTGGACTTTTCACCGGTAACCGGACTGCTCTCGCTTACGCTTGATTTCTAGTTATTGCATGCGCAGAAACGCATCACTCCGGCGTTTGACGCATCGGCAGTCGTTGCAGGAGTGGGACATCTATCGCTTTCATCAAAGTAGGGGGGCGCGTACATATATATGCAACCAAACCCTGCGGCGCAGGAACCCCAATCCGTCCCAGTACCAGGCTTCCCCAAAGCTACCGACACGTTGTGGCAGTTCGCAAGCGTTCCGCCTGACCCCGCGTACGACACTGTGGCAGCGTTGTAGCCGCTATGTGTGGAACAGACCGTAGTGCAGGATTGCCCGTCAGCCCCCAAATACCACCAGTAGCCGCCAACCTGCACGCCGCTTTGCACGCATGACGGGGAACTTTGGTTCAACGTGCCGTTATAGCAGCTTACGCTAACCGAACCTGTATGTCCGCCCGCCGTATTTGTGACGGATGTGCTGCCCCCGTGCGAGAGAGCGCCCGCAGTGCCGCTGCATCCGGGCGACCAGTTGACCGTTTGCGACGAACATCCGGCGCAATCGGATACCGTTATGTTCGCGCCGTGCTTTTGTATGAAACCGCTAGTGCCGGTCCATTCGCCCGCGCTGTAGACTGGAACGTAAAGCGCATGCCCCGTGTTGTTGGTTACTATTTTACAGGTCCCGAAAGTATCTACGAGCAGGTTGCCGCCGTTGGCTATGTTTATGTTCTCCTGCGCCGCAACCATTCCCCCCCACATCACCGGCGACATCGCCACAACACCGGCTTTTATTAAGGATGCGATGGCGTGCGTTTGCTTGCGTGTGCCCATTGTACATCCCCCCTGTCTACAGCGCTCACCTAACGGCATAATACTATCACATTTTTTACCATCCAAACAACGCGCTCAGGCAGGCAGCCGGCGATTAGCAAAACATCACTGTTTAAACCCGGATTGCGCCGTCCGGCGCAATCCGGGCCGGAGAATTTTATTTCGCGGATTCTGTTTTTGCCGTCGGTTTCGGCTGAGCGGCGGGTTTGGCCTCCGCCTTCGGGACGCGCACTATCTCCACCTTATTCATTATGGCGGGGCTGAAAGCCATGCCGTTCTGCCCCGGCATGTCGGCTATGGCGGAAACGATATTCAGGCCTTCCACCACCTCGCCGAATATGGCGTGCTTGCCGTTGAGATAGCTGGGATACTCTTCAAAATCGCCGCGCGGCACGTCGGTTATGAAGAACTGGCTGCCATTGGTGTTGGGACCGGCATTGGCCATGGCCAGAAGGCCGGGCTTGTCAAAGCCGAGTCCGGGGGCAAATTCGTCCTCAAACTTGTATCCGGGGCCGCCCTTGCAGCTGTTAAGCGGGTCGCCGCCCTGAATCATAAAGCCCGGAATGACGCGCATGAAGGCCAGCCCGTCAAAAAACCGGGTTTTCTGTTTTTTGCCGGTAACCGGATGCGTCCATTCCTTTGTCCCCTCCGCCAGCCCGACGAAATTGGCCACGGTTTTGGGGGCCTTGTCTTCAAAAAGCCGGCACACTATTTTGCCCTTGGTGGTGTTAAGCACCGCGTAAAGGCCGGGTTTAAGTCCGGCATTTTCCTGCGCTGCGGGCTTGGCGTCCGCCGCGGACACTCCCGATACCGCCGCGCATGCGATGGCCGCGGTTATGGCTGCTGTTTTCATGCTTGCTCCTTTGGTGATTTCAACGGTTTGAGGCCGCCGGGGACGGGGCGCGACTGCTGCGCCTCCCGCTCGGCGGCGCGCTCGCAGAAATACTCCTGCGCGCGGAATTTGCGTTTTCCCTCCGGCGGGGACAGCTTTTTGTAACCCCCGTCGGATTGCAGCGCCCAGCCGCTCTGGTTGTCCCTGAAATACTGCGACAGGATGTCGGAAATTTCCTTTTTCGCCTGCCTGTCCTCCACGGGGAAAAGCAGCTCCAGCCGCTTGTCCAGGTTCCGGGGCATCCAGTCCGCGCTGGAAAGCCACACCTCCTCGTCGCCGCGGTTGCGCAGGCACAGGATGCGACTGTGCTCCAGAAACATATCCACGACGCTGATTACCTCTATGTTTTCGCTAAAATCCTTCACGCCGGGGCGCAGGCAGCAGATGCCGCGCACGTTGAGGCGGATTTTCACCCCCGCGCGCGAGGCGGCGTAAAGCGCGTCTATAATATCCCTGTCCGCAAGCGAATTCATCTTCGCCGTTATCTGGCCCGGGCGCTCCGGTGTGGAAAGCGCGGCCTCGCGCTCTATGAGCTTTATTATTTTCCGGCGCAGGCCGTAGGGGGCGGCCTCTATCTTTTTCCATGCCGGCGGGTCGGAAACGCCGGTTACCATGTTGAAAAAAGCGGAGATGTCCGCCGCGATATCCTCGCGTGCGGTGAAAAGCCCGATGTCGCCGTAGAGTTTTGCCGTCCTGTCGTTATAATTGCCGGTGGCAAGATGGACGTAACGGCGTATCCCGTCGTCCTCGCGGCGGACCACGAGGCAGGCCTTGGCATGGGTTTTCAGCCCGGCCACGCCGTAGATTACATTCGCCCCGGCGGCCTCCAGCCGGCGCGCCCAGCCGATATTGTTCTCCTCGTCAAAGCGGGCCATAAGCTCCACCAGCACCGTAACCTGCTTTCCGGCGGAGGCCGCGCTTTCCAGAATGGCGGCCACCGGCGCGTCGGCCCCCACGCGGTAAAGCGTCTGTTTGATGGCCAGCACCCCGGGGTCCCGCGCCGCCTCCGAGAGGAAGACCTTGAAAGCGTCAAAACTCTCGTACGGGAGATGGACGGTTACATCCCGCTCCCGCAGCAGCTTCCAGACATCGCCGGCGGTTTCAATGCCGGAAACCCGGCGGGGCCGCCAGGATTTGCGCTTGAGGTTTTCAAAACCCGGCTGGAAAGCCAGCTGCGAAATGCCCTTTATGTCCGGCCATTGTCCGCAATCCACAATTTCAGCCGAAGACAAATCCAGCGCGCGGCCCAGGAAATCCCGTATGTCTTTGGGGGCCGAGACTTCAAGCCGCGCAATTTTCCCTTTCCGCCGCAGCCGCACCGCGCTTTCCATGGCCTTGAGGAAATCCTCCCCCGCATCCTCGCCGAAGGCAAGCTCGCTGGCGCGGGTCAGCCGCGCAAACCCGCGCGAGAGTATCTCCCTGCCGGCAAAAAGCTCCTGCGCGAAGCGGGCGACGATATCCTCCAGCAGAAGGTATTTCAAACCCTCCTGCGCCGGCAGCGCGGCCATGCGCGGCAGATTGGCGGGCACCTCCACCGCCGCGTACTTGCCGCCGGCAAAACCGGCTATGAAATACAGCCGCAGATTCGCCAGATGCGGCATTCTGCGGCGCAGCGCAAGCGGGGTCAGCACGGGCAGCAGTTCCCTTTCAAAATAGCCGCGCGCATGGGCAAGCCCGGCGGCGTCCAGCCCGGAAATGTCGGCCCGGCAAATTCCGGCGCGCTCCAGCGCGGGAATTATCCCGCCGGAAAACAGCGCGTATTGCTCCGCCACAAGCTCCCGCGCGCGCAGACGCACTGTTTTTGACTCCGGGTCCGCCGTATCCAGCCGGGGGACGCGGACCATGAAAAACTCGTCCATATTGGAGCTTGTGATGCCGCAGAATTTAAGCCGCTCCAGCGCGGGAAGGGTTTCGTCCGCCGCCTGCGCCAGCACGCGGCGGTTGAATTCCAGCAGGGACAGTTCCCTGTTGATATATTTGTCGCTCACGCGCGCTCCTGGCGCAGCACGGCGGGGTAGCCGTAGACATCCAGAAAAAAATCCGACTTGCCGGCAAGGCTCTGCTTTTCCAGCGCATAGTCGCCCGCGTCGCCGGAGAAGGCGATTACGCAGGCGTCGTCGCGTTTTTCTATCCTTATCTCCTTGAACTTCTGCTGATGGCTGTTGTCCAGCGCGTCGGCCACGCGCAGCATGGCGGCCAGCTTGGCCACCACGGTGCGGTCCGTCCGGGAAAGCGACATATACGCCGTGTGCGACGGTTTGGGCAGCGAGCGGCGGTGATAGCGCGCCACATTGGACACAATGTCCTTGTGCGATTTGCGCAGGCCGAAAATCTCCGCCGCGTCTATCAGATACATTGAATGCTTGTGATGGCTGGAAGGCGAAATATAGGTGCCGACGTCGTGGAGTATGCCGGCGGCCTCCAGCAGCAGCCGCTCCGCGGGGCCCAGGCCGTGCTCCTTCTGCAGCGCGTCAAAGAGCTTTAGCGCGTTGGCGGTTACATTCAGCGCGTGAGCCTCGTCGTAGCGGTATTTCCTGCCGACGCCCTTGCAGGAATTGATTACCTGACGCGACAGGTCGCGCCTGCGCCCGCAGGCCATTCCGGCAAGCTCCAGCATGACGCCGGCGCGTATGCTGGCGTCCGGCACGAGGACGGTTTCGGCTTTTGTCTCTGAGAGGAACGCCGAGTAGACCAGCATGGACGGATAGAGTATCTCCGCGTCGCGATAAGGCAAAGACAGCGAGCGCGCCCTCTCCTCCACGCTCATTTTTCCGATATTTTTAACAAAATCCAGATACGCCTTGCGCGCCACGGCATAATGCGAGGCCCCGCCTTTCCCGCCTATCTCGCGCGCGACGGCGCGCATGTCCCCGCCGGCGGCTATGAAAGTGTCCACGCCGGAAGGCGCGAACTCGCGCGAGAAATCCTCCATCATGGTGTGCAGGTGGCGTTTCATCGCGCGCGACAGCGCGGAGGAATCCGCCCTGATGGCAATGTCCGCGCTCTGCGGCAGCCGCACCGAGCCCAGCGGAAGAGAGCGCGAAAACTCCACCCTGCCTTTGACCAGCAAAGTAAGCTCCGTCGCGCCGGCGCCAACCTCCATCACAAGCGCGTTGACCGACTGAAAATCCACAGCGCCGGACAGCGCGTCCTCCACCGCCATCAGCAGCAGGCGGTTCTCCTCCATGCCCTCTATGATTTCCACGTCTATGCCGGCGCGGATGAACACCTTGTCTATGAAATTGTCGCGGTTGGCGGCCTCGCGCACCGCGCTGGTGGCCACCGCGTGCACCTGAATTTTCCCGTAACCGTTTATGACATCGCGGTAGGCGGAAAGGACGGACAGGCTTTCCCGCAAAGTCTCGTTTGAGATTTTCCCGGAAGAGAACACGTCCTGGCCCAGCGACACCGGCTTGGACAGATTCTCAAGCGGACGGAACCCCTCGCTGCCGCCTATCTCCGCCACGGCCAGCCGTATCGCGCTGGAACCGATGTCTATGACCGCCACTATTGAAGCAGGCATGGGCTATATCCGCTCCGCCGCCATGGCAGCCGCGCCCATTACGGCGGCATTGTCGCCCAGCTTTGCGCGGACCACTTTCACCTTGTCGCGCAGCGAGGGCAGGGAATGCTCGCGCATGGATTTTTCGGCCTCGGGCAGGATTATGTCGCCCATGGCCTCCATCATGCCGCCGCCCAGCACTATTATCTCCGGGTCCGTGATATGGAGAACGTTGGCCATGGCGATGCCTATCATCGCGGCCTTGAGCTTAACAAGCTCGCGCACGTCCCTGTCGCCGGACGCGGCGGCCTTTGCCAGCGCGCCGCTTTTTATGGCGCGCACGTCCGTGCCCGTCCTTGCCAGCAGCGACTTTGCCTGTCCGCGCGCCGCCATGACAGCCGCCTCCGCCGAAAGCGACAGCCGCCCCGCCGACGCTTCCAGGCAGCCCCTGTTGCCGCAGCCGCACAGCGGGCCCAGCGGGTCCACGAAAATATGGCCGAACTCTCCAGCCGCGCCACGCGCGCCGCGGTAAAGCTTCCCATCCAGTATAAGCGCGCCGCCTATGCCGGTTCCCAGGAAAAAGCCGGCGGCATGGCTGCAGCCAGCCGCCGCGCCGAAGCGGTATTCCCCGTAAAGCCCCATGTTGACGTCGTTTTCCACGATGCAGGGGACATTCAGCTCCCGCTCCAGCCGGCGGCCAAGCGGGTAATCGCTTAGAAACGGTATATTGGGCGCGAAAATTACGGAATTTTTGGCGATATTGATAAGTCCGGGACAGCCAACGCCTATGGCGGACACCGCCTCGCGCCGGACATGCCCCTCTTCCAGCACGCGGGCCACAAGGCCGGTGATTGTGTTGATAAGATAGCGCTCCCCCTCCTCCGCCATCGTTTTGGCCTTGGCCGAGGCCAGAAGATTATCCCTTGCATCCACCACACCGGCCAGGATTTTGGTGCCGCCTATGTCTATGCCGACCCTGTATGTTTTTTTTGCCGCCATAAATTCCCATCCTCCCCGAAAAGCCGCTCCGGCTACACTATACGAAAAAAACCGCCCCTTTCGGGGCGGTTTGCGTCAGAGGTCGGTCATGTAGGCTATCTCGTCATACGGCACGCGGTAGAGAGGCTGCTTCATGCGCTTCTGGTCAAAGACATGGCCGAATATGCCGATGGAGCGCGCCACCACAAACAGCGCGTTGAGCATTCCCAGCGCGATTATATCGTCAATCTCGCGCTTTGTGAAACAGCCGCAGGATTTGAGCAGGTCCACAAAGCAGACGCCTATGCAGCCGTCCACGTTGAGAATCAGATTGCCCTTTTTCCGGGTGGTCAGCTTTTCCACCTCAAGCGCGTAATCCAGAGTGGGGGTCTGCCGGAAATTGTCCTTCACGAATTTCTTGAGCAGCTCCACCCGCTTGTCGGGATTGGTGAGGCTTTTGACGCGGTGGCCTATGCCGGGAATCGGCGTATTTTTGGCCTTCATCCCGCGCACAAAGTCGGCGGGGGCAATCCCCTCCTCCTGAGCGCGCTTGAAGGCCTGCGCCGCGCCGTCTATCGCCCCGCCGAAACGCGGGCCTATGGTCAGCAGCCCCGAGGCCAGCGAGGAGATTATGTCCTTGCCGGCGCGGGAGGCTACTATGGCGTTGTGCGCGCCGGAAACCGCGGGACCGTGGTCCGCCGTCAGTATGATGGCGGTTTCCAGGAATTTCGCGCCGTAATCCGGCAGCTGCCGCCGGAACCACAAAAGCCCGATGACGCCGCCTATGCCCATGTTTTTTTCCAGAATTTCGCTTATGGGCACGCGGCAGTATTCAAGCTCGTCTTTCTTCTCGTCGGAGATGGTGTTCACGAACTCCGTCGGCTTGCGGATTTTGCCTTCCTTGACAGCCTGGGCGTAATCCATCGGAACCGCCGGGGCGGCTACGTCCGCCGCGGGCTTTAGCCCGCCGGATTTGACGAGGCTCTCATAGACGGATTTTATCGTCTCGCCGTAATCGTCAAAGGAGTTGGGCACTTTCGCGCCGGCCTCGCGCAGGGCCTTGTTTTTGGCCTCGGCGGTTTCCAGCGCCGAATCGGCCTTCGCGCCGGCGTGGCCGAACTGCACGCCCGACGGGAACATCCCCGCGCAGGTGCCGGTAACCCAGATGACCAGCGGCTTTCTGATTTTGCCGGATTTAAGCGCGTCAACGATTTTAAGCTCTTCCGTGCCGCCGATTTCGCCCAGGGCGGCAATCATTTTGACTTCGGGAATGCTTTCGTAGCGCAGTATATGCTCCAGCAACGTGGAGCCGGGATACGAATCGCCGCCTATGGCGACGCCCTCGTAAAGCCCGTCGGAGTTGCGGGCTATGATGTTATAGCACTCGTTAGAAAGCCCGCCGGATTTGGACACAAAACCCACGCTGCCCGGCCTGTGCAATTTGGATTCGACGATGTTGTCAATCGTGCCGGCGGTGTTGGCGATTTTGAAGCAGCCGGCCTTTATTCCGCCCACGGTGGCCGGGCCGATGATTGTCTTGCCCAGTTTTGCCGCCAGCGCTGCAAGCTGGCGGGAGCGGCGCTCCGGCACGCCCTCGGCTATGACGGCCACGGTCCTGATTGTGGCGCATTCCAGCGCCTCCGCCGTGGTGGCGTAGGCGCTGCGGAAGGAAGCGAAATTGACCACCACATCCGCCTTCGGAAACCTGTCCGCGGCAGTCTTTATATCCGGCACTTTCGGAATCAGAATCTCGTTTTTGCCGAAAAACGCCTTGTGCCAGCCTTCGCGCCCGGGGTCCACAATCACAGACACCGACGGGGTTTTCCGGCGGCAGACGAAATCAAAATCCAGCATGCGCTGGATGGCGTTTGTCTGGCAGCCGTAGATTATGGCGGTGGTGTCTTTTGAAAAAATCTCCGCGCTCATTTGCCGCCTCCGTTAAGAGCCATGGAAACTATCTTTGTCATATGCGTCTCCGGGCCATAGACGGCTACGGGCAGCCCCAGCGTCTCGCCCAGTTTTCTCATCCGGGCAAGCCCCTCTTTATAATTGGGACCGCCGCGCCGGACGAATATTCTGACGCTGGTTTTAGCCAGCTTGTCCTTGTTTTCGGTCAGCGCGCGTATGATGCCGCCGAAGGTCTTGGCGACATCGGTGAAATTGGCTATGCCGCCGCCTATAAGCAGCACCTTGCCGCGCGGGTCGCTTTCGCGGGTCATCAGGTCCAGCACGGTTTTCGCGTACTGGTAGGTAAGCTCCTCGGACGGATCGCCGGAGTATTCGCCGTAATTGGCAAGCTCCTTTGAATAGCCCAGGTCGCAGACAGTGTCGGCGTAAATAACCGAGGCGCCCCCGCCGGCCACCATCGTCCACACCCGGCCTTTGGGATTTAGAACCGTCAGCTTGAGGGAAGCGCCGCTCTGCTCGTCCAATTGTTTTACGAAAGCCTCTTCTTTGGTGAGCTTTGCGCCGAAAGCCGGAGGAAACTCTATATCGCCCCAGATATGGCGGGTCTCAAACAGCGCGGTGTCGTCTAATTTGGCGACCAAATCCAGCGGAATAATGCCGCCGTCGGCGGAGAAGGTGAACGGGTTGATTTCCAGATACGAAAACCCGCCCTCTGCGTAGAGGCCGTGCAGCGCGCGCAGGAATTTGACCACCTCGCCGCGCCGCTTTATCTCCGGCAAAGCGAATTCCGCGTTCTGCGCGCTTTCCAGCACGGGGATGCGGGTTTCCACCACCTTGTCCCAGTTCTCCTCCACATAAATGCCGCCTTTGGGCGAAAAGTAGACCACGTCGCAGCCGCGCTCGGAGCGGATGGCGGCGTAATACTCCTCGTCCTGATTGTGCGGGGTGAACGGCTCCAGCATAAAGCGGTTAAGCTCGCCCGTGGTTTTGCCGACGGTTACGGTTTTGCCCATGCGCTCCCGTATCCAGCTCCAGGCGGTTTTCCAGTCCGCGTCCAGAAGCACCAGGCCGTGCTTGCCGCGCTTGCCGAACAACTGGTCCGGCTTGGCCACAAGCTTTTCGGTTTTCAGCCAGGGATGGGAGGAGAGCAGTTCCGCCTCCTCCGTTTCCGGCGTAACCAGCGCCAGCATCCGCGCGCGGGATTCAAGCTGCGGGAATTCCTTCGCCAGCCAGCTGAAAAGCGCGCGCTTGCCCTCGTATTCCCGTATTCCTTTCTGCGCCATACTAGTTCAACACCCCCGCCGCCAGCCGGGAGGCGACGGCGTCTATGAAGCCTTCGGTTGTCTGATGCTTGTCGGGCCTGGGCGTCATAAGCGGAACAAGGTCCTTTGTGACAATGCCGTCCTCTATGCAGGAAATCACAGCCCGCTCCAGCCGCTCGCCGAATTTGACCACCTCCGGCGTGCCGTCCAGCTCGCCGCGCTTTTTGATGCCGCCGGTCCAGGCGAATATGGAGGCGACGGAGTTGGTGCTTGTCGCATTGCCCTTGAGATGCTCGTAATAATGCCGCTTCACAGTGCCGTGCGCGGCCTCGTATTCAAACTTCCCGTCGGGGGAGACCAGGACGGAAGTCATCATCCCCAGGCTGCCAAATCCGGCGGCCACCATGTCGGAGAACACGTCGCCATCGTAGTTGCGCATGGCCCAGAGCATGCCGCCCTCGTGCTTCATCACCTGGGCGACGGCGTCGTCTATGAGCATGTAGCGGTAGCTGATGCCGGCCTTGTCCATGTCCGCCTTGCGCGCGGCCACTTCCTGGGCGAAAATATCGCGGAAATGGGCATGGTATTTTTTGCTTATGGTGTCTTTTACCGCAAACCACACGTCCACCCGCTCCGACAGGGCGTAGTTGATGCAGGCCTTGGCGAAGGAGTGTATGGACTTGTCGGTGTTGTGTATGCCCATTATGACGCCGGGGCCGTTGAAGTCGTGGATGGTGGCGCGCAGTTCCGCGCCGCCGTCGGACGGGGTGAACATAAGTTCCGCCTTGCCGGGCCCGTCCGCCACCAGTTCCATAGACTTGTAAAGGTCGCCGTAGGCGTGGCGGCCTATGATGATGGGCTTTTTCCAGCTGCGCACGGCGGGGACGATGTTTTTGACCGTTATCGGCTTGCGGAACACGGTGCCGTCCAGTATGGAGCGTATCTGCCCGTTGGGCGAGGGCCACGCCTTTTTAAGGCTGTATTCCTTCACGCGGTCCGCGTCCGGGGTTATGGTGGCGCATTTTATGCCCACGCCGTACTGCTTGATGGCGTTGGCGGAGTCCACGGTGATTTTATCGTCGGTCTCGTCGCGCTTTTTGACGCCGAGGTCGTAATATTTGAGGTCTATGTCCAGATGCGGCAGGATGAGCTTTTCCTTTATCATCGCCCAGATGATGCGCGTCATCTCGTCGCCGTCCATCTCCACTACCGGGGTTTTGACTCTTATTTTTGCCATATGGTTTCTCCTTAAACGGCTGCCGCCGCGGGCTGTGTGGTGTAGTTAAGCAGGCCGCCCGCCGCGATTATATCGCGCTGGCGCTGCGACAAATTGTAGACGCATTCAATATCCGCGCCGGTGCGCGCGTTTTTGATTATGACCGGCCTGCCCTGCGCCAGCGCATCGCGCCAGTCCGGGGAGGAGAGCTTGTCGCCCTTTTCAATCCTGTCGTAATCGGCTGGATTTTTGAATGTCAGCGGCGCGATGCCGAAATTCACCAGATTGGCCGCGTGTATGCGTTCAAACGACTTGGCGACGACGGCTTTTACACCCAGGAACATCGGACACATCGCCGCATGCTCCCGGCTGGAGCCCTGCCCGTAGGATTCGCCCGCCACAATGATATTGTGGACGCCGGCGGCCCGGTTTTCAAGGCAGCGCTTGGGGAAAGAGGGGTCCACGTTTTCAAACACGAATTCGGCGTACTTCGGCACGTTGGAGCGGTATTTAAGCCGCGCGCCGGCGGGCATGATATGGTCGGTGGTGATTTTGTCGCCCGCCTTGATTGCGGCCTCGCCTTCAAGCGACTGGGGCAGCCGCCCGTTGCGCGGCGGCTCGCCTATATTGGGGCCGCGGAACACCGGAGTGGCTTTCAGCTCCGGCACGGGGAAAATGAACATGCTGTCGCCGGCCAGGTAACGCGCCGGCTCCTTTATCTTAGGGTACGCCGTTCCGGTTTTGCGCGGGTCGGTGAAACGGCCCGTTATCGCCGAGGCGGCGGCCGCTTCCGGGCTGGTCAGATACACCTGCGCGTCCTTTGTGCCGCTTCTGGCCTCAAAATTGCGGTTGGACGTGCGTATGGAAACGCCCGCGCTCTTGGGCGAGAAATGATTGCCGATGCAGAAGCCGCACGCGCTTTCCATGATGCGCGCGCCGGAGGCGATTAAATCCGCCAGAGCGCCCTTGCGCGCCATCATTTCCAGCACCTGCCGCGAGCCGGGGGCTATTGCCAGACTCGTATTCGGATGAACCGTCTTGCCTTTTAGTATCGCCGCGACGGTCATCATATCCTTATAGGACGAGTTGGTGCAGGAACCGATACATACCTGGTCAACCTTCATGCCCTCAAGCTCGGAGATTTTTTTGACGTTGCCGGGGCTGTGCGGCGCGGCGGACAGCGGCTCCAGCGCGGAGAGGTCCAAATCAATCACGCGGTCGTATTTCGCGGAGGCGTCGGCTTTGAGCGGCGTCCAATGCCCGGCCCGGCCCTGCGCCCTGAGGAATTTTTTTGTAACGCCGTCGGAGGGGAATATGGAGAAAGTAACCCCCATTTCCGCGCCCATGTTGGCGATGGTGGCGCGCTGCGGGACGGACAACGTTTTCACGCCGGGGCCGCCGTACTCCAGCGCCACGCCCACATTGCCCTTGGTGGAGAGAATCTCAAGCATTTTCAGCACGACGTCTTTTGCCGCAACCCAGTCGCGCAGTTCGCCTGTGAGATTAACGAGATAGACGCGCGGGCAGACGGTGTAGAACAATCCCCCGCCCATGGCGACCGCCACGTCAAGCCCGCCCGCGCCGATTGCGGCCTGGCCTATGCCGCCGCCGGTGGGGGTATGGCTGTCGCTTCCCAGCAAAGTGGTGCCGGGCTTGCCGAAACGCTCCAGATGCACCTGATGGCAGATGCCGTTTCCGGCGCGGGAATAGACTATGCCGTATTTGGCGGCCACGGTTTGCAGGTAAATATGGTCGTCGTTATTTTCAAAGCCGACCTGGACGGTATTATGGTCCACATAGGAAACCGACAAATCGGTTTTGACAGAATCTATGCCCAGCGCCTCAAATTGCAGATACGCCATTGTGCCGGTGGCGTCCTGCGTGAGCGTCTGGTCTATCCGGATTCCTATTTCCTTTCCCGGCGTATACTCGCCTTCCTTAAGGTGCGCCTGAAGGACTTTCTCCACTATATTCTTGCCCATACCAACTCCTTATTAAAGGCTGCCGGATTAAAATCGCGGCAGCCTTTGAAATGCGCGGTTCACCCGCTTATCGTGAATATTCTATCAGAAAACCATTTCCCCCCCGCATTGACACCGGTCAACGACTAAAATCAATCCCTTCCTCAACGCCCGCCGGAGACAGCTGCTTGAAACATCATCTGGCTTATTGTAGCGACGCTACACTTTATCCTTCCAGCTCCACCATTTCAGCAGTCCCGGGGCTGGCTTGTCCGTTGACGCGAAATAAACCGCGCAGCGGAAAACATACAGCACGCAGCGGTCCACAGGCCCGCCTTTCTGACGGCAGTGCCGTTTGTAAAGCTCTTCCGCGCTTGCTGACCTCAGGTCGGAGACAGAACGCACGCCAAGCAGCCATAAATCGTTGGCAATGCTTGGGCCGACGCCGGGTATGCGCCGCAAATCCTTCAGCGCCTTGTCCCTGATTCCCCCGCCGCCTGCCTGCTGTCTTGCAACTGTATCTTTTGGCATATCAATCCAGCCGGAAGCCTTCGCCCCATAGATTGTCTATTTTTATCGCGCTGCCTTCCAGCTTGCGCCTTATGCTGGCCATGTGGACGGCCAGAGTATGCATTATCTCGCGCGAGTACGCCTTGCCCGGCCACAGTCGCTGCTTGAAATCGTCATAGCTGACCAGCTTGTGCTTGTTTTCCAGCAATACGCGCAATATGGAGAATTCGCTGCGGGTAAGCGATATTTCCACCTGCGTAGGCTGCGGCTGCCCCTCTTTTTTGACCTTGAAATAACAGCGACGGCCCGGCACGTCCATGGAAAGTTCCATCGCGCCGGAAAGCATTTTCCGGGCCGGGGCGGGCTTTTTGCGCTCCCGCAGGCGGACAAGCGCCTTGATTTGCTCGGCGAAAACGCGGGGGCGCAGCGGCCTTACCGCCACTTCGTTCACATAAGATTGCAGCAGGGACAGCACTTTCTGGGGGGTGGCGCCTTCCTCCAGCACGGCCACAATAACCGCCGCCGGGAAAGACTGCCGCGCCTTCGCCAGATATTCCTCCGGCGGGACCTGGCCAAAAACCGAGGTTTTGGCCGCACAGTCAACAATAACCGCCGCCGGCATGCCGGAGCGGGTTACCCGCGCCGCATCCTTCCAGCCGCCGGCGCCGGATAATTGGCAACCCGCATCGGAAAACGGGACGCGGCAGAAATTGACAAGCTCAGAGTCCGCGGTGAGAAATAGAACTAAAAGCTGTTCCATTATTTGATTTTGATAAGAAACTGGCGCTCGGTCGGCAGCGCCTCCGTGCCGGAAAACGCTATAGCGTCCGGCTGGCGGTTGAGCAGCCGGGCCAGCAGGTCGCGCGCAAGGCCGGCCTGCTCGTCGCCGCGCGGCTTGGAATCGGCATAGCACACCACGCTGACCGCCCGCCCGTTATAGCGCATCTTGATAATATCCGCGGCGGCGGAAAGGGCGGGTTCGGCCCTGTCCTTGTCCAGCGAAAGCAGATCCCGCGCGTCGCCGAAAAGCCGGGCGCTGTCCACTTCTATGGCGGGCGCGCCGTCCAGAACGATTTCGCGCACGTCAAAACGGAATTCCGCCGGGCTGGCGGGACCGCCAAGGTGCGCGCCGCCGCTATCGGTCAAATTCAGAAAAGCGTTATAGGAATGCCCCGCCCTGACCCACAGGCCAGCCTGGTTCTTTCCGTCCCACGTCAGCTTGTCCGGCGGCTTGCCGGAGCCGGAGAATTTATGGAAAACGGAGCCGTCGTCGCCCATGATGTCCAGCTCCCACTGAAGGCCGGCATACCAGCTAGCCGCCGGGGGCTGCACCAGTATCCTGGCCATGGAAAAAGCTATGTCAAACACGACATCGCCCCGGGAAATAAGATAGTGCCATTGCGGCTTGATAACCTTGGGGCTGTGCAGCGTATCCGGACGGTTATGTTTCCAGTCAAAGGTTACCGGCGAATCCGCCAGAAAAAGCTTGTCGTCCGGCTCCAGCATGGGGGTTAGCGCGTCCATCGGGTCAAAAACGAGCTGAAGCTTTGGCCGGTTGAAGGGAAACTTGGAAATAGTCTCGCCCTTGATTATTATTTCGGCATAGGAAGTGGTGTCCTGCGCGCGCGCGGCTCCCGCGGCAACCGCGATAACCGCGGCAACCGCAAGAGCGAAACCTGCCGGATATTTTTTAACAAAGCTCATGGTCATCTTCCCTCAAATGTTACCGTTACGGTCCCCCACTGCTCGCCGGATGACGCAGGCAGCGGCGCGAACTTCCAGCCGCGCAGGGTTTGCGCCACCAGCTTGTCTACGTCGGCATAACCGGACGTGCGCGTCACGGTGAAGCCGCCGGTTGCCGCGCCGTCCGCAGCCGCCCATATCCTGACGGACACCGAAATGCCGGCGGAAAGGCTGTTTCTCATCCTGGGCGGGAGGGACAATCCCGCGCGCGCAACGATGTCCCGCGCGGCAAGCGGGCCCTCAATTTCGTAATAAGCCGACAGCGCGCGCACACGCCGCGCGCGCGTTTTGCCGGCGGCGGAATCATAAGCGTGCCGCGCTTCCCCCGCGGTGGCAAGCGGGCTTGCCACGTCTATCAGCCTGCCCACCTGTTTTGAACCTCTTTCCAGTTCCAGCGAAACAGGCAGAACCCGGACGCCGGCCTCGTTAAGCGGAGCGGCGCGCACCATGCGCGGACTGTCCCGCAAATCGGAATGAGGCGGCTCCAGACGCGGAGAAAGCATATCCTCCGAGCATGCGGGAAACGCGAATGCGAAGATGAAAATGCCTGTTGCAAGCCTCATCATTTATTCTCAAATCTTATGGTGATTATGCCATGCTGCTTCTGGAGAGGCTCGTCCGGAGACAGCGGCTCGAAAACCCATTTCTTAAGCTCATCCGTAACATACTTGTCCAGGTCCGCATAACCGGACGTGCGCATGACACGGAAAGTACTCATGACGGCTCCTTCCGGAGTAACCCATATCTTTATGGAAACCACGGCCTCGGATATCGGACGGCCTCTGGCCCATTTGGGGAAGGGGATGGCGTCCCTCTTGAGTATTTTGCGGTTGGCCAGCGGGCCTTCTATGTCGTAATCGCCGCTCATCATGCCGAATTCGTCGCGCCCGGCGGCGCGTTTTTTCCGTTCCGCCGGCGTGACGGGAGCCTCGGATATGGCGGGTTTGGCGCGGGGCTTGGCCGGCTCATCGTCCATGGTGAGGGCGTCCTCGGCGCCTATCATCTTGCCGCCGCGGCCTCCGCCGACATCTATGGTTGAAGGCATGACAATGCCGCGCCTCATGCCGATATCTTCCAGAGCTGCGGACTGCGCTATGCGCGGCCCAGCGGCGACTTTAAGCCCGCCGGCGTCCGCCATTTTCAGCCGGGAGCCCGACGACATGTCCATGCTGATGGCGCGCTTGGGGCCGGATACCTTGCCCCTGGCGTCGTTAAGCACCGAGGCGGGCATCACAAACTGCTTTGACAGGTTCAGCTTGGCCAGGGCCAGCGGGCTTTTCGCGCTGACTATATGCGCCTTCGGAGCGCTGGGAGTGGGAATCTGTATCAGTTCCTTGGGCGGAGGCGGAGGCGTGTACCTTTCCGGCTGCATTATGAAATCCACACTGTTGATAAGAGATGTCTTGCTTTCCGGCGCCCACGCCATTTTAAGATAGAACACCAGCAGCAACGCATGCGCCGCCGCCGAAAGGGCGAAAGCGCGCGAGGACCTCTGGCTCTGGGTCATCATTTATTCTGCTCCGTGGCTATGGTCATGTCGCGCGCGCCGCATTCCTTGGACAACTGCATCAGCTCCGCCAGAAGGCCGTAGGCCGAGCCTTTGTCCGCACGGAAAATCACGTATTTGCTCTGGCTTTTCATTATAGCGACCTTAAGGTCGGCCCGCATATCCTCGCCCTTGACATACGGCTTTTCAAACAGCGCCAGCTTGCCGTCGGGAGCGATGCTTATGATTATTTTCTCCTGCTCATTTCCTTCCTGCGTGTGCGCCACCGGAATCTGCACCTTGAACGGCGGGTCGGACAACATGGGCGCGGTTACCATGAATATGATGACCAGCACCAGGCACACGTCCACCAGCGGGGTGACGTTTATACCCGTTATTTCGCCGTCATCCGATTCGGCCTGCATTGCCATAGTTATTCATTCCTCATAAGAGCAAGCTTGGCTGCGCCGCACTGCTTGGCGATATCAAGAATCTGCACGACATCGCCCACCACGTTTTCGCTGTCGGCGGTTACGATAACCATGCCGTCGCGGCTGGTCTGCAGCGCGCCGATTATGGCATTGGGCAGGGCGTCAAGCTGCACCTGCTTGCCGTTGACCATCAGCACCCCCGTCTTGTCCATTTTGACAGTGACGTTTTCGCTGACGGCGGTCTGCCCCGTCGCTGTGGACGAACTGGAACGGAACACCCGTATCCCGCTTTTGAGCGCGAACGGCGCGATGGACATGAAAATAATGACCAGCACCAGGCATACGTCCACCAGCGGGGTTACGTTGATGGCCGTTATCGCGCCGTCAAATTCGTAAGGCGGCTTTTTGCTCATATTCGCCGTCCGTCAATGCGGCTTCGGCGGCATCCTGGGCTTTTCCGGCGTGGCGGGGCGGGGATCCTTTCCCGCCGCTTCCACAGCACCCGGCAGCAGCACCGAAAGGCGCGAAGACACGACCTCCATCTCCGTAACCAGCAGTTTTATCTTGCGCGTGAAGTAGTTGAACACTACGACAGCCGGAATAGCCACCAGCAATCCCGCCGCCGTGGCGACAAGGGCTTCCGATATGCCTTTTGAGACAGCTGACGCCCCGCCCACACCCGACGCCGCCAAATTGCCGAACGCCTTGATGATGCCGACGACGGTGCCGAACAGCCCTATAAACGGCGCCACGTTGCCCATGGTGCCCAGTATGCCCAGGTTTGACTCCAGCGTAAGCCGTTCCTCCTGGCGCTTGGAGGCCATCAACTCCTCCAGAACCTCCACACAGGCATTGCTGTTCTCAAGCGCGTAATGCGTAAGGCGCGACACGGGAGCATCAACTTCCAGGCAGTAGCGTTTCGCCTCCGCCATGCTGCCTTGGGCGACCAGGTCCAGCACCTTGCGCAGGAATTTGTCAACATTGCCTATGCTGGCCTTGCGGAAAACCAGCCATCTTTCTATGGCGAAAGTGATGGACAACAGCGAACATCCTATAAGAATGACCAGCGTAAAGCTGTCGCGGAGCTGCGCGATAAGACTTTCATGACCCATGTAAGTTCCTCCGGTTAGTTAGCGGCTTCCTCGTCCTGCTGTTGCTGCGCTGCTTTTTTGCGTTTGTTCTTGCGTGATTTCTTTTTCTTCTTCGCGGGCGCCTGCTCCTGCTCCGGCGCGGCTTCCGCCTGAGGCTGCTGCTCACCCTCGGACGCGGCCTGCCGGGGCTGTTCCTGTTCCTGTTGCTGCTGCGCGTCCTGCTGGGTGGCGTCCCGCAACTGGTCCGCGCGCTCGCCTGCGGCGGCGGACACTTTCTTGTCTTCCGAATTTTTGGCTATGTCCCTGTAAAGCCGTATCGCTCCCCTGAAATCTTTGGAGTCTTCGTATATCTGCGCCAGTTTTATCAGGCCCCGTATGCGGAACTGGTTGGAATACGGTTTTTTGCCCTCCAATTCCTCAAACGCGGCTTTGGCATCCCCGGCCTGCTTGTTGGAGGCGTATAGCTCGCCCATGTTGCTGTAGACTTCTATGACGGTATCGTCGTCGTTGAAGCGGGTGAGAATTTCCTTAAGCTGCCCCATCGCGCCGGGCAGATCGCCGGCGTCCTTGCGTATGCTGAAAATTTCCCAGCAGGCCAGCTTGTTGTTTTCCACGTCGGCGGAGGAAAGGCCCAGGAATTTCTTGTAATACTCCTCGGCCAGGTCCAGCTTGTTGGAGGCGCGGTAAGCCAGGCCGATGTTGAAATAAGACAGCTTGGAATACTCGGAATCGGGGTACGCGTCCATCAGCCGCCTGAAGGCGGAAATGGAGGCGTCGTAATCGCGCATCCCGTATTTGAGACTGCCCAGCCGGAACAGCGCCAGCGGCTGTATATCCTTGTCGGAGAAGTTGTTGGCCACGCGCTCAAACACGGTGGCGGCATCCTTATATTTCTTCCTCAGCAGGTACGCCTCGCCTATGTAGAGCTGCGCCTGCGCCAGCTTCGGATGATGGGTGTAGGTGGCGCTGAATTTATTCAGCCAGTAAATGGAGTTGGCATATGACTTTTTGGCGAACAGCCGCACCCCCAGCTTTAGGGAGGCCTCCCCCCCCACCGGCGTGCCTTCATGCTTGGTTGCTATATCGCCCAGCACATCCGCATAATCCGTATCCGGCGACTGGTCAAACACGCCCTCCAGCAATTCCAGTGAATCCAGCGCCTCCTGGGAAGTCGGGTAATTATTCACCAGCGTCTGCACCTGGCTTATGGTGAGCGGATAGTTTCTGTCGTTATAGGCGGACTGCGCTATGCGGAAATTGGCCATCTGCAAGTTTACACTCTGCGGGTTGTTCTTGATAATCTGGTTATACGCCGCGATGGCCTCCTTGTATTTCTGCGCGCGGAAATAGGTGTCCGCCGCGATAAGCGCGGCGTCCTTGGATTCGGCGGTATTTTTGTCGCCCGATATTTCCTTCCAGGTTTCAACCGCCTGGCTGTAATACTTCAGGCTGTAGAGCGCAAGACCGGCGCGGTATATCGCGGCGGCGGACTGCGGGCCACGCGGGGTCTCGTGCGCGTAGGTGGAATAGAGCTGATAGGCGTCCTCGTACTTTTTCTCGTTGAAAAGGCCGTTGGCGATGTCGAACTCGTTTACAAGCGTTATGGAAGACACGGTTATGCCGGAAACGTTTATCTGCCTCTTCATGGCTATAAGGCCTTTCAGCGCCGCCTGCGCGTCGCCTGCCGCCAGGCGGCACCAGGCAAGGCCGTTCTGCGCGTGGAGGCCAACCTGCACGTCGGTGAAATTTTTCAGCGCGCTGTCAAACACCGCAGCCGCCTCGTCGTAAAGGCCGATATTGTAATAAGCCTCTCCGGCATATATGTGGCACATGCCCCTGAAAAAACTGCCCGACGGCTGCTTTATGCCGGAGGTCTGCTTGAAGGTGGATGTTACCGCCGCGTAGTTGCCGCTGTCGTATTGGGTTTTAAGGATGTAAAGGATGGCCTGGTCCGCGCTCTGGCTGGCGGGGAACAAATCCGCCAGTTTGTAAAACGCGGCGAAAGCGCTCTCGTAACGGTTTTGCGCGATATATGCCTTGCCTATCAGCACGTAGGCGTATTTACCCAGATCGTCGCTGGGATATTTGGCAAGAAAAGCCTCCACGGTCCCCACGGATTCGTCGTACTGAGTCAACGTGTAACGGCACCATGCCACTTTAAGATACGAAAGAGGGGTTATTATATGGTCCGGCGGGAATTTGTCTATCACGGCGGCATATGCCTCGGCGGCATCCTTGTACTGCCCCACCTGGCGCAGCGCCTCGCCCATGAAATACTGGGCATAGGCGGCGTATTTGTCCGCCGGAAACTTCTCCAGAAAGCCTTTGAACGAGGCCGCCGCCTCGGAATTATTCCCGCGCTTGAACTGGCAGGCCCCCACCCGGAACACCGCCGACGGCAGCAGCACGGATTTGGGATAGCGTTCCGCGAATCTCTGGAACTTGGCCTGCGCGCCCTCGTAATCGCTGGAGCGGAAAAAAGAATCGCCTATCAAAAAATCGGATTTCTCGTCCAGACCGCTGCCGGGGTATTCGTCGCGCAGTTTCTCAAACGTGGCTGCGGCCAGGTAAGGCTTGTTGTGGAACATGTCCAGACAGGCCATGTAGAAACGCGCCTCGGGAGTGTTGACCTGCGCGAAACGTTTCCCAGCCGTTTCGTAATCGCCCTTTTCCAGCGCCAGAAACCCTCCGGCCAGCAGACCGCCGGGCTCCGCCGCGTAATCGGGATGTTTTTTGAGCAGTTCGTCGTAAAACAGGGCGGCTTCCTCGTTTTTTTTGAGCGCAAGCTTGGCATAGATTATACCCAGCATCGACTCCGGGTCCAGATAGCCGGGGGAGCCGGAAACCACTTTCTTGAACACGGTTACCGACTGTTCCCATTCCTGCTGGTTGTAAAGCGCCTCGCCCTGGCGGTAATTCGCCGAATCCGCCAGCGTGGAATCCAGTTTGGCCGCGTCCAGATAGCGCTCAATCGCCTCTCCGAATTTTCCGTAGGAGGCGGAGCCTTTCCCGTTGGGGGAGCCGATTTTGTTGGCGTCGGCCTGCAGGGCGAGGCCGCGGTCCATGCTCACTTCACCCTGAAGGAAACGCGCCACGCCAGCCTTGTCCGAAGCCGGGAAATCCTTGATGAATTTAGCCAGCTGCACCGAAATGTATTCCTGAAGCGTGCCGGTGGATTTGTACAGGGCGGAAATATCGCGCAAAGCCTTCCTGTCATCCGGAAGGTCAACGGCGCCGAAGGCGGCGGGGACCGAAACCGCCAGCGCGGCAAGGAAACAAAGCACCCGCGCACGGAAAACCGGCGGAATATGGACCCCGCATTTCATATAGGGACAGTATAGAAGTCTGCGCGGATATTGTCAACCGACATGAAATGACAGATGCGGCCCGCGTTTTTTGCGCCTGCTCCGGTTTTATATGGTAAAATGATTAAAACCTTATGCGGAAGCTTATAATTCAAATTCCCTGCTTCAACGAAGAGAAGACGCTGCCCGCCGCGCTTGCGGATCTGCCGCGCAGCGTCTCCGGCTACGGCAAAGTTGAATGGCTCGTTATTGACGACGGCAGTTCCGACCGCACTGTACAGGTCGCAACCGCGCATGGCGTTGACCATATAGTGAAGTTGCCGCATCACGCGGGGCTTGCGAAGGCTTTCATGGCCGGGATAGAAGCCGCCCTTAAAGCGGGAGCGGATACCATAATAAACACAGACGCCGACAATCAATACTCCGCCAAATGCATTCCCGCGCTGGTGGCCCCCATCCTTGAGGGCAAAGCGGAAATGGTCATAGGGGAGCGGCCCATCAGCGACATAGGGCATTTCTCCCCGGCCAAGAAAATGCTGCAAAAACTGGGCAGCTGGGCCGTGCGCGTTTTCAGCGACACGGATATACCCGACGCGCCCTGCGGCTTCCGCGCCATTCACAAGAACGCGGCGGTAAGGCTCAACGTTTTTTCCAGCTACACCTACACTCTGGAAACAATCATACAGGCCGGGCGCAGCGGAATGCCCGTAACCAGCGTGCCGATAGAGGTGAACGGGCCGCTGCGCCCCTCGCGGCTCATCAAAAGCATTCCGCGCTACATAATGCTTTCCATACTGGTCATAGGCAGGATATTCATAACCTACCGCCCTTTCAGGTTTTTCCTTATGCTGGGAGGCATATTCGCCTTTCCCGGTATACTATTCGGGGCGCTTTTCGCGGTGCGCTATGCCAGATACGGCGGCGTGCACATACAAGCCCTCACTCTGTCCTCTATACTCATGATGTCGGCCATAATCAGCGTCATGATAGGCATATTGTCGGACATCGTGGCAGTCAACAGGCGGCTGTCTGAAGAAATCAGGGCAAGATTGCTCCTGGCGGAAATCCGCGATGCGACAGACAAATAATCAATCTCCGGCGGGCAATTACTACGACAAGTATTCGTCGTCAAATCCTGTTGCGCGGTTGCTTATGCGCGGTTTTTTCAGGTCCTTTGACGCTTTTTTGGATGAGGCCAATCCCTCAACCGCTTTGGATGCCGGGTGCGGAGAGGGCCATTTGTCGTTGCGCATGGCGAGGCGCGGAATAACCGTCTCGGCATGCGATATTTCAGCCAGCTGCGTAGCGGCCACGAGATCCCTGCTGCAATCAGCGGGGTGCGCCGGCTCCATTTTTGAGGCTGATGTATGCAATGTCAAGGCCTGTCCCGCGCCGGATCTGGTGGTATGCTGCGAAGTGCTGGAGCATTTGCCGGACCCTAAGGCGGCATTGGACACGCTTGCAGGCATCGGCGCGCGCAGTTTCATATTCAGTGTGCCGAAAGAACCGCTTTGGCGTATTCTGAATTTGGCGCGAGGCGCTTATGTGAAAGACATGGGCAACACTCCCGGCCATATCCAGCACTGGAACAGCAATACCTTCATCAGGCTTGTAGAGAGCAAATTTAAAATTGTCGCCGTAAGACATCCTCTGCCTTGGACGATGATCCTGGCCAAAGAGAAGGGAAAACCGTGAAAAGCGGGATTCGCCAAATCACATCTCCGCAAAAGCAAAATCTCCGTGAACAGGAGATTGAGGCGTTTCTGTCCCCTTTCCTGCGCAGGCAGCGCATGATGGCGGCATTGCCATGGATGCAGGGCCGCGTGCTTGATTTCGGCTGCGACTTCAGCCTGCACTCCCTCTTCACCGCCAAAACGGGACTTTCCATTTCGCTATACAGGAAATTTTTGCCGGGCGCAAATCAGCTTTTTATTCTGGAAACCTGCGCAACGCCCCGCCCCGCACAGGAGAGATAAAACCAATGAGCATTCCGGGAAACATTTTTGCGCCGGCAGATAACGGCAACAAGCTATCGCTGCTGGGTGGAAGGTTGTCCGCCGTTTTCGCGGTATTTATCGCCTCATTATGGCTGCGGGACCTGTTTTTCTTTTTTGCGTTCGCCACCCATATAGAGCTGATTCGCAGCATCGGCTGGGCGGTGTTTGCGCTTTCGCTGCCCGCCGGAATCGTTTTGTCCGTCCGCCATGTTGAGCCGGACAGGGAACGCTGCACATGGCTCGGTTTTATCGTGCTGGCGTTTCTGGCCCTGCTGGCTCTGTCCAGGTCCGTTTTTCCGGACATGAACATAGACACCCTCAACTACCACATATTTCTCCAGCAGCAACCGCTTCTGGACAATGTTCACGACAATTTTTTCCCATGCAGGTCCTGGACTTTTTCGTTCCCGCTCGGAGACGCCCCTTTCCGCATATTCCGCTTTTTGCTGGGGTACAGGCTGGGCACGTTTTTGAACATGCTGCTAACCGCGTTGCTCTATATCCAGTCGCGAAACCTCATCCGAATATATGTGCGCAGCCGCGCCATACAAATGCCCGCAATTGCGACGGATGCGCTGGCTTTTATCGCCGTATCAACCGAGCAGATACTCCTGACGTTCGGAACATACTTAATTGACTCGCTGGTAATTCCGCTTATGCTGGAATCCCTGGGTTTGCTCATCTTTAGCAGCAAGCCCGCAGCGGATGGCACAAGAACGGAAAACGGACTTGCTGTTCACCTTATCGCGGGTTCATGCGGCATGAGTGTGGCCCTTAAACTAACCAACATCCCGTTCGCGGCGGTTATCATGCTTCTGACGCTTTTCCGGCACCGGGAATATGTTTCTGCAAAAGCCGGAAAGAGAATCGCGGCCTTATTTGCACTGCTGGCAATTCCGGCGCTGCCGTATGCGGCATACAACTATGCTTCCGTGCTAAATCCCGTATATCCGTTTGCCAACACTGTTTTCAAATCCCCGTGGTATGCCTTAAAAGAATTCCGCCTGCATATTGCTCCTCAAAACATCGCGGAAATTTTAGCATGGCCGCTTATAGGGATGCTTCACCCGGAAAGAGTTTCCCGTGTGGAAATTTATTCCGGCCAGCTTATCATCCCCGTAATCGCCATTTTGCTGGCCTGCGCATGGCTGCTGGCGAAGAAATTGCGCTCACAGTCAGATGAGGACACTCCGCTGCTGATGTCAATGCTGTTTTTCGCGATATCGCTGCCGTTATGGATTAAGGTGTTTTTCCTCGCCAGATACGCGGCGTTGCTGGAAATGTACGGCGACATAATTCTGTCCATGCTGATAATACGCTTGTTCGCGCATGGGAAAATGATTTCAAGGACCGCGGGCGCCGCCGCATTCGCGCTGTGCGCCATGCAAACCGTCTACTGCTATTACTTGGTGATAAACAAAAACACTGACTATTCATGGCGTCCGGCTGCATGGTCGGACAGGAAGGCGTGCGCGGACAACCTGTCTCTGTTCGGGCGAGACCGCTCCATGCCGAAAGAAGAGCAGAAAATCCTGGACACCGTGGGCCTGTGGGTTTTGGACGGCCCATCCAGCGTTTACACGCTTTTAAACGGCAAAGCGCCGGCCGTCAATCTGGGACTGCTTGGCGACGATACCCCAGCGCGCAAAGATTTCGTCATATCCGCCGCCAAAGCAGCATTGACCCGGTTCAAGGATAAAAAAAACTTCACTATCGCGGATAATTCCAGCGCCGGCTACACATTGAAAACCCTGCGAAAATACGGTTTCACTCCGGTTTCCGCAACGGCTTTGCATCCGTATTTTTTACCCAAAGGAAACGTGCTGATGCTGTTTGAACTCAGTGCCAGCACCGTTTCCCTTGCCGGCGACACCGAAGCGGACTTACCGCCAGACCAACGTCCCGAGATAACGGATTTGGAGGTATCCATAATACCGGAACTGGGGGATAGGCGCACGAAACTGCTGAGTAAATCTTTCCCGGAGGACAGGTATGCGCTGCTGTCAATAGCGGACCTTTATCTCAGAGGCGGCTGGATAAACAAAGCCCGGTGGTATGCCGAAGCCGCATCGCGCGGCTTTACCCAGATTCAAGACAACAACCCTTTTCCGGATTTAACCATGGGGAACCTGCTTGAAGCGGAAGGCAAATACAAAGATGCCTATCTGATGCATATTTCCGCATTGGAAAAAGCCCGGTTTCTGGGTATCCAGAACCCGTTTTTTGAACAAGCGCGGCAAAGAGTTGAGCGAACCATATATTCTCTCGCCATGGAATTGCCCTCTAAGGAAGAAATTGCCGCGCAAAAACACAAGCCGTTCGCGGACTTCACGGCCCTTGTTTCCGAGAAAGACGCCGAAATAACCGAAGCTGATATAAAAGCCATCCCGCAACTGGAACAACTGCGCAAGGAGCTGTCAGCAAAAAACTCGCCGGACAACCGCTATGCGCAACTATTCATAGCGTCAGCATATCTTTCCGGCGGATATTATCCCAAGGCCTTGTGGCATGCGGAAGCGGCCTCAAAGGCATTTTCCGCGGGCGAAAACAATAATCCGTATCCTGATTTCACTCTTGGCGCAATTATGGAGAAACGCGGAATGTACTGCGACGCCTACAAACTATACGCGGCGGCGGCAGCAAAGGGCGAAATAGTGAAAGACTTCAATCCCGCTTTTCAGGCGGCATTATCCAACCTGTCCGCAAAAATGTCCCCCCAGGACAAGGCAAAGGCGGACAAATTTGTCACAGCCATGAAAACTGAATTGTCCGCCAAACAATCGCATGACCGGCCTGCTGTTTCAAAACAGCATGTCGCAACTTCGCGGCAGCCAACTCCCGACGACATCGGCAGCAATTTGCGCTCGGCCAGGCTCGTATCCGGCTGGCACCTGTGGGGAGACAAAAGCATCTGGATGGCCAGAGTTTCCGAAGCGGATTTCAAATCGGGCTCCGGCGGGAAAGCGGTGTTGTCGGCCTACCTGCCGGGCAATCTGCCTGCCAGGAAACTTTCGCTATTCTGCGACGGCAATCCGCTGGGAAATTACAGCATCGCGCCCGGAGCCGTTCATATAGAAGCGCAGGGACTTCCGCCCAACAGGATTGTAAGGCTTAAAATAGAGCTTGATAAATCCGTCGTGCCGGCAGACGCCGGGCTGGGAGCCGACAAACGCGAACTGGGGCTGCTGTTTAGCGACATCGTCCTCAACTGAATTTGATAGTATCTGAAACGTGAAAGACGCCACACAACCGTCCGGCGCGGGACTGCCTTCCGGCAATTGCGGAAAAGGGGCCTGCGCCGTTTTTTTTCTGGCTGCGGCGGCTTATTTCATCATCGCGCTGTGGAAGCTGCGCTTTCCGGGACTGTATTACGACGAAATCCCGTTTGCCAACATAGCGCTGGGCTGCCCGTCGGGCGATTTGTCGGTGCACCGGCGCTGGGGCGGCATTCCCGTAATGATAGTTCCGTATTACAGCGCGCTCAAAGGCTGGCTGTATTATCCGGTATTCAAGGCTTTTGGCGTTTCGGCCTGGACAGTGCGCCTGCCTGCGGTTTTATTCGGCGCGGGCGCCATCGCGCTGACTTGCCTTTATGTCCGGAGGTTTTTCGGCGGCGCGGCGGCGCTTGCCGCGCTTTGCCTGATTGCCGTTGACCCTTCCTTTGTTTTCAGCACGCGGCTTGACTGGGCGCCCTCGTCGCTGATGATGCTGTTCAAGGCCGCCTTTCTGCTGGGACTGGCTGAATGGATAATGCGCAAACGCGCGGCGGGACTGTGGCTGGCCGGCGCGGCGGCGGCTGCCGGGACTTTTGACAAGCTCAATTTCATCTGGATTGCGCTGGCCGGGGCGGGCGCGCTGGCAATCGTCTATCACAAGCGGCTGGGCGAGGGGCTGCAGCGCAGCCGCGCCGCCTCAATCGCGCTTTGCGTTCTGCCGGTTCCCTGCGCGCTGCTGGGCGGCTATTATGTAAGCCTCATTCACGGCAGATGGGTGGCGGCGCGGCATTTTCCGCAGCGGCTGGAAGACATCGCGCGGGTCGCGCTTTCCACCGCCGGCGGCTGCGGCCCGCGCGAGTTCATTTTCGGCTGCGGGCTGCGGCAATGCACGGAATATCTTCTGCTGCTGGCGGCGGCATTCGCCGCGGCGTTTGCCGCGCGCGCAGTCTGCAAACGGGCGCTTGCCTCGGCGCGAGAACTGGGGTTCATGGCGCTTTTCTCCGTCCTGCTGCTGGCGCAGATATTCATAACCGCCAATGCCGGCGGGACTCAGCATCTGGTGTTGCTGACGCCGACGGGGCTTGTGATTCTGGCCGCGCTGCTGGCCCCCGCTTTTGAAGACTCGGACATATCCGTAGCCCGCCGGCGCGCGGCGCGCATCCTGGCGTCCTGCGCGCTGGGGCTTGCGCTTTTCGGCGCGCTGCGCGTTGACGCGGCATATATGCGGGATATGGACTCCCCCCCGCAAAACGTCAACTGGGACACCGCCTCCCGCGAACTTGCCGATTATGCCGCCTCCCATCCGGGCAAACGATACGCGGCGGTTGACTGGGGACTGTCAGCTCCGCTGGTGGCGCACAGCCAGGGCAAAGCCGTCTGCCGCGACCTGTGGCAGAACTTCATGGGCTACGCCTATTCGCCGGACCCGCAATGGCTGAAGCGGTTTGGGGACGAGTTCATGCGGCAAGACGTCGTGTTCCTGATGCACGCTGCGGGCGCGCATGTTCCGCCCGCAAGGCGGGAGACGAGGGATAACTTTTTCGCCGCCGCGAAACTGCGCGGCTGGCGGCTGGAGAAACTGGCCGGCATACAATCCTCCGCCGGAAAACCCTTTATTGAGCTTTACGGCGCGGGTTTGATACAATCAGGGAGCGCGGCAGCACAGCGCGGGGTGGTCCGGAAATGAAAAAAATACTCGCCATAGACGATGACGCGAGCATTCTGTCCCTCTATGCCGACATACTGGGCAGGGCGGGCTACGAGGTGCATTGCGCCGAGGATGGCGTCAACGCGCTTTTTAAATATCAGAGCATCAAACCCGACCTCGTGCTGCTGGATTATGAAATCCCCGCCGGAGGCGGCCTGGGCGTTTTCAAGCGGCTGCGCGGCGCGCTGGCGCAGACAGTGCCGGTGCTGTTTGTAACCGGGCATCCGGAATCCGTGCTTGGCATCGCGCTTAAATTCTACAAGGTTGGCTATCTGAAAAAACCGTTCACGCGGGAAGTGCTGGCGCAGAGAGTCCGGGAAGCGCTGGGGGAAGCCCCGCAAGCCGCGCCGCAGCCGGCGCCGCAACCCGCGCAAGCGCCCTCGCCCCAGCCGCAGCAGCAGCCGGCGCAGCCGCCTGCGGTTCAACCCGCCCCCAATCCGGTTCCGCAGCAGCAGCCCGCGCCCCCACCGGCCGCGCCGCAGCCTCCGCCGCAACCCGCGCCGCAACCCGCGCAGCAGCCTATGCGCGCCGCTCCGCCAAACCCGCCCGCGGACGACGATGACGACGATAATCTTCCACCGCTCATCATAAGACCCAGGCAATAACCGCATAAAAAAAGCCGGAGATTTTGCTAACATAAACAAACAAGGAATTTTTATGGCTGACAAAAAACAGAAACCGGCCTCCGCGCCGGCAAAGAAAACCTCGGCGGGCGCGGGGTCGCTGGTAATAGTGGAATCCCCCGCCAAGCAGAAGACGATAGGCAAGATACTGGGCGCGGATTTCGCCGTGCGCAGTTCCTTCGGACACGTGCGCGACCTGCCGGAGCGCGAACTGGGCGTGGACGAGAAAAACGGCTTCGCCCCCACATACAGAACCCTTCCCAAAGCGGAAAAAAACCTGCCCGACATCAAGCGCTGCGCCGCCGCCGCGCGCGACATCTATCTTGCCACTGACCCCGACCGCGAGGGCGAAGCTATCGCCTGGCATCTGGCCCAGATACTGGAGCGCGAGACGGGAAAAATGCGCCGCATCTCTTTTCACGAAATAACGCCTTCCGCAATCAAGCAGGCCATAAACTCTCCCCGCGCCATAGACATCGCGCTGGTGGAGGCGCAGCAGGCCCGCCGCGTGCTGGACAGGCTGGTGGGCTACAAGCTTTCCCCGCTGCTGTGGCGCAAAATCGGCAAGGGGCTTTCCGCCGGGAGGGTGCAGTCCGTCGCGGTGCGCCTGGTGGCGGAGCGCGCCGCCGAAATAGCCGCGTTCAAGGAAGAGGCATACTGGAGCCTGCACGCCCTGCTGGAAAAGCCGGGAGCAAAACCGGAATTTGAAACCCGCCTTGCGCAGTGGCACGGTGCCCCGGTGGAGAAAACCGCCGTCCACAAACTTTTTGCCGAGGATTACCGCGTAAAGACCACGGCGTTTGACACGGAGCAGGCGCTGTCCGGCGCGCTGTCCGCGCTTAAAGCCGGCCCGCTGACAGTGCAAAACGTTGAGACCAAAGAGGTGCGCCAGCGCCCCCGCCCGCCTTTCATAACCAGCACCTTGCAGCAGGACGCATCGGCCAAGCTGGGATTTTCGCCGCAGAGAACCATGATGACGGCGCAATCCCTATACGAAGGCGTTCCCATGGAAGGCGGCGAAACCGTGGGTCTTATAACATACATGCGCACGGATTCGTTCAATGTGTCGCGGGACATCCAGGAAGAGACGCGCAAATTCATCGTCCAGGCCTACGGGGACAAATTCCTGCCCCCCCGCCCGCCTCTCTACGCGGGCAAGGTAAAAGGCGCGCAGGAAGCGCACGAGGCCATACACCCCACCAGCGTTTTCAGAAGGCCGCAGGACATGAAACCCTTTCTCTCGGGCGAGCAGTTCAAGCTCTACGAGCTTATCTGGCTGCGCTTTGTGGCCAGCCAGCTCTCCGACGCAACTTTTGAGGCGGTCTCCGCCGACATCGCGATAGGCGCTCCCGCCGCGCCGGAAGGCATTCTGCGCGCCACGGGCCGCACGGAGAAATTCGCCGGCTATCTGACCGTATACAAGGAAGAGCGCGAAGACGACGGCGAGGAGGAAAACACCCCCCTGCCGCCGCTTCAGCAGGGCGACGCGCTGAAACTGCTGGACGCGCCCTGCCGCAGGCATCAGACCTCTCCCCCTCCGGCATACAGCGAGGCCAGCCTCATCCGCGCGCTGGAACGGCACGGCATAGGCCGCCCGTCCACATACGCGCCCACGATAAAAACCATCGTGGACCGCAAATACGTCGCAAAGAACCTCAAAAGCGGCCGGCTTGCGCCCACGGACCTGGGCGCCACCGTTACAGAGCGGCTCAAAGGCTATTTCCCGGAGCTGATGGAGCTTTCCTACACCGCCGACATAGAAACCAAACTAGACGACGTGGCCGACGGCTCGCGCAAATGGGACGCCGTGGTGAACGATTTCTACAAGCCGTTCGTGTCGGACCTGGCCAAGGCGTATAAAGAGATGGCCGCCCCGCAACCCAAGGAAACGGACGAGAAATGCCCGCTCTGCGGCGAGAAAATGCTGCTGCGCGAAAGCAGGTTCGGCAAATACCTTTCCTGCTCGCAATATCCCAAATGCAAAGGCAAAGCGCGGCTGGACAGCGAGGGCAAAAAAGTCACGCCGGAGGCGACAAACGAGGTCTGCCAGAAATGCGGCAAACCCATGGTTATCCGCACCGGGCGCAGGGGTAAATTCATGGCCTGCTCCGGGTTCCCCGCCTGCCGCAACACGGTTTCGATAGACGCGCAGGGCAACAAGGTTGCTGGTTATTCGCCGGTAACAACCAGCCATAAATGCCCAAAATGCTCCAGCGCGATGCTGCTGCGCAAAAGCGCGCGCGGCTATTTTCTGGCCTGCTCGGCCTATCCCAAGTGCCGCAGCACAGCCATAATAAGCGAAGCCGACGCAAAAGAAATTCTGGAAAAAACCGCCGCAAAATAGAAACAGCCGCGCCTTCACTCACCCGCCGCGCATAGGCCTTACGGCCCATGCGTGGCGGTTTTGGTTTTTAGATAATTACCCATTGAAGCGGCTCAGTATGCCGCCATATATAAGGGGAAGGAATACGAACACAAAAAAAACACTGCTGGCCGCGGCCGCCCTGGCGCTCTGCCTGTCCGCGCGCGCGGCATCCGCGCAGGACCAATCCGCCCGCCGCAACGGCGGAGACATTGACGGCAACGTCAGAATAAAATCCATGTATACGACATTGGACGCGAAAAAATGCGTGGAGGTGCCGGTGCCGGATGTGCCGTCGGAAGATCAATCAGGCGACTACGGCATGCAGCAATGCCCCGGTATCGCCGGTTTCAGCCTGCTGACGCTATACGGCGATATGCGTGAAAGCGTCACCGTCGTGGCGCCCGGCGGCAAGCAGTATCCGCAGCAATACTGGGAAGTGGTAAGCGCCGCTTTCGGCTCAGTGGACAAACGCGCGGAATGGGTAGGCACGCAGAAAAGGGGCAGCAAAATCTTTGAACCTTTCGCGCTTATCGTGCGCTACAATGCCAGCGAGAATGCCTCCGACGTCAACAAAACAACAGCTTATCTTGCGGTGTCGAAAATAGACATGGACAGGGATGAAATCTGCGTCGTGGCCAAAATACGTCCCGGCGCAAACCAGAACGAAAAAGCGCGCGAAGCCGCCTTCAACCTCCGCAACGGACCCTGCATGGCGTCAAACTGACTAAACCCGGCTCATACTCCCCTCCGGCGCGTTTCATCCGAGACGTGCCGGAGGCATTTTAGAATCTGAAAAAAATTGTTAAAATGCTTTTGCGCTGCAGCTTGCGGCGTCTTGAAAAAACATGATAAAAGCGGAAAAACTTCACCGGCGCTACGGCGCGGCTGTGGCCGTGTCCGAAGCGTCTTTTGAGATAGGGCAGGGCGAGGTAGTCGGTTTTCTGGGACCCAACGGAGCCGGAAAAACCACCACCCTGCGCATGCTGGCGGGAATTCTCTCGCCGACATCGGGCAGAGCCGCAATCGCGGGGATAGACGTGGAGGAAAACCCTTCCGCCACCCGCGCGAAAACCGGCTATCTGCCGGAAAACAACCCTCTTTACGAGGAAATGGAAGTCAGCGCTTTCCTTGAATGGAGCGGGCAAATGCGCGGCATGTCCGGCGGCGCGCTGGAAAACGCTGTCTCCTCCGCCGTCGCCAGGTGCGCGCTTAAATCCGTAATCGGCAAGGATATAGGCGAACTCTCCAAGGGCTACCGGCAGCGGGTGGGGCTGGCCGGCGCGATTTTGCATAATCCGCCGGTGCTGCTGCTGGACGAGCCGACCTCCGGCCTGGACCCGAACCAGGCGCTGGAAGTGCGCGGGCTGATAAACGAATTGCGCAGGGAAACGACCATAATGCTCTCCACCCACATACTTTCCGAGGCGCAGAGCATGTGTGACCGCGTGATAATAATAGACAAGGGCCGCATAGCCGCCGACGGCAAGGCGGCGGAGCTTGCCGCCGCCTCCGGCGCGGACACGTTGATTCTGACACTGGAGAAAACCGACCCGCAGCCCGTTTGCGCGGCCATAACCGCGCTGGGCGCCTCCTCCTGCGGACATGAGGAGAAAGCGGGCGAAGCGGTGTTCTCCATACGCGCCGGAGAGGATTTGCGCGCCCGCGTTTTCGCCGAAGCGGTGAAAAACGGCTGGAAACTGCTGGGGCTGGAGCGCAAAACCGCCTCGCTGGAAGACGTTTTCAGGAGCCTTACTAAATGACATTCTGGAACCTCTATAAAAAGGAAACCGGGGCGTATTTCAACTCCCCTGCGGCCTATGTGGTGATGGCGGCATTCCTGCTTACATCGGGATACCTGTTTGCCGCGCCGCTGTTTCTGGCAAACCAGGCAAGCCTTTCCGGCTTTACCGGGCTTGCGCCGCTGCTGCTGGCTTTTCTGGCCCCGGCGGTGACAATGCGGCTTTTCTCCGAGGAATTCAAGACGGGGACGGCGGAACTGCTGCTGTCGCTGCCGGCGGACGAGTGGGAAATAATACTCTCCAAGCTGGCCGCCGCGCTGACGGTGTTCGCGCTTACGCTGGCGCTGACGCTGGTCTACCCCGTAGTCATAATTATGCTGGGCGGGCTGGACACGGGCGCGGCGCTGTGCGCCTACATCGGGCTTATGCTGTGCGGGATGACGCTGTGCAGCGCGGGAATGCTTGCCTCCGTGCTGACAAAAAGCCAGGTAACCGCCTTCATAGCGGGTTTTATGATGACACTGTTTCTGTATCTTGTCGGGAAATTCAGCGTTTTCATGTCCCCGCCGCTGGCCGCGCTGGCGGATTTCGCCGGCATAGGCGCGCATCTGGACAACATGTCGCGCGGGGTGGTGGACTCGCGCGATCTGGTTTACTTTTTCAGCCTGTCCGCGTTTTTCCTGTTCCTGACGCGGCAGAAACTAAAGACGATGAAAATGGACTAAAGCTATGGCCTCGCAGAAGAAAAAAACCGCTCTCGTTTATTCCGGCATAGGCGCGCTGCTTGTGGCGGGGATACTCTCCGGCGCGAATGTCATATCGCATTACGCGCATGTCCGGCTGGATTTTTCGCGCGGGAGGATATTCTCGCTGTCGGAGGCGACAAAGAAAATCGCCCGCGGCCTGCCGGACCCGGTTACGGTAACGCTCTACAGCTCGCGCGAGCTGCCCCCTTCGGTGGCGGCGCTGCGCAACTACACCCGCGACATAATGGCGGAATACCAGTCCGCCTCCGGCGGCAAGGTGCGCGCCCGGTTCGCCGAGGTCGGCGACACGCCGGAAAGCCTGGAGGACGCCGCCAAAAACGGCATTCTCCCCGTGCGCTTTGATATATACTCGCGCGACAGGTTCGAACAGAGGCAGGGCTGCTTCGGCGCGGTGATTCAGTTCCGCGACAAAAAAGAGGTTCTGCCCTATATAACAGAGACGGGCAGCCTTGAATACGAAATCACCTCAAGGCTTAAATCGCTTGCGCACGACGGCAAGCCCGTGCTGGGTTTTGTAACGGACAAAGGCGCGACGGCGCATTTTTCGCTGGGCCCCGATATCAACGCCCAGCTTAACGCGCGCTACGAGCCGCGCGCAGTGGACATTTCCAAAGTGGATCCGCAAAAAGGGATAGCCCCGGAGATAAAAACTCTCTTTTTCCTGGGCGGGACAGAGCCGCTGGATGATAAAGAGTTGTTCGCGCTGGACCAGTACCTGCTTTCCGGGCGGACGCTGTTTGCCGCCGTTGACGCCGCGCGCGTCAACGCCCGCGCCTTTGCCGCCATGCGCAACGACACCGGCATGGAGAAATTCCTGGCCGCGCACGGCATAACCATCCTCCCCGAAATGGCCATGGACGAGCAGTGCCAGCCCATACAAATCTCGCGCCGGCAGGGGATGTTCGTGCTGGCCAATCTGGTGCGCTATCCGCCTTTCATAGTGGCGCGGGAACTGGACAAGTCCAACCCCGCGCTCAAAGACGTGCCGGCCCTGATAATGCCGTTTGCAAGCCCGGTGGCAATCAGCTCTGCCGCGGCGGCGGGCGCGGCGCGGGCGGAGACGCTGGTCAAAACCTCCCCCCAAAGCTGGCTGGCGACTTATTCCAACGGCGGCATAAGCCTGGACCCGTTCGGCGATTTCAGCCGCAAGGACGCCGAGAAAGGCCCCTTCGGCCTTGCGGTATTTCTGGAGAAGAAATTCCGGCCCGCCTTTCCCGCCCCCAAGGGCGTAAAGCAGTATCTGACGCAAGCCTCCGGCACGGGGCGGCTGGCGGTGGCGGGAACCTCGGCCTTCATAACGGGGCAGTATAACCTGCCGGATTCAAACGTCATGTTTTTCCTGAACCTGGCCGACTGGCTGCTTCAGGATTCTGACCTTATAGCCATCCGCAGCAAGAATATCAGCTTCAGGCCGCTGGCGGAGGTTTCGGAAGCCGGCAAACGCGCCGCCCGCTACTGCATAATGCTGCTGCCGCCGCTGGGCGCGGCGCTTATCGGGCTTGCGCTGTGGAGGCGCCGCCGCATTCTGCGCAGCAGGGCGGCAGGGAAATACGGGCAATGAAAAGAAAAACTCTGATAATCCTGTCCGCCGTTTTTGCGCTGATGGTGGCGGCAAGCGCGGGGCTGATACTGTCCTCCCGGCAAAAGCCGCTGCCAAGGCTCTGCGCCGGCAAGGCAAAGCAAATTGCCGCGCTGGAATTCTCCTATCCCGGCGGCAAAACAGCCAAATTCATAAAGACGGACAAGGGCTGGGAGATTGCCTCCCCCATCTCCTACAAGGCGGACGAACGCGAGCTGGCATCGGCGGTATCCGCATTGTGCGGGCTGCGCCTGTCGGAGACGCTTTCCGCCTCGCCGGAGACGGCGCGCATGTTCGGCCTCAACCCGGAAAACGGGGTCGGCATCGCGCTTTCCGGGGCGGACAATAAAAAAATAGCGGAATTCACCGCCGGAAAGGAAGGCCTCTCGGCGGAGGCGTTTTTCATAAAGCTGCCTTCGGGCGAGATAAAAGAGGCATCCGGCCTTGCGCGCGCCGCGCTGGCCCGGCCTTTCACCGAATGGCTGGACAAGACGGTTTTCTCCGCGCCGATGAACAAAATAACTTCGGTCGCCTGGCATAAAGGCAAAGACAACTGGCGCGTTTACGCCGAAAACGGCAAATGGCTGCTGGAAAGCGCGGGCAAAAAAACGGCAATCCCCGCCGAAAAGTATCAGGGCAAAATAGGCCCGCTGCTCATGTCGCTTGCGGACCTGCGGGCGGAGCGAGTGCTGCCGTCCTCCGGCGAATACGCGCCAAAAACCGCCTTCAAAGAAGACTTTTCGCTGGACATAAAAGCGGACACGCCCGCAGCCGCAATCAGAATCGGCGCGGCGGATTCCTCCGGCGGGCGCGCCGCGCTGTTAAAAGGCGAGAACCGCGTAACCTTCATAGTCCCCGACTGGCGCGCCGCCGACCTACTGCTAAACCCCTCCGGTATCAAGTAGCGGCGTGGCGCAATCTGGCCGGAGGGCGCGCAGAAACATCCCGTTTTTTTCGGCATACTCATAGCGATGCGCACAACCTTCCGCATTTTCACGCGCGCCGCGCCGAATACCAGGCGGCGATAAGAGTATTGGAGAGATATCCGGTTTTTCGCCGAATTCCGCAATCCAACTGCGCTTTCCGGGCTAATTTGCAGCATCAGGGCTATTGATGCCCGCCTGTTGGCCGCATTATAAGATTTTCTCCCGATAACTGTTTGGGCAAAAATCAGGGAAGCAAGTTTATTGATATGAGCGCTGCGTTTTTTACTAGAATTGGCGTCATGCAGGGAATCCTGATTCTTGCGGCGTTGCTGCTGGCGGGGTTGGCATATGCTGCCGGTCGTTTCAAAAGGCTTCATGCCGGTCAACTGGCACGGGAAAAACTTTCCCGCGAGGCGCTGGATAAATTCGTCATCGCGCTTTATAAACGCGACATGGAAACCGGCCTTTTTGAGTACCTAAGCCCCGGTTTCACCACGATATCCGGCTACGCCGCGGAAGAGCTGCCGTTTCAAACCTATCTGGAGTTGATACATCCCTCGGACCGCCCCGAGGCCGAACGCGCATTCGGCAAGGCGCCCGATGGCGCTGCCGGCGGCGCTTGCCAGCTGCAATACCGGTTCAGGCACAGGAACGGGCAGTATTTATGGCTGCACGATCAATTTGTCATAATGCGCGGCGCCGGAGGAAAGCCGGAGACCGCCGTCGGCGCGGTGGCGGACATTTCCGTGAGCAGGCAGGCGGACATCTATCGCGAAATACGCGTGGAGATACTGCGCATCCTATACGGCCCCGGAGCTTTGCAGGACACTGTCCGGCGCGTTATAGAGATGATAAAGGCCGGAGCCGAGGCGGATGCCGTGGGCGTGCGGCTGCGCGACGGCGATGATTTCCCGTATTTCGCGCAGGACGGCTTCTCAAAAGAGTTTCTGTCCGCCGAGAATGCGCTGCTGGAACGCGGCGAGCATGGCAGGTCATGCCGCGACACCGACGGCAACGTCTGCCTGAAATGCGCGTGCGGGCTGGTCATTTCCGGCAACACGGATGCTTCCCGTCCGCTTTTCACCAAAGGCGGAAGCTGCTGGACCAACGATTCCCCCGCGCTTTTGGGAGGAGACGAGCGGAACCGGTGCGCCGTGGACGGATATTGTTCGGTGGCGCTGATCCCCATCCGCGCAAATGACCGGATTGCCGGGCTGCTGCAGCTTAACGCCCGCCGGAAAGGATGCTTTTCCCTGTATTCGGTCACGCAGCTTGAGAGCATCGCCGCTTATATCGGAGAAGCGCTTCTACGCAAGCGGGCGGAGAAAGCGCGCGAGGAGAGCAGGGACCATCTCCATCTTTTGTCCATAACAGACGATCTTACGGGATTAAACAACCGGCGCGGGTTTCTGGAGGTTGCGCGGAGCCAGTTCAATACCGCCAAACGCTACGGGAAACCGCTGACGCTGCTTTTCTGCGATATAGACGGCTTCAAGCGAATAAACGACGTTCTGGGCCACGACGCGGGCGACAAGGCCATAAAAGACGTCGCGCACGTACTGACGCAAACCCTGCGGACGTCCGATGTCGCCGCCCGCATCGGGGGCGACGAGTTCGTGGTGCTGCTGCCGCAATCCGGCGCGGCTGCGGCGCGCGGCGCGCGCGCGCGCGTTCAGTCCGCCCTGAAAGAAATAAACCTCCGCCGCAAATTCCCCATCAATATGAGCATAGGCATCTGCGAAATGAACGTGGATTCAATGCGCGCCGTGGACGATATGCTCGCGCTCGCCGACGCCGACATGTACAGGCAGAAAAAACAGCGCCGGCCCCAGCGCTAAAATAAAACCCCCTCTTGCGAGGGGGTTCAAAGTGGTGGACCTGAGCGGGATCGAACCGCTGACCTCCTGCATGCCATGCAGGCGCTCTCCCAGCTGAGCTACAGGCCCAAAGAGAATATCGCTAAACCGCAACGATATTTCAGTATACCATTTTCCGGCGGATTTTGTCAGCCTCGTCGGAGCGCTGCCGCAAAACCGGAAATTTCATGACCGGGGAGCGGGGTACTGCCTGCGCAGACGCTCCAGTATGCGCCTTGTGGACGCGGATTTATTGAGCGTGTAGAAATGTATGCCGGGCGCGCCGCCGCGCAGCAGTTCCTCGCATTGGGCGATGGCGCGGTTTACTCCGTAGTCGCAGATCGCGGCGCGGTCCTCGCCCAGCCTGTCCAAATCCGCCGCCATGTCCGGCGGTATTTTTATGCCGCAGAGGCTGGTGAATTTCTTAAGCTGCGAATGCCCGGTTACCGGCATTATTCCGGGGATAATCGGCGCGGTTATCCCGGCGGCGCGGCATTTTTCCACAAAAGAAAAGTAGCTGCTGTTGTCAAAAAAAAGCTGGGTTATGGCAAAAGAGGCGCCGGCATCCAGCTTGCATTTGAGGCTGGCGATATCCGCGGCGGAGTTTTCCGCGCGGGGATGCACTTCGGGATAGGCCGCCACGGCGGCATGAAACCCGCCCAGCGTCTTGATATGGGACACCAGTTCGGCGGCGGAGCCGTATTCCGAGCTGGGCTTAAAACCCGGCGGCAAATCGCCGCGCAGGGCCAGGATATTGTTGATTCCCTCCGCGGCGAGGAGGGCGGTTATCGCCTCCACCTCTTCGCGCGTGTAGATGACGCAGGTCAGATGCACCATCGGCTCAAAGCCGAACCTTTCCCGTATAAGCAGGGCCAGCGCGGCGGTCTGCAGCCGCGCCGGGCTGTTGGGCGAACTGGTTACAGACACGAAATCCGGCGACAGCGGCTTTAATTCCTCCAGCGCCTTGTAAAGCGAGGCGGTGTCCGCCGCGGTCTTTGGCGGATAGAATTCAAAAGAAAAAGTCCTGCCCCCCCCGCCGAAAAGCGATGAAATATCCATTTCCTTATTCTATCATTTTGGTAGAATAGCCGGGTGAAACATTCAGCGCAGCATTTTGAAAAATCCGGACGGCAGCTCTGGTTCAAGGGCGAGTATTACCGCGCCCTGAAACTGATGCAGGAGGGGCTGGAGCTTTATCCGGGCGATTTCCGGCTCAAGCTTGGCGTGGCGCTGGCGCAGCTGCGGCTTGGCAATTACGCCATCGCGCGCGACCTGCTGCGCGAGTTGCTAGACGACTCCCCCAACAACGGGGACGCGCTGTCGGCGATGTGCGAGGCCTGCCTGAGCCTGGGCAAAAAACAGGACGCGCTTGACTGCGCGGAGAAAATACACAAACACCATTCCAATTCGGCGGTGCTGCTGGAACATCTGGGCATGGCAATGCTGGAGCACGGGCTTTTTGAAGAGGCAAAACGCGCCTTTGCCGCCGCGCTGGCGGCGACACCGGAGCGGCCCTATGCGCGTTTCGGGCTGGGGATAGTGCACAGCGGGCAGGGACATCACACCGCCGCCATCCGCGAGATACGCGCCGCGCTGCGCATGAAACCGGAATTTTACGAGGCGCGCTCCTACCTGGGCAACCTGCTCTACGACCACGGCCAGAAAAAGCGGGCCATAAAAATTTTCCTGTCCATCCCGGTGGAGGACATGATAGACCCGGTTACGATAAGCCGGCTGGCGGCCTACGCGCGCACGGACAAGAAGCTGCTGCCCCTTGCCGGGGAGCTTGAAAAGCGGCTTGACAATCTGACCAGGGGCCAGACCATATCCGGCTTCCTGCATTCGCTGGAGGAGCGCGCCCTCCACGCCGCCGCGCCGCGCGCGCCGGCCAACATGAAGCTGCGCCTTATAAAGGTTTCCCCCGCCGCCCCGTTTTCCGAGGCGCAGCGCGCCGCGCTCTATGATATGGACAAGCGGCTTAAAGCCCTGTTCCCGCGCCAGCCCGCGCCGCCGGAAATACCGCCGCGCAGGCCGCCGCGCGTCTGCGACGGGATAGAGGGTTTCCTGTCGGCATTCGCGCTGTATCTGAAAAGCGTGTCCGACAACTCTGTCCGTTTCGCCGGAATTCCGCTGGCGGGCCAGAGCGCGGCGCTGGGCATTGACTCGCTTTCGCGCTATGCGGCGGCGCTTGTTTCCGGGATGCGGGGCGGGCAGGCGCAATCCGCCGTGTCGCAGCAGACGATGGATGCGCTGCTTTCCGGCGCGGTCAATATCGTCAAGCAGATGCCGCCGGGGCTGCGCGGCTCGGAATGGATAGCGGAGCTTGGCGGGATAATACTGGCCTTCTGGACGCCCGTGGACATGCTGGAGCGTATTTTCCTGATGATGGGCATTCTAAGCCAGCCGGAGAAAAAATCGCTGGAGCCGGTAATCGCCCGGGGCAGGGCCTGGCGCAGATGGCTGCGCTTTCGCCCGGACAACAAGTGGGCCTCGCCCGCGGCGCAGCTTATCCCCTCGCTGCCGCAGAACTACGGCTCGCGCCAGCAGGTGCGCTGCGCGCGCTGCCAGGCGGTGATAGCCGACTACCCGGATATCTCCCAGCCGGAGGACACGCCCCCGGTCCTCTGCGGCGACTGCGAATCCGTGCTGCGCTGCCCGCGCTGCAAAGGACCGATGAGGCAGGTGTCCTCAACCCGGCTGGGCATGGAAACCTACCGCTGCATGCAATGCGAAAACCGGGTGAAGATAAAATCCCGCAGGACGCGGCTCACCAGATAACCAGCAGCTTGCCGTATATTTTCTCGCCGCCGGAATCCACCATATAGAGATACAGCCCGCTGGCCACGCGCGAGCCTGCGGCATTATTGAGGTCCCACAACGCGGTGCTGCCGGAATCGTTCTTGCCGATATCGCGCACCAGTTCGCCTGAAACGGTATATATCCGTATTTCCGCCTGCGCCGGCAGATTAGTGAAAGTTACAGACGAAACCCCCTGGGATTTCTTGAACGGATTGGGATAGGCATGCACCCCCGCCAGCAACGATGAGGCGGACTGCGGCGCGCCCGCCTGTCCGGCGGAAGACGCCGCCCCCTTGTCCCGCGCCGGCGCATCGCCAGCCAGCGCCTGCGGGAAACAGCCGAAAAACAAAACAGCCGCTATAATCAGCATGACAACCTCCTAAAATATCCAGGGATACGGATAATCCCTGTTGCGGGCATTGGCATACAACATGACGAGAAGTATATGCGTCGGGTGCGCCAGCCGCGCATAGCCGAACTCAAGATGAAACTGGAATTTATCCGACGAGGACGGGTCGTTGAGGACAAATCCCGCCCGGCGGTCCTTGAGGAAAACGCCGTAGCGCGCGTTAATCTTGCCGGAAAGGCTGCCGCACATCCTGCGCAGCAGATGCAGTTCCGGATGCTCGTCGCGCAATTCGAATATGATGGTGCCGTCGCTGTCGCAATAATACCAACTGCGGCTGCTGTTTACGCGCCTCACGCTGCCGCAGGCCATTCCCTTGCCGTCGCGCATCTCTATACCGTCGGAATCCTCCTGCGCTTCCAGGACGGTGCTGCCGCTGGCGTCCATTATGGCTATCCTGTGCCGCGAGACCTGGCGCATCACCATCGCCACAGCGAACAAGGTCATAAACGGCAGTTCGGGATACGAGGCCAGCACCCAGCCCGCAGGCAGTGTCAGCAAAGCCTCAAACACGGATTTATCCAGATTGAAAGAGGCGGCTGCGCTCCACATGATATGCAGCGCAGCAAACCCGTATATGGAAAACACCAGCAAAGCCTCGCCGCCGCGCTCGTAGCGCGCGAACACCTTCTGTCCCGGACGGCTGGCTACGGCATACTCCACTACCGACGGCAGCACATAACGAGTTATCATAAGCGGGAAGAAAAAGTCCGGCGGCATATTCCTGGGCAAAGGCTCCAGCTTTGGATAGGCCAGCCCTCCCGCATATACTGAAGAATACATCATGGCGGCAAACCACATCGCCGCGGCAAGCATCCACACCCATAAAGGCAGCGGATTTCTGGGCACAAACGGCACCGCCGCCGGAACGGAAGTTACTTCCAATGCCTGAGTCTGCGCAGTGGCAGCCGTTGCGGCAGCGCGCGGCGCGGGCAATGCAGGGCTGCGCCTGGAAATAGCAGGCTCCTGCGGCGAAGACGGTTCCGGCAATGCCGAGGGCATGGAAATAACACTGCCGGCGCGGGCCCTTTCCCCCCTGCCCGCGTTCGGGATAGCGGAAGGCAGCCGGGCAACAAGAGTCACCTCCTCTCCGGCAGGCTCGGCGGGCTTTTCAGCGCCGGCGGCAGAGACCGCCGTTTTGCGGCCCGGTTTGCGTCCCTTGGCCGTGTAACCTGGCGGAGGATCTCCCGCCCGCCTGACGGAATAGAGTATGCCCTCAAAATCGGAGGCTCCCACGCCGGAGGCCAGAACGGAATAGGTATTGCCGTCATAAGTGAAATACCCGGTTCTTATACCCGTCTCGCCGATGTTATAGACTGTGTAATATGCGGTCCCGCCCGCATGAATGGAATACGCCTCCACAACGCCGGAGAGGATGTAGCCGCGCCCGCGCAGCATGCTTATATCATCCTTGAGGCGCGCCTGCACGTAGCGGGAGCCTATTTCCTCGTTGAGTGTCTTGACGGAGAACTCAAACCGGCGGCTTTTAACATACAAAACGGTGTCTCTGTCGTCTTCCTTCAGCGTCGTTTCCCAGCCGGGCGGCAGGTCAAGCGAGAGGCTTCCGTCCGTGGTAATCACTGTCTCCGCGCGCGCGGCGGCGGCAAACATGACGGCGGCGGCAAACACCGCCGCGGCGCCAACTATCCAGGAACCGGCCCGGCTGCCGCGCGAAACGCCGGCGCGGGCACGGCATTTCCCGTCCGCTCCGAAAAATGAATGCATCGAAAGCCCCCCGGCAGGGGCTTTCCATAAATTCCGCAATGATATCCGGCGCAAAAATGTCATATCAGCCAATCGTCCGCCACAAACCGCGCCCGACACAAACACAAACAACCCCTGAACAGTTCTCCTGAACCGTTCCCAGAGCGTCAAAAACACTATAATTATAACAGCAAATAACAAGCTAGTCCACAAACAATTTCGCGGTGTTTAGAAACGATGGGCTGGTTCTGCAATGTGATAAAATGAAAGTCACAGTGGATACATTTTGAGCCTTATGACAGGTGTGACGTTAAATGATGGGGGCTTGCTTTCGCCAGAAACAAGATGGGCCAACGTCTGGATTCTGACTGCGGTTCTGTCCGCGTTTTTCTGGGTGTTGGAACTGCGCCATCACTATTATTTCCTTCAGGACGACAACCGTGTCGCTTTTCTCGGAGCCTTGGCGCATAACTGGCGCGCATTGACAGAGGGCGGCCTGGCGCTGTTCAATTTTCACCAGTTTCTCGGCTTGCCTTTCATGGCCCCGGGACAGAGCGCAACGCTTTACCCGCCGTCTTACATGGCCGTAGGGCTGAGCAAGCTGGTTTTCGGGCATATTTTCGCGGCGGTGGATATTTACATAATACTGCATCTCCTGGCCGGCGGGGCGGCGATGTTTTATTTCCTGGACAAGGCCGGCACTGGGCGGAGAGCAGCTTTTTTGGGCGGGCTGGCATGGCCGCTCAACGGTTTCGCCGTGTACATGAGCGCGAACTGGTTCTTCGTCTGCCCGCTGGTCGCGTATTTCCCCCTGATGCTGGCGCTTGCCTCGCGTACGCTGCAGAATGCCGGAAGCGCGTTTGCTCTGGCCGCCGCGCGGCTGGGGCTTTTCTATACCGGCTATCCGCAATACTTCGTTCACGCCGCGCTGCTTGAAATATTATATATAGCCTCCATCCCGCTGTTCGGCGGGAAAAAGCCGGACAAGGCCGCCCTGCGGAAATATATGGCAAGTCATATCCTGACCGGCGCGCTGGCGCTGCCGCTGTTGCTGCCGATGTGGCATCTGGTCCGTATTTCGGCTGACAGAAGCGGTCCACTGCCTTATTTCGAATTCGCCTCGGAGCCGAACAATCTCTTGCTGTGGCTTCAGGGATTGGTATGGCCGGTGCGGGCTGAATGGATGTATCATGACGGGTTTTTTGCCCGGTTGTTCCGTCCGGAGGCTTTAAGGGGGCTGCTGCTGCCCTGTTATGCCACGGTGGGATGGGTGATGGTTTTCTTCGCTGTCTGGTTGCTTGCGACGCGCCGTTTCAGAGAATGGTCCGCGCAAGGCAAGGCCGCCGCGGTATTGTTTGTCGTGGCGCTTGCATGGTCTTTCGGGCTTTTCAACAGACTGTTGTATCTTGTGCCGGTGATGAACAGATTCCGCGTTAATTTCAAGCTGGTGCTGTTTGTCAATTTCGCATTGACAGCCCTGGGAGCGGCGGGTTATGCCGCTTTTGAGCTGAAACGTGTACACAGGACGGCGTTATTTGCGGTTTCGCTGGCGCTGAGCATTGCGGGTTTTGCATTCATCTATCTGATGCTGCCGCCAAGGGATTTCACCGGTTTCACTGAAATTCCGCCGCTGACGCCGCCCATTTCCGGACCGGACATCTCCGGCAGGATCGTTGCCGTCACTCCCTGCAGAACGGATGTAACAAGGGGAATGGTGATAACAAGGCGCGACGACCTGAGACTCGCCGCGTTCGATTATGCGACATTGTGGGGATACCACTGCTTCGCCGGATATCAGGTGCTGGTGCCCAGGCTGAATGCCGAGATGACATTCGGCCTTAACGATTCCGCTGTTCTGCCGCTGGATATAAGGGAGTTCACCACGGTTTTGCCATATTTGCGCGGTTGGGGGGTGAGGCGGTACATAATCAAAAATTCCTCGCTGCCGTTTTATGAAAAATTTCTAGCGGCATCTGGCATACGACGGGAACAGGGGGATTCAGAATATGCGATTTTCAATGATTCTCTGGCCCGTCCCATGGTTTATCCTGCCGGCGCAGGCGGCAGTGTCGAATTGTATCACAGTTTTTCAGTCAACGGTGTCAGCATTTCCAAAAAATCCGGCCCCCCCGTCGCGGCGGTGGTCAATGCGCTTTATAATCCCTTTTTCAAGGCGGTGGTGAACGGAAAGACCGCGCAAATTGCGCCGACGGCCAACGGGCAAATTATGATTGAGCTGCCGCCGGGACAGGCCGATGCCAGGGTTTATTATCGCGACCCTTGGTTCGAACTGGGGCTTGTTCTGTCCGGTTTAACGGTTGCCGTTTGCATCGTCATACCGCTTATCCGGCGGCGCAATCGGGCCGCAGCGGCATAAACCCAAATGGTATTGTATGCCTATAGCTGAAAAAACCTTCTCCCGCGAACGCATACATGCCGCCATATTGTGGACTGCCTTGGCCTTTGCCTTTCTGTGCGGCACATGGTTGCGTTTCAAGCTGGATACGCTGCCTGCCTCCACGGCGGATACCTGGGGATTCCTCAAGCCGGCAATATCCGCGCTTTACGGCGGCAGCTTCGAAACCGTTTTTGGCCGTCCTTTTATTTATCCGGCATTTCTGTATGCGGTGATTGGAATTTTCGGCGATTTCCGGGCGATTGCGGTATTGCAGCATATCGCCGGAATTATGGCGGGCGGAATTCTTTTGCTGGCGTTGCTGAAGTTGAAAAACCGCATGGGCAGCCTCATGGCGGTTGTGCTGGCGGAAGCCGCCTTTGTTTGCGTGATAACCGCATTCCTTACAAACAATTGGCAGGCAACGTTGGAACATATGATTGTCAGCGAAGCCATGATGCCGTTTTTCTGCGCGACAGTGTTGTTGTGTTTCACAGGAATCGCGGCGTCGATTAAAACAGGCAATACGTTTGAGTGGGGAATCGGAATAATAGCTGCGGGCGCGGTGGCTGCGATGTACCAGCCGCGTTTTCTGCCCATATTCTGTCTCTGCGCGGCCTGCGGCATATACGCGGTAAGGGTTTCCAATGTGTTGCGCGGTGTTGCAACGCGGTCAGCGGCGTTCACCGGCGTTGCGCTATTGTCGCTGTGGCTTGCGGGGCAGTATTTCTCGCACAATGACCTGTTTGCCAAAACCACGCCCGGCGACGTGCTTTTTTCGGCCAATGCCCGGATTGTGAGTTCGGTCATGGATGATGAGTTGCGTAACCCCTCCTGCGGGGACAGGGAATTTTTGGCGCGGCTGTCCGAAGAACTGAAAGCGCCGGTAATTCCCGGGTATTTGCAGTGGCGCGGCGCCTGCCGCACGGTGGCGGCTCATTTCAATTACGACGGCGGCAAGGCGCGCTCTTTCGAAATCCGCTGGTTCATGAAGGCCGTTATGCATCATCCATGGCAGTATATTGCCGATGTGCTGGGCCGGCTGCGCAATCTGTATGGTTGGGACATGCGCATGCTGACAATGCGGCCGTCGCGCGGGAACGGACTGCCTCTGGCCTTTGCCATGGGAATGGGCGCGAATCAATGGAGGCCATTGCACGGCGGCTGGTATTATGGCGCGCGCGAGCTTGTGCATCCGTGGTGGCGGGACTCCACCGACTCGTTCTGGATTGCTCAAAACGACTCATTGCTGCGATTGCTGGCGGCGCCGGGACCGCTCAACTGTTATCTGGCCGGACTGAAGACTGCCGTGACCGGCAAAAATCCGGATGGGGAAGACGTGCGCATAGGCGGTATCGCGGGCGGAATTTTCGAGAAAGTATTGTTTTTCAACGTTGCCTTTTTCGTGCCGGGATTAGCGGCAGCCTTGCTTATGGCGGGCATTCTGACATGGCGGCACAAGTGGGACAGGGACCTTGTGTTTCTTGCGTCGTTGTCGGCATTTTCGCATATATGCGTGCTGTCGTCGGCATTGTTCGGCGCTGTTGTTTTCACATTTGACGACTTGCGGTATTTTCTGGACAGCGCCTTGTTCATGTATGCAGCGCATTATTGCGGACTGGCTTTTTCCACACTAGCCGCAATGCGGTTTAGATAAGGGCGTTCTCCGTCGGTCATTTGACTGGCTGTCCATGATTGCGCGCATATCCACTCATCTTGATTTTCACATGCCGTGGATATGCCCTGCCATGGCGACGCGGCGGCAGAACAAGCTGACGCATGTTTACCCGGAAATCGCAGTTGGATAGCGGAATTCGGCGGCGGAGAGCGGGACACTCCTGTGCATAATTTTTGTGAAATTGTTTGCGAAATTGTTTGTTCCTAAGCAGGCCGAACAATTTCGCAAAAACGCGCGGACAGCGCAGACATAAAAAAAACCGGCGTCCGGGAATGCCCCGGACGCCGGTTTGCCTGCGGTAATTCTATTTCGCAACCAGGAACTGTCCTTCCAGCCCGTCTTCGGAGGAGTTGGAAACCCACACCTTGAAAATGCCGGGCTCCACCGAGAACTTCATGTCCTTGCCGTAATAGGCCAGTTCGTCCGGGCCGAGGGTGAATTTCACGGTTTTCTTCTCGGCGGGGGCGAGGGTTACGCGCTCGAAGCCTTTGAGCTCGCGCACGGGGCGCGACACGCTGGCGACCGGCTGGCGTATGTAGAGCTGAACAACCTCGTCGGCGCTTCTGTCGCCCATGTTCTGCACGGAGGCGGTTACGGTTACCGTGCCGTTGAGCGGTATGGTGCTTGCGCTTACCGCCAGGTCCGAAATGGCGAACCTGGAATAGCTGAGCCCGTAGCCGAACGGATACAGCGGCGTGTTCGGGATGTCCAGATAGCGGGAGGCGTACTTCTCGTCCGGCTTGTCCAGCGGGATGGGCCGTCCGGTGTTGAGATGGTTGTAGTATATCGGCACCTGGCCCAGGGCGCGCGGCCAGGAAACGGGCAGCTTGCCGCCGGGCGACTTGTCGCCGAACAGCACGTCGGCGACTGCGGTTCCGCCCATGGTGCCGGGGTACCAGATTTCCAGTATGGCCGGCACATTGGCGGTCAGCCAGTTGATTTCAACGGGCCTGCCGTTCATCAGGACCACCGCCATCGGCTTGCCCGCCGCTGCCAGCGCCTGAACCAGCTCAAGCTGCCTGCCGGGAAGCGAAATGTCGGAGCGGGAGGTGGCCTCGCCGGTCATATCCGCGTTCTCTCCCACGACCGCCAGGATGAAATCCGCATCCTTGGCGGCGGCTGCGGCGGCTGCGATATCGTCGTCCTTTGACACATAAGGACCCGCGCCACGGACGTATTTAATCTCCACGCCGGCGCGCGCCGCGCGCGCCACCAGGCCGCGCAGCACTGTAATCGCATCCGAGGGAACGCCGTCGCCGCACCAGGAGGCGATGGTGGAGGTGGTGTCGTCCGCCAGGTCGCCGGCCAGAAGCATCTTTTTGACGCCGGAGGGGATGGGCAGAGTGTTTTTGTCGTTTTTAAGCAGCACGAAGGAAGCCACGGCGGAGCGGTAGGCCGCGCCCCTGTTTTCCGGGGAGAGTATTTCCGTCTTTTCAAGACTCTCATCCACATACGGCTTGTCAAACAGCCCGGCACGCATTTTAACGCGCAGTATGCGGCGGACGGCATCGTCTATATCCTTTTTGGCGACCAGTTTGTCCTTGACCAGCGCAACGCCGTTCTCGTTATAAACCTTGCTGACCATCTCCATGTCCATGCCGCCGTTTAGGGCGACCCGGGCGGCGTCCGCGTCATCGGCGGCGATGCCGTGGCATATCAGTTCCTTGACGGAGGTGTAATCGCTGACAACAAAGCCGTCAAACTTCCACTCGCCCTTGAGAATGCCGCGCGTCAGCCACTCGTTTGCGCTGGCGGGAATTCCGTTGAGGGAATCGAACCCGCCCATAAACGTGGCTATGCCCTCGTCAACGGCGGCCTTGAAGGGCCGGAGATAAACCTGCCGGAGCGTCCGCTCGGACATGTCAACGGTGTTGTAATCCCGCCCGGCTTCCGCCGCGCCGTAGGCGGCCCAGTGTTTGGCGCAGGCGGCTATTTTGTCCGGCGCGGAATAATCCTTGCCCTGGAAGCCGCGCACGCGGGCCCTGGCCATGGCGGATCCGAGATAGGGATCCTCCCCGGAGCCTTCCACGATTCTGCCCCAGCGCGGATCGCGCGCGATGTCCATCATCGGGGCGAATGTCCAGTGCACGCCGGACGACCGCGCCTCGCGCGCGGCGACAGCGGAGTCCTCCTCCACTATCTTGGGGCTGAAGGTGGAGGCTTCCGCCAGCGGCACGGGGAAAACGGTCTTGTAGCCGTGAATTACGTCAAAGCCGAAAATCATGGGGATTTTCAGCCGCGATTCCATCGCCGCGCGCTGCAATTCATTGGTGTTTTTGGCGCCGCGGACGTTGAGGGTGGAGCCTATCAGCCCCTTGCGGGCAAGCCCCATCACTTCGGGGGTGGCCGCCCCGGAATCGTAATTGCCGTCCAGCTGCTGCATCTGGCCGAGTTTTTCCTCAAGCGTCATCTTTGAGAGAATATCGTCTATCCGGCTTTCAATATCCTGCGAGGCGCAGGCCGGCAGGGCTGCCAGCGCAACCGCATACAACACTGCGATTATCTTCATGTTTGTCTCCTTAGTGATTGTGTCTGCCCGACTCTCCCCGCTCCGCCGCCACAGTTGAAGCAGGCCATTATGGAATCCGGCATGTCGCGGATTCAAAACCGATTCCATTATACCCAAAATTGCGGCGCAAGACACGCGGCCTTCAAATTTGTAGAATTATCCGAAGGCTGGCTATGCTCAAAATAATAGGGTACACGATAGACATTTTAATCGCTTCGGCGATAATATACCGGCTTATACTCATCATAAAGGGCACCCGCGCCATGCAGGTGCTCTGGGGCATTCTGCTGCTGGCTTTTATCACCGTGTCGGCGGACGTGCTGGGGCTCAAGGCCACCGCCTTCCTGCTGACCCAGTTCTGGGTGGCCGGGATAGTGGTGCTGGTGATAGTGTTCCAGCCGGAGCTGCGGCTTGCGCTGGCCGAGCTGGGCAGCCAGCCGCTGGGAAACATCCTGGTCTCGCATGAGTTTGATTTCATCAAGGAACTGATGGGCGCAGTGCGCTACTGCATGGCAAACAAAATCGGCATGCTGGTGGTGCTGGAGCAGGAAACCGGACTGCGCGACTTCGTGCGCACAGGCACCACCATAAACGGCGTCGTAACAAAAGAGCTGCTCATCTCCATTTTCATGAACAAAACGCCGCTGCACGACGGCGCGGCCATAGTGTCGGACAACCGGCTCATATCCGCGGCGTGCATACTGCCGCTTTCGCAGGAGCAGACGGTTTCCAAGATATTCGGCATGCGCCACCGCGCCGCTCTGGGCATAACGGAGATATCGGACGCGGTGGTGCTTGTAGTCTCCGAGGAGCGGGGCGAGCTGGCCCTGGTGCGCGGCGGACGAATACAAACCCCCGTGGACCCCGACGACACGGAAAAGCGGCTGCTGGACCTTTACCGCTCCAAGGCGGAGAAGAACCTGCTGCGGCGCGCGCCGCGAGGCTGATTTTATGAAAATTCCCGATGTTATAAAACGCGACTGGCAGGTAATGCTGGTTTCCGTCGCGCTGGCGGTGCTGGTCTGGCTGCTGGCCAGCCGCAGGCACGGATAACGATGGGCGAACATTTCGGCACCGACGGCATACGCGGCATTCCGGGGAAATTCCCCCTGGTTGAGGATTTCGTGGTCCGGCTGGGGCGCGAGGCCGCGCGCGCCGTGGGCGGGAAAAACGGCGGTTCGGTGATAATCGCGCGGGACACGCGCCTCTCCGGCGAGAAACTGCGGGACTGGCTGGCGCGCGGAATGCGCGCGGCGGGGTTTGAGCCGCTGGACACAGGCATAGCCCCCACGCCGGCGGTTTCCTATCTTGTGCCGCAGGAAAAGGCGGCGTTCGGCGCGGTCATCTCGGCCAGCCACAACCCGCCGGAGTTCAACGGGATAAAATTTTTCTCCGCCGCCGGCGTGAAGCTGGACGAAACCGCCGAAAACGCGATAGAGGCCGCCATCGCCGCCGGCGGCGAGGCCGCGCCGGACGATAAAGCCGCCAACCTGAAACTTCCCGGACGGTTGACCGTTCCCAAACCGGATTATGTCCGGGATTACGAGAATTTCATAGTGGAAACCGCCGGCGTCAGGCTGGACGGGATGAAAATAGTCGTTGACTGCGCCAACGGCGCGGCCTACGACATAGCGCCCAGGGCCTTTGAACGGCTGGGCGCGCGGGTAACGGCAATCAATTGCTCCGCCGACGGCGAAAAAATCAACCGCAACTGCGGCGCGCTGCACCCGCAGACGATGTGCGCCAAAACCGCCGCACTGGGGGCCGACTGCGGCTTCAGCCTGGACGGCGACGCCGACCGCGTTATTTTTTCAGACGAAACCGGCGCCGTTCTGGACGGCGACGACATCATCGCCATGGCCGCGCTGGAGCTTAAAAAAGAGGGGCGGCTCAAACACGACAAGGTCGCCCTTACCGTAATGTCCAATCTGGGCATCGTAAACGGGTTGAAAAAACTTGGCGTCTCCTGCGAGCTTACGCAGGTGGGCGACAAATACATTTCCCAGGCGATGGAAAAAGAGGGGCTCTCGCTTGGCGGGGAAGCCTCCGGCCATATCATATTCAGGGATTTCCTGCCCACCGGGGACGGGCTGCTGTCCGCCGTGCAGGCCATAGCCCTGCTTAAACGCTCCGGCATGAAAATGAGCGATTACGGCAGGCTGCTGCCGAAGTATCCGCAATTGCTCAAAGCCGTAACGGTGAAAGAAAAAATACCGCTGGAAAACGTCGCGGGTTTTGACGAGATGCTCAGAAAGCAGGAGAGGACGCTCTCCGGCGGAAGAATTGTGGTGCGCTACTCCGGCACGGAGCCGAAGCTGCGCGTTCTTGTGGAAGGGCCGGACCGCGCCGCGGTGGAGCGCGCCTGCGAAAGCATCCTGGATTTTTACACCGCGCGCGCCGCATAAACAGGAGGGTTTTATGAAAATCAAACTGGGAATAAACATAGACCATGTCGCGACATTGAGGCAGGCGCGCGGAATCGGCAAGCCCGATATCGCGGAAGCCGCCAAAATCTGCCTGGCAGCGGGGGCGGATTTCATAGTCTGCCATCTGCGCGGGGACAGGCGCCACATACAGGACGCGGACGTTTTCCTTCTCAAAAAGAAAATAGGCGCAAAGCGCATTCACCTGGAAATGGCCTGCACGCCGGAGATGGAGCGCATCGCGCTAAAGCTCAAGCCGCGTTCGGTCTGCATAGTGCCGGAAAGGCCGGACGAGCTTACCACTCATGGCGGGCTTGCTTTGTCCGGCAAAAACGCGGCGAAGGCGGCCCAATGCGTCAAAAAACTGCGCCGCGCCGGAATAGGGGTCAGCCTTTTCATAGAGCCCTCCGCCGCGTCGGTGCGCGCCGCGCGCGCCGCCGGCTCCGATACGGTGGAGCTTTGCACCAAGGCGTACGCCGAGGCTTTCGGCGGCAAAAACGAGGCCGCCGCGCTGGAGAATCTTGAAGTGGCAGCCGTGCTGGCGCGCGAAATGAAGCTGCATATACACAGCGGCCACGGGCTGGATTACCGCAATGTCCGCGCCGCCGCGCATATTGAGGGGACGGAATGCCTCAATATCGGTTTCTCCGTCATCTCCCGCGCCATGTTTGCCGGCCTGGGCCGCGCCGTGGCGGAAATGAAAACGCTTGTCGCATAAGCGCGGACGACAGAAAAGGCGGGAAGATGGGAATAGTGTTCGCGCCGGGTTGCGCATTGATGATATACAAGCCGGAGCTGGCCGGGCGGATTCTTGGCTTTCTGAATAAGGAATTGGGACCGGTAAGCGAGCATTTGACCTGTTGCAGGCACGCGCCGGATCTGCCAGCCGGAACACAAATCATCAATGTTTGCGCCGGCTGCGACAGGCGGTACCGGACGCTTTACGAAGGCATCAGCACGATTTCACTCTGGGAAGTCCTGTGCAAAAGCGGCAGCTTTCCGTTTCCGAATTACAGCGGGGAGGAAATGACCGTGCTGGACGCCTGCCCGGCCAGAGACCAGGCAAGAATTCACGACGCTCTCCGGTATTTGCTGGCGAAAATGAACATCCGGGTGACGGAACCGTCCAAAACCAGAACCGGCGGCGCCTGCTGCGGCGACAGCTTGTACGGGCAGCTTCCCCCGGAGCAGGTCAAACAGTCCATGAGGAAAAGGGCGGACGAAATGCCCGCCGAAAATGTCGTGGTTTATTGCGTATCCTGCGTAAAAGCCATGCATATCGGCGGCAAAAAACCGCGCCATATGGCGGACCTCCTGTTTGGCGATAATACCGCCGCGGGAATATGCGAGCCGGATGAATGGCATGCGGAGTTGGACAAATTCATCGACTCGCATTGACCTGGCGGCAAGTTCAAGGAGCTTTCATGTGCGGAATAGTCGGATACGCCGGCGGCGGGGAAGCCGCGCAATTTATAATATCGGGCCTGCGGCGGCTTGAATACCGGGGCTACGATTCCGCCGGGCTGGCGGTAATAGACAAGGAAAAAAATTCGCTGGAGCTGCGCCGCAGCGTCGGCAAGGTGGAGCTGCTGGCGAAAATGCTCAAGTCCAGGCCGGTTTCCGGCTCCACGGGGCTTGGCCACACGCGCTGGGCCACCCACGGCAAGCCTAACGAGGAAAACGCCCACCCCCATACCGACTGCGAAGGCAAAATAGTGGTGGTCCACAACGGCATCATTGAAAACTATGCCGCGGTTAAAGACCGGCTGGGAAAAGCGGGCCACACATTTTCATCCGAAACAGACACCGAGGTGATAGCCCATCTGATAGAGGAAAAAATACGCAATCTCGGCTCCGGCGGGAAAGCCTGGCGCATGGAGATGCTGGACCCGCTGTTCTACGACGCGGTGCGCCTGGCGCTGAAAGAACTGGAAGGCTCGCTCGCGCTGGGGGTGCTGTGGACAAACTGTCCCTCCACCATAATCGCCGCGCGGCGGCAAAGCCCGCTGCTGCTGGGCATAGGCGAGGGCGAGAATTTTCTGGCCTCGGATATAACCGCGCTGCTTGAAAAAACGAAAAAGACCGTCTATCTCTCCGACGGGGACATCGCCGTGCTAAAACCGGCGGGCGTTACGGTATTCGGCGCGGACGGCAAAAAAGCCGAAAGGCCCGTCTCCGTCGTGCAGTGGGACAGGACCATGGCCGAAAAGGGCGGCTACAAACACTACATGCTCAAGGAAATACACGAGCAGCCCGCCGCCCTGGAAGACACCATGCGGGGCCGCCTTTTCCCCGCCGGGGAAGAGGCCCTGCTGCGCGAGTTCGGGCTGGACCCGGAGGCGGCGCGCTCGCTGCAGGAGATACACATAGCCGCCTGCGGCACAGCCTATCATGCCGCGCTTGCCGGGCGCTATATGATAGAGCATTTCGCCGGCGTGCCGGTTTCCGTGGATTTCGCAAGCGAGAGGCGCTACCGCGACCCGATTTTCGCGGCGCGCGCGCTGGCGGTGCTGATAAGCCAGTCCGGCGAGACGGCAGACACCATAGCCGCCGCGCGGGAGTTCAAAAAGAACGGCGTCAGGACGCTGGCGATATGCAACGTGCTGGACTCCTCGCTGACGCGCGAATGCGATTTCACCTTCTACACCCGCTGCGGCCCGGAAATTGGCGTGGCCTCCACCAAGGCCTTCACCGGCCAGCTTGCGGCGCTGTATATTTTCGCCGTGCAGCTGGCGGCGGCGCGGGGGAAGCTAACCCCCCAGCAAACTGATTCGTGCATAGGGGAACTGTTCAGGATTCCAGCGCTCATGCGCCGCGTTCTGGCCCGCGCCGCGGAGGTGGAAGCCGCCGCTAAAAAATTCGCCGACAGGGGCCACTTTCTGTTTCTGGGGCGGGGCATAAACTACCCCGCCGCGCTGGAAGGCGCGCTGAAAATAAAAGAAATTTCCTATGTCCATGCGGAGGGTTTCGCCGGCGGCGAGATGAAGCACGGCCCCATCGCGATAATAGAGGAAGGGATGCCGGTAATAGGCATATCGCCCAAATCCCGCGCGGGGGACAAAATAGCCTCCAATCTGCTGGAGGCGCATTCGCGCGGAGCGCGCATAGTGGCCATCGCAAACGAGGGCTGCCTGCCCGCCGGCGTGCAGATAGACCAGTGCCTTCCCGTGCCGGAGACCGGCGAATACCTGTCCCCGCTGCTGACTGCGCTGCCGCTGCAACTGTTCGCCTATTATTCGGCGAACGAGCGCGGCTGCGACATAGACCAGCCCCGCAACCTCGCCAAAAGCGTTACGGTGGAATGACATGCCTTTTGAGCAACTTATAGGAATCGGCATAGACATAGTGGAAATAAAGCGCATCAAGCTGCTTATCCGCAAAAACAAGGGCTTTCTGGCGCGCGTTTTCACCGACGAGGAGCTGCGCTACAGCATAGGCAAGAAAAACCAGTTCCAGCGGCTGGCGGTGCGCTTTGCGGCCAAAGAAGCCGTCTGGAAAGCCGCCGGGCTTAAGGGGCTGGCGCTGAAAGATATAGCCATAGTCAAATCCCCCGGCGGCAGGCCTGGCATATTATGCAAAGACCCGCGCGCAGCGGGCATAGTGTTCCATCTGGCGCTTTCGCACGCGGACGATTACGCCTCCGCCGCGGCGGTGGCAATACGCACGGGATATGGCGGTTAAACGTCTGATACTGATGCGGCACGGCCATTCGCCCGCCGCCGGCGCGGGCGGGGACGCGGCACGCCCGCTGTCGGCGCGGGGCAAAAACGCGGCGCTGCTTGCGGCAAAAAAACTTTCGGCAAAGGGCTTTGCGCCGGAGCTGGCGCTGTCCAGCCCGCTTGTGCGCGCCATGTCCACCGCGGAAACCGCGGCGGCGCATTTCGGCGCGCGGGTGGAGGTTGCGGACTGGCTTGACGGAAGCCGTTCCTGCTCCGATGTGTGGGAGATGCTGCTGCCCCGCCTGGCGGATTGCGGGACGGTTATGGCAGTAGGGCATCAGCCGGGGCTGGGCATGCTGGCCGGCGCGCTGATGGGCGGCTGCGCCTTCCCCTTCCAGCCGGCGGGGGTCTGCGTGCTGCGTTTTGACGGGGAGCTTCCCCCCCGCCCGCGCGCCTGCGCGGCGGAAGAGTTCAGCTTTCTGGACCCTGAAGTATAGCCAGCGCCGAGGGAACCGTTTCCACCGTAATGGCGCCGCGGGCGCGGCGCGGCTCGCCGTCAATGTGATAAACAATTTCGCCTTCGCCTCTTACCAGGGCGGAGGCGCTTTTTGCTGCGGACACCAGAGAAGAGCTTTCAATGCTCCCGTCAAACAGCTTGTGCAGGTGGCGCACAGTCTGGTACCAGGGCCGGTAATCCACAGTTACGATATTGAGCAGCCCGTCGTCCGGCTTTGCCGAGGGCGCTATCACCGCCCCCCCGCCGAACTGGCGGCAGTTGGCAAAAGCCAGGCATAACGGCTTTACAACAGATGTTTTGCCCCCGCATTCCAGCTCCAGCCGGGGCGGCTTGTAGGAAACATATTGCCTCAGGCCGAAGTAATAGTAAGGCAGCTTGCCGCGCGGCCCTTTCCTGCCGAAACTGTTGAACGCCTCGCCAATCAGCGCGTCTATGCCTATGCCGGCGACATTGGCGAAATACTCGCCGTTTATCTTCCCCAAATCAATGCGGCGGGGCCGCCATTTCAGCAGCGCCTCCAGCGCGCGGCGCGGAGCCAGCGGTATACTGAATTCCCGCGCCAGGCCGTTGCCGGAGCCTCTGGGCACAAGCCCCAGCGCGGCGCGCGAGCCGCAAAGCGCGGGCAGCGCCTCGTTTATGGTGCCGTCGCCCGCGGCGACAACCACGGCGTCAAACCCCGAGGCCACCGCGCCGCGCGCCAGCTCCAGCGCATGGCCGGGGCCGGAGGTGAAGGCGCATTCCGCGCGGCCCCGCCCGGCAAACAGGGTTGTTACCGCTTCAGCCAGGTTGCGCGCGTCGGTTTTGCGGCCCGCATTGGGGTTTATTATGAAATAAAAGCTTCTGTCCATCAGCCACTATTGTACCTGAATTTGATAAAATGGGATATATGAAAAGAAGAGAGTTGGTCAAACATCTTACCGAGCAGGGCTGTGTGCTTACGAGGGAAGGCGGCAAGTATTCAGTGTTCCAGAACCCCGTCACATGCAAGGAAACGCCGGTTACCCGGCATAACGAGATAGCCGATTTCACCGTGCGCAAAATATGCCGGGATTTAGGCGTAGAACCGCCGCACTAATTCTCCTCTGCGCCCTTGCCTGCGGCTGCGCCGGAATCGGCAGGCAGGTGGACTGGCTGCCCTCCGGCCCCTCCTTTTCGCCGAAAAAAACAGGGGATGTGGAGGTGTTTTTCTCCCGCGCGCAGGTAAAACATCCTTATGGCGCCATGGCGCTGCTTCACGGCTGGGACGTAAAGCCGGAAGACAAAAAATCCCTTGACCGCCAGATTCAAATGATGCGCGAACTTGCCGCCAGAAACGGCGCGGACGCGATAATCGCCGCCATAAACGACCACGAGACGGGACAGGGAGATTTCTCCGGCGGACTGCCGGACGGCCTCTGCAACGCCTACGCCATAGCCGTGAAATATGTGGACACCCTGACCCCGCAGGAAAGACAGGCCCTGCAAAACTGGAAACCATGATAGCCGAGACGCCGCAGCAGTGCGCGGAATGGACGGGACGCGCGGTCGTCTGCGATGTGCTGCGCTGCTCCACCAACATCTGCGCGATGCTGAAACGCGGCAAGCCGCATGTGCGCGTTTTCGCCGACAAGGACAAGGCCGTTGCATGGCATGCCGGCAATCCGGGAGGCGATTTTTTCTCGGAACTGGATTTTCCGCCGGAATTTGAAAAATACGACAATTCCCCCTCCCAGGCGCTGCAATCCGACCCGCGCAGGCCCGCCGTGCTGGTTACCGGCGCGGGGACAAAAGCGATTTTGAGCCTCAGAAACGCGGAGGCGGTCTACATAGGCTGTTTTGCGAATTTTCCGGCGGCAGCGGCGAAAATTCGGGCCGGAGGCGATTTCCTGCTGGTTCCGGCGGGGATATTTTACCTGAACCACCCGGAAGATTTACTCTGCGCCCGCGCGCTTGAGGCCGCCGCCTCCGGCGGGGAAAACGCCGCGCAAAACGCGCTGGCGCTTCTTAAGGAAAGCGGGCGGCTTGAAAAGTTCCTGCGCGAACGTCCGCAAAACGGCGCGGCGGACCTGGCAATCGCGCTAAACACCGGCGGGCTGAACCTGCTGCCGGAAGTGAAAATATCCGGCGATTGCGCCGTGGCAAAGTTATGAAAAAAGCCATTGTCCTTCTCTCCGGCGGGCTGGATTCGGCCACCTGCCTTTACTGGACCAAGGCAAAGGGCTATAGCTGCCATGCGCTTTGCATACTTTACGGGCAAAGGCACGGGCGCGAGGCGAAAAGCGCGGCAAAAATAGCCAGGCTGGCGGGCGTTCCGCTTACAACGTTGCGGCTGAAGCTGCCCTGGCTGAAAACCAGCGCGCTGGTGGACAAGTCCCGCAAGCTGCCGGATATCCCGCTTGACAAAATCGGGCATGAAGGCATCGCGCCCACCTATGTGCCGGGAAGGAATTTGCTTTTCGTGTCGCTTGCCGCATCTTTTGCCGATGCCGCCGGGGCGCGGGCCGTGGTGCTGGGGCCTAACGCGCTGGATTATTCCGGTTATCCCGACTGCCGTCCGCAGTTCTACAAGGCGCTGGCAAAAGCCGTGGCGCGGGGCACCGCGCTGGGCGGAAAAATGAAAATACTCACCCCGATTATCAATCTTGACAAGGCGCAGATAGCCAAACTGGCGGCCAGGCTGAAAGTTCCCGTCAGGCACACATGGTCCTGCTATAAAGGCGGCGCAAAACCCTGCGGACATTGCGACGCCTGCAAGCTGCGCGCAAAAGGCTTTGCCCTGGCCGGACTGCGGGACGAGGCGCTATGAAAGCCCCCGTCGCGGAGATATTCTCGTCCATACAGGGCGAGGGAATTTTTCTGGGCGCGCGGCAGATTTTCGTCCGCTTCTGCGGCTGCAACCTCAAGTGTTCCTATTGCGACGAGCCCGCCTCCCGCGCCGCCGGGAAAATGATGACGGCGGAGCGGATACTGCGCGAAATCTCGCGGCTGGGCAAAAAACCGCATCATTCGGTATCGCTTACCGGCGGGGAGCCGCTTTTGCATGCGGATTTTATAGCCGCGCTGGCGCCGCGCATAAAAACCGCGGGGCTGCCGGTTTATCTGGAAACAAATGCCGCGCTGCCGGAAAAATTCCGGCTTGTAAGCCGGCATGTTGACATCGTGGCGGCGGACTGGAAGTTCCGCCGCTCCACCGGCGAGGAGCTGGCCGCGCGCCACCGCGATTTCCTGTCGCAATGCAGGGGCAGGGTTTTTGTGAAGGCGGTACTCACCGGCGGAGAGTCCCGCGCCGAGCTGGAGCAATGCGCCGGCACGGTAGCGGACGTCTCCGCGCATATCCCGCTTGTGATACAGCCGGCGACGCCGGTTTCCACGCAGGCCGTGAAAACCGCCGAAAAATTCCTGAAACTTGCGCGGCGGAAGCTGGCGCGGGTCATAATACTGCCGCAGCAGCATCCCATATGGGGGGTCAAATGACGGAAACAATGTTTGTGGACTGCCCGTGCTGCGGCACGCGGCTGGAACTGGAGCGCAAAACCGGCAAAATTGTCAAAACATGGGCCAAACTGGAGAAAAAAGAGGGCGGCGACGCCTTTGCCGATTCGCTCAAAAAAATGAAAGAGGAAAAAGAAAGGCTTGGCAAGTATTTCTCGCAGGCGCCGGATTCAATGAGCAAGCACAAAAAAGAGCTGCTGGACAAATTTGAGCAGGAAAAACAGCGCATAAAAGACTCCGGCGACACCAGCCGCCCGCTCAACCCGCTGGACCTGGATTAAAATTGCTAAAATAGAGGCAAATGACGGACACCGAGTTAAATAAAAAGCTAAATGAGCTTCTATCCAGACATGAAACCGAATGTTTGGAGTTCAAAGAAGCCGCGAATGACTTTAGTTTTGAAAAACTGGGGGAATATTTCTCCGCTTTGAGCAATGAAGCCAACTTGGCAGGTTGCCCTAATTCCTGGCTGGTACTTGGCATTGAGGACAGAACTCGCAGTATTGTGGGAACCAGCTTTAAAAAAGGAAAATTGACTGCTTTGCCAAACGATTTTTCGGTCCACACAACAGGAAACATCTGTTTTCAACCCTTTGAGTTAACGCGGGACGGCAAACGAGTGATTTTGCTCAAAATACCGGCGGCGCCGCAGGGAATTCCGATTGCATGGCAGGGACATTATTACGCGCGGCATGGAGCATCTCTTGTTGCGCTGGATATCAATAAGCTGGAAACAATCCGCCGCCAAATTATGCCTGATTGGTCGGCAAGAGTTATTGAAGAAGCCTCTATTGACATGCTGGACAAAGATGCGATTGCCTTTGCGCGAGAGCAATTCCTGCCAGGAAATCCAGAGGCGGCTGAATGGGACACCAGAACTTTCCTTAATAAAGCGAAACTTACAATCCGGGACAAAATTACCAATACTGCCATTTTGCTCCTGGGCGCATCAGAATCCGAGCATTTTTTATCCCCGGCAATGGCAAAAATAACGTGGGTATCTAAAGAACAAAATTCTTTGAACAGCGACCAATATGAGCATTTCCATCCGCCGTTTCTACTCAACACCGACAAAATTCTTGCTCTAATACGAAACCCCAATTTTCAATACTTGCCGGATGCGACATTATTCCCATTGGAAATACGGAAATATGATAACTGGATTATTAGAGAGGCTTTGCACAATTGCATAGCACATCAGGACTACTTGATGGGGGGAAGAATCAATGTTGTGGAATATCCCGACAAATTAGTTTTCTCGAATCTGGGTGCATTCATTCCGGGCAATATAGAAGCGGTATTGCGTGAAAATGCGCCGCAAATCAAATACAGAAACCCTTTTCTTGCGCAAGCTATGGTAAACCTGAAGATGATTGAAACAATAGGCAGCGGCATCCCAAAAATGTTTCAAATACAGCGGAACCGGTTTTTCCCATTGCCTCATTACGAACTGAAAGAATCATCAGTTCAACTTACCGTTGATGGAAACATATTAGATCCGCGTTTCTCTCAATTGTTGCGCAGAAACCCGGAACTGGACCTGCCAACAGTTTTGACTTTAGATAAAGTGCAGAGGAGGCTATCCATACCAATAGATGAGGCAAAGAAACTGAAAAAGAAGGGACTTATTGAAGGCCGCTATCCCAACATATTTATCTCTGACACAATATCTGCCATTATGGAGCAAAAAGCGCAGTATTTCAGGAACAGAGCCTTTGACAACAGATACTATGAAGACATGATATTGGAGTTTGTGAAAAAACACAAAGTGGCTTCTCGTAGAGATATAAACGATTTATTGTTTGAAAAGCTGCCTGAGTTTATGACGGATAATAAAAAGCAGCAGAAAATCAGCAATATATTAACCGCCATGAGAAAAAAGAATGCAATCATTAACATTGGAACAGACAGGCATTCCGAGTGGGTTCCAGGTGCGAATTAAAAGAAAAAAAGAGAATATTAAAGGTAAAAGAGCATGTCTAAACTATTTATCCGACGGGATGTTAACAATGTTTTGCAGGAAATTTCAATGTTGTTAAAAGAACAGCGCGAAAGAACATATGCGGGATAAAACACACGGAAATCATGTATTTGATAGAATCTCGCTTGCGGATATGGGCAAATATTACGCTAGCGCTATTTTGGCTTCTGCCTTGCGATGGACTGGCGCTTCATTAAAAGAACTGGCGCCGTCATTCACTGTGTTATCTGTCAGGGGCAGTTCAGGCCATTTCCACCGATATGCTTCCCTCCGGGAGGCATAGTGCGGCAATTGCGATAATATCAATCGCGCTCAAATCGTTTTCACGGAGGCTTCAGTATGACTAAAGAGACCGGACCGCAGAACAAGGACCTTTTCGGCAATATAATCACGCGCGACATCGGCGAGGAGATGAAATCCTCCTATATAGACTACGCCATGAGCGTCATCGTGGGCCGCGCCCTGCCGGACGCGCGCGACGGGCTTAAACCCGTACACCGCCGCATCCTCTACACCATGCACGAGATGGGCGTGCGCCATAACAAGGCTTTCAAGAAATCCGCGCGCATCGTCGGCGACGTGCTGGGCAAATACCATCCGCACGGCGACATGTCCGTATACGACGCGCTGGTGCGCATGGCGCAGGATTTCAGCATACGGTATCCGCTTGTGCAGGGACAGGGAAACTTCGGCTCCATAGACGGCGACCCCGCCGCCGCCATGCGTTACACCGAGGTCCGGCTGGCCGCAGTGGCCGATGAACTGCTGGCCGACATAGACAAGGAAACCGTGCGCATGGTCCCCAACTACGACGGCTCGCTTATGGAGCCGTTCGTGCTGCCGGCCAAGCTGCCCAACCTGCTGGTAAACGGCAGCTCCGGCATAGCGGTGGGCATGGCCACAAACATACCGACGCACAACCTCTCGGAAGTCTGCGACGCGACCGTCGCTTACATAGAAAACCCCAACATAGACGTCAAAGAGCTTGCCAAGCTAATCAAGGGCCCGGATTTCCCGACGGCGGGCATAATACGCGGCAGGCAGGGAATACGGGATTATTTTGAGACGGGGCGCGGCTCGGTGCGGATACAGGGCAGGGCGGAAATTGAGGAGATGAAAGGCAACCGCGAGGCCATCATCATCACCGAAATCCCCTACCAGGTCAACAAAACCACTCTTATTGAAAACATAGCCCAGCTGGTGCGCGACAAGAAAATCGCCGACATCTCCGACCTGCGCGACGAATCCGACCGGCGCGGGATGAGAATTGTCATAGAAGTAAAGCGCGACGGCAACGCGCAGGTGGTCCTCAACCAGCTATACAAGCATACGCAGCTTGAAACCTCCTTCGGCGTCATCATGCTGGCGATTGTGGACGGCAAGCCGCGCGTCATGCCCATCAAAGAGGTGCTGGCGCATTATGTAAGCCACCGCAAGATCATCATTGCGGCGCGCACGCGGTTTGACCTTAACAAAGCCCTCGCGCGAGAGCATATATTGCAGGGCCTGCTTATCGCCATCAAAAACATGGACCGGGTGGTGCAAATCATCCGCAAGTCCGAGGATGCGCTGTCTGCCAAGCGCAAGCTGATGGACGAGTTTGAGCTTACCGATATTCAGGCTCAGGCCATTCTGGACATGCGGCTGCACCAGCTCACCCGGCTTGAAACTGACGCCATAGAGGCCGAGCGCAAAGAGCTTGCCAAACTGATAGAAGAACTGCGCGGCATTCTGGCCGACCCGAAAAAAGTCCTTAAAATCATAGTCTCCGAATTGGCCGAGCTGAAGGAAAAATACGGCGACAAGCGCCGCACCGAAATCACCAGCGAGGCGGCGGAGCTTACCCTTGAGGACATGGTCCCGCTGGAGGAAGTGGCAGTCAACATGTCGCACAGCGGCTATATAAAGCGCATTCCGCTAAACACTTACCGCGCGCAGAACCGGGGCGGCAAAGGCATCATCGGCGGCGAGACCAAAGAGGAGGATTTCATAGAACACCTCTTTGTAACCTCCAGCCACGCGACGATACTGTTTTTCACCACGCGGGGCAAGGTGTACTCGCTGCGCGCCTACGAAATTACCGAAGGCGGGCGCACCTCGCGCGGCAAGGCGATAGTAAACCTGCTGCAAATATCCGGCGAGGAGAAAATCACCTCCGCCATCGCCATACGGACATTTGAGGAAAACAAGGGCAAGGAGCATTACCTCACCATGTGCACCCGCAACGGCGTGGCAAAGCGCACCGCACTGTCGGAGTTTGAAAATATCCGCAGAAACGGCATCGCCGCCATAACCCTTGAAGACGGCGACGTGCTGGTGGACGTCCAGCTCACCAACGGCGCGATGGACATGATAATAGGCACCAAGGACGGCATGTCAATCCGCTTCCCGGAGAGCGAGGTCCGCTCCATGGGCCGCCAGGCCCAGGGCGTGCGCGGCATGCGGCTGGGCAAGGGCGACGTCGTCGTCGGCATGGAAGCGGCGGAGCCGAAAGCCTCCCCCGACCTTCTGACCGTCTGCGAAAACGGCTTCGGCAAGCGCACCGAGCTGGCCGAATACCGCGAGCAGCACCGCGGCGGCAGCGGCGTAATAACCATCAAGACCACAGAGCGCAACGGCATAGTGGTGGGCATCAAACTGGTTACGCCGGAAAAAGACCTGATGGTGATGACCGAAAAGGGCATGGCCGTAAGGCTGCGCTGCGAGCAGATACGGCAGACAGGCCGCAACGCGCAGGGCGTGCGCCTTGTAAAGATGGAAGAGAACGACAAAATCGCCAGCATAGCGCCGGTTGTAAGCGAGAAGGAAGAGGAGCGCATAGAAGGCGAAGCGGAAGCCGCCCCCGAACCAAAAGACGGCAAGCCCTCCGCCTGACCCCCCGCGCGGATAGCTTAGCCGGCGGCATAGAATTACTCTGCCGGAGGATGGCCAGCCATCCTCCGGCAGATTTTTAAGTTGAAGTTAAGCCGCGCGGAACATGAAATAGGCCGCGCCCATCAGGCAGAGGAAGGCCCATAAAAAATCCGTCCGCAAGGCCTGCTTCATGTACAGCATTGAAAACGCCGCGAAAACGCCCATCGTTATTATTTCCTGCATCACTTTCAACTGCGCCAGCGAAAAATACCGCGCCCCCATCCTGTTGGCCGGAACCTGAAAACAATATTCCAGAAAAGCGACGCTCCAGCTTGCCATTATGACCAGCAGTAGCGGCTTGTTTTTCATGTCCTTGAGATGGCCGTACCACGCATAGGTCATAAACGTGTTGGAGATTACAAGGAACACTATCGCGGATGCCCTGGTCATACGGAAACCGCCTCCTGCCGCGGCGAAGATGGGACCGGTTCGCTGTGGCGGGTGGCCAGATACGCCCCCGCCAGCGCGCAGGCCAGTCCGCCGGCCTGGTACAAATGAGCGCGCTCCATCCCCAGCGCTGCGGACAGGATGAACGTAAGCACCGGATAGGAAAGTATTATCACCGTGGCGCGCGAAAGCTCCATCCCCCGTATCGCCCGGTACCAGAACAGATTGCCTAGCCCGTTTACAATCAGCCCCGCCCAGACCACCACCGGCAGCACGGCGGCGGGCGGATTAACCGCCAGCGGACCCAATGCCGCCGCCACCGCCACAACCGGCAGCAGCGCAATTGAGGCGTAAAGCCCGCGCGCGGCGGCGATAAACTCCGGCCTTATTTCTTTTGGCAGCCTTTTAGCCGCCACATGGGAAAGCTGATAGAACACCGGCGCGATAAGCACCAGGCAGTCGCCGGTCCAGCGCGGGGTGAAACGCTCCCTGAAAGCTATCATCAACGTGCCGGTTATAACCAGCGCCGCGCCGGCGAATTTGACCGGCGTGAACTTTTCATGCAGCAGCAGGCGGGATAAAATCAGCGAATACACCACCTCCACCTGCGCGATGATGGCGGCATTGGCGGCTGTTGTGTATTTAAGCGCAAAACACAGCAGCGCCACCGGAACCGCGCCGCCGAAAAAGCCCATCACAAACAGCGGGAACATCAGCCTGCGCGAGAACAACCCCCGCAGCGCGCCGTTCCTTATAATCCACGGCAGGAAATACGCAAAGCCCAGCAGGGCGCAGCAGAAAGTCAGCGCGACGGGCGAGAGCCAGCGCACGGCATACGCCCATGCCAGCGGCGCGGTCGCGGTGAAAAACCAGTTTGTCCAAAGAGATGCTACGGGAGTCATCTTTCCAATATTATAGCATTCCGGGCCGGGCGGCGGGGCGGCCAGCGGCGAAACGCGGCCAGCCCCGGAGGGGCTGGCCGCGTTTGGATTGTGGCTGTCAGAACTTGTGCCAGAGCATCTGGTTTGTAACCTCGTGATGAAACAGCACTTCCGACGATTTCACTATGGAGCCAAGCTCCTTGGGGCTTCTCTCCGCAGCGGCCTGCTTGTAGGAGGCGTATTTCTCGTGAGAGGCGGCGCCCAGCGCGGACTTGATGAACTCGCTGGAGCGGAATATGCGCAACGCATCGTAAATATTGCCGGGCAGATAGCGGACGCGGTCGCGCTTGGTCTCGTCTTTGGTGAGCGGCTGGCCGTCCAGTATGGTTTTGAGCAGCGCATGCAGCGCCAGATACGGGTTGGCGTCCGGCGCGACGGAGCGGATTTCTATGCGCGCGGATTTCTCGTTTCCGGCGGGAATCCGTATCATGGAGCCCCTGTCCACCGGCGAGACTTTTATCTGGTTGGGGGCTTCGTAATGCGGGTCCAGCCGCCGGTAGGCGTTCACGCTGGGATTAAGCACCAGCGAGAGTTCCTGCGCGTGATTGAGTATGCGCGATATCGCATCCCACGCCACCGGGGACAAATTCCCCTCCCCCTTCGCGTCGTGGAATATGTTCTTGCCGCCCTTGAAGAAAGAGAGGTTCAGGTGCATCCCGCTGCCGTTTATGCCGGAGACGGGCTTTGGCAGGAAGGTGGCGGTCATCCCCATGTTGGCGGCGACCTGGCGGCAAACCAGCTTGTAGAGCTGTATCATGTCGCAGGCGCGCACCGCATGGGCGTAGGAGAAGTTAAGCTCAAACTGCGAGGGGGCGACTTCGGGATGGTCTTTTTCGTTGCGGAAGCCCATCGCGCGCTGCGCCTCGGCGGAGGCGTCAATGAACATCTTCAGCCGGTCCAGCGGGAGCGAGTTGAAATACCCGCCGGTGGAGATGAGGTCAAAACCCTTGACCTTGTCGTAATTCTGCTCGGCATTGAGGCCGTTTATAAGGAAGCCTTCCACCTCGGCGGAAACGTTTGCGGTGATGCCGCGCGTTTTTTTGAGGCCGGAGGCAAGCTCAAAAAGGCGGGCGCGGAAATCGGATTCATAGGGCGTCTTGTCGCGGTTTAAGACGGTGGCGAACATTATCACCTTGCCGGGGCCGAACACGTCGGAGGGAAGCCAGTATATGCTACTCCAGTCGGCTGCCAGGCGCAGGTCGGACTCCTTCTGCGCGGAAAACCCGCGTATGGACGAGCCGTCAAAAGTCAGGTTGTCCGCCGCGCGCAGAAAAAAATGCTTGTCATAATCCAGCATGTGGAAACGCCCTTCTATATCGGAAAAACAAAGCGTAACGGCTTTCAGATACTTCTCTTTTTCCAGATAGGCGCGGTGTTTCTTTTCAAGTTCCGCGGCAGGCAGGGTTTCCGCCGCCTCTACGGCGGAGAGATTCATGGCCTCCAGCTCATCATAGGGAATTTCCAGGAAGTTTTTGAGGGGCGCTTCCGTCCTTTGTTTAAGCATTTAACTGCCTCCTTTTAAGATATTAAATCGCCTTCCTAAGATAAAGTATAGCAGTTTTAAGCTAACTTGCAAGCGGCAAAACACACGAAAAGGCTCTGGAACAAGGCGGGAACAACTACCGGAAACTTTTTTGTTCCCTTTTCGTGTGTTTCGTGTGTTTCGTGGTTTGATGCCGTTTTTACTGTCGTTTGCCAATACGCCACAGCTTTTCAAAAAACGGGTGATGTCGTAGTAAAACATCATTGAAACAATGCGCCGGTTTTGCGACAATTGCGCTATGAGAAACGAATTATACCGCCGTTTTGAGCGATACGTCAAAATAGACACCAAATCCGACGAGGCTTCCAAAACCTGCCCCTCCACGCCTGGGCAGTTAAAGCTTGCCCGCCTTGCCGCGCAGGAAATGAAAGAAATCGGGCTTAAAAAAGTTTCGGTGGATAAAAACGGATATGTGCTGGGGGAACTGCCGGCAAACACCGCCAAAAAAGTCCCCGCGATAGGATTTATAGCCCATCTGGACACCGCGCCGGACGCCTCCGGCGCGAATGTAAAGCCGCAAATCCACCGCAATTACAAAGGCGGCCCAATCAAAATCGCCCCCGGCGTCATGCTGACGACTGCGGACTCGCCGGAGCTTAAGAAGTGCATCGGCGAGGACATTGTAACCGCCTCCGGAAAGACATTGCTGGGCGCGGATAACAAGGCGGGCATGGCGATAATACTGGCCGCCGCCAATTTCCTGAAAAACAATCCGCAAATAAAGCACGGCGCGCTTAAAATCGCCTTCACTCCGGACGAGGAAATAGGCCGCGGAGCAAACCGTTTTCCGCTGAAAAAATTCGGCGCGCATTGCGCCTACACCGTTGACGGCGACACCGCCGGCGTAATAGAGGACGAAACCTTCAACGCCGACGGCATCGCCATAACCGTTACCGGCAAGAGCGTGCATCCCGGCTCGGCCAAAAACGTTATGGCCAACGCCGTGCGCATAGCAGCCGACATCGCCGCCTCCTGGCCGGAGAACATGCTGCCAGAAACCACGGAAAAGCGGGAGGGTTTTATAATGTTCACCGCCTGCGCGGCAGGAATAGAATCTGCCGCACTGAAAGGCATAGCGCGCGAGCATGACCTCAAAAAACTCCGCGCGCTGGAAAAAATGCTGGAAGCCATAATCGCCGAAAAGCGGGTTAAATACCCCGCCGCGCGCATAGAGCTTAAATTCACCCAGCAGTACCGCAACATGAAAAGCGAGCTGGACAAGCATCCGCAGGTGATGGAACACGCGCTTGCCGCCATGAAAGAGGAAGGCATTGTCCCGCGCATAAAGCCGGTGCGCGGCGGCACCGACGGCGCGCGACTGTCTTTCATGGGGCTGCCGACGCCGAACATTTTCACCGGCGGCGCCTGTTTCCACGGCGACAGGGAATGGGTGTCGCTGCACGGCATGGAAAAATCCGCGCGCGCGGTAATAGCCATCCTGCGCCAGTGGGAACAGGCTTCCCGGTGAAAACGTTCCTGTTGCTTGTAATGTGCGCAGACATATGCCATGCCCAACCGCAGGACAAGCAAAAGGACAGTCTTTCACTTATTCACCCGCCTACTCTGTCTATTGCCACAGAAACACCGGAACCGGTTCTCTACCGTCTTTCGGTGGCGCGAAAACAAGATGGACATGAACCCGGCTATGGTCCCGCTTGCAAGGAATACGGCAAAGAGATGACATGTTTCCTGGCCAACCATCTAAACCTGAAAACCGGCGACGTAGAAATACTGTCCTATAGTACAAAGGAAACTACCGTTTGGGATAAAACCGGCCCTTACTCCATAAAAGATGCATTCAATGCCGTCTACTATGCGCTTTTGAAATCCGACACCAGGCCCGCCGCTTCAAAAATATGTCGCGAAGGCTTTGGCCTCACTGTTTCCGCCGTCCCCGAATTGCTGCCCTACATCCAGAACCGGCAATATTGCGAACGTGACAGCGATTGCGCAATACGCCAATCGCAATGCGAATACGACGCTTTCAATTATTACGAACCATTTGCTATCGCCTATGGCTGCGAGGATGGCGAACAATTTATGGCGGACGGGACAAATCCGCAGGATAAATGCAAAGCAGGAGAAAAGCCGGTTTTGGACTACCGCGGAGCGCAATGCGCAAATCACAAATGCCGTGTCAAAGCAAAGCGCGTTCTATGCGAGGCAGGGAAACCGGGACTAAACAGCAAATAAAGTATAATGTGAACACTCCGGCGGAGGTTTTATTATGAAAGGACATCCTAAAGGGCTTTACATGCTGTTCTCGGTGGAGTTGTGGGAGCGCTTCGGCTATTACGGAATGCGCGCGCTGCTCACGCTCTACATGGTGAAATACCTGATGTTTTCCACCGAAAAATCCGGCAGCGTCTACGGCTGGTTCACAGGGCTGGTCTATCTGGCCCCACTGCTGGGCGGCTACATAGCGGACAGATACCTGGGCCAGCGCAAGTGCATCACAATCGGCGCGATACTGATGTCGGCGGGATATTTCCTGCTGGGGTTTTCAAAAGAACTGTTTTTCCCCTCGCTGCTGACCATCATTCTGGGCAACGGATTTTTCAAGCCCAATATCTCCACCATTGTGGGAAAACTATACGAGCCGGGCGACCACAGGCGCGACGGCGGCTTCACCATTTTCTACATGGGCATAAATATCGGAGCGATGCTCTCGCCGCTTATAGCCGGATACCTGGGCGAGAATTTCGGCTGGCGTTACGGGTTCTGGTCCGCCTCGGTGGGAATGCTGGTCGGGCTTGCGATATTCCTGCTAAACAGCCGCAGCGCGCTGGGGAATTTGTGCATGGGGCCGGCGGCATGCTCGGCTCCCGGAGTGGAGGGCGAGCCGGTCCATAAAGCCAGCGAACCGCTGACTCTGGAGGAGAAGCAGCGCGTGGCGGTGATTTTCATACTCACCTTCTTTGCGATATTCTTCTGGGCCGCGTTTGAACAGGCGGGCACTTCGCTTACGCTGTTCGCGGACCGCTCCACCGACAGGACATTGTTCGGCTGGACTTTCCCGGCAAGCTGGTTCCAGGCGGTGAACCCGGTGTTTATCATACTGCTTGCGCTGCCATTTTCCCGGCTGTGGACCTGGATGGCAGACAAGGGCATCGAGCCGGTAACTCCCAAAAAATTCGCCTGGGGACTGGTGTTTCTGGGACTGGGGTTTGTGGTGATGATTTTTGCGGCCAGAGAGTACAAGGCGACGGGCGCGCCGATAAGTTTCATGTGGCTTTCGGCGGCGTATTTCCTGCACACCATCGGGGAACTGTGCCTCTCGCCGGTCGGGTTGTCCATGGTAACAAAGCTGGCTCCCGCTAAATTCGCATCGTTGCTGATGGGGACATGGTTCCTCTCCAGCGCGGCAGCCAATATCATCGGCGGTCGGTTCGCCGGCTGTTATGACAGCATGGAACTTTCGGTATTCTTTATGATACTGGCGGCGACGGCGTTCGTCTCCGCCTTCTTCCTGTTCCTGCTGGTAAAGCCGCTTAACCGCTGGATGCACGGGGTGCACTGATGCGGCAGCGTTTCACCGCCATAGTCCCGGTGGCCGGAGCGGGCACAAGGCTAAAGCCCCACACCAACACATTTCCCAAAGTGCTGCTGACCGTGGGCCACAAGCCGATACTGGGGCATATTCTGGACCAGCTTGAGGAAATAGGCAAACCGGAAATCCGCATGGTCATCGGCTACATGGGCGACAAAATCCGCGCCTATGTGGACAGCCGCTATCCCCATCTGAACGTAACCTATGTGGAGCAGCCGCAGCCGCGCGGACTGGGACATGCGGTATGGCTGGCGTCAAAAGGCGTTTCGGGCCCCGTTTTCATCCTGCTGGGCGACACAATCCTGGACGGCGACATGCGCCAGTTCATAGAATTCCGCGAAAGCCGCATCGGCGTGCGCGAGGTGGCGGACCCGCGCCGCTTCGGCGTGGTGGAGATAAAAGACGGCTTCGTAAGCTCCCTGGTTGAAAAACCGAAAGAACCTAAATCCAACCTGGCGATAGTGGGCGCGTATTCGTTCACCGACTGCGCCGCGCTGCGCAAAAATCTGGACGGGCTTATACGCTCCGGCAAGACCACCGGCGGGGAGATACAGCTTACAGACGCGATAATGAACATGGTCCGCCACGGCCTCAAAATACGCCCCGCCGGGATAGACGGCTGGCACGACTGCGGCAAGCCCGAAACCCTGCTGGAAACCAACCGCCACCTGCTCAACAAGCACAGGGCAAAATTCTCCCCGCGGCTGCCGGGCTGTCTGGTGGTTCCGCCGGTTTACATGGCAAAGACGGCCCGCGCGGAAAACTGCATCATCGGCCCTTATGTGTCGGTGGGGGAAGGCGCCAGAATATCCTCCTCCATAATAAGCGACACCATCATAAACGAAAACGCGCGCATAAGCAGCGCCATCCTGAACAATTCGCTTATAGGCCCAGGCGCGGCGCTGGCCGGCGCCGGCCAGCAGATAAATATCGGCGAGAATTCGGAAATCCTGCTGAACCCGAAAAGCCTGGCGGAATAGCTATCCCGCTATAATTCCCTCAACCACGCAGGTAAGGCCGCAGAACCTGTTGTATTTTCTGAACGGCATCTCCAGCCGTATCAGCCGTTCCAGAATAAACGAGAGCGCTTTGCCGTTGTCTTTCATGTCGGAGACCGGCTTGCCGCCGCGCCTTAAACGGCGCATAAGCCAGACGAGAGGAAATATCCCGGCGTATATATAGTATCCCCTTTCCAGACGGATGCCGGCTCCCTCCGCCGTTTTCTCCAGTTGCGAGAGAGTATAGCGCCTTTTATGTTCCAAAAACACGTCATGGGCGGACCACAGGCCCATAAAAGCGGGAACCGTTATAAACACCCTGTTCCCCCCCCGGCAGCGGGAAACCACATCCCGCAGGAATCCGGCGTCATCGTCTATATGCTCAAGAACATCCATCAGCACAATCAGGGAACGCCGGATGTCCGCTGGCATTTGCCGAAGGGTAATCAGTTGCCCGGAAATGCGGCTGTCCCCCGCCGAGGTTTCGGATTCATAGGCCGCATCAACCCTGATTATATTTTCTATTTTCCCGCGGCCATGCCCGGCCAGATAATCGGAGAAACAGCCGGAGCCCGCGCCGATATCCACCACATTCACCGGCGACATTATGCGCGCCGTCCTGTCAAAATATTCGGCCAGCGGAATCCGTTTGGTGCGGTAATACCAGTGATTTTCGGGACGCACGCCGCTGTTGTGTTCCTTAATATCCATTCAGTTTCCGCAGCTTCATCTGAAACTGCGCCAGATGCAGCGCCATTACAAGCGGATCCTTAATCAAAGAGACCTTGGAGCCCGGAACCTCCCGCCAGCTCACCGGCATTTCCAGGATTTTCTCCCCGGCGGCCAGCATGGAAAAAAGCAGTTGCGTGTCCCAGACCCAGCGGCAATCCGTCGGCGCGTTCAAATGCCGGGCCAGCGCGTCCCGCCTGAAAATTTTGAGGCCGCACTGGGAATCATATATTCCCGCCCCCGAAACCAGCGAAACAAATGTGGCAAACACCCTGCCCGCGTAATGGCGCAGAGGATTGCGGTTTACGTCGTAACCCAGCATCTTGACGCGCGCGCCGGTAATTGCCGCAAAGCCCTTGCCGGAACCGCAATGCAATTCCCGCAGCGCGCGCGCCAGTTCCGGCAGGGGAACAGACCCGTCGGCGTCTATAAACCCCATATAATCACGGTCCGTGCTCAGTCCCTTTTCAAACCCGAACCTGAGCGCGGCGCCTTTCCCGCAATTTTTGTCCCGGCGGGAGAAAGATACTTTGTCCGGCAAGCCAAGCCCGCTTACCAGAGCGGACATTTTCCCGCTTTCCTCGGGGAGGCTGCCGTCGTCCACCACCAGGAACTCAATATCGGCCTGGCCGGCGGCATTAAAATCCCTGATTTCCGAAAGCAAATTCCCCAGCCGTCCGGACTCGTTATACGCCGGAATGACAATAAAAGCCCTGGGCGCGCCATTTAATGAAAGCTGCATAAGTTGATGATAACACATAATTCATCAGGACCAGCCCCGCCGGCTGTACAGGAAAGCGAAGCCGCCGCGCTCCGCGATGAACGAAAGGGAATCCTGCTCCGGGTTGCCGCTGTAACCGGCCTCGCGCCAGAGGCCTTTGCGCGAATGGTGAATCCCCCGCACGGCGGAAATTCTCCATCCCGCGGCGACAACCTCGTCGCCGGGCCAGAGCCTGCGGATTTGCGTACCGGCGGTTTGCAGCCGCAGCAGCTCCTTTTCAAGCTCCGGCGCAAGCGGGCCGTGCGGCAGATAAACCGCGCCTATCGCGGCATTGCGTCCCAGCCCGGCCAGCCCGCGCCAGGAACTTTCCGAAAGCGAGGATAAAAGCAAAACATCTATCTCCCTGCCGCCGGATTCCAAGACGGCCCTGAAAAGAGCGTCCCCCTTGAATCCGCAGTCCGCCATCACAAGGCCGAGGCCTTTTGCCCGCAGCATCGCGCCGGAGGTTTTGCCTGAATGATACTCCCACATCCGCTGCGGCGGCGCAAAAACATATTGCGCGGCGACAGCGCAAATTCCCGCGGCCAGCAGCGGAAGGAACAGCTTTTTCGCCCGCTGCGGCGAAGGCAGATGCAGAATCCAGAAGGCCAGGCAGCAATAAGCGGACATAACTCCCGCTCCGGGAGATGGAACCCACACCGCAGACCAGCTGTAAGAAGCAAAAACTTCCGCCAGCCGCGCAAACAGCCAGACCGCGAACGCGGTCAGCTTCACGGCGGCATACGTCAGCGGCGCAAGTTTCAGCGCGGCGAAAACCACGCAGGCGAAAATCAGCACCATCAGCGCCCCGGCCAGCGGCACAAGCGGGATATTGGCTATAAAAGCCGCCAGCGAATATCTGTGGAACACCTCCACGCAGACCGGGAAAAGCGCCAGCTGCGCCGCCGCCGTCATTACCGCGCATTCAACCAGCCAGCGCAGCCGCCCGCGCGGCAGCTCCATATTGGAAAAAACCGTTATTATCGCAAACACCGCCAGAAACGACATTTGAAAATCCGGCTTGAAAAGCGACTGGCCGTCCGTTAAAAGCACACAGAAGGCGGCCAGCACCAGTCCCGCGAAAGCTCCGGATTCGCGCTGCAGCCGGTAGCCCGCCATGGCCGACAGCGCCATCGCGTAGGAGCGCAAAAGCGGCGGGTTCATTCCCGCCGCTATCACATAAAACCCCGCCGCCGCTGCCACGGCGGCCTCCTGATACCCGCGCCTTATGCTCAGAAGCCGGCAAAGAAAATATACTATGGCCAGCACGAAAGCCACATGCGTCCCCGACGCCACCAGCAGATGAATGGTCCCAGAATCCCGGAAAGGCGCGGCGATTTCATCGGTCATGCCGTCCTTATCGCCCAGCGCCAGCGCGGCCAGCACGGCGGCGGCCTCCGGCTCAAAACGGGATTTCAGGAATTCCCCCAATTGCCGCCTTGCCGCGAAAGCCGCGCGGGCTATAAACGGGGGCGGCGAGATTTCCTCCGCCGAAACCGCATCAAACTCGGCAAACACTCCCTGCCGGCGCAGATAGAGCGGCCAGTCCAGTCCGCCCGGAACTGCGGCGCCGCGCGGCGCCTCCATATCGCCGCGAAAGCGCGTCGCGGCCCGCCAGCGGACCGACGCCCCGTCCGGCAGCTTCACCAGCAGCCCGCCGTGCGCCGGCAGCCCGTTGACCGATTTCACCCGGACTACCGCGGTCGGCTTTCCGCCGCGCAGCCGCTGGAATTCCGAGGGACCAGCCTCAATAACAGCGTTTTTCAGCGGGCACAGCAGCGACACATCCCCCGGCGGGGGCCGCACATCGCGCCGGAAGAAGTATATCCACGCCCCCAGCAGAACCAGCGCGACAAACAGCGGCCTGCGGTAATAAGACGGATGCATATTGTTGTATTATATGTATAATTTGCGGAATACAGATTACGGAGGCTTCCATGGAAAACGAAAATGTCGCACGACCGGCTCCCCCCGCCCCGGAGCAGCCCCGGCGCCCGGCGCTGTGGGTCAAAACGTCCGCAGCGCTGTTGGCACTTTCCATAATATGCGCGCTGGTGGTTATAATGCGCGGCGCGCCCGGCGCCGCCAAAAACGGGCCCGGCGAGCTGGACGGAGAAGAAACAGTATCCGCATTGCTTAACGCCTCCAAGCCGGGCATAGGGTGGATAAACGTGCGCGGCGTCATAAGCGAAAGCTATTCCTCCTCCCCCTTTGAACGCGGCGCGCAGCACCTGGCGGCGCGCATCAAGGCAATGTCGGAACGCAAAGACGTAAAAGCCATTGTCGTGGATATAAACTCTCCCGGCGGTTCGGTGGGCGCGGTGCAGGCCGTATACGACGAAATCCTCCGCGCCAGAACCAAACAGAAAAAGCCCGTCGTAGCGCTTATGCGCGACGTGGCCGCAAGCGGCGGATATTACATAGCCGCGGCCTGCGACAAGATAGTGGCCCAGCCGGGGACGCTGACCGGCTCCATAGGCGTCATATTCCAAATCAGCAACGTGGAAGGGCTTTTCAAGAAAATCGGGGTAACGATGAACCCCATAAAATCCGGCAGCCATAAGGACATAGGCTCCATGTTCCGGCCCATGACGACGGAGGAAAAGCAGATTCTCCAGGGCGTCATAGACGACGCCTACTCCCAGTTCTGCGGCGCGGTCAAAAAAGGCCGCCCCCTCGGCGACGAGGACCTAAAAACCCTGGCCGACGGGCGGGTCTTCACCGGCAACCAGGCGTTAAAACTGAAACTGATAGACGCGCTGGGCGGAGAGGAGGAGGCCGTCGGCCTCGCCTCCGGCCTGGCCAAGCTGGACAAGACCCCCCGCATCATCAGGGACGCGGACCCGATGCAGCGCATTATATCCCTGCTCAACTCGGCGCTGGGGCTGCGGCTGCCGCTGGCGGGACTGGACAATTTCTCCGGCCCGCGCCTGGCGTATCTGTGGGCGTATTAGCTTATGACAACGCTGCTTCTTGCGATTGAAGACCTCGCCTCCGCGCCGCGGCAGACATCCGCGCGGCTTATCGCGCACAGACCCGGCGCCATCGCGCTGGCCGGCTACGCCGCGGGCGCGGCGGGAACGCAGATATGGATGAGTCTTGGCGGGCCGGCACAGTCGCCCGCGGTGATGCTGGCCGCCATACTCGCGCTGGCCGCGCTGGAAACGGTTTTCGGCTGTTTCTGGGCGGCCCTGAGCCATTTCGTGCTGGATGTTTCCGGGGAGCGGGGCAGCGCGCGCAGCATGTTCGCCGCCATAGGAACCAGCGGTTTTGCAAAGCTGCTTCTGATTCCCTGCGGGCTTGCGCTGGAGGCTTTCTCGCCCTCGTCCATGGCGGCGGGCGCCGTTGCCTATTTCTGCGTAACCGTATTGCAGTTCTGGCTGGCGGCGGAGATGGTACGCCCGGCCTACGGCACCACCGCGCCGCGCGCCTGGGCCGCGCTGCTGACGCCTTTTGCGGCGATGGCGCTGGTCCTGCTGGCCGCCGCAGCCTTCCTGATTGCCGCGCTGGCTGGCGGCGTGATAACGATGCTAAGCTGATGCACCCCGTTACCGCCGCCGAAATGCGGGAGATAGACACCCTGGCGACATCCCGTTACGGCATTTCGGCGGACAGGCTGATGGAAAACGCCGGCAAAGCCGCTGCAGCCGAAATACTGGCGATGTCCCCCGTTCCGGTTGAGGAATTTTCCTGCGTCATAATCTGCGGCAGGGGCAATAACGGCGGCGACGGGCTGGTGGCGGCGCGCCATCTGCTCAACGCGAAGGCGCAGGCCCGTGTTTTCATAGTCCCGCCGCAGGAAAACGGCTATCCGACGCTGGCGCTTAGAAACCTCAAGCGCGCCTGTCTGGCGCATGTTTCCGCGCGCGAGGTTACGGATTTAAACGCGGTTACAAACGCGCTGGCAAAATGCCATATCGCTGCGGACGCACTGCTGGGAACCGGCTCCTCCGGCGCGCCGCGCGGGATATTCGCGGAACTGATAGCCGCGCTCAACGGCTGCGGCAAGCCGGTGGTTTCTCTGGATTTGCCTTCGGGAATGGATCCCGACACCGGGCTGCATGAAGGCGCCTGCGTAAAAGCGGCGGCCACATTGATGTTCGGACTCCCCAAAACCGGACTGCTGAAACCGCAGGCCGCGGAATACACCGGCAAACTCAAAGTTCTGGATATAGGTTTTCCGGATGAGCTTTTGCGCCGATCATAGCCGCCAGTTTTGAAGACAACTCCAGCAGATGCTCGCCGAATTTCGGCTGCCGCGCGGCAATAAGCGGCAGCAGTTCGTTCCTGACCCAATTGCGGGTATACTCGGACGAAAAATTGGTTTCGTCGGTGCGGCAGGCAAGCCCGTGCCGCAAAAGATAGCCGTTTATCTCCGCGCGGTTGACGCAAAGAAGCGGGCGCACAACCTCCACGCCCGGAAATTTGGCGCCCATGGGCCGCCGCATCGGAATACCCAGCAGCCCCGCCGGATTTGAACCGCGCAGCAGATTCAGAATGATAGTCTCGGCATGGTCGTCCAGATGATGCCCCAGCGCGACAAGGGAGCAGCCCTCTTTTTTGGCGGCGCGGTAAAGCGCGCGGTAGCGCAGCGCGCGGGCGGCGTGTTCAAGGCTCATTTTGCGGGATTTCGCGGCCTTCGGCGCGGAGACTTTCGCGCAGACAAAACGTATATTCCAATTCAGGCACAGCCGGCGGACAAAATCTTCGTCCGCATCCGCCGCCGCGCCGCGTATCCCGTGGTTTACGTGGCAGGCCGCCAGCCCGAACCCGTGCCGGCGCGACATCCCGCGCAGGAAATGCAGCAGGCACACGGAATCCGGCCCGCCGGACACCGCCGCCAGAATCCCCCCCTTTTCCGGCAGGCAACGCGCGGCGAAAAACGCGCAAAGCCTGTTCCAGACCGCGGCAGAGAATTTATCCATTGAGCTATTGTACTACAACCGGCAGGCGGAGTTTTCCGGCGGCAGCCCCAGCGCCCCGCGCAGCAGCGGGTTGCGGCCCAGAATGTTTTCTATCCGGTACGCGCCGGAGGGATGGTCCATCTGAGTAACATGCTCCAGCACCGAGCCGGCCTCGCCGGAGGTGCCGCAGATGACCTCGTATGATTTTCGCAGATAATCCAGCCCGCCCGCGCCGGCGGCCCTGGAGGCGATAACATCGTCAGCCCAGTAATCCGCTGCCGGCTCGCTCCAATCTCTGAATGAAACGCCGAAATTGTCGCGCATGCAGGCCGACAGCGGCGCGTACATCTCCGGGAATTTGCCGGAGTCTATGGAATGCGCCGTCTCGTGGGCCAGTATGAAATCCAGATGCGGGCCGCCGCGCGCCTCCGCCAGCAGCATTCCGGGAAACACCACAACCACGCTCTGGTTCCGCTCCAGCTTCGGGTTTGACGCGCCGCCCAGGTCGTCATAGGAAGCGTTCCACGCCTGGTCGGAGGCGAGCTGGTCTATAAGCGGCCACAACTCGCCGCCGGTGGTTATGAAATCCGTGATATAGCGGGAAGGCAGCACAAGTTCGGTCAGCTCCACCCGGCGGACAAGCTCGGCCTTGGTTTTATCGGAAACGCCGGAGGCGCGTATGCGCGCAATCATCTCCGATTTTATCACGCCGTAATCCGGCAGCGGCGCGCGCTTTAGCGCGGCAGCCTCCAGCGCCATGGCGAAGGCGGCAAGCGCCTCCTTTGCCTTTGCGGTGTTGTACGGGTACGGCGGCGTAAAAGAGATGCTGCGCAGCGCGGAGCCCATGTAATCGCCCGCGTCCGGCTCCGGCAGCTTGTATTTTTTAACCAGCGCGGAGAATTTGGGGCGCACTTCGCGCTGTATCGCCTTAAGCCCGGCAAGGCGGCGCGCCTCGCGCCTGTCGCCGGAATCCGAGCCGCCGGCGGAGCAGACATCGGAATAAGACAACCCCTTCCCGGCGGAGGCTGCCTCCGCCTGCGGCACGGGCATATTCCCGGCCTTTGAAAACAGGGCATGGGCACCCGCGCCGTCCCAGTCCGCGCCGGACGCGGAGGTAAAAGCGCATATCAGCCACGCGCAAAGCAGTGTCATATAACCAGCATACCGCCCCCGCCCCCGCCGCGCAAGAGCCGAAAGTCCCAAATAAAACGCCGGGGCGCGCAATGCGCGCCCCGGCGTTTTTTCGGACGGTTCTCAATACCTGTAATGCTCCGGCTTGAACGGGCCACTTACGGGAACGCCTATGTAATCGGCCTGCTCCTTGGTGAGCGTGGTGAGCCTGACGCCTATCTTGTCCAGATGCAGCCGGGCCACTTCCTCGTCCAGTGCCTTGGGCAGGCGGTAGACGCCGGGTTTGCGCGGCTTGCTCCACAGGTCCAGCTGCGCCAGAGTCTGGTTGGAGAAAGAGTTGCTCATCACAAAGGACGGATGCCCGTTGGCGCAGCCCAGATTTACAAGCCGCCCCTCGGCCAGGATATAAATATCCCGCCCGCCGGGCAGCGAATACTTGTCAACCTGCGGCTTGATGTTGGTGATTTTCACGCCCTTGGTCCCGCCCAGCCCGGCGACCTGTATCTCGTTGTCAAAGTGGCCGATGTTGCAGACGATGGCCTGGTCTTTCATGTGCAGCATATGCTCGACGGTGATCACGTCGCGGTTGCCGGTGGCGGTCACGTAAATATCGCCGTAACCGAGGGTGTCCTCCACCCGCGCGACCTGGTAGCCCTCCATCGCGGCCTGAAGCGCGCAAATGGGGTCCGCCTCCGTTATCACAACCCGCGCGCCCAGCCCGCGCATGGCCTTGGCGCAGCCCTTGCCCACGTCGCCATAGCCGCAGATGACGCAGACCTTGCCCGCCACCATCACGCCGGTGGCGCGCTTGATTCCGTCCGCCAGCGATTCGCGGCAGCCGTAGAGATTGTCAAACTTGGACTTGGTAACCGAATCGTTGACATTGATGGCGGGAACCAGCAGTTCCTTTCTTTCGGCCATCTGGTAAAGCCGGTGGACACCGGTGGTGGTCTCTTCGGAGACGCCTTTCCAGTCCGCGACCGCCTCATGCCAGCGGCGGGGCGTTTCCTTCAGAATGGCCTTTAAGCATTTGTTAAGTTCCGCCTCATCGGGGCCGCCGGCGGGGGCGTCCAGGACGGCGGGGTTTTTCTCCGCCTCGTATCCGCGGTGCAGCATCATGGTGGCGTCGCCGCCGTCGTCAACCACCAGATTGGGGCCCTTGCCGCCGGGAAAAGCCAGCGCGCGCTCCGTGCACAGCCAGTATTCGGCCAACGTTTCGCCCTTCCAGGCGAAAACCGGCACCCCGGCCTTGGCTATGGCCGCCGCCGCATGGTCCTGCGTGGAAAAGATATTGCAGCTTGCCCAGCGCACCTGGGCGCCAAGCGCCTTCAATGTCTCTATGAGCACCGCCGTCTGCACCGTCATGTGCAGCGAGCCCATGACGCGCGCGCCCGCCAGCGGCCTGGCCTTTGCGTATTTGTGCCGTATAGACATCAGTCCCGGCATTTCCTTTTCCGCGATGGAGATTTCTTTGCGCCCCCATTCGGCAAGGGAGAGATCCTTCACTTTGTAATCGTTCATAATGGTCCTTTCCGCCGTTGTCGTCATAAATACATTTTACATAAAATATCCCCCGAAATCTGTTACAATGGAGCCATGAATCCTCAGCAGCAACAGCCGGCAGGCAGCTTTGAACTCAGGGAGAGTTGGACTTCAACTTTGGCCGTTTTCGCCGTGCCATTTATGGTGGCTTACGGAATGGTGGCGTATTCGTTCCTGCTGCGCGGCCTGCCGCTCCCCGCGCGGCTGGCGCTGGCCGTGCTGCTGGGTATTTTTTGCGGAAACTTCCTTCTGGCAAAGCGCAAAGCGGAACACATCTTCAGGCACGTTGCGGAAGCCCGTTTTCTGGGCTGCGGCATAACGGTTTCCGGCAGCTTGTGGAATCCGTTCTCCGTGCCGGTCATAACAATACATGCCGAAGGCTCCACTCCGCAGGAGGCCGGGGCGCTGGCCAATGTAGTCGCCATAAGCGGGCCGGACTATACCGTCTCCCCCAGAAGAAACAGTTCCATGGCCAACATCGCTTTCCTGATAACTTTTTACGGACTGGCAATGCGCATGATCGGCGCCGCACAGCGTCCCTCGCTGATGGCTATCACGCTGGGAGTTGCGCTGGCGCTTTTTCTGACCGTAACCGCCGACAATTTCCTGGCGCTGCAGGAGTTCAAATTCGCAGGCGCGGAAACGGCTTATCTGGGCAGAGGCGCGCACGATTATCAGGTTTGGAATTTTCTTTTGCTGGAGCATGCCCGGCGCAGATACGAGGACCCGGAAACTTTCAAAAGCGAAACGCGCCGCATCCTGGTGGAAAGATGCGGCCTCAACCGCGATTCCGCCGTGCTGGAGCCCGGCGCCGGAGGAGGCTTTCTCTGGAAACATCTGCCGGAGGAACTGCGCCCCGGCTGGATTGAACTGGAAAAAAACCTTTGCGCGCACACCTACGCGGTAAGGCACGGCTTCGGCACCAGATTCATCAACACCGACGCCAAAAGCACGCCGTTCCCGCCGGATTCCTTTGACGCCATAGTCGGGCTGGAATGCTTTGACGCATTCTCCACCAACGATTTCAATATTTTTCTGAAAGAGGCGCTGCGCGTATTAAAGCCAGGCGGACTGGCCGTGCACCTCAAGGATTTCCCGGATTACCCGGGCGAGCTGATAGCCGCCAGAATGAATCTGTTCGCCAAAAGCGTCATCGGCAAGACGCCGGTAACCTATAAAACCCGCGCCATAAAGGACGCCTACCTGAAATTCACGCCGCTGAAAGCAGGCGAAATCGCGGCCCTTAAGGAAAAAGCCGGAGATATCCTGCCGCAGTTTACAGCCGCGGCAAAAACTCTGGCGGACATATACGCCGCCGGCCCCAAGTCAAACCCGCGCTTTGCGATGCCGATGTATCTTTCAATAATGATAATGAAACGCGCATTCGCGGACAGTGGTTTTGAAATAGTGGAGGAAGGCGACTGCAAGCCTTACCTTGCCTATCTGATAGCCAGAAAACCCAAACAACCCGCCCCCTCCCCGCAGGAGCAGCAGGCATAATCCCGCCACAACGGCTATGACAGGCAAATTCCGCCGCCCGGAAGCGGAGGCTATTTCGCGCGGGAACCGGGCTTTACAAGCGGGATGTTTTTCGCGCAGAGCGGGCAGTCCTGCGGCTGCCATGCCGCGATGTCCACCTTCAGCGCGGTTTCCAGCGGAACTCCGAAATCCGCCTTCCCGCCGGAGCGGTCCACCAGCGCGGCCACCGCAACCAGCCGCCCGCCCCTGGCGGAGACCACCTCAAGCGCCTCTTTGGTTGACTTGCCGGTGGTTACCACATCCTCGGTGATGACGCAGGTTTCGCCCGGCTTTATGGAAAAGCCGCGCCGCAGCGACATGACGCCGTTTTCCCTCTCGGCAAAAAGCGCGCGCACGCCGAGATGCCGCGCCAGTTCGTAGGCGACCAGTATTCCGCCCATCGCCGGCCCTATGACGAAATCCGGCTTGAGCGGGCGCAGCTTTTCCGCCAGCGCGGCGCAAAGCTCCGAAGCCGCCGCCGGGTTTTGCAGCACCAGGGCGCATTGCATGTACCGGTCGCTGTGCAGCCCGCTGGAAAGCAGAAAATGGCCCGAAAGCAAGGCCCCGCTTCCGGAAAAAATTTCAAGCCCGCGTTCCTGATTCATAACGCTCCTCCTATTTCAGCCAGAATTTCATCGCAGGCTTTCGCCGGGTCCGCCGCCTGGGTAACCGGCCTGCCCACCACCAGATAATCCGCCCCCGCCGCCACCGCCGCCGCAGGCGAGGCGATTCTTTTCTGGTCCTGCGCCGCGCTGCCCGCCGGGCGTATGCCGGGGGTTATAAGCCTGAAATCCGCCCCCAGCGCGGCGCGCAGCGCAGCGGTCTCCTCGGGCGAGGAAACCGCCCCGTCCATCCCGGACGCCTGGGCCAGCCGCGCCAGCCGGATAACCGCCGTTTTTACGTCCCCTGCCATGCCGATGGATTCCCATGCCCCCGCGTTCATGCTGGTAAGCGCGGTAATGGCTATTAAAAGCGGCGTCCTTCCGGGCGCGGCTTTTTCAACCGCCTCGCGCGCGCGCAGCATCATCTCCGCGCCGCCGCTGGCGTGCATGGTCATCATGAAAACGCCCAGCTCCGCGGCGGCGGCTGCCGCGCCGGCGACGGTGTTGGGAATATCGTGGTATTTCATGTCCAGAAACACTTCAAAACCCATTGCGCGCAATTTTTCCACCACATGCGGCCCGCGCGCGGTGAAAAGCTGGCTGCCGACCTTGAATGCCCCCGCCTTCCCCTCAAGCCGGCGCGCCAGTTCCAGCGCGGGTTTTTCGTCGGAGTAGTCAAGAGCCACTATAAGTTTATCCTGCGGTTTCATGCTGCGGCCTCCAGTTTGCCGCGTATTTCAGCCAGAGCGGCGATTTTGTTCGCGTCCATCCACTGCGCAATGCCTTGGGCGATGTCGAGCGCGGCGCGCGGGTTGACCAGGTTTGCCGTGCCAACTTCCACCGCCGCCGCGCCGCAGAGAATAAATTCCAGCGCGTCCTCCGCCGTCATTATCCCGCCGCAGGCGACGACGGGGATTTCCACCGCGCGCGCAACGTCCCAGACCAGCTTCAGCGCGACCGGTTTTATCGCCGGGCCGCTTAGCCCGCCGCAGACATTGGCCAGCCGCGGCCTGCGCGAGCGCAAATCCACCGCCATGGCTGGTATTGTGTTGGCGACGCATACCGCCGCCGCGCCGCCGGACTGCGCCGCCAGCGCGATTTCAGTTATATCCGTCACGTTGGGAGAGAGTTTGGCTATCAGCGGCAGCGGGCAAATTTTTGCGACGGCGGCCACGGTCCGCCTTGTGGCCGCCGCGTCCTGGGAAACCATGCGCCGCACATTGCCGTGCAGGACATTCGGGCAGGACAGATTCAGCTCCAGCGCGTCCGCGCAGCCGCTGCCGGCGACAGCGCGCGCCATGTCCGCAAATTCCGCCGGGCTTGCGGCCGATATGCTTACCGCAACGGCGGTTTTGAGTCTTTTAAGCGCGGGGGCCTTGTTGGCGATGAAATCCGCAAGCCCGCCGTTCTGCAGGCCCACGGAATTGAGCATTCCAGACGCGGTTTCCGCTACCCGCGGCGGCGGGTTGCCGGCGCGCGGCAGCGGCGTGATTGTCTTGGTGACGACCGCGCCCAGCCGGTTTATATCGTAAAACTCCGCGAATTCCAGGCCGCAGCCGAAAGTGCCGGAGGCCGTCATCACCGGGTTTTTCAGCCGCAGGCCGCCGATGTCTACCTGAAGTTGCGCCAATCTACCTCCCCGGCGGCAAATACCGGCCCGTCCTTGCATACGCTTTTATACCCGCCGGAGACGACCGGCACCGGGCAGCACAGGCAGACGCCTATGCCGCAGGCCATTTTTTCCTCCAGCGAGACCCAGCACCGCGCCCCGGCCCGCGCGCAGATTTGCGCCGCGCGCTTTAGCATCCCGTTAGGGCCGCAGGCGAAAACCGCCGTCTGCGGCGCGGCCAGGGCCTCCAGCTGCTCCGTAACAAGGCCGCGGCGCCCGCGGCTGCCGTCCTCGGTGCAGACCATCACCTTCGCCCCCGCCTTGCGGAACCCCCCCGCGCACAGCACGGAGGAGGCCGTCTTTGCGCCTATCAGGGCGGTCATCTCGGTTTTTCCGGCAAGCCTGCGCGCCAGAAAAGCCAGCGGCGCGGCCCCCATTCCGCCGCACAGCAGCAGCGCCCTGCCGCGCGGCGCGGGAAACGGCTTGCCCAGCGGCCCCAGCAGGTTAAGCGTCGCGCCGGCCCGCAGGGAGGACATCGCCAGCGTCGCCGCGCCGACGACGCGGTAGAGTATCTCTATTTTCCCGTCCGCCGCGCCGTGTATGCTGAAAGGCCGGCGCAGCATATGCCCGCCGTCCCCCAGGCTGGCGTGGACAAACTGCCCCGGCGCGGCCTCCGCGGCTATCTCCGGCGCGGACAGGACCGCCAGATAAATCCCCTCCGCCGCTTTGCGGTTTGAAAGCAGCCTGCAATCCCTTGCGCGCATATCAGGCCTGTATTCTCCCGCCAAGAAGCATCAGCTTGCCGCCCACGAAAACCTCCGTGGCCAGGCCGCAAAGCTCCTTGTCTACAAACGGCGAATTCCTGCTGCGCGATTCTATGCCGGAGGCCGCGTATATCCACTTCACGGCGGGGTCCACGACGGTGATGTCCGCGGGCGCGCCTTTGGCCAACGTTCCTCCGGCAATGCCCAGGATTTTCGCCGGGGCATGGGACATAAGCTCGGCCAGCCGCAGCCAGGTGATTATCTTTTTGTCTATCAGTTCCATCACCGCCAGGCTAAGCGCCGTCTCGTGGCCGATTATGCCGAAGGCGGCGGCGTCAAATTCCACGTATTTGTCGTGCAGTCCGTGCGGCGCGTGGTCCGTGGCGATAACATCTATGGTCCCGTCGGCCAAGGCGTCCTTGAGCGCGGCGGCATCTTCGGCGGAGCGCAGCGGCGGGTTCATCTTCGTGCGCGTGTCGTAGCCGCAGCAGGCCTCCTCGGTAAGCGAGAAGTGGTGGGGCGCGGCCTCCGCCGTAACCGGCGCGCCGGTTTTTTTGGCTTTCCTGATTATCTCGCAGGATTCTTTGCAGGAAACATGAGCTATATGCACCGGCGCGTCCAGCCCCCGGGCATACTCTATGTCGCGGCGGACCATTTCATACTCGGCGGCGCGCGCGATGGGCCGAAGGCCCAGCTTGCCGGCGGTGAAGCCTTCGTTCATCACGCCGTTGGCGGATAGTTTTTTGTCCTCGCAATGGTCTATCAGCGCAAGGCCGTTGTGCCGCGCGGCCTTGAGCGCCTTGCGGAAAACATCGTCGGCGGAGATGCAGGAGCCGTCGTCGGTGGCGGCCACCGCGCCGGCGGCCTTGAGCGCGGCGAAATCGGACAGTTCCGCGCCCTGCCTGCCTTTTGTGGCCGCGCAGGCGGCATAGGCGCGCACCAGAGACTCTTTCTTTACAGTCTCGGCCAGTTCAAGGGCGGTGCGCGCATTGTCCACGGGCGGGTCGGTGTTTGGCATCATCAGAACGCCGGTAAAGCCGCCCTTGAGCGCGGCGCGCGAGCCGCTTGCCACAGTCTCCGAATCCCCGCCGGGCCAGCGCCAGTGCGCGTGCATGTCCACAAGCCCCGGCAGCACGATTTTTCCTTTGGCGTCAATAACCTGCGCCGCCCCGGACGCCGGCAGCTTCGCCGCGACGGCCTCTATTTTCCCGTCGGAGACCAGCATGTCGCGCACGGCGTCCAGTTTTGAGGCCGGGTCAACGCAGCGTCCGTTTTTTATGAGATATTTCATATCGCCTCGCTTGCCATAGCGGTCAGATACATCACGGCCATGCGGACGGCGACGCCGTTTGTCACCTGCTCCAGAATGACCGAATTGGGCCCGTCGGCCACCTCGCTGGACATTTCAAGCCCGCGGTTGATAGGGCCGGGGTGCATTACCACGATGTTCTTTTTGGCCTTTTTAAGCCTGTCCTGCGTAACGCCGAATTCGTGGAAGTAGGCCGCGCGCGATGGGAACGCCTGCGCCGCGTCGCGCTCAAACTGCATGCGCAGGACGTTTATCGCGTCCGCGCCCTCCAGCGCCGCGTCCAGGCTGGAGACGGCGCGCACGCCGAATTTTTCCGCGCCCTCCGGCAGCAGCATTCTCGGCGCGCAGACGGTTACGTTGGCCCCCAGCTTGGTGAGCCCCCAGATATTGGAGCGCGCCACGCGCGAATGCGCGATGTCTCCTATGATGCTGACATTGACGCCCTTTAGTTTCCCGAATTTGGAGCGCAACGTGTACAGGTCCAGCAGGCCCTGGGTGGGATGCTCGTGCCAGCCGTCGCCCGCGTTGATGACGCAGGCTTTGACCGCGCGCGACACCATCACCGGCGCGCCCGACATGCCGTGCCGTATCACCATGATGTCAACCTTCATGGCCTCTATGTTGCGGGCGGTATCCACCAGCGTTTCGCCTTTTTTGACGCTGGAGGTGGCAATATTGAGATTCATCACGTCGCAGGAAAGCCGCTTTGCCGCCAGCTCAAAAGAGGCGGAAGTGCGGGTGGACGGCTCGAAAAACAGGTTGGCCACCGTCTTGCCGCGCAACGTGGGCACTTTTTTGACGGCGCGCGTCGTAACCTGTTTGAAAGAATCCGTAACCTCCAGCACATGCTCTATCTCGGCGGCGGAGAGGTATTCAAGCCCCAAAAGGTCTTTTCTGGTCCATTTCATGGCATTTTCTCCAGCGAGACCTCGTCGGTCCCGTCCGTTTCCTTGAGGCGGACGCGCACTATCTCGTTTTTCGCCGTCGGGACGTTCTTGCCGACGTAGTCGGCGCGTATGGGCAGTTCGCGGTGGCCCCGGTCAACCAGCACGGCAAGCTCTATGCGCGCGGGACGGCCAAGGTCTATAAGCGCGTCTATGGCGCAGCGCACCGTGCGCCCGGTGTAGAGCACATCGTCGGCCAGAATGACGGCGCGGCCCTGCACGTCGAAACCGATTTCAGTGCAGCGCATAAGCGGCTGCTCGGCCAACTGGCTGAGGTCGTCGCGGTAAAGCGTGATGTCGGCATAGCCGCGCGCGATTTTTTTTCCGGTTATGACGCCCACCCGGTCGGCCAGCCGGTCGGCGATATGCGCGCCGCGCGTCCTGATGCCGATAATGGCCAAAGTCTCGTCGTCGCCGCGGCGCTCGGCTATCTCGTGGGCGAGGCGGCTTATGGTGCGCTCTATCGCGCCGGCGTCCATAAGCGGCGCGGGATGTTTTGTCGTCATTGCTGTCTCCATTTGATTCGGAATTCCCCGGCGTAAAAATAAAAAAGCCTTGCCCGCGTGATACCGCCGGCAAAGCGCGCTTGTGTCATAATCCGCCTCCCTTTCCGGCCTCTCGGTGCCGGCTTTAAAAGGATACTGTTTCACTTAATCTAGCAATCAATGCGAATACGAGTCAACTGCGAAATCCGTTCCGGCATGCGGTTATATCTATGAAAAAATCTGGCGGGACAGTCCCGCTCGGAATTTTCCGCACGTGCCGGACGGGTATGCTCGTCAGATGTTCCGGCGGGCTGGCCGCGCCGATTGCCGCGCCGTTTCCCGCTGTCACCCGCGGGAAACGGGCAAATAAAAAAGCAGGGGCGGGCATTTGCCCGCCCCTGCTTTGATTGCGAACCGGTTTAGAACTTCAGCTGCGCCGAAAGCGCGCCAGTGAAGCTGCCGCCGTCCTGCGCGGCTTCCGCGCTGGCCAGCGAGACCGACGCGTCAACCGTCAGCGCGAATATCTTCACGCCCGCGCCCAGGAAGTAGGCTGCGGATTTGCGGTCAACAAAATCGGCCATGTTGGTGAAGTCGTTTTGTATGCCGCCGCGCGCCGCCAGGAAGCCGGGGATTACCCACAGCTCCGCGCCCAGTTTGCCCAGCGTTTTGTTGCCGGCGTCAAGCTTGGCTATCTGGTAGTCGGCGTCAATGGTCAGCACCTTGCCCAGCCCCAAAGCCGCGCCGAAGCTGTAGGTCGGTGCAAACTTGGTGATGGTTTTGGTGGACGCCCCGTGATATTTCACCGGGTCGTAAACGAACCAGTTGCCGCTGCCCACGTCAAAGTTATCCCGCCAGAGATAGCGTTCGGTGGTGTCTACGCTGCCGACGATATTTTTGCCGGAGGCGCCCAGCGTCAGCACGCCCAGGTTGAGCATGGCGCCGATGTCGGCGGTGTAGCCCTTGAAGTTCACCGTGTCAACGGATTTGAACTGGCTGTTAGCGTTGGGCAGGGGAAGAGAATCGCTGGTTTGTCCGCGCACAGTGCGCGTTGCATCCCCCTTGATATAATTCAGGTTGACGCCCAAATCCAGCCGTCCCAGCGAAAGCGCGCCGGTGAGCGCGTAGGTGTTGAGGTTGGATACGTCCATCTGATCGCTAAGCGTTTTGTAAGCTATGGTCCAGTCATCCGGCGCATGGGTGTACTGCATGCTGCCGTATTTCAGGTAAGTGTCGGTGAAATACGGTTTTTTCATGCTCAGACCCAGCGCAAGAGGACCGACCTTCAGCGCAACTCCGCCCAAGGTGGGGGTTACGGTATTCTTTGTTTCCTTGCTGCCGTTATCGTTGGCCACTTTTGAGTGGTTCATCACCGTCAGCAGTTCGGCTTCCACATGTTTGACTTTGGCAAGGCCGGCAGGGTTGTATTCAACCGCTTCCAGGCCCTCGGCTGCGGCCGTAACCGCGCCGCCCATGCCCATCGCCCTGGCGGAGCCGCCGGACGTCCACGGCAGGAAGGCATTTATGTCAACCTGTTTGGTTTTGTCTACATACGCTGGCCGGGTGCCACCGGGCCAGGTATCCCAGTAATAGTCGGTGGCGAATCCGATTTGCGCGAATGCGGAAACGCACAGCGCGGCCGCCGCAAGCAATCCTGTTCTTTTCATTAGCATCTCCTTGATTAGTCTCTCTCCCCGAAACGGGCGCGGTCTCCCGCGCCGTGTAACAGCGTAAATGCTAACAATTGCATTGCCACGTGTCAACGCGATTTTTCACGCGATTTTTCACAGGAACAAAACTGTTGACTTTGACAAGGCAAAGCGGTAGGATAAGACTGGAGACGCGGAGTTTTGAAATTCATGAATGGAGATGAAAAGATGCGCTTACGCTCTGTTCGCAAAGCTACTGGCAGAAAAGGTTTCATGCTGGCCGAAATAGTGGTTGCCACAGCATTGCTGGCGACCATGGTAGGCGCGTACATGACGTTTTACACCGCCGTGAAGCGGAATTTCAGGACGTCGGATTACGATTATGTCGCCATCAACCTGTGCAGGGACGCGCTGTCCTTCGCCGCCGCGGGCACGTTTATGCCGTCAACCAGCATGACATGCTCCGCCAGCGGCGGGCTCGGTTCGCTGGGCGGGCTGTTGTCGTCGTTGTTTGGCGGAAGTTCATCATCCTCCAGCAGCGCATATACATCCGCGAGTTGCGGGCTTATATTTCCGGGAATCAACCTGAAAACGGCAGGCCTTGTGCCCAAAGGAGCGCCGAACAGCGTGGTGGTAAGCGTAAACACTGTCCGCATGGCGTCCATGAACAACGCGCCCAACATCACAGTTACGGTGCAGTGGAAAGACACCGACGACGGTATAACCAGAACGCGCACGCTGTCCACGATACCGCTGTTCTATGTCAACGACCAGCTTCGCCTGACGATATCCAATTTCAGCTGGACATAGCAGCCAAGGAGCATCGGCTTTATGGCAAGCAATCTCAAACAAGCGAACAACAAAGGTTTTGCGCTGATAATGGTGCTGGGTATCATCCTGTTCATGACATCCTCCATCGTCTGCACCATGGTGATGATGAACAGCAAGATGGAGGACCTGCGGCAAACCCTGGACAGGACCATAGCGCGCAGCGCCTGCGAAGCCGGAGCAAGCATGGCAGTGCTGGCGATAGGCTCTGGGAAAAGCAGCGGAACCACAACTTTCACCTACAATGTCGGCAACACGCCCTGCAAAATAACCTATACCATATCAAGGGCAGGCGGAACCTGGACGGTAAAAGTAACAACTCCGTCGCCGATGGGATTTTCCACCGTTTATACCCTGGAGGCTTCGGGACAACGTTCCTTCCCCTTCTTTATAAAAGGCCCCGGGGCCCTGATGTAGCGCCGGCAAGCCGCCGGGCTGCATACCACACGCAATATTCCGTTACAATGCCGGGTGCCGGCCAGGCGCCGCGCTTTCGGGCCGGTTCTTTCTCCTGCCCGGAAATTGCAGCCGACAGCGGGACCTGGGGCGGCGTATGGCGCGGACAGTCCGCCGCGGAATTTGACGCGCATGCCCGTCCGGCATGTGAGGAAAACTCTGCACAGGAATGCCCGCCGGCTGCCGCAGAATCCCGCTGTCCAACTGCAATTTCCGGGCTTGGGGAGTCCGTTTCTCCGACGGCCACAGACGTTTCTGCGCTGCTGAAAAATTAGGCCTTGACATGCGCGCGGGAAGGGGTATACTATATCAGGAGCACGGTGAGGTTGCAGTGCGGCGGTTCTTGAAAGGCAGTCTTCTCGGCAATGCGCGTGTGCGCATGTGCGCTGAAGAAGAATAAGTTTTTTTTGCTGGAACCGCGGTCGCAAACTGTGCAGCTGGAACACACTTAAGGAGGAGTTATGAATAAACACGGAGCGACGCTGGTTGAACTGCTGGCGGCTGTGGGAGCCCTGGCAGCGATGGCGCTGACTATAGCGGCCATGTCCGGGATGGTGGCGACCTCCAACGCATCCATGGACAAGAACGCGCTTGCCCTCAGCCAGGCAAACGTGGCGCTTGAAACCGTCATAGACGGGGTTAAGAATTCCCCCGTAATGCCGGGTTCCATACCCCAGACGGTGGCAACAC
>Ga0265297_10000567_pt1 | contig 106933 bp, 102 predicted proteins | sample Munlanlwell13791_FD_192502 | JGI IMG/M metagenome (GOLD analysis project Ga0265297, IMG submission 192502) | Leachate microbial communities from a municipal landfill in Southern Ontario, Canada - Leachate well 137-91 | ecosystem: Engineered > Solid waste > Landfill > Unclassified | place...
TTTTAATATGAAGAATATGACGGAAGATAACTTTATCAATGTTGACAAAGCGTGGTTTCCGATTGAATGGCCAATGTCGTTGGGGGCTGGCGGGGTTTTATGACAGGTGATTGAGACCGGTTGATATAAAATAGGATTTGACCTATTTGGTTTTTTTATATATTGTAAATTCACACGGTTCTTTGAAAAAATTCGGGCCCGCTAATGGCGGACAAGGAGGAAAAAATGCGAGAGAATAAAACTTTATTTTATCTAACATTAATTATTTTGATGTTAGTGTTTTCTAACGAGATTAACTGTGATTTTTATTGGTGCGATGGGGAACAGTGCGACCAATTCGGTTGCCGTTGCATCCATGACGGTTGTTATTGGAATAATTATTCTTCAATAACAGATTATGATGTAAATCCAGATGTTTTGTCGCCAAGCGGTATTTTTGTGGACACGAGCGGGTTTGAAGTTGATTTGGAAGAATTAGATAAACAGGTGGCTGATTTGGAAACTTGTTTGCGTATACCTGTCAGAAGGAATTGTTTGACTGTAAAAATTGCAGATGACTGGTATCAGTCCGTTTGCTCGGGGCAACAATTGTTTCCGTGCAACATTGATTCGCAAATTTGTTATGATAAAGACGTGGAACCGACTGCTGAATGTCCGTGCGCTTGTCGAAGTATGGTTCAAAATGAAAATACAATAATCACGACACCAAATTTGTATTTATTTCGCGCCGAATTGGCAAGGATGATAACTGGGGAAAACAATATATGGGTAATTCCGGAAATTACAAAGTGCATGAATTATTAAAACAAAAGGAGAAGTGAAATGAGAATGAAAAAAATATTGGCAGTAATTATTTGTTTTGTTTTGTTTGGATGCGGTGTTGTTTGGGAAATGCCAGACAGCATGATTTTACCATCGCATTTAAGGACGGATGTAGGGGCATATTTAATCCCCAGTACTTCGTCAATTGAAGACAGGGGATATAATGGAAGTAGGTGGTATATAGTTGAAATAAAATTTGTTGTTGTAAACGACTGGCCGTACGCTCAAACAAAGTCGGTCGGTTGTAGATATGAAAGAGCTGACGGGTTGTTAATTGACGAATATAGGGTCAAAATAATTTTAAGACCCTATGAAAGAAAAAGAATAGTGTTGTATAGCGACCGTGTGTCGCGGTGGAAAACGAAAGTAGCATGTGATTTTGAGAGATAAATTTTAAAGAGGCGTCCCGCCTCTTTTTTAGTATACAAAATTAAAAAAATGTGATACACTGATTCAGTATGGATTTCTTATCGGTATTTTGGTTTTCTTATCTTTATCAACCGCTTTTTAACGCGTTGATTTGGATTTATAGCAATATTTCCGGCCAAAATTTGGGATGGGCCGTTGTTTGGCTCACTGTTTTTTTGCGAATTGCTTTATTGCCGTTCACAATTATTTCCGAACGCGATTCCGTTAAAAAACAAAAATTAGAAGAACTGGCTTGCGAATCGGCTAAGATTTTTAAGAACGACCCTGTCGCGCAAAAAGAAGAAATGAGGCGAATAATGAATAAATATCGCATATCGCCATGGGCAAAAGTTATAACTCTCGGAGTTCAGTTTTTGGTTTTGTTGCTTTTGTATCAAGTGTTTATGAGGGGTATCACAGGCGACAAGGTTATAAAAATTTTGTATCATGGAATAGATTATCCAGGAGTCATTAACACGGATTTTTATGGATTTAACATCGGACTTGTCCATAATTATATTTGGGCAGGCATCGTGGCTTTGTATCTGTTTATTTACATTGTTTTAAGCAACCGAAGCAAAAAATGGGACGGTCCAAGCGCGACTTTCGCTTTTATTTTTCCGCTTTTTACTTTTATCGTGCTATGGTGGCTTCCGATGGTAAAATCAATATTTATTTTGACTTCAATGATTTTTTCAGATATAATAGGATTAATGCGGCTGATATTATATCCAGCAAAACCAAATTGTGAAATTAAAAAAATAACTAAATAAAATTTTATGGCCGGAGATTCTTTGGATAAATTGATGTATTCGTTTGTAATGGAGGATGTTTTAAAAGGTCTTTTTATCAAAGTTCCGCCAGGATATGTGGCGTGCGTTTACGACCTTGGACGCGGAGTTTTAAAAAAAGTTTTAGCGCCGGGTTTGCATTTAAAAATTCCTTTTTGGCAAAAAGCGAAATTGTTTAACACGCAAACTTTGGAGTATAGTATTACCCGCCAGTTTGTTCTCGAGTACGCGCGGGCGATGGGCGATATACCAATAGCGGCGGTTACGCAAGATAATTTGCGTGTCGGCATTGAGGGAACGATTTTACTTAGATTGGATGTGCACCAGATACCGGCTTTATGGCAGACAATAGGTGAGGATTTCGTGGAAAAAATAGTTCGCCCGACAATCCGCAGTCGTATGAGAATGGTTTTCAGTAAGTTTAATTTTTCCGATATTATCGGGGCGAAGCGGGCGGAAGTTGAAATTGAATTAAAAAACGAACTGGAAAGGATATTTTATCCAAGAGGAATTTACGTGGAGAACATCCTTTTAAGCGAAATATCAAAAATCGGCAATTAAAAATCAAAAAGACCAAGAAAAACTTGGTCTTTTTAAAATGATATTAGGATAAAAAATAATTATGAAATTGAAAAATAAAATTTTTATTTTTGCCGGCGTGGCGATATTCGCGTTTGCTTTTTATTTTTTTTCATCGCATATCGCCAATGCATCGGGGTGTCCGGCGCTTTCAGCAGGAGACATGATAAAAGTTTCTGGCCGTCCGGCTATTTATGTTTTAAATAAAAACAAAGAGGTTTTATATTTTCCGAACGGAGATGTGTTTAAAAGTTGGAGACCGAATTACGGGGGATATATTTCAATCAGTCAGGAATGTTATGATTCATTGCCAATACCGAAGTCGTTGCCGGGCGGAGTAAATTTTATGCCGGGGTCTTATATTTTAAAGAGACCGTCTTCAAGCCAGTTTTACATTATTGAGCCGAATAACACTGTCGCGAAAATAACATTGTTCGCGGCTGAATTTCTTTACGGTTCAAATTTTAAACCGATGATAGTGAGCGATTTACATTGGCTTAATTATATTAATAAAGGCGATGATATTACGCTATTAAAACCTCACGCTGGCATGGTGGTATCTGCAAACAATAAAAATTATTATGTGGAGGATGAGAATGTTTTGCGTGAGATAAGCTCAATCGGTTTGTCGGCAAACGGTTTGCAATCAAAATTTATACGCTCGGTCGCGTCTTCAGTTTTAGCAGGTTTTGTTTACGGAGGCGTTATCAATGGTAAGCTGCCTTTTATATCTGAAAAAACTCAAAGTTTTGAAGATAAACAAAATCAGGAAAGTAATAATGAAGATTCCGCGTCAGCGCAGCAAACCGAATCAATTTCGGAAGATGCCGACGGTATTGCTTCAGAGAATATTTTTTTTGTTTCCCCGAACGGTGATAATTCCAATTCAGGCACAAGACAAAAGCCGTGGGCTACACCTGGTTTCGCTTCAAGACAATTGAAGGCCGGCGACACGTTGATTATTTTAAGCGGCCGTTATGAATTGAGCGCGTATGACGACGATATAATTATCCCTCCATCCGGCGCGAGCGGAGCGTGGATTACAATTAAGGGAGAAGACCTGAATAATATGCCGGTGCTGGCCGGGAAAAATAATTTATTGACTGCAATTGATTTGTCAAATAAGAATTATATTGATATTGAAAATTTGGAAATAACCAGCGATAACGGCGCGCTTTTTCGCGACGGCGTTGAAGCGGTTAACGGTCCGGCCAACCATATTGTTTTAAAAAATCTTTATATTCACCATTTGGACGAGTTTGGCGTAAATATCGGAGACGTGAATGATTTAAAAATTACTGATAGCAAATTTTTTTATTGCGGTTTCGGCGGAGTAGGCGGTCCGGCCGGACAAAGCGGAGGTTGGCGCAATGTCACAATTAAAAACACGCAATTTTCTTATTCTGGGCATTATTATCAAGGCGGCAACGGTTTAAATAGGCCGTATGACAGGCCGGACGGATTTGGCATAGAGATTTCGGACGGTCCGATAACTCTTGAAAATGTGAAGTCGGAACATAATTATGGGGATGGTCTTGATTCTAAAGCGGCGCATACGACAATCAGCAAAGCAATAGTGGCAAATAATAGTTGCGATGGAGTGAAACTTTGGGGGCATGACAGCAAAGTTGAAAATACTTTGATTTACGGAACAGGAGACGGTGTCGGTGGCGATTCGCCGTGGGCGGGAATCGTTATAGACCAGATTGAATATCCGAACGCGAATTTTGAAATTACAAATGTAACTTTGCATGATAATCCTTCGCGCGTCGGATATTCCATTTACGCGCAATATCCTCCTTCAAACGCGAAAATAAATTTGAAAATTAAAAATTCTATTTTCGCGAACAGCCAGGGCGTGGCGTATTTCGGAGATACTGTCAATTTGACAGCGGAAAATAATATTTTTTATCGCCCGGGCGAAGACGCGCAGGTTTATTCCAACGGACGCGATTACACATCCGGTGATTTGAACGAATTGGGCGAAGGAAACTTTTTTCAAGATCCGAAATTTATTCGTTCGGCTTGGGGATCGCTCGGCGATTATAATTTGAAAAGCGACAGTCCGGCCATAGACAAAGGCGAATCAGTCGGTTCGCCATCGGTTGATTTGGACGGAAAAGCAAGGCCGCGTGGGGCAGGAACAGACATAGGAGCTTACGAATATTGATTAAACGCGCGAAGCGTAAAACAAACGCGGCTGTTTCGCTCAATGTTTTTTACAAACTATTGACGCGCGGATTAAAATGTGATATATTATCACTCGGATATTTAGAGTGATAAATATGAATAAACGGCAGGAAGAAATTTTAAAATTTGCAATAGAAAAATACATAGAAAGCGGCGAACCTATCGGCTCGCGTTTTTTAGTGTCAAAAACAGGATTAAAATGGAGTGAAGCTACCGTAAGAAATGAACTTCGCGTTTTGGAAAAATCCGGATATTTGGGACATCCGCATACTTCAGCCGGACGAGTGCCGACCGAAAAAGGATATCGTTATTATGTTGAAAGAATTTTAAAACCGATTGAAATAAAAAAGAAAATACGTGAAACGTTGTTTGAAATAATCAAAGCCGATTTGGAAATTTCCAAAAAAATAAAAACCTTGGGTCAATATGTTTCCAATATCACAGGCGCCGCGTCCATAGTTTCTTTGGGCGACAATGATATTTATTTTACGGGTATTTCTAAATTATTTTCTCAGCCTGAATTTCGCGATTTAGAAAAAATCGCCGATGTGTCCGATGTTTTTGACCACTGCGAAGAATATATTCAAGATATGCACGATTTAATCGGCGATATGAACAAGACGCATGTTTTGATAGGCAAAAATAATCCTTTGGACGAAATGTGCAGCGTGGTGGCCTCGGGTTTTGAAAACAACGGCTTATTTATTTTGGTCGGCCCGACAAGAATGAATTATAGAGATAATATAAGTTTGATAAATTATATTTCCAATTTAATGTAATTTTATGGCTGATGAAGAAAAAAAAGAAGAAAAAAAAATTGACGAAAGCGAATTAAATCCGCAACCAAATCAAGAAGAAGCCGTGAAAGAAATTTCAGACGATGGCGAACCAGATAGAGAAGAAAAAAAAGGTTTTTTCGGCAGAAAATGCGAAAAATGCGAGAAATTTAAAAAAGAACGCGAGGAATATGAATCAGGGTGGAGGAGGGCTTTGGCGGATTATAAAAATTTGCAAAACGAAACGAATAAAATGCGCGCCGAGTGGGCGCGCATGAGCGAGCAGCAGATTTTGGAAGAATTTATTCCGATTTACGAAAATTTTAAATTAGCTTTCAGAACACAGACAAATAGTTTCAATCAAGAACAATTGAAATGGGTTGACGGGATAAAATACATAATGAAACAATTCGTGGATGTTTTAAAATCGCACGGAATTGAAGAAATAGTAACAGTAGGTGAAATATTTGACCCGAGATGTCACGAAGCAATTAGCAGTGAAATCGTTGAAGGAAAACCAGAAGGAGAGATTATTAAAGAGGTTGAAGGCGGTTATAAAATGGGGGATAAAGTGATAAAAGCGGCGAAAGTTATAGTAGCAAAATAAATTTATAATTCTTAATTCAAAAATATATGTCAAAAATACTCGGTATAGATCTCGGCACGACAAATTCATGCATGGCCGTTATTGAAGGCGGTCAACCTAAGGTGCTGGAAAATAAAGAAGGCGCTCGCACAACGCCATCCATTGTCGCCGTGTCAAAAACAGGCGAACGTTTAGTCGGACTTTTAGCCAAGCGGCAGTCGGTAACAAACCCGAAAGACACTTTATATTCAATTAAACGCCTTATCGGACGCAGGTGGGAAGACGCAGAGGTTCAGAAAGATTTAAAATCATTGCCGTATAAAATAATTCGTTCCGGTGACGGAGTAAAAGTGGAAATGAGTGGAAAAGAATATACTCCGCAAGAAATTTCAACAATGATACTTCAAAAAATGAAATCAGACGCGGAAGAGCGTCTTGGCGAAAAAATAACTGAGGCGGTAATCACGGTTCCTGCTTATTTTGACGATTCACAGAGGCAAGCGACGAAAGACGCAGGTGAAATCGCGGGTTTAAAAGTTTTGCGCATAATTAACGAACCGACCGCGGCCGCTTTGGCTTACGGTTTTGATAAAAAAACAAACCAGCAAATAGCCGTGTACGATTTGGGAGGTGGAACTTTTGATATTTCCATTTTGGATGTGGCTCCGGATTCCGTGCAGGTGCTTTCCACAAACGGCGACACGCATTTGGGCGGAGATGATTTTGATCAAATAATAATCGGATGGATAGTGGAAAAATTTAAAAAGGAAAACGTGATTGATTTAAGTAAAGACACTTTGGCATTGCAACGCATTAAGGAAGCGGCCGAAAAAGCGAAAATAGAACTTTCCACGGCGCAGGAAACGGAAATCAATCAGCCGTTTATTACTTCTGACGCTACCGGTCCGAAGCATTTGGTTTTGAAATTGACACGCGCGAAATTAGAAGAATTGGTTGGAGATTTGGTGGAAAAAACTTTGGAACCGGTTAAGAAAGCATTGGAAGACGCGAAGCTTAAAGTAAGCGACATTGAAGAAGTCGTTTTAGTCGGAGGCATGACAAGAATGCCTTTGGTTTTGCAAACAGTGGAAAAATTTTTCGGAAAAAAACCGAATATCAGCGTTAATCCAGACGAAGTTGTAGCCGTTGGCGCGGCAGTGCAAGGCGGCGTTTTACGTGGCGATGTAAAAGACGTTTTATTGCTTGATGTAATCCCATTGTCTTTGGGAATTGAAACATTGGGCGGAGTGATGACTAAACTTATTGAACGCAACACAACAATACCTACTTCAAAATCGCAGATATTTTCAACCGCCGCGGACAGCCAGCCGGCAGTGGATATACACGCGCTTCAAGGCGAACGTCCGATGTCTGTTGACAATAAAACGCTTGGCAGATTTATTTTAGACGGAATACCGCCGGCTCCGCGCGGAGTGCCTCAAATTGAAGTGACTTTTGACGTTGACGCGAACGGTATTTTGAATGTCAAAGCCAAAGATAAGGCCACAGGCAAAGAGCAATCAATTCGCATTGAAGCGTCTTCTGGTTTATCAAAGGATGAAGTGGAAAAAATGAAAAAAGAAGCCGAAGCGCATGCCGTTGAGGATAAAAAGAAGCAAGAAATCATTGAAGCGAAAAATATTGCTGATACGATGGTTTACACAACTGAAAAAATGATGAAAGAAGTTGATGAGAAAAAAATATCCATAACGGATGATGAACGCAAAGCGGTAAATGAAGCGCTGACAAAATTAAAAGAAGTAAAGGACAAGGAAGATATTGACGCGATTAAAAAAGCGTCTGAAGAATTATCCAAAGCCGCGCAAACGGTAGGCATGAAGATGTATTCCGAAGGACAAAAAGCTGGCAATGGCGGGCAGACAGCCGACAACGGCAAGCAAGCGACTGAAGAAAAAAAAGACGAAGGACCGATTGAGGGCGAGGTTGTTAAATAAAGACATAAAACGATATCTTGGCTTAGTCATTTTATTTTTATCATCTTATTTTATGTCAGAACAGAAAATGGATTTATCGGCGCGTATTGAGAATGTTAAAGCAGAGAACGACTCTGTAAAAAAATTTAGAGAATATATTAAGTTTTTACAAGCAGAACTTACCGGAAAAGACGCAACTTTGATTGATATTAATTCAGATGAGCTTGGTCTAAAAGAAAAAGAGGCATGGTTTGATTATGCGGCTTTTATAAAATCTTTGAACGAGGAAGAGTACATAAAAAATAAAGCCGGCTTGCGTAAGTCCGCTGATGGTTTATTGTTGAAGGCAAGACAGTGTCCGAATAAGGATTTTGTCAATTGGATGAATAATCGTTTAGCTTCTCCTGTTATGCTTTTATCATATGACAAGAGCACATGGGAAGATATGTCTGATGTGCTGCAAAATGAAAAAGAAAAATTATTTTTTGATGAGTTTAGCGGGTAATTATTATGTCTAAGGATTATTATAAAATTTTAGGCGTGGAGAAAAATGCTTCGCAGGATGAAGTAAAAAAAGCGTTTAAAAAATTGGCAATGCAGTATCACCCTGATAGACCGAGCGGAAATGAAGCTAAGTTTAAAGAAATAAACGAAGCATATCAAGTTTTGGGAGATGTGGAAAAGAGGAATAAATACGACCAATTTGGCGCGGATTTTGAGCAACAGGGCGGATTTGGCGGCGCGAGCTGGGAAGATGTGATGAATTCATTTAGAAACGGCCAGGGCGGTGGATTCGGCGGAGTGAATTTTGGCGATGGTAATTTGGGCGATATTTTTGGCGATTTATTCGGATTTTCTTCCGGCGGTTTTTCAGGTTCTTCTCGCGGAGGGCGGAAAGAAAGAGGACGCGATATTCAAGTTGACGTGGAAGTTGATTTTAAAGAAGCGGCGTTTGGCGTGGAAAAAGAAATTTCTTTGCGCAAACAGTCCAAATGCGACGTGTGTGGAGGTTCAGGAAGCGAACCTGGAAGTAAAATGGAAGAATGTCGGACTTGTCATGGTAAGGGTCAGACGGTGCAAGTGCAGCGGACTTTTTTGGGCGCTATGCAAACAGTTACGACCTGTCCGGATTGCCGAGGACGAGGAGAAAAGCCGGGAAAAAAATGCAAACATTGCGGTGGAGATGGAGTGTTATCTAAAACATCAACCATAAAAGTTAAAATTCCGGCAGGAATTGACAGTGAGCAGGCGATACGATTGGGCGGTCACGGCGAGGCGACTCCGCATGGAGGACAAAGCGGAGATTTATATGTGCGAGTTCACATTAAATCGTCAAAAATTTTTGAACGAGAAGGTTATGATGTTCATACGATTTCGGAAATAAGTTTTTCGCAGGCGGTTTTGGGCGATAAAATTGAAGTGGAAACATTAGACGGTCAGATAAAAGTGGTTGTGCCTGAAGGCACGGAATTCGGGCAAATGATTCGTTTAAAAGGGCGTGGCGTAACACGTTTGGATAAAAGCGGAGCGCGCGGAGACCATTATGTAAAAATAAAAATTCGCGTGCCGAAAAAATTAAGCCGCGACGCGAGGAAAAAGTTGGAAGAATTAAAAGATGAATTATAAAAAAACGTTTTGAAAAATCAAAACGTTTTGCTTTTTTTAATAAATAATGATATTATTTTATTAGAATAAACTTATTTAAAAATAAAATATATATGAAGAAAATATTTTTGGTTCTCTTTGTCGCGATTTTTTCTTTTACAGCCATTTTGCCTGTTTTAGCCAAAAGCAATAACGGAATCGGCAAAGGACAAATTAAAAAGTATGTCCGCAGGGCAGTGACAGTTTCAGGTAAGCTTGTTGAAATAAAGAACGCGACAGCAGCCACATCCACCGAATTAATTGTGTCCGTAAAAACAGTTTGGCCGAAAAAGGCGAAAAAATGGGAAGGAACATATCCTGAAGCGAATAAAAGTTTAGTCGTAAAAATTGACGCGAAAACAAAATTTGTAAGGCGTTATCTGGGAAAAAGCTCGCTTGAAGAAATGGCTGTCGGAGATGATTTGCGTATCGTTGGCAAAACAAATGAAGACGGCGCGATTAGCGCGACAATAATACAAAACAATTCTTTATCAATAACATTAAAAGTGAATAATGGAACCATAGAATCCATTAATACCGCTGAAAACAGTTTTGTTTTAAAATATGCGAACAGAAAAGTTTTGACAATAAAAATCAATGAGAAAACAAAAATTGTGATTCCGGGCGTTGAAAAACCGACTTTTGCGGATTTAAAATCCGGAAATATCGTTCATGTCCGCGGAATTATGAATAATAAAACGAAAATTATCACCGCGACAATGGTCCGTGTTTTTCCAGGCGTGCCGTTAAATCAAAACAGCGCCACTACAACATCGGCGAGCGCGCGATAATTTTTTGAGTGAATTAAATTAAAAACGTCCCGAATTGGTCGGGACGTTTTTTGAATTTTAATTATCCGCGATGTTTGTCTAAAGTTTCGTTTAAAATTTTATCCGCTTCTTTGTTTCCTTCGCGCATAGTGTGTTGATAAGAAACTTTTTTGAATTGCGCCGCGGCGTTGAACGCTTGAATAAATAATTTTTGCAAATGCGGTTCGCGCACTTTATATTCCATTCGCATTTGCTTTACAACAAGTTCGCTGTCCATCACGCATTCAGCTTCAGTGGCGCCGAGTTCCTTCGCTTTTTTAAGACCAGAAATCAGAGCGTTGTATTCGGCAAAATTATTCGTTTGTTCGCCGAGATACTCGCCATACGCGGATAGAATTTTTCCTTTTTCATTTTTTATAACGACTCCGGCGGCGGCCGGTCCCGGGTTGCCACGAGCTCCGCCGTCCGAAAAAATAATAACTTTCATAATGTTGATTGTCATTCCCGCCCCGTCATCCGACGGGGTAAACTCCAATTATTGTCATTCCCGCGAAAGCGGGAATCCATTCGCGATTGTCTGGATCCCCGTTTTCACGGGGATGACAATTGCGATTGTATGGATCTTGGCTTGGTTGGGATAATAATATTTAATAATTTAATTTCCACAATCCGCTTTCATCTGTGTAATACATTATTCTTGATTCGGAATCATCGGCAGATGAAATTATTTTATTATTTATAAATTCATGAGCCACGAGGTAGTAAGGAAATATGGCAGTGGTTTTATCAGCCCACATTAAACCCAAAGTGTTGTATTTGTCCAAAGTCATCACTTCTTGCAATTGTTCGCCGGAACGGCTTAAAAGCGCCGGTTCATTATCTCGCACGCTGAAACTCCACAGCTCCCACGGCGTCCACATCAACCACCAATCGTTGTATTTGGAAATTAAAAATTTTTCTCCGCTCAAAGTGAATTTTTTATCTTTGGAAACCAGCAACATTTCCGGTTTGTCTTTCTTTTTCAAAAGAGCGCAATCTTCTGAAGCGGCTATCAAATTTATCGGAGGATTTTTTTCGTTTCCGCTGTTATATTCAAATATTTTATCCGATGAAATCAACTCGGAAGAAAAACCAAGAGTGTCTTTCGTGATTACATATAATTTCGTTTTGTCATCGCGCCGTATAGCCCACATTTGTCCGTTTTCAAAATACCAATCCAAAAAAATATTTTTAGCAATGTCTGTTTGCTGCCCCGTTGCAGGATAAAAAACCGAAATTTGTTTGCCGGCGCTAAAGAATAGTTCCGGGTTTTCCGAATTTTTCCATTGGAATTTTTCAACAGCGGATTTTATTTTTTGAACAAGATTCCACTGCGATGTAGGATTGTCGGCGTTGAAAATAAAGAGTTGTCGGTAAGGAGATCCAGCGTCGCTTATTGATAAATAATTATTTTTTTGCGCCCACATTATTTTTAGTTGTTTTATATCAGGTACTCGCAATAGAATATTTTCATCGCCGGTTTTGTTGTTTAAAAGCCATACTTCCGTTATACTTTTATTTTTTTGCGTGAAGGCGATAAACACTCCGTCGTTGGAAATCGCCAGACCGTCAAAGTTTCCGCTTTTTATTTTTATCGGTTCGTTTTTTTTCAGAAGCGCGACTTCTTTGATATAAACCGTTTGCCTGCTTTTTACTTCTATGTCTTTTACCCAATCGTAATATCCGGAAGCAGAAATTACCAAGTGATATTTTCCTGGTTTGTAATTTTTTAAGCGAATCGGCATTCGTTTTTTAATGCGCGCGTCGTTTAAAAAAACCAAAGCGTTTTTCGGTTCCACATCAATGCTGATGGCGCCGGTTTCTTTTAAAAATCCATTTGTCCAGTCATATCTGTATCCGGCTGTATAGAGAATGATTATAGGAGAAATAATAAAAAAAGCTACCACAAAAACGATGAAAATCGCGCGACGATACGGTCTTATAAGTTTTGTGCCAGGGTATTCCACACTTTTGAATGTTTGCTATTTTGCTTTATTTTGGTATAATTATAATAATGCATTGAGAGAATATAGTCAAAGTTTATGCCTTATTTAATTGTCAACGGAGGAAAAAAATTGCGTGGAAAAGTGATTAACCAAACGGCTAAAAATTCAGCCGTTGCCATTTTGTGCGCTTCCGTGATGATAAAAGGAAAAACGGTTTTGACAGATGTCCCGCAAATTGAAGAAGTCAATAGAATTTTAGAGCTTTTAAAAAGTATTGGAGTAGTAGTTAAAATGGTAGGTAAAAAAATAGAATTGGATGCTTCCGGCGATTTGAATTTATCAAAAATAGACAAGGTGAGTTCGGAAAAAACTCGTTCCTCGCTTTTGCTTTTAGGCGCTTTGGCGGCGCGCGTAAAACGTTATAAATTGTATAAATCAGGCGGGTGTAAATTAGGAGAACGCACCGTGCGTCCGCATCTTTACGCTTTGGAAAAATTCGGCGTGGGCGTTGTTTCCAAAGACAAATTTTATGAAGTTGAAAATTCGCCTTTGCGCGCGGCTGAAATCGTTATGTATGAATCAGGCGACACTCCGACGGAGAACGCTATAATGGCTGCGGTTTTGGCCCCGGGAGTATCTGTGATTAAAATGGCATCGGCGAATTATATGGTTCAGGATGTTTGTTATTTTTTGGAAAAAGCCGGAGCAAAGATTGAGGGTATCGGCGCGACCACTTTAAAAATAACCGGCGTTAAAAAATTAAATTCAGTTTCCGATTATCCGATTATGCCGGACCCTATTGTCGCAATGACTTATCTTTCCGCGGCGATTACAACCAAATCAAATTTGACGGTTTCCAATTGCCCAATGGATTTTTTAGATTTGGAATTGTGTAAATTGGAAAAAATGGGGCAAAAATTCAAAATAATAAATAAAAGAAAATCAAAGAATGGAAAATTTGAAGTGGTTGACATAAAAATCATTCCGAGCGCGCTTGACGCGCTGCCTGATAAAATTTACGGGCGGCCTTTTCCTGGGTTAAACATAGACAATCTACCATTGTTTGTACCGATTTTGACTCAAGCCAAAGGGCGAACGCTTGTTCATGACTGGGCTTATGAAAATAGAGCTGTGTATTATTTGGATCTTGTAAAGCTTGGAGCGCGAATTACGCTTTTGGACCCGCACAGAGTTTGGGTTGAAGGGCCGACTGAATTTCGCGCCAATGAACTTATGGCTCCGCCCGCTTTGCGTCCGGCCGTGAATGTTTTAATTTGTATGCTTGCGGCAAAAGGAAAATCAATTTTGCGAGATACTTATGAGATTGACAGGGGATATGAAAATCTTTATGAAGTTTTAAACAAAGCGGGAGCGGATATAACTGTTGTAAAGGATAAATAACCAATTTATTATCATTCCTAATCTAAATTTTCAATTATCAATTTATTTATGTTTATTTTTTTAAATTTGAAAGAACGGGTTAAAAAGTATTGGCCGCTGGAACTTTCGGTTCTGCTTTTTTTGTTTTCTTTCGGGCTCGGACTTTTTGTCGGACAATTTCGGGTGGTTAAAAATCAAATCGCGGTAAGTCAAGGCGAAAACATTATAACCAAACTTGAAAACATCAATCGTTCCGCGAACCATTCGCAGAGCGTTGACTTTGAGCAGTTTTGGGAGGTTTGGGACAGCGTGAAGGAAAAATACGTGAAACAGCCGGTGAGCGATTCCGAGATGTTCTACGGCGCCGTGGAAGGCATGGTGGCATCTCTTGGCGACCCGTATTCCATGTACATGCCACCTCAACCCGCGGCTGAATTCGTTAAAGATTTATCAGGTGAATTAGAAGGTATTGGCGCGGAAATAGGGATAAAAAACAGCATGCTCACGGTTATTTCGCCATTGCCAGATTCTCCTGCTGAAAAAGCAGGCTTGCGTCCCGGTGATATAATTCTTTTGATAGATGATAAAGACACTGCCGGTAAAGATACCACTTGGGCAATCGGCAATATTCGCGGACCGGCGGATACGAAAGTTATTTTAACCATAAGTCGCGAAGGAATAACAAAAGCTTGGCCAGTGACAATTACGCGGGCTAAAATAAACGTTCCGGCTGTTTTGATGACGATAAAATCAGGAGGCATCGCCTATCTTCGTTTAATGCAATTCAATGAAAATACAGTCGGCGAATTTAATAAAAATATAAAGCGAATGAAAGAGAGGGGTGTGAATAAAATGATTTTGGATTTGCGCGGTAACCCTGGAGGATTTTTGGACGCGGCCGTTGATGTGGCGAGCGAGTGGATCGCCGACGGAGTTATCGTTAGTGAAAAATTCAGCGACGGCAGTATTGAGGAATACAAATCAAACGGCAACGGACGGTTGGCGGATGTTAAAACAGTGATTTTGGTGAATGGCGGTTCGGCATCAGCTTCGGAGATAGTCGCCGGCGCGCTTCAGGATTATAAAAAAGCCGAGCTTGTCGGCGAAAAAACTTTTGGCAAAGGTTCGGTGCAGGACTTTGAAACTTTTTCTGATGGTTCTGCTTTAAAAATTACTGTCGCCGAATGGCTTACGCCGAACGGAAAAAATATCAACGAGCAGGGCATAGCGCCGAATGTTGAAATAAAAGAGGACTGGGAGAATACGAAAGTTGGAGAAGATAGTATCTTGGATAAAGCGATTGAGATGCTTAAATAGAAAAACATAATAAAATTTAAAAACCGTCCCAAGAGATTTTAAACCAATAGAAACTTAAAGCGCCCGTTCGGGCGCTTTTATAATTGTGTTTAAATTCTTTCTTCCCAGTGTTTGTCGGCTTCCACGTTCAGTTCTAAAAATATTTTTTTATTCAAGGCGGTTTCCAATTCTTTGCGCGCGGCAATCCCGATTTCTTTAATTGAACGTCCTCCGGCGCCGATAATCATTTTTTTATAGCGTTTTTCGGATGTGTAAACGGTCGCTTGTATCACTAATAGATTTTCTTTTTCTTCAACTTCCTCCACTTCAACATGCGTGGTGTAAGGAATCTCTTTGCGCAGAGCTTTAAAAATTTTTTCACGGATAATTTCTGCGACCCAAAACTTCGGATCAATATTCGTAAGCTGTTCAGGCGGATACATTGGCGGACCTTCCGGCAAAAGTTCAACAACTTTGTCTTTGAGCGGTTGGATATGCGCGTTGCGCAGAGCGGATAGCTCAAACGAATCGTCAAATTCTTCCGCCAAAGCTTTGTAATCGTCCAAATAAGGTTTTTCGCTCGTTGGCAAGTCGGATTTATTGATAACCAAAATTTTTGGCATTTTCAGTTGTTTAACCATTGACAAGACAAATCGTTCTTCAGTACCCAAGCTTTTTGTCGGGTCGGCGACATAAACCACAATGTCAATGTCTTTGATGGCTTCATGAACGCGTTGAGTAAGTTTGCCGCCCAATTTACTTTTGGTTTCCTTGAAAACGCCGGGCGTATCCACAAAAATTACTTGCCCTTGTGGAATATTAAGAACGCCGTGTATAATACGTCTCGTGGTTTGGGGCTTTTCTGTGACAATGGCGATCTTAGTTCCAACCAGCGTGTTAAGCAAAGTTGACTTTCCGACATTGGAGCGCCCAACGAGAGTGACGATTCCGGATTTGAATTTTTGTTCATTGGTTTCTGTCTGCATATTTTTTTGTTGAATTCGTTAAAATCATATTTTTAATATCTTACCTTAAAATTTTTAACAAATCAAGAAGCCGTATGAAAATTATTTTTTTAAAAGATATAAAAGGGGTCGGTAAAAAAGACGAAATTAAAGAAGTGGCGGAAGGATACGCGCGCAATTTTTTGCTTCCGAACGGCGCGGCGGTTTTGGCGACTGAAAAAGTTTTGTCTGATTTGGACGCGCGAAAGGCGAAAAAAGAAAAAGAAGCGCAAAAGGATATCACGGAACAAAAAGCGTTGGCGAAAAAATTGGACGGCGCGCGTATTGAGATAACAGGCAAGACGAGTTCAGGCAATGTGCTTTACGCGGCGATCGGACCGCAGAAAATTTCAGCTGTTTTATCCGCTAAAGGTTTGACGGTCGCGGAGGACCAAATTATCGTAAAACCGATTAAAGAAATAGGAGAATATAAAATAAAAATAAAATTAAGATATGGAAACGAGGCGGAATTAGCCGTTATTATAAAAAGAATTTAAATTATGAAAACAAAATACATTTTTGTAGTTGGAGGAGTTATGTCAGGCGTCGGAAAAGGAGTTTGCGCCGCGTCAATCGGCCGTATTTTTAAAAATTACGGCTATAATGTGTCTGCGATAAAAATTGACCCGTATATCAATGTTGATGCCGGCACGATGAATCCGATTGAACACGGAGAAGTTTTTGTCACTGACGACGGCGACGAAACCGACCAAGATATCGGAAATTATGAAAGATTTTTGGACGCCGATATAAACTCAGCTAATTATATGACAACAGGAAGAGTTTATTTAAGCGTTATTGAAAAAGAAAGAAGTATGGGATATAAAGGACATTGCGTGCAAGTTGTTCCGCATATTCCGATGGAAGTAGTGAAGAGAATTAAAAAAGCCGCCGAAGAATCAAAAGCGGATGTTATGATAGTGGAAATAGGAGGAACGGTCGGTGAGTATGAAAATATTTTGTATTTGGAAGCCGGCAGAATGATGAAATTGGACAATCCGAGCGACGTGGCTTTTGTGTTGGTAAGTTATTTGCCTGTACCCGGGCATTTGGGCGAGATGAAAACCAAGCCGACCCAACACGCGGCGCGAGCTTTGAATAACTGCGGTATACAGCCGGATTTTATCGTGGCGCGCGGCCATGAAGAATTGGATAAAAAACGCAAAGAAAAGTTGGCGTTTTTTTGCTGGTTGCAGTCGGAAAATTATGTTATTTCTTCTCCGGATGTAAAAAATATATATGAAGTCCCGCAAGTTTTTGAAAAACAAAATTTCGGAAAGTTGCTCGCGAAAAGATTGCGTATAAATTTAAGCGGCAAAAAATACGAAATGGAATGGAATAAATTGATTGCCAACACAAACAAAGCGGGGAAACCGGTGAAAATCGCGGTGGTGGGAAAATATTTTTCCACCGGCAAATTCACTTTGGCCGATTCGTATATTTCAGTGATAGAGGCGGTAAAGCACTCCGCGTGGTTTTTGGGCGCAACGCCGGAAATGACTTGGATTGATTCTGAGGATTATGAAAAAAAATCGTCAAAACTGAAAGAGTTGTCCAATTACGACGGTTTAATCGTGCCGGGAGGTTTTGGAACTCGCGGAATTGAAGGGATAATAAAGGCAATAAGATACGCGCGCGAAAACAATTTGCCGTATTTGGGATTGTGCTATGGCATGCAGCTCGCGTGCGTTGAATTCGCGCGCGATGTTTTGGATTACAAAGACGCGCACACGGTTGAATGCGAACCGAAATCAGAACATCTTATTATCAATATCAATCCTACGCAAGCGAAAAATATAAAAGAAAATCGTTATGGCGGCACGATGCGTCTCGGCGCTTATGATTGCGTTTTGAAAAAAGATTCAAAAGTCGGAAAACTTTATGGAGTTGATAAAATTTCCGAAAGGCACCGCCATCGCTTTGAATTTGATAATCAATATCGCGAAGAATTTGAAAAGAAGGAGATGAATATTGTCGGAGCGAATCCGGAATCAAATCTGGTTGAGATTATAGAATTGAAAAATCATCCGTTTTTTGTCGGTACGCAGTTTCACCCGGAATTAAAATCTCGTCCGTTGCGTCCGCACCCGTTGTTTATAGGATTTATAAAAGCCGCGCTTTTATAAAATTATAAAAAAACAAGACGGAATAAACTATCTTGTTTTTTTAGTTTAAAAATTTTTATCTCCCGGCGAAACGAAGAATAACATTTATTGTTTTAAGTATTATTGCCATATCCAAAACCGGACCGCGATTTTTAATGTAGAAAAGATCATATTCCAACTTGCGTAAATTTTCTTCAATTGTGCCGTAATAAGATTCGTGCAATTGCGCCCATCCGGTAATTCCGGGCTTTACCAAATGACGCAAGGCGTAAAAAGGCATTTTTTCGGTGAGCTGTTTTACGAATTCGGGTCTCTCAGGACGCGGTCCGACCAAACTCATTTCTTTTTTAAGGATATTTATAAATTGGGGAATTTCATCAAGCCTGGTTTTTCGTAAAAATTTGCCGACAAAAGTTATTCTAGCGTCGCCGGTGGAAGCGAATTGAGGACCGGAAATTTCCGCGCTTCCGTCAGGAGACATTGATTTCATCGTCCTGTATTTATAGATGGTGAATTTTTTTCCAGATTTGCCGGTTCTTTCTTGTTTGAAAAAAATTGAACCGCGTGAATTTGATTTTATCGCCAAAGCGACAAAAGGAAAAGTTATCGCGAAAAAAATTCCCATCAGCAAACCTGACGCGTAATCAATTAAATTATGCATCCTATCGTAAATTTTTTTATCTTGTTCTCGCAGTTTTGTTAAAAACCAGCTTTCCGAGAATATAAAAGAGGGAAGTCGTCCGAAGATTTCTTCGTAAAAATCAGCTAAATCAACTACTGTGGAATGTCGGAAAATTTGTCCGTAAAATTCATTTAAAATTTCATCATTGATCGCGAATTCCGGAGAAACCACTATCATATTCGGCGATTTTTGTTTTGTTTTTTCAAATAATTCTTTTAAATTTTTTCCAACAGGAACCGTATCTGTTCCATCAGACGCGTTTTCCGAAATAATGCCTATAATTTCATATCCGCGTTGAGGTTCCGCGCGCAGCAAGTTTATCAATTCAACAGCTTCTTTATTTATGCCAGCAAATACGACTTTTATTTTCCAAGTCGTAGTGAGTATTTTATTTTGTAAATATCTCCATAAGGAAACAAAAGTAAATCCGAAGACGGCTATTAAGAGTAAATTTGTTTTCGGAGCCGCGCCTATGTCGCTGTTTAAATAAAAATAAATCGTGCCGAAAGCTATCCAAAGCAACGCTGATATTATGATTTTTTGAAAAAATTTCCATGAATTTTTTGCTTTTCCCAGATCATACAAACCGACAATGAAAAAAAATATCGCCGCTAAAATAAACAGCAAACTCATTGGTTCAAGCAAAAGCCCGATTTCTTTTTCCGGCCATTTTAAATAGCGCAAAGACAGCGCGAGAAAAAGACCGACATAAAGAGATGAGATGTCGCCTAAAAAAAGTATGAACTGTTTTATTCTATACATAAAGTCCAGGATATTATATAATACAGATGTTTAACTCCTAAAATGTATCACAATTTCGTGAAAAAAGCAATAATTTCGCTGTTCGCGGTTGTAATTTTGTTTACGCCGAATTTGGTGTTTGCGCGCGTGCCCGGCGATGTCGGTTATGTTTTTCAGGAAAAAATGTGGAATTTAATCAACGCGCCTTTAGCTTGGGATTACGGCGTTGAAACAGAAAAAATCACAGTGGCGATAATTGACACAGGAGTAGATATAAATAATTTTGATTTGAGCGATAACATATGGAAAAATTTGAAGGAAATACCTAACAATCAAATTGATGACGATAAAAACGGTTATATTGATGATGTTAACGGTTGGAATTTTGTGGACAATAACAATAATGTGTCGCCTCCAGCCAACAAGAACGGTGAGTATTCTTCCGCGGCGACGCATCACGGAACATTGATAGCCGGACTTATCGGCGCGGTTGGGGATAATGGTCGCGCCGGAGTCGGAGTTAATTGGAAAGCCAAAATAATGGTTTTAAAAGCCGTTGACAATGTCGGCGGAGGTTCGTTCACAGATGTGACAAAAGCCGTGGATTACGCCATAAAAATGGGAGCGTCAGTCATATCAATGAGTTTTGTCGGAGATACGAATGATCTCATTTTGCGAGATAAATTATTTGAGGCGTATAAAAAAGGAATTATAATAGTCGCCGCGGCCGGAAACGATAAAACAGACGGCGAAGTTGGCGGAAATTTAAACAACAAACCGCTTTACCCCGTTTGCTTTGACAATGGAGACAAAGTAAATTGGATTTTAGGGGTTTCTTCCGCTAATTATAATAATCAATTGAGCAGTTTCGCGGATTATGGAAATTGCATAGATATTATCGCTCCGGGAGAAGAAATTTTCAGCACGCAATATTATAATCCTGACATCGGATACAATTTTGAATTCAGAGGCAAATGGTACGGGACATCTTTTTCAGCGCCGCTTGTGGCTGGAACCGCCTCGCTTATCAAATCAATGCGTCCTGAATTGAAGCCAAATGAAATAACGAATATCTTGTTAAAAACAGCTAAAGATTTGGATGACGCGAATCCGGAATACGTTGGCATGCTTGGTTACGGATTGTTGGATATTGGAGAAGCGGTCATTAAATCCGTAAAATACGCTTTGAACGCGAAAGAAATTTATTATTTTTCCGGTAAAAAAATTTGGAGTTTTAATTATGAAAAAGCGGCCGCTAAATTTTTGGCAAGCATTGATAAAGGCGAAATAAAAAGCGTTGAATCAGGAGATGTAAATTCTGACGGCGATAAAGAAATTTTGCTTTTGATAAAACGCGGACAGTCATATTATATTAGAATTTTATCGGGCGAAGGCGTTTTTAAATATGAATTTTCATTGCCGGTCGGCGGAAATGGCAAACAAATTGAAATAAAAGAAATTAAATTTGACGGTGAAAGAATAATCGCGCGAGAGTATGATTTAAAAAACAAAAAATCCAAAATCACCGCATATGATGACGCGGGAAGAAAAACGGTTGAAATAGCCAATATTTCCGATTTGCAAAAATGGGATTTTAGCGCGAGCGGTTTGGTTTTGGCGAAAATATCAAAAAATAAATTAAAAATAGAATCAGTTGATTGGGGCGGTAATATTATTTATGAAGTTTCATTATCAGGAGTAAAGCGCGTTGATGATATAAAATCCGGTTCTTTGTGGGAGGCCGGAGGAGAACAGATAGCCGTGATTATAAATCATAATAATCGCGTTAAACAGGCAGTGATTGACTTGCCGAGTCAAAGTTGGTCGGAAGAATATCTGGAAAACGATAAAAAAGGAAGTGTTTGGGGTCTTTTGATTTTGGAATCGGCGCAAGGTTCTAAAGCCGGAAAACTTTTAAGATTTAATTTAAAAAACAATAAACCCGTTGACGCGCGTATTGTTGACTCAAAAAGAAATGACACGATTAAAAAATTGGTATTGCCGGTTTTCGGCGGATTGGCGAATTAAAATTTTGTATTCGCTCAAATACCGCGCAAATTGTCATAACGAGCCATTTAATGTTATAATATCCGCGTAATAATTTTATCATATGGAAACGCCAATTTTTGAGAAAAAAAACGTTTTGGTGACCGGCGGCGCCGGTTTTATCGGTTCGCATCTTTGCGAGCGGCTTTTGAAAGAAGCGAACGTGATTTGTTTGGATGATTTTTCCAATTCGCACCCGCACAACATTGATCATCTGTTGCAATATCCGGATTTTGAATTTATCAAATATGATGTCAACAAGCCGATTGATTTGGAAAGTTTTGACGAGTTGAACAAATTCAAGCTTAAATTTCAAGGTATTCAAGAAATATATCATTTGGCATGCCCGACAAGCCCGAAAGATTTTGAAAAATTAAAAATGAAATCGCTTTGGGCGAATTCTTCCGCTATGATTAACACATTGGACTTGGCCGTTAAGTATAGAGCAAAATATGTGTTCACTTCCAGTTCGGTCGTGTACGGCAACGCAACGGAAGAAAAATCCGTCTTCAAAGAAACAGACGAGGGTGTGGTGGATCATTTATCTCCGCGTTCTTGTTATGATGAAGGCAAGAGATTTGCCGAAACATGCGTAGAAACCTATAGACAGGTTTATGGAATAGACGCGAAAATTTCCCGTGTATTTACCACATACGGTCCGAAGATGAAATTGTTTGAAGGACAATTGATACCTGATTTTATAATCAACGCGATTGATGGCAAGGAGCTTACTATTTTCGGAGATGAATCTTTTTCAACCTCTTTATGTTATGTGACAGATATTGTTGATGGTTTGGTTCGGTTGATGTCAGCCGGACCGGAAGTTAAAGTGGCGAACTTGGGAGACAACTCAATTGTGAGGATGGTTGATGTGGCGAAAATGATAATTGAAATGACCCGTTCAACTTCCAAAGTCGTTTTTGAAAATCCGTTGATATTTTTAACCAAGAAAGGCGCGCCTGATTTAACTTATGTTAAAGATGTTTTAAGCTGGTTTCCTTTGGTTCGTTTGGAAGACGGATTGGAAAAAACAGTGAATTATGTAATTGCGAACAAGGAAGCGCTTTTGTTCGCGTATAACGGTAATCGCAAATAATCTTATGATTTGGGCGATAGTCCCGGCGTTTAATGAAGAAAAGAAAATCGGCCGCGTTATAAGCGGCCTTTTTGAACATGGCGCGGAAAAAATTATTGTTGTGGACGACGGTTCAAACGATAAGACGGCCGAAAACGCGCGCGCGGCCGGGGCGATTGTTTTATCCCATAAAATAAACAGAGGGCAAGGCGCGGCTTTGCAAACAGGCGATGAATACGCGTTTTTGAACGGGGCCGAATATGCGGTTCATTTTGACGGCGACGGGCAATTTAATCCTGCTGATATAATTCCCGCGGTTGATTTTTTGCGAAAAAATAATTTGGATATAGTGTTGGGCTCAAGATTTTTGGACGGAAGGTCGTGTTTGCCTTTTTTAAAGCGTTATTTTGTTTTACCAGTCGCGCGTTTGGTAAATTATTTTTTGACAGGCCTAAAATTATCCGACGCGCATAATGGTTTTAGAGTTTTGTCGCGCCGCGCTTTGGCTGAACTTAAAATCACGCGGGACGGCATGGCGCACAATTCGGAAATTGTCGCGTTGATTAAAGAAAAAAAACTTGAATTCGCGGAATTTCCGGTAGAGGTTAGGTATTTTGAATATGGACAAGGAACGAAAGAAGGAATAAAAATCGTATTGGACATATTTATGGCGAAAATCATCGGCAAATAATATGGCTGTTATTAAAAAAATTTTTGAGTTTCCCGCGCCTTTGGCAGATAGAATGAGACCGAAAAATTTTAGCGAATTTTTCGGGCAGGAAGAAATAGTCGGCGAAGGAAAACTTTTGCGCAAATTGATTGAAAACGATGAATTGTCGTCAATTATTTTTTGGGGTCCTCCTGGCGTGGGCAAAACGACTTTGGCGAATATTATTTCAGAACAAACAAAATCGCGTTTCATTGTTTTGTCGGCCGTGAACAGCGGAAAAGAAGATTTAAAAAAAGCTGTCGCGGAGGCGAAAACCGTTTTGGAAAAAAATGGTCAGCGGACGATTTTATTTATTGACGAAATTCACAGGTGGAATAAAGCCCAGCAAGACGCGCTTTTGCCTTTTGTGGAAAAAGGGTTGGTGATTTTAATTGGAGCGACAACGGAAAATCCTTCTTTTGAAATTATTGGCGCGTTATTATCCCGCTCGCGCGTTTTTATTTTAAAAAATTTAGAGGAAAAAGACATAATTAAAATCATCAAAGCGGCGATTGCGGATAAGAACAGGGGATTTGGCAAAATAAAAATTGAAATTAACGGTAAAACAATAGAATTTTTGGCTGAATTGTCCGGAGGCGACGCGCGCGCGGCTTTAAACGGGTTGGATCTGGCGGTAAAATCAAAAATCGGAAAGTCCATAAAAACAGAAATAGCATTGTCAAATGAAGACATTAAAGAGGCCTTGCAACGAACACATTTAGTGTTTGATAAACAAGGCGAGGAGTTTTATAATCTTATTTCCGCTCTGCATAAATCAATGCGCGGAAGCGACGCGAACGCGGCTTTGTATTGGTTGGCGCGAATGTTGGAAGGAGGGGCCGACCCGCTTTATGTGGCAAGGCGAGTACTTCGTTTCGCGAGTGAAGACATCGGAATGGCTAATAGCGAAGCATTGATACAGGCAAACGCCGTTTACGACGCTTGCCATAAAATCGGAATGCCGGAATGCTCGGTGCATCTTGCGCAGGCGGTTGTGTACTGCGCGAAATCATCAAAATCAAATTTGCTTTATAAAGCGTATGAAAAAGCGGCAGAGGACGCGCGCGCCACGTCTCATCTTGGGGTTCCCATCCATTTGCGTAACGCGCCGACGAAATTTATGAAAGAAATCGGATACGGAAAAGATTATAAATACAGTCCGGATTTTAATTATAAAGAGGAGCAGGATTATTTGCCCCCAGAATTAAAAGGAAGCAAGTATATTAGATAAAAATAGTATATTATTTTATGGAAAAATTTTTATTGCATACCTGTTGCGCGCCATGCGGCATCGCGATAATTGACGAATTAAAAAGCAAATACGATCTGACCGTGTTTTTTTATAATCCGAATATTTATCCGGAAGAGGAGTATTTGAAACGCAAAGCCGAAGTTATTCGCGTGTGCGAAGAATTTGGAGTACCGATGATTGATATGGATTATGAAATTGATAAATGGCAAGAAATTGTGAAAGGCAAAGAAGACGAACCGGAAGGTGGCGGTAGATGTCCAATATGCTTTGGTTTGCGTTTGGAAAAAACAGCCGCGACAGCGAAAGACAAAGGGTTTGAAATTTTTGCCACGACTCTTACAATGGGGAGAAATAAAAAAGCGGATATTATAAATCCGCTTGGTTTGGCAATCGGAAAAAAATACGGCGTGAAATTTTTTGAGGAAGATTGGAAAAAAGACGGGAGACAGGAAAAATCCGCGGAGTTTGTAAGAAATAAAAATATTTACAGACAAAATTATTGCGGATGCGCATATTCATGGACTGTCGCCGAATAGCGCAAAGAGTTCAATTAGTTCCTCGGGGATTAATTGTCATCCCGAGGAATGAAATGACGAGCCTGCCTGCATACCTACGGTATGTAAACCGGTAGGCAGGGGATCTCTGTCCGGTTATAATTTGTTGAATAGAGATCCCTCGTCGGCGTGAGCCTCGCTCGGGATGACAAACGTATTTGGCGACATTCTCATTCAAGGTTTTAGATTAAAATTTAAGACGCGAAAATTTTGTATGATTTGCGATAAGATAAAAAAAGAACTAAGGAAGAAAGCCAAGCCCAAGAAACTAAAAATTTTATCAAGTTTTTTTAAAACAGGCAAAGGGCAATATGCCGAAGGCGATAAAATGCTCGCGATAACAGTGCCGGACCAGCGCGCGATCGCGAAGAAATATTATCAAACAGCGAATTTGAATGATGTAAAAAAATTATTTTTAAGCCGTTTTCACGAAGACCGTTTGACGGGACTTATTATTTTGACTTTCAAAATGTTGAAAGCCGGCGAAGAAGAACGAAAAAAAATCGTTGATTTTTATTTGGCTAATTTGGACAGGGTGAATAATTGGGATCTGGTTGATTTGTCAGCAGGAAAAATTTTAGGATTTTATTTGCTTGATAAGCCGAGGAGCGTGTTATATAAATTGGCGAAAAGCAAACATTTATGGAGCGAACGAATCGCGATAGTCGCCACTTTTGAGTTTATACGGAAAAATCAATTCGCGGATACTTTAAAATTGGCAAAAATGTATTTAAAGCATCCGCACGATTTGATTCAAAAATCCGTTGGCTGGATGTTGCGCGAGATTGGAAAAAGAGATGAAAAAGTTTTGCGGAATTTTTTGGATAAATATGTTAAAAAAATGCCGCGGGTGATGTACAGATACGCGACTGAAAAATTAAAATATCCGGTTTAAACGCCGGATATTTTTAAACGATTATTACTCTTCCGTTGTCTTGGTGTTCAATTTTTATTTTTTTTATTTTTTTATTTTTTAATAATTCAGATAGTTTTTCAGGCCATTCAACAACGCACACCGTGTCTGGCGCGCCCAAATAATCTTCAACGCCGATTTCAATCAGTTCGCCTTCATCTTTAAGGCGATAAGTATCTATGTGGACAAATTTTTTAATTTTCGTCAAAGGCGAATTTGTTTTCGGCGGATTTTTTTTTCTCTCGCGAGAAACCATCTGTATAGAGGTGTTTTTATAAACATTCATCAAGGCGAAAGTCGGGGATGTGATTTTATTTTTAATTCCCAATCCTTCGGCAATGCCTTTGGTCATGGCGGTTTTTCCTGCGCCAAGTTCTCCGTAGAACAATAAAACATCCCCGCCTTTTAGCGTTTTCGCGAGTTTTTTTCCGAAGTCAATCGTTTCTTTTTCAGTTTTCGTTATTGTTTTCATACCACGATATCATAATTAAAAAGAGAGGTTTTGGCAACCTCTCGCGTTGTTTTCATTTTTCATCATCTTTTTCTTTGATATATTTTTCTCTGAGATTATTTATAACTATAAGATTTTTTTGAAAATAAAAAAAATAAATTGTCGGGGATAAAAATAACACAAACAACAGCATTCCGATTGTGGATTCTCCGACATAGCCAAAAAACAGTAATACGTTTATCGCCGCTATAAGCCATGAAATTCCAGAACCGACAATCGGCCATTTTTTTTTCCACCTACCTTCATATCCGGCAATGCCAAAAGTCGTTATGCAGCAAAAAGAAATTATTGTTATTATCCCAAATATTATTAAAGTGCTATCCATTTTTTCCTCCTAACTCCTACTAAGAGTTTATTGCATGTAGCTAACCATTTTTTAATGAAACAGTCAACGCGTATTGCCAATAATTCGTTTTTTTTATATAATATCGCTGTTATGAGCATTACTGTTGAAGAGGTAAAAAAATTGGCGAAATTGGCGCGTATCGCGCTTACGCCGGAAGAAGAGCAGAGGCACGCCGAAACTATTTCGGCTGTTTTGGATTATATGGATGTTTTGAATGAAGTTGACACTGAAAATGTTGAATTGACATCGCAGGTGACCGGTCTTAAAAATATCGTTCGTTTGGATGAAATCAGGGGCAAGGATTCGCAAAAAGAATTGATTGAACAGATGCCTTTAGTGAAGGACGGAAAATTGGCTGTGCCCGCCGTGTTTGAAGAAAATTAAACAGCATTCATTATTTATGAATTTGAATGAGTTGACAATCAGAGAAGCGAAAGATGGATTAAATAAAAAAGATTTTACTTCCGTGGAATTAACGGCGGCTTGTTTGGATAGAATAAAAAAACGCGATGGAGAAATCAACGCATTTATTACAGTTTGCGAAGATTTAGCAATGAAAGAAGCGGTGAGGGCGGATGAAACGATTGAAAGAGGCGAAGCATGGCCTCTTACTGGAATCCCTTTCGCCGTAAAAGACGCTATTTGCACCGCGGGAGTTCGCTCAACTGGCGCGTCTAAAATTTTGGATAATTATGTTCCTCCGTTTGACGCGACCGTGATAAAAAAAATTCGCGAACAAGGCGCTGTGCTTTTGGGTAAGAATAATTGCGACGCTTTCGGGCACGGAGCGAGCAATGAAAACAGTATGTATGGACCTGTCCGCAATCCGCGTAACACAAAAAAAGTCGCCGGTGGCTCTTCCGGCGGTTCGGCCGCGGCTGTCGCGGATAATATGTGTATTTTTGCTGTCGCGGAAGACACTGGAGGTTCAATTCGTCAGCCGGCAAGTTTTTGCGGGGTTGTCGGTATGCGTCCGTCTTATGGACGCAATTCCCGTTTTGGAATTATGCCGATGGCTTCTTCTTTGGATACTGTCGGACCGATAGCTAAAAGCGTTGACGATGTCGCGTTTTTGATGGAAATAATGGCCGGAAATGACAAGCTTGACGCGACCACGATATCGGACGCGGTTCCAAATTATGTAGAAGAATTAAAAAAAGGCGCAAAGGGTTTAAAAATCGGCGTGCCGAAAGAATATTTTGAATTGGAAGGAATAGATGATGAGATTAAAGAATTGATTTACAAAAAAATTGACGTTTTGGAAAAAGCCGGATGTAAAATTAAACAAGTGAGTTTGCCTTATACAAAATATGCCATTGCTGTTTATTATATCATAGTTCCAAGCGAAGACAGCTCCAATCTTGCGCGTTTGGATGGTATTCGTTACGGTTTGCGCGCGGACGCGAATAATCTTTTTGACATTTACGCAAATTCACGCGCTGACGGATTTCCAGAGGAAGTTAAACGAAGAATTTTAATCGGAACATACGCGTTGTCATCCGGATATTACGACGCTTATTATAAAAAAGCTCAAAAAGTTCGCACGCTTATCAAAAATGATTTTGACGAGATATTTAAAAAAGTTGACGCGCTCATAACACCAACATCTCCTTTTCCTCCGTTTGATTTTGGGGAAAAAACAGACAATCCTTTAGCGCTTTATCTCGCGGATATTATGGTAAGTCCAGCGGCGGTTGCGGGAATTCCGGCAATGTCGGTTTCTGCCGGAGAAAATTATTCCGGTTTGCCGATAGGCGCGCAAATTATCGGACCGAGATTCAGGGAAGATTTGGTTTTGAGAATCGGAAAAGAATTGGAAAAGAATTGAATTTTTTAATGTTATTATTAAAATTTATTTATGCCTAAACAAAAAATCGCGGCCGAGCAAAAAAACAACAAAGAACAGTTCGTCACGGGTGGCGCGGCGGTTGATTTTCGCGACAGTTGGAGAATTTTTAAAATAATGTCCGAGTTTGTGGAAGGTTATGAATTTTTAGGCAAAATTGAAAGAGAAGTCACCGTATTGGGTTCGGCTCGATTGCCAATGAACAGCAAATATTACAAAATCGCCGAGGAACTCGGAAGGTTGCTTGGAAAAAATAAATTTACGACAATTACCGGCGGCGGACCAGGAATTATGGAAGCCGCTAACAAGGGCGCGTTTGAGACAGGAGGCGAGTCGGTCGGTTTAAATATTCAGCTTCCGTTTGAACAACGCATAAATCCTTATGTGAAAAAATACGCGGGTTTTTATTATTTCTTCACGCGCAAAGTAATGTTAACATCTCCAGCCAACGCGTTTGTATTTTTTCCCGGTGGATTCGGCACATTGGATGAGTTTTTTGAAGTTGTTGATTTAATGGAATTGGGGCATATGGACAAATCTCCGGTGATAATGGTTGGTAAAGAATTTTGGCAGCCGATTTTTGATTTTCTTAGAAAAAAATCAGCAGGCGAAGCGCACTCAATCGGCGATTTGGACATTAAAAATTTGCATTTGGTGGAAACGGCGGAAGAAGCGTTAGAATTTGTCAAAGACACGCAGGATCGCCCGAATCTTTGCGTTGATATGAGTTGCAAAGGAGTTGATTGGAAAATTTTCAGGATTATGGCCGAGTTGGTGGATGGTTTTGAATTTATAACAAAACTTTCAAATAATGTGACGATTTTGGGCACAAAAAGCATCTTGCCCGGTTCAAGTTATTATCAGGCCGCTTATGAGGCAGGAAAGGTTTTGGCGCAAAATAAATATTCTGTCGTTACCGGAGGCGGTCCTGGAATTATGGAAGCGGTGAATAAAGGCGCGTTTGAAACAGGAGGAGAGAGCATAGGAATAAATATGCGTTTTGACAGGGGAGAAAGGTTTAATAATTATTTAACTAAATCAATCGGTTTTTATTTTCATTTCGTGCGCAAATTGATGATTACGTCTCCGGCAAAGGCGTTTGTATTTTTTCCCGGCGGATTCGGCACTATGCATCAGCTTTTTGAAATGCTTACTCTTTTGGAAACAAAAAAAATAAAGCCGATTCCCATTTTGCTTTATGGCAAAGAATTTTGGCAGCCGCTTTTGGATTTTATTCATACGCTTTCGGCTGATTTTAAAACCATTGGACGGGTTGACGAGGATTATATTCGCGTGATAAACAGGCCGGAAGAAATTATCCAATTCATAAAATAATTTTGTTTTTTGATTTTTTACATGATTCCTTATTTTCAAATAAATTCGTTTTTGGTCGGGCCTCTCGCTGTGCAAGTGTGGGGCCTATTTGTGATTTTTGGAGTCGTAGCGGCTTTGATTTGCGTTTTGCGTCTCGCGAAAAAATACATATTGTCTGATGATGTCGTTTTGGATATGTCAATTTGGGGACTTATCGGCGGTATGTTTGGCGCGCGCGCGTTTCATATTATTTTTTATAATCCGTCTTATTACATTTTACGACCGTTTGATATTTTAAAATTTTGGGAAGGCGGCGCGTCTTCCCTCGGAGGATTTTTTGGAGCAGCGGCGGCTGTTTATGTATTTTATAAAATAAGGGGATTTTCTTGGCAAGAATTCAAACCGTATTTGGATGTCGGAGCCGTAAGTTTATGGCTCGGATGGGGGATAGGCAGAATCGGATGTTTTATAATCCACGACCATCCCGGAAGATTATCAAATTTTTTTTTGGCAGTGAATTTTTCCAATGGAGATAGGCATGATTTGGGACTTTATGAATCATTAGTCGCTTTTTCGTTGTTTTTTATTTTCATTTTTTTGTTTAAGCGATTAGCCAAAAAGAAATGGGGGCTTGTTGCCGGAATGTCTTTCGCGACTTACGCTTTCGCGCGTTTTTGGCTGGATTTTTTGCGCGCTGATGATTTATACGCGAGCGACCCGCGATATTTTTATTTTACGCCTGCGCAGTGGGGGATGGCGGCGATTTTTTTAACATTGACTTTTTTGATGATTTGGAATAAAGTTAGAAAACAAATAAATTCCAAATTACAAATTACAGACTACAAATAAATTACAAACATCAAATTATAAATCACTTTTTGACATTAGAGAAGAAATTTTTTTAAAAACAGGCAAAGGCAGAGAAAGATTAAAATATTTATTAAAAAATACATTGAATAATTTAAAGATATAACACACGGAGGGTTCGCCTAGTGGTTTATGGCGCTGCCCTGGAAAGGCAGTTGGTCGAAAGGCCTCGAGGGTTCGAATCCCTCATCCTCCGCCAATTTTCACTTTTTGTGAAATCGTAAGAAACAGCCTCGGCGCAAAGCGCCTCGGCATGGTATTTTTCCGCAATTTTGAAGGCATTTTTGAAATCCAAAACCAAAGTGCGGTCGGCAATGCGGAAGTTCGAACCAATCTTTTTGAGAAAATCCCGAATCCTTTCGGGATTTTCTTGTTGAGCGTATTTTTCGGCTTGGTTAGCGTCTTTTAGAAAGGCAATGGCAAGTTCGAACCGATTATTGCTCTTTCGTCCAAAAGCGATGATTTTTTCTTCCAAATCTTTTTTAGCGAGAATGAGCTTGTACTTTTTAGCGGTATATTCTGTTTGCGATAAATTGCCGTCCAATTGTAAATCAAGCAAGCGATCAAGCTTTGTTTCTATTTCTACAAGTTCATTTCTCGCTTTTTGGGCGAAAGAGCTTTCCGCTTGGGCAATTTTCATTTTTTCGTTTTCGAAAAAATTGATTGAAGCATTTGCCCAAGCGGAAGACAAAGAAACTTTTTTGATTTCCTCTTTTATTTGAGAAGTGATGGCGTCCTCTCTCGCATACCTTTGCGAACAAGGATTTTTCCGTTTGGTGCATCGCAAATAGTTATGTCCTTTTTGCGTTTCGGTGGTAATGAAACAGCCACATTCTCCGCAACGGAAAAATCCTCTAAAAATGTAAGGTTTGAGTTTTGGCGATTTCGGTTTGCTCTTGTTCGCCATCACTTCTTGAACAGAATCAAAAAGTTTCTTTGTGATAATCGGTTCATGCTTTCCGTCATACAACTCTCCATTATATTCAATCATGCCGTAATAGATTTTATTTTTCAGCATATACTGATAATTTGAGACGGAAAGCATTTTGCCTTTCTTGCCAACCAAGCCCAAGGAATTGATAATCTTTCGGATTTGAGCGAGGGGGTATTCGCCAGTTGCGTACATTTCAAAAGCCCGCTTGATATACTTTGCCTTTTCTTTGTCCACGGCGATACAGCGGGCATTTTTATCGTTTATATAGCCAAGTGGCGCCCAAGCGGGCCATATTCCATTTCGTAATTTCTGGCGAATACCCCTCTTTATGTTTTCCGAAAGATTATCCACATAATATTTTGATTGCCCAAAAGCTATGGACAACATAAATTTTCCTTGTGGTGTCGGATCAAACCAAAAAGTAGGAAATTTTAGCGTGGTAATTTTACCAGTATCTACAAGATAAATAATCCGTCCGCCGTCTATGGAATTACGAGCCAAGCGGTCAGGGTGCCACGCTAAAATTCCTTCGGCTTCATTTTTCTCTATGCTCGCGATCATGTCGTTAAAAATCTCACGCCCCGGCTCTTTGGCAGTTTTGCTTTCCACAAATTCACGGACGACATTCAACCCCTCTTTTTTGGCATATTCCCGTAACTCAAACATTTGCGCCTCGATGGAAAGCACTTGTCGCTCTGGCTCGTCCGTGGATTTACGAGCATAGAGAAAAATCTTTTTGGTTTGTAAATTTATGTTGTCCATATTGTTTTGAAATTAGTTTTTGGGCAATCAAAGACAAGGTGAATTGCGAAGCAAGAGAGAGTGCCCTGGGGCAAAAATACGCTCAACCTTTTGCTAAAAGCGAAAGAAAAAAGATTGGTTTGCAAAATTTCATTTTTCCCGTGCTTTGCACGGCGAACTTCCGCATTGCCGACCGCACTTTGGTTTTGGATTTCAAAAATGCCTTCAAAATTGCGGAAAAATACCATGCCGAGGCGCTTTGCGCCGAGGCTGTTTCTTACGATTTCACAAAAAGTGAAAATTGGCGGTGTTTTTTGATTGATGTTCGAACATTTTTTGAGCAAAACCCCCAATAAGGAAGCCAGCCCCGCCGTCGCTCGGAAACCTCGCCACCCCGCAAAAAAGTTTTCTTCACAATTTTTGATTTGCGCGCGCCGATTTTTTCTTCTAAAAGGAAAAGAAAACTTTTGTGCGGGGTTCTGCTCTTAACGAGCAGGACGGCGGGGCTGTCCGCAATTTGATTTCGCTCGGGCGTGGCGGAATTCCCCCCAAACCCCCCTTCCGCCACGCCCTCGCGGGGACGATTCTTTTTTTCGGCGGAATTTGAGGCTGTATTTTGCAAAGCAAAATGCGCCACCAAAAGAGATGTTGCCCTTGACCCACCCAACCCATTCGCGGGCAACGCTAAGGAACTCCCTTTTTTCTTTACTAATCTCAAATATTTTGGTAATATTAAATTGTTGGAAGATGAATTTTTCATATATAAAGATACCACAATATAATATTACTAATAAATTATGACAGAGTCAAGTAAAAACAACATAGCAAAAATCGTAAAGCAATTACGAGAGAAAACGGGCTTATCTCAAGAGAAGTTAGCTCGGCTCGCTGATGTGTCTAATAATACGATTATTAACATTGAAGCAGGAAAACAAAATAATCCTACGATTGAAACATTGAAAAAAATCGCCAAAGCGCTTGAAGTTGGCGTTGATGATTTAATAAAGTAGAAACTATGCCAAAGATTAAAGATATTCCAAAAGTTGATAGGCCACGGGAAAAATTGATTAAGTCCGGGGCAAAATTTCTAAAAGATTATGAACTTTTGGCTATTCTTTTAGGCACTGGCACAAAAGGCAAAAATGTTCTGGAAGTTGCACAAGATATTCTTTCAAATTATCCTAAGAAAAAGTTGCTAGGATTAAATTTTGATCAATTTAAAAAGATTAATGGTATTGGACCAGCCAAAGCTACCCAAATTTTAGCCGCTTTTGAATTCGCTGGAAGAGTTTTAGAGGTTGATTCTTCAAGTACTTTGCCGATAGTCCAGACTACAAAAGACATAATTGCTCAAATTTCCTTTTTACGCGAACATAAAAAAGAAAATTTTGTTGTTCTATACCTGAATTCACGCAACGAGCTATTAAATAAAGAGACTATTTCTGTTGGGACTTTAAATGCGAGCTTGGTACATCCGCGCGAAGTGTTTGAACCGGCGGCGCGAATTTTTGCCGCTCAAATAATTCTAGCTCACAATCATCCTTCCGGGGATTCAGAGCCGTCAGAAGATGATTTAGACTTAACCAAAAGAATGGTAGAGGCTGGTAAAATACTAGGGATTGAAGTCATTGATCATGTTATTATTTCAAATTTAAATTCATTCAGTTTTAAAGAAAAGAAATTGATATAAAAATACTATGGAAAATAATCAAACAAAAGAAAAACTCCTTGCCGAAATTGAACGGCTGAAAAAGGAATTAAAGAAAAAAAAGAAATACGGTTTAGTTTGGGAAAACAAACCGGAAGATGTTGTTGAAATGTGCAAAGAAAAATTGCCGGTGCTAAAAGAAGTAAAGGGCAAGGAAATAATCACAGACAAAAACAAGCCAGTAAATCTACTCATTGAGGGCGATAATTATCATGCACTTTCGGTTTTAAACTATACTCACGCCGGAAAGATAGATGTAATTTATATTGATCCACCATATAACACCGGTGCGAGGGATTGGAAGTATAACAATGATTATGTTGATAGTGAAGATGGATTTAGACACAGTAAATGGATAAATATGATGTCTTCACGGCTAAATTTGGCAAGGAAGCTTTTAACAGAGAAAGGCATAATAGTTATTGCAGTAGATCATAACGAGCTCTTCAATTTAGGCCTGCTGTGCGACCAAGTTTTTCGTGAAGAGAATAGATTGGGCATTGTTGCAGTAGTACACAAGTCGGAAGGCAGAAATCAAGAAAAATTCTTTGGCACAAGCCACGAGTATATGTTTTTTTATGCGAAAAATAAGAAGGTGTGTAATTTTCAAAAAATCGTCCTGGATGATTCAGTCGCCGCTAGCTTCGATAAAGAAGATGAGAAAGGCAAATTTAGACTAAATAATTATATTAGAACGGGAGGAGGAGACCAAAATTTAAAGATTAATAAACAGCATTTCTTTTATCCAATTTATGTAAGTAAAGAGTTAAATGACATCTCACTAGAAAAGAAAACTGGGTACAGCAAGGTGTTGCCGATTACGGGGAGTGGTCAAGAAAGAACATGGAAAACTACAAAAGAAACATTCCAAGATAGATTGGAAGATGGTGAAATATTGGCACAGAAAGATGATGGTGGTAATATTCAAATTTACGAAAAATATAGAGAAGACCAAGTTATAAAAACCCACTGGATAGATGTTAGGTATCATGCCATTCATCATGGAACAAAGGTTTTAGAAAATATATTAGGAGAAAAAATATTTGATTTCCCGAAGTCGTTGTATTTGTTATTCGATGCATTGAAATTGACTGCCAAAAGTGATGCCATAATTTTAGACTTTTTTGCTGGCTCCGGCACGACAGGTCATGCAGTTTTAGAATTAAATAAAAAAGATGGTGGTAGCAGAAAATTTATATTATGCACAAACAACGAAAATAATATTGCTACGGATGTTAGTTACCCAAGAATTAAAAAAGTGATTGAGGGTTATAAAAATTTAAAAAAAGAAAATATTGTTGGTCTTGGCGGAAATTTGAAATATTTCAAAACTGATTTTGTTGATTATAAAGAATCAACCGACAGAAATAAAATTAAACTAACAAAAGAAGCCGTAGAAATGCTTTGTGTCAAAGAAGGAACATTTGAATCGGTATTGGAAAACGAAGATTTTAAAATCTCTAAAAATCACGACCATTATACCGGAATAATTTTTGATCAATTGGCAATTAAGGATTTCAAAAATGCGATTAAAGATATAAAAGGTAAAATCAGCGTTTATATTTTCTCTCTTGGTGATGATTCATTTGAAGATGAGTTTGAAGATATAAAACAAAAGGTAAAATTATCGCCGATTCCTGAAGCGATTTTGAAGGTTTACCGAAGAATTTATAAATAAAGGAATAAAAATATGCAACTAAAAATATATCAAGAAGATGCCATAGCCGATTTATTGGATAAAGCCAAAAAACTTTTAAGCGCGGACGGCGGTAAGAAATTGGTTTTTAAGGCGCCGACCGGTTCGGGCAAGACAATAATGATGGCCGAATTTTTAAAGCAATTGGTTGATGACAAGGAAGTAAAACAACCTCTGAGTTTTATTTGGGCGGCGCCGAAAAAATTGCATATTCAGAGCAAAGAAAAATTGGATATTTACTACGAAAAAAGCCGAACTTTGGAATGTTCTTATTTTGAAGATCTGAATGATAGAAAAATTGATGAAAATGAAATCCTGTTTTTCAATTGGTCCAGCGTAAATAAAAAAGGAACCAACACTATTGTTAAAGAAAACGAACAAGAATTTTATCTTTCAAAGGTTTTGGAAAGAACACGAGAAGAAGGCAGAACAATCGTTTTGATCATTGACGAAGTCCATTATTCATCCGGACAGATGGATAAAAAAGAAAAGTCGGCCGCGCTTCAGCTTCGCAAGGACATAGACCCAACTTTAACGATAGAGGTTTCGGCAACCCCGATTCTTGAGGGCGATTATGATGTAAAAATTCTGGTGGATGATGTTAAAAAAGAAGCTATGATAAAAAAGTCGCTGGTTTTAAATGAAAATTTTGCAAATGTATTTAAAGACGGAAAAATAAAAACGGAATTGGGCGAAAAAAAGTTTGACAAAGATAGTGAAAAAACAGTTATAGGTGAAGCTTTGAAAAAAAGAGCGGAACTAATAAAAAGCTACAAAAAAGAAGGTAGTAATATAAATCCGTTAGTCTTAATTCAGTTGCCAGATAGAAAGGGACAAAGAGAGGACGAGCTGAAGGATAAGGTAATTAAAATTTTAAAAGATGATTTTAATATTTCTACCGAAAAAGGAAATAACAAGCTAGCTATTTGGCTTTCGGGCGAGCATATAAACAAAGAGGATGTAGAGAAAAATAATAGCGAAGTAGAGGTTTTGCTTTTCAAACAAGCAATTGCTTTGGGTTGGGATTGTCCGCGAGCGCAAGTAATGGCGTTGTTTAGAGAGTGGCATAGTCCTATTTTTTCTATTCAAACAGTGGGAAGAATTATGAGAATGCCTGAACCAGATCGAGGTAAATATTATGGTGAAGAAATTTTAAACTACGGTTATATTTATACAAACATAACCAATGTAGTAATCGACAAGGATGTCGCCCCCGGCTATGTATCGTTTCTAACCAGTAAAAGAATAGATAAATACGAGCTGATCAATTTAGTTTCAGTTTATCCGAAGCGACATCGCGAAAAGACAAGACTATCACCGCGGTTTATTGAAATATTTTTGGCTCAAGCGAAAACAGATGGCCTAAAAAGCAAAATAGATAAAACAGCAAAAAAAGTTGATATTAAGATTATTTCTGATTATAAAGCCAGCGATATTGATACATTGGCTGGTTCAAAAATTGTGGGCGACAAATCAATCACCGTGAGTGATGCCGATCTGCAGAAATTATTTGATTATTTTGTGAGAAATAGTCTCCGTCTTTTTTATCCAGAAGACAGGTCTGTAAATAGAGTCAAAGAATCTATTTACAAATTCTTCGAAAAAGAGTTAAAAATGGATTATTCAGAAAAGTGGGAAGAAATTGTAAAAATAGTTTTGGGTGATGATAATCCACAGCGTTTTCTAAATGTTTTAGATAAAGCACAAATTGAGTATAAAAATGAAACCGAAATAAGAGAGGGAGAACTTGCGAAATTAGATAATTGGAATGTACCCGAAGTTTTGTCTTTTGGCAGTGATTATTTAGAAGAAGCAAAGGACAAATCAGTAATGAAACCGTTTTATGTAAAATATTTATCCGAACTGGAAAAATCTTTTACAGAATTTTTGGATAATTCAGGAAAGGTTGAATGGTGGTTTAAAAACGGAGACAGGGACGCGACATTTTTTGCCGTGGCGTATGATGAGGACAAAACGCCATTTTATGTTGATTTTGTAGTCAAATTTAAAGACGGAAGAATTGGTTTATTTGATCCACATGGTACTCAATTTTCTGATTTTGGACCAAAATCTGATGGACTGCAAAAATATATTAAGGAAGAAAATAAAAAAAGTAAAAAATTATTTGGTGGTTTGGTTGCTAACACAGGCACAACAAACAACGGCAGGTGGGTTTATTTTACCGATAGCGGTGCTAAATTTAAAAAAGGTGAGTTTGGTAATTGGACTGATTTGGATTTATAATTTTAGGTGGCGCGCCAATGAAATTGGCACAGCCTCGAATTCCGCCGAGGCGCAAAAACAGTCAGAACAAATGATGTTTACATAAACTATGGATATATATTTTTCAGACCATTTCAAAGTTAAAGAAAAAGACCTCGAAAAATACGGGGCTTTTAACATTTCCTTAGTGGCTGATTTACCACTTTTTATTGACCCATTTTTGCTATTCAACAGCAAAAAGAAAAAATACAAGCAATTACACGAAGACATAATAAAATATCTTGTATTTCTCAAAGACAAATCCACATCCCAAATGCTCGACGATGGTGCGCTCAAAGCGTGGTATGCCTTCAAAGAAGTCGAGCAAAACTGGCTCGGCTTTTCAGTCACGGGGAACAAAGGAAGTGCGCTTGGTATGGATTTTGCACGTGCTCTGAATGGAAATCTACACAAGATATTTAGTGAATTTGGGCAGGAAAAAGTTACAAAAGGAAGCCATTTAGAAAAACTTTGTTTGATAAAAGACGGCGTTGGCAAAGATAATATCAGCGATTTTTCAACAAACCTCGTCAAAGAATTTTTACTTGATTACACGCAGACATTCGCGCAAAAACATATTGACGAAAGCTTAAGAAAAAAATTTAGAATTCCACGCACGCGTTTTAATTACGATACGCAAACATGGGAAGAAGCGACTTTTGATCTGCCAAAATTCAAAAGCGATTTTGTTATTTTGACCCCGAAAGAATTACTAACGAAAGATGAAACTTGGATAAATAAAAAAGATTTACTCGAAGATTTTGACCGAATACCAAACGCGATAACTGATGATGAGTTGCGGTTCAAAATAAACAATTATTTCTTGAGCCGTATTCCGCGCGACCCGAAGAAAAAGAAGGAGCCGACGAAACAAGAAAAAGTCGCCGCCGCCTTTGCGACTATTCAGGAGTTCCCAGAGCTGATTGACTATTACATCAAGTCAAAAGAAGAAAGTGGCGATCTTGCGGAAAGCATCAGTAGCGAAAAAGTTGCTTTTTCGCAAAAATTCTATATTGATAATGTCCAGAATTTTATTGCTGGACTTCAAAATAAGAATTTTTACGCTTTCGCGCAAAATAGCCAAGAGGAAGCAAAAAAGAAAATTGAAATTTTGAAAGAATATATTGAGGATAACGACGGATATAAACTTTTTTATCACAACGGACAAAGAATAAAAGGCGAGAAAGATTTGCAGTTGCTTTTTGGGTTAGTATGCCATGAATCCAGTATTTTTGATGTCAATCGCGAAGTGAACAACGGCAGAGGCCCCGTTGATTTCAAAATTTCAAAAGGGAACGCGGATAAAACACTGGTGGAGTTTAAGTTAGCAAACAATAAAAAGCTCGAACAGAATTTACAGAAACAAGTTGAAATTTACCAAAAAGCTAACAAAACAATGTCCTCTTTCAAGGTGATTATTTACTTCACTAAAGACGAAAATGAAAGAGTTGTTGCCATTTTGAACAGAATAGGATTAAATGGAAAAGAGAACATTGTTTTGATCGATGGCCGAAATGACAATAAGGTTTCGGCTTCCAATGCATAGGGTGGCGCGCCAATGAAATTGGCACAGCCTCAAATTCCGCCGAAAAAAAGAATCGTCCCCGCGAGGGCGTGGCGGAAGGGGGGTTTGGGGGGAATTCCGCCACGCCCGAGCGAAATCAAATTGCGGACAGCCCCGCCGTCCTGCTCGTTAAGAGCAGAACCCCGCACAAAAGTTTTCTTTTCCTTTTAGAAGAAAAAATCGGCGCGCGCAAATCAAAAATTGTGAAGAAAACTTTTTTGCGGGGTGGCGAGGTTTCCGAGCGACGGCGGGGCTGGCTTCCTTATTGGGGGTTTTGCTCAAAAAATGTTCGAACATCAATCAAAAAACACCGCCAAGACAATTTATTATCGGAGTCAACCCATTTGTCTATGATGAATGTGCGACCCGAGTGCCTAATAAATTGTAAATAAAAACAACGACTTTTACGGTCGCTGTTTTTATTTTTTATAAAAATCAGTTCTTCAATAAAATCAATTTTTGAGATATAATATAAATAGATGAACAACTCTGATATTAAAAACAAAGCAATAAATATTGGGGCTAAAAGAAGAGATTGCCCCTTGGGCAAGCGTGTAATGCGCTTGACTTTTTATTTAATCCGTGATATCATCATAGGTTGATGGATTTTAAATTAAAAAGAGGTCTTTAACAAATAACAAAGGAGGTGTGGAATGTTAAAATTACCAAAAAAAATAGTAATTTTTGACTTAGAATGCACCACTTGGGATGGTGCAGCGGAAAGGAACTGGTCCTTTCCGGGGGAACACCGAGAGATCGTTCAGGTGGGGGCTGCTTTGGTAGAGACAAAAAACCTTACCGAAGTAGCTAGTATGGAATTTTGGGTGAAACCCAAAATAAACCCTGTTCTTTCTCAGTATTTTGTCAACCTTACTGGTATTAGGCAAGAGGAGATTGATGAGAAAGGGGTTGATTTTCCAATTATGTTAAAAGATTTTTTTTGCTTTTGTTGCGATTTTCAACTTTACTGCTTTGACAGTAAAGTTGACAACTCCCGGCTGTTTGACCGGGACGTGTTGGTGGAAAATTGTAAATCTTTCGGAATTGACTTCCCATTTGAAATGGGAAGATTCCACAATGTTAATGAGATTTTCCATCAACATAACATTGAGATCAAACAAAGCGGGACCGCGCCGGAAGCATTCGGCATAAAGATTCCCGCTAGACCTCACAACGCTCTCAGCGATGTGAGGGGACTCATCATCGGATTGAGAGCACTGCAAAGTTTGAAGTAAACCCGTAGGAAGGCCCGTCGCCATTGCGTGACGGGCCCTTTTCATTTTCGGAATTTACCGCCAAAGAGCTTTGAGTTACCAAACTCCTCACAACTCTAGTATTGAACTCGAGTATCTTGTCAAGAGAGATTGAGCGACGCAAGCGTGTCGCTTGTTTGCAATTTTTAATTTTTTAATATAACATTAAAGTAGTTGAGAGTTAATATTACTGATACTTTAATTCTGCTACTGCAATATTAATATATCAAATATTACAAAAATACTTAGAAAACTTAGATAAGCAAATGGTTTGTCCTAAAAATTGGCGAGATTGGCCGATGTCGCCAATAATACGATTATTAAAATTGAAGCTGGTAAAAATCAGAATCCAACACTTGATACTCTCAAGAAAATCGCGAAAGCCCTTGAGGTGAGTATGGACAAGTTAATAGGATAAAATTATGGAGACTTTTGAAAAATTCGGAACAACAAACGGTAGGAAAGAATTTCGCCATCAACTTATACAAAAAGAGTTTAGAGACGCTCTTACTTCTATTGAATATGAAATACCCGTAAAAACAGAGGGGGTAGTTATTTTGTCAGGCAAAAAATTTATTAAAGATGGGGAAAGTATTGATTATTCATGTCCTGAAAACGCAGAAAATAAATCGCGAATAGTAATGGGAATAGAAATAATTAAGCAAATAGTCGCCAAAAAAGCGAATAAAGGCATAGACGAAATTGGAAATGAAGATATTTTACAGTATGCGCCATCGCTTATACTTAGCGGAACCACTGAACAACTTCCAATAATGAAACAGATTGTTGAAGAAATGGGCTTCCCTATGGAAAAGTTGAAGTTAGTGGATTGCGGAGCGAGTGGTATAAGTAATACAAAAACTCAATTTGAGACAATCAATAATTACTTTGCTGATAAAAAACACGAGCACATAACTTTTGTCACAAGTGATTATCATGTACCCAGGGCAGTAAGAACTGGTTGTAAAAATTTAAACCCAGACATAAATTTTGACATTATCCCAGTTCCTCATGGAAAAATTCCGTATGATGTTTTTAAGGTTGTATATGGAGAAGTGAAAAAAATTATTTCATATGCGAACAAGGGCGATATATCCAAAGATGCCCCAGCCGCGATTAGAAAAAAATTCGGTAGGTAATATAGGTTTTAATTTGACAAGTGTTCAACGTTCTTTGTACGATTACGTTAGGATAACAGAAAAAAATACGAAATGGTAGATCAGCGGATAATCGTTCTTATGGTATAAAAGAGCAAATGATTTTGCTCTTTTATATTTGCGGTATGCCGTCTGTTTTTAGGATTTATCTGTATAAGTGGGAGGTTGAATTCAGTGTCGCGCGTTATCTATATATTATATACATAACGCGCGACATTGACGGCTCTGTTTTTTTGTATTACTGTCTATATAGTGGATCTTTGAAAATTAGAAAATTAAACGCGGAAATAATCCGCAAGGAGGAACGAGATGTCAACTGATAAACAACCAAAAAAGGTAATGGGATTAAGAGCATTAGATAAAGCTACGGAGGAAATGATTGAATACACAGAAAAGAAAGGTATAAGCACAGTTTTTTCAAATCTGGCTAAGGGGTGCAGAGTGGGGCAACTCGGTACTTGTTGCAATCGCTGCGGTCTTGGTCCATGCAGAGAGAACGGGGCATGCGGAGCAAATGTTGATACCATCGTGGCAAGGAATTGGTTTGAGACGGTGTTGAGAGGCACAGCATGTCACGCATCGCACGCATTGCATGTGGCAACGGTACTTTTAAAGGTAGCCAAATCTGAAACTACCGCCTTTAAAATAAAGGATGTAGAAAAACTGAAATTCATTGCTACTAAATTAAAGATTGACACATCGCAAAGTATTGAGAGTATCGCTGAACAGGTCGCCTCACAAGCTATTTCCGACATAACAGACAATAAAGTATCAATGAGTTTTTTATCTTATTTACCTTTCAGTGTTTTGACAAATCTTCTGAACGCGGAAAAGATTCTAAAAGTTGGAGTTATCCCTGGTTCGGTAGGAAAAGAAATACTAAATGGAAAACACATGGTTTCCATGGGAGTTATGGCTGATTATGTATCGTTTATGGCGTACGCCATTAGAATTGGCGTGGCCGATATGGTTTCCATGGTAATTTGTTCTGAGCTTCAAGATGTATTGCTTGGAGTCCCAAAACTTATTTGCTCGGAAATAGGTTTTGGCGTTCTTGATGTTAACAAAGTAAACATAACTGTACACGGGCACGACCCACTGCTTGTGGAAAAAATAGTTGAACTATCAAAAGATGCTGGGTATATAAAAAAAGCCGAAGATTCGGGGGCATCAGGTATAAATATTGTAGGGTGCTGTTGCACCGGAAATGAGCTTTTAATGAGACACGGAATACATTTGGCTGGTAGCAATTTGCAACAGGAGCTAATTATTGCCACCGGGCTTGTAGAGGCGTTCGTAGTTGATGTTCAGTGTATTTTTCCGAATATCATAAACGTCTCAAAATGCTTTCACACCAAGGTTATCACAACAAGTGAAGTCGCAAAAATTCGCGGCGCCGTTCACATTCAGTTTAATGAAGAGCATGCCGACGAATCAGCAAAAAAAATAATTGAGATATCAATTAAGAATTTTAAAAAAAGAAATAATAAAATTTTTCATATTCCGGAAAAACAACCTGAGGAAGTAATTGCCGGGTTCTCGGTGGAGACATGTCTTGAAATATTTTCAAAGATTAATCCAAAAGACCCCATAGAGCCGTTGATATCCGCTATAAAAAAAGGGGATATATATGGGATAGTATTGTTGGCCGGGTGCACGAGCCCAAAGATTATAGTTGACCAAAACCATGTAACAATAGCAAAGAAACTTCTGAAAAAAAATATATTAATAATAACCACAGGTTGCGCCGCTCAAGCATGCGGGAGGGCTGGGTTGCTTAGTTCCAATGCCTCGTCGCAATTTGCAGGCGACAAACTAAAAAACGTATTGTTATTACTTGAGGAAAAAGCCGGACTTGATAAGCCATTGCCACCCGTGTGGCACTTAGGAAGTTGCACGGATAACGGGAGGGCGATAATTCTCATCTCGGCTATTGCTGAAAAGATTGGGGTTAAAATAAGTAGTTTACCAATAGCCGCTTCCGCTGCAGAGTGGGTCGCGGAAAAAGCGATCTCTATCGGGATGGGCACGTTGGCTATTGGAATTACCACCCATCTCGGAATTGTGCCGCCAATTTTTGGCAGCGTAGAGGTTGTAAAATTATTAACCAAAAAATTTCAGCGTCTATTTGGCGGAAAATTTATTATTGAGGGCGATCCCGTAAAAGCCGCCAATAGGATTATTGAAACGATAAAAAACAAAAGAGAAAAACTGGGAATATAAAGCAAAAAGGATATGTCTATCATATCCTTTTTTTAATTTATTATTTGAGTTGATTTTTAAGATTTGGAGTAAAAAGCGAGATAATCCATATTATGAAAACAGGAATAAACATCAATACACCCAATAATATCCCGTTTCTTATCAGACCATCAGTTTCAAATTCCAGAAATTTACCACCCTTATATCCAAGTAGATGATCAATCAATATCATAACCGTTGCGCCCCAAAGCATTAAACTCAAGAATCCCAATTTGTATTTCTTATTCAAAAGATATCGCAATAAAGTCGCTATAAGCGCAAAAATGAGTGTCGTAATTAACCACACAAGTTTATTTTATTAAGGTTAAATTTTTCTTTTCACGTATTTTTTCAACAATGTTTACAGTTAAAACCATTATTGTCCAAACTGCAAAAATCGCAATTGTCATTGCTCCGCCCATTGTTGCTAATTCATGCAACATTGTCGGGATATCGGCCGGGTTTTGCATTGCCGTTAAAAATGGCGGATATAACGTAATCTCACCGTGAGTAAAATGTTCAACCGCTAACATAACAACACCACCCCAAAGCATGGCATTTAGCCACTCCATGTGATATTTTTGGGGAATCTTTTTCCTTATTCCAGTAGTTATTATCGCTACGGTTGCCGGAGCTAAAAAACAAGCCATATATTTTTATTTAATTTTAATTAAAAACCCCATCCATATCAATTATAATTTATCGCGACAAAACTTGTCAACTATATATATTGAATCAATAATACCAAATCAAATAGTCAAGCTTGACAAAAATCGGCTTTTGTGTTAATATTGCGTGTCTTAATCATGTCGTCGCTAAATAAGCGATGACGACTCGAACCTCTCTTGTGTCATAATGTGGCAAAGCAGGAATCGGGCCGCATAAATTTATATGACACAAACAAATCAGGCGATGCCGGATTTTAACAATCTTGGCATTTCTCAAAATTTGCTTGCCATTTTGGCGGAGCAAAAATTTACATCACCAACACCAATCCAAAGCAGATGCATCCCTGCGGTTTTGGAAGGCAAGGATGTTGTCGGTATAGCTCAAACAGGCACAGGAAAAACCCTGGCTTTTGGCGTACCGATAATTCAACGCTTGTCATCCTTAAAAGGTCAAGGATTAATAGTATTGCCAACTCGCGAACTTGCCGAGCAAGTGGACAAGGTAATGCAAAAGTTGGGTGGAAAGTTAGGTTTGCGCACAGCCGTAATTATCGGCGGGGCGCGCATTGACGGACAAATCAGAAGTTTGCGTCGCAACCCGCATATAGTTATAGCGACTCCCGGCCGTTTAATGGACCATCTTAGACAAAAGAATTATTCGCTTCAGAATGTAAAAATTATTGTTTTGGACGAAGCGGATAGAATGTTGGACATTGGTTTTGCTCCACAAATAAAACAAATTTTAAGCTCTATATCATCTAATCGTCAGACCTTGTTGTTTTCCGCCACCATGCCGACGGAAATTATTAAAATTGCCAATCAATATATGAAAAATCCAGTGAGAATAGAAGCGGCACCGTCAGGAACTTCAGCCGCGAACATAACGCATGAAGTTTTTATCGTTGGCAATGAATGCAAAATGCAACTTTTGGAAAAGCATTTGGCGGATAATGCCGGCACTGTGTTGATTTTCTCTCGCACCAAACACGGAGTAAAAAAATACACAAGAAGCATAACTGCCATGGGACACTCTGTCGCGGAAATTCATTCCAATCGTTCGCTTTCACAAAGACAAAAAGCGTTGGAAGGATTTAAGTCAGGAAAATACCGCGTTTTGGTTGCGACAGATATCGCTTCGCGCGGCATTGATGTTAATGATATCTCTCTTGTTATAAATTATGATTTGCCGGATAATCCGGAAGATTATGTGCATAGAATCGGCCGAACAGGCAGGGCTGGAAAATCCGGAAAGGCCGTATCTTTTGTCGCTCCGAATCAGAGGGGAGAAGTAAAACAAATTGAAAAATTGATTCGCAAACAACTCACGATTATGTCGTTGCCGGTTTTACCGCCGCGTAGGCCGGTTCCGGCGCGTTTTTCCAATTATGAAGGCGCGCGTGATTTTAATGGGGCAAATCGTCATCAGTTTCGCGTTCGCCGTAAATGGTAAAATATGCATATTTATATTTTTCAACTGAACGGTTCGGATTTTGTAAAATCTGGCGTTAAATTTTCTTGGCTGTCTTCTCCTTGCATCCAGCCGTTGTGAAAACCGATGCCCAGCAAATAATCATAAACTTTTTGAAAATCTTTTTGGTTTACTTTTTCTTTTAATTCAGGAAAATTATTTATTTGGCGCGTTGGCAGATATTGATTCATTAAACTTATATGGATATCAATATCTATTTCAGCTAACCGTTTTAGCGCTTCAAAACTGTTTTCCAAGCAGCTCGGCAATACAAGATGTCTCACGATTAATCCGCGCGCGGCTTTGCCGTTCACGATTTTTAAATATCCAACTTGCCGCAACATTTCTTTAACGACTTTCGTTACCGTTTCAAAATAATTTTTAGCGCCGGAGTATTTTAAAGCCAATTCGTTTTTTCCGTATTTAAAGTCAGGCAAATAAATATCCACCAAATTGACCATACTTTTTATTATTTCCAAATCTTCGTAACCATTGCTGTTCCAGACAATCGGTATTTTTAATCCTTTTTCTTTTGCCGATAAAATTGCTTGTTTTATTTGTTTATGCCAAATTGTCGGTGTTACTAAATCAATATTCGCCGCGCCGTCATTTTGCAGTTTTATCATTATGTCGGTCAATTCTTCGTTTGAATAAAAATTACCTAACCCATGTTGGGATATTTGGTAATTTTGACAAAACACGCAACGCATATCGCATCCGCTAAAAAATATGCCGCCGGCAGGAATAAGCGGCGGTTCCTCGCCTTGATGGATGCCATACCAAGCAATTTTAACTTGATTCATAATGAATAGTTTGTTTGTTTTTTTATCATCCAAACTTTAACACATTCAAAACAAAAAATCCATAAAAAATTCGACGGAATAATATTGCGCGTTCTGATTTAATCAGGGCGCGTTTTAAATTTGGTTTTTTTGTGTTTTTTTGTGGTATAATAAATCGCGTAATAGTAATATTTTATGAAAACAAAAATTTTGCCGACTGTCACAACAACCCATGGGGCGGATTGGAGAAAAACAATTAGAGACGCGATGAAGCTTGGTTTGAAAGAAATGGCTTTTTTTTCCACAGGTCTTGGCAAGGAAGAAAGGGAAGAGGCGTGTTTTTTGTTGAAAGAGGCGAAATTACGGACGCCATTTGTCCATTTGCGTTCAGATATGGAACCGGCGGAAATTGATTTTTTGATAAACGAACTTAAAGCCGAAATTTTTAACATTCATTCTGAAAAAGATTTTTCATTCGTTTATAATTATTCAAATTATAAAAGGATGATTTATTTGGAAAATTCTTCATCATCTCCGTGGATAGATGAAGAGCTTATAAATTATGCCGGAGTTTGCGTTGACTTTTCACATTTGGAAAACGAACGGCTTCGCGGTTCCGATTTGTATGAACATAGCTTGCTTACGCTTAAAAAATATCCTCGCGGTTGCGCGCATCTTGGCCCTGTAAAAAATGTTTCTTATGTTAATATGGAAAACGGCAAAGAATATGAACATTACGATTCACATCGAGTTGAAAAGTTGTCAGAATTTGATTATTTAAAAAAATATGTTGATTTAATTCCAAAGATAGCCGCGGTGGAGGTGGAAAATAGCTTGACAGAGCAGCTGGAAGCGATAGAGTATATAAAAAAACAGCTTGACTTTATTTAAAATTGATATACAATTAAGATAAATATAAAATAATTTAATAATATGAATGACAAAAAGAATTTTTTTGCCCTTTTGGAGCCGAAAAGCGCTATGGTTATAGGCGTTTTGGCCGGTGTTATGACACTTTGCACCATAGGATTCGCGGTGTTCGGGTGTTTGGCTTTGAGCGGCAAAATGTCTTTTCAGGCCAAAGCCCAAGCAAACGCGGTTTTGAATTCTAAAAACACGCAAAACGCGTTAGTCGCCGAAGTGGTCAAATCAGCGCGTCCAAAAGCGGAATTATTTATAATGTCTTATTGTCCTTACGGATTGCAGATGGAAAAAGCGTTTTTACCTGTGATGGAACTTTTAAAAGGCAAGGCGGATATGGAAATAAAATTCGTTTCTTACGCGATGCATGATATGAAAGAAATTGAAGAAAATACGAGGCAATATTGCGTGGAAACGGAACAAAACGACAAGTTTATTTCGTATATGAATTGTTTTGTCGGAAAAGGGGATTATAAAACATGTTTAAGCGAAGCCGGAGTTGACACTGGAAAATTAAATTCTTGCGTAAACCAAACTAATAAAAAATTTGGCATTTTGGAAAAATATAATGATAAAAGCACATGGTTGAGCGGTAATTATCCTATTTATCCGGTTCACGAAGAAGAGAACAACGCTTATGGCGTACAAGGTTCGCCAACATTGGTTATCAACGGAGCGCAGGTGGAAGCAAACCGTTCTCCAGAAGCCGTAAAGCAGGCGGTGTGCGCGGCTTTTGACAATCCTCCATCCGAGTGCCAACAAAAATTAAGCGAACAGTCGTCTTCCGCAGGGTTTGGATATGGAACAGGAGCTGATACGACCGGAGTTGAGTGCGGAAGTTAAGAAAACGGACTTTACAAAACAAAATTAAATAGAAAATTAAAACATAATAATATGTGCAAATCATTCAAGAGAGGTCTTTTTTTCGGCGGAGTATTAGGAGCTATTTTAATGTGGCTTAACGCTACGCCGAAAGGAAAGGAAATGCGCGCGAAATTGGCAGAGCATTTTAACCCGCTTTACAATGAATTGAAAGAAAGTATTAAACAGCTGGAAGGGCCGACCAAAGAAATGTATGAAGCGCTTGTTGAACGAGCTGTCGCGGAATACGCGGCGAAAAAAGAATTGGCGGTTGAATTAAAAGATATTTTGATACGAGATTTGAAGAAAAAATGGAATGATTTGGAAAAAGAAATAAGAGGATAATATGAAGCAATTAGATCAAAAATGGGTTTGGTATTTATTTGTTCGTTATGCGCTTGGCAATCTTTTTTTGGTTATATTCATATGCGCTTTTATTGTTTCAATTCAGATTGAAAGAAGCAGAGATATACAGGCAATTGAGTTAAATTTGAACTGGTTAAATTTATTTTGGTTAATAATACCGGTGTTGCTCATTTTTCAGTATATTTGGGCGCGTCTTGAATATCGTTTCTATCTTTACGAGTTGACTGATATAGGTTTTAAAAAAGAATCAGGCGTAATTTATAAAAAATATATCACTATTCCGTATGAACGCATTCAGAATGTGGATATTTACCGCGGGTTAGTCGCGCGTATTTTTGGTTTGTCGGATTTACAAATTCAGACAGCCGGATTTAGCGCTGTTATTGGTAAATACGGAGCAACCGGTGGAACAGGGGCAGAAGGAAGGTTGCCGGGGTTGTCAAAAGAAGCGGCGGAAAAATTACGCGACGAGTTGATACAAAGATCTCGTCAACAAAAAATACAATGAGTTTAATTAATGCGCAATATTAAAAAATCCGCCTCGGTCAAGCCGTGGCGGATTTTTTAATATCTTTAATTTTCATTTCCAGCTCTCTGTTGCCGTTCCATTCGTTGATTCCGATTGAAAACGCCAAATCAATTTTGTCGCCCGGCTTTAATACTTCTTTCCAATTATCAGGATGTTTTATGGTGTCTCCAAGCCAGAACCCTATCAATTTTTTAACCACATTGGAATTGTGTTTTACCATTATTCGCAGATGTTTTCCGTCTTGTCCCATCGGATTTATGCTTACAACCGTTAAGCCCTTGGCGGCGTAAGTCGGTTCTTCGTTTGTTTGTCCGAAAGGTTCAAATTTTTGCAGTAAATCGTAAAGTTTCCAATCAACATCCTCCAAATTTATCAGCGCGTCCACTGTTAATTTCGGTTCCAGTTTTAATCCCGTAGTTTCTTCAGCAGCTTTTTTTATCAACGCCTGCTTGAATTCTTCCAGCTTGTCTTTTTTTAAAGTAAAACCGCACGCCTGCGGATGTCCTCCGAATTTTTCAAAATATTCCGGCATACTTTGCAAAGCCGCGATAAGACTGAATTCATAAATGCTTCGCCCGGAGCCGACGATTTCCCCATCGTTTAAAGTCATAATAATGGACGGTTTGTAGTATTCGTCTTTGATTTTACCTGCCACGAGGCCGATAACTCCGGCAGGCCAATTTTCTTCAAACGCGAAAAGCGCTGGATTGTCTTTTTGTCCGGTTTTTTCTATTTGTTTTTTCGCTTGATTTACAATCAGTTCCGTAAGTTGTTGGCGTTCGCTGTTATTTTGATTAAGTTGCATTGCCAATTTTTCCGCGTCGGCGATTTTTTCCGCGGACAACAAAGCGTAAGCCGAATTAGCGTGGTCCATTCTTCCTGCCGCGTTTAATCGCGGGGCGATTTGAAATCCGATGGTGAAAGAATCATACGCGCTGCGTTTTGGCCGATTGTTTTCATCCGCCAAACCCGCCGCGGAAAGTAATTTTTGCAAGCCTAAATTTTTTGTTTTATTTAGAACCGTAAGTCCGTAGCGGGTAAGCGTGCGAGATTCTCCGCGCAACGGCACCATATCGCCGACTGTTGAAATCGCCGCCAAATCAAGCGACCATTTTTCAAAACTTTCATGGTTTTGTCCATCCGTCAATTTATCATTTTTTTCTTTGTGTTTTTTTAAAATTCCCTGCGCAAGTTTGAAAGCCACACCGCCTCCCGCCAGACCCTTGTCCGGATATTTTTCGTCCGGCAATTTCGGATGGATAATCGCGTCCGCTTCCGGAATTATGGAAGGAACAGTGTGGTGGTCGGTAATAACAACCTTCATTCCTGATTTTTTGGCAAGGGCGACTTCATCGGCGTTGCTGATTCCGCAATCGCAAGTGATAATCAATTCTGTTCCTTCTTTTTTTAAAAATTCAACAGTATTGGCGTTTAATCCATAACCGTCTATTTCACGATGCGGAAGAAAAACATTGACATTTTCTGCTCCGATTTTTTTTAAACAGCTGACTAAAATAACAGCCGCGCAAACTCCGTCAGCGTCATAATCCCCATGAACCGTGATTTTTTGTTTTTTTTCAATCGTTTGAAAAATAATATCCACGGCTTTCGCCATGTCTTTGAAAAGATAAGGGTCGTGAATGTCTTCGGAATAATCAGGGTTTAAGAATTCGTCTATTTCTTCCTGTGTCTTGAAATTTCTATTCCAAAGCAGACGCGCTACAATAGGAGGAAGCTCGGGATGGGAACTTAAAAATTCAATCGGCGGTTCAGGCGATATTTGCCATATTTTACTCATAATTTTTTTTACAAAAAATGTCCTTAAAAGTTATTTTTTTGAAATCCCAATAAGAGTCGGCCAAAAAAATGGTAAAAGCGACAAATAATAAATTAAGAGACAAGTATTCTCTAACTGAAAGCGGATTTGAATACGTTTCAAAAAGAATAATTCCGAAAGTTACCCAATAAACTAAACTTTTTGCGGTCAGTTTTCTTCTGTCCGAGATGTTTATTTTTTGTCTTACGTTCCAAAGGTTAACGCAATAAAAAGCGATGAGTGGCGCGCCGATAATCCATTCATAATCTTGCGGGTTGGCTCCGAAATATTCCAGCATAAAGAAAAAAACTCCCAAGATAACCATTGTCGCGAAAAAAAGAAAAACGATGTCAAGTTGGTATTGGCGCAGAATTTTCATAAAAAATAAAATTATTGAAAAATTGGCATAATTGTAAAAAATAGCATCGCGACGATGCCGAGAACGGATATCACTGTCCAGATTCGTTTAGCTGTTTTCGGTTTCATATTGCGTGAATTACGAATTATGAGTTATAAATAATGAGTGTAAGTTATCGTTTGAGAACCGCGAGATATGATTCTGTCGGGATATCAACCTTGCCTTTTGCGACCAACTTTTTTTTGCCTTTTTTCTGTTTTTGCAGAAGTTTCAATTTGCGCGTGTAATCTCCTCCGCTCATTTTCGCCAGCACATCTTTTCGCAAAGCGGAAAGCCGTTCGGCGGCGATTATTTTACCCCCGATTGCCGCTTGAATTTTAAGCGCGAATTGCTGACGCGGCAAAGTTTCTTTCAGAGACTCAACGATTTTTTTGCCTGTTTTGTATGATTCTTCCCTCCACACCAAAGTTGAAAGAGCTTCCACGGGCTCGTCAGCTACGAAAATATCCAATTTTACAATATCCGTTTCAGTGTATTCTTTGAATTCATAATTCATGGAAGCGTATCCTGAAGTTACGGTTTTAAGTTTATCATAAAAGTCTGTGATAAGCGATGCCAGAGGAATTTCATAATGCAAAAGCGCGCGTTGTCCTGAGCCGGCGCTAAGATATTCCGTGTTTAAATACCTTCCTCGGCGTTCGGAAATCAACCCCATTACATTGCCGACAAAATCCGCCGGAGTGATGATATCCAAAAGCATAATAGGTTCATATGCTTTTTGTACACGCGACGCGTCCGGCATTTCTTGCGGTCCGCGTATTGTTGTTTCTTCTCCGCCTGTTTTTAACAATTTATAAGCAACGCTCGGCGTGGTAATTACAATTTCCAAATTGTGTTCGCGGCGGAGCCGTTCTTGAAAAATATCAAGATGAAGCATACCCAAGAATCCGCATCTGAAACCGAAACCAAGCGCTTGCGATCTTTCCGGTTCGTAAGACAGAGAAGCGTCGTTTAATTTGAGTTTTTCAATAGCTTCGCGCAATTCTTGATAAGCGTCTCCTTCTTTCGGAAAAATGCCGGCAAAAACCATCGGCTTGGTTTCTTTATAGCCGGGGAGAGGGGATTCGGCGTTTTTTACGGCTGAAGTAATCGTATCGCCGACACGGCAATCGCGCACTTCTTTAAGTCCGGTGACGATATATCCTATTTCTCCGTTAGCGAGTTTGTCGGCTGGCGTGAATTTGGGAGTGTAATATCCGATTTCCAAAATTTCAGCCGGCGTTTTTGTCGTCATTAAATAAATTTTATCTCCCTTTTTTAATTCTCCGTCAACGATTCTGACAGACGCGACAACGCCTTTATAATCATTATATTCTGAATCAAAAATTAAAGCTCTCGGCGGCGCTGACGAATTGTCAGTCGGTGGAGGAACGAGTTCAATCACGGTTTGAAGAATTTTATCCACGCCCTCTCCTGTTTTTGCGGAAGTCAGGAGAATTTCCTCTTCCTTGCACCCCAAAAGATGAATAATTTCCGCTTTTGTTTTTTTAACATCCGCTATCGGCATGTCTATTTTATTTATAACAGGAATAATTATAAGGTTTTGCTCCAAAGCCAAATAAAGATTCGCGATTGTCTGCGCTTGCACGCCTTGCGTGGCGTCAACCAAAAGCACGGCTCCTTCCACGGCAGCCAGAGAACGGGAAACTTCATAATTAAAATCAACATGGCCGGGGGTGTCTATTAAATTCAAAATGAATTCAGAATTTTGCGCGCCCGCTTGATGGTTGTTTGGAGCTTGGAATTTATAATTTGGATTTTTAAGTTCATATTTCATCCTCACCGGCGTGAGTTTAATTGTGATGCCTCTTTCTCTTTCCAAATCCATTGAATCCAAAATTTGATTTTTCATGTCACGTTTGGAAACGGTTCCTGTCAATTCCAAAAAACGGTCCGCCAAAGTGGACTTTCCGTGGTCTATGTGAGCTATGATGCAAAAATTGCGAACATTTGAATTCATAATCATTCTTTTCCCTCCATAATTTCCGCCGGTTGGACATTTTTCAATCTGAGCCATTTTTTCTTAAAGCTATCTTTGAATTGCATAAATTCCGGCACCTTTAAGATATAACATAAAAATCCGTAAATAACCAGCCCCGCAGAACCGGCGATAAAACCTTGCCCTAAAATTCCCCAAAGATATTGCTGGTTGAAAATCGCGGCCAAAGGATATTTTAAAATTTGCACAATGATTGCCATAACAATTCCGGCTATGATCACTCTAAAAATAAAATTCAATAAATTTTCTTCATCCATGCCTTTCAACGTCTGTCGCAAAGCTATCGTCAGAATGGAAAAATTTATGATTGAAGCGCAAGAAAAAGCCAAAGCCAAACCAGCCACACCCAGCGGTTTCATTAAAATCAACGCGGCGATGATGCCGATAAGTTCCGCTATCATCCCGATGATAAAAGGCGTTTTTGTATTTGAGATGGAATAAAAAGCGCGCGCGAAAAGAGGAATCAGCGATTGTGAAAACAAGCTCAAAGAGAATAAAGCCAAAGCGTCGGCTGTCGCGATTGTCGCGTTCCAGTCAAAAGCTCCGCTTCCCAAAACAACGCGCACGATTTGCGCGCGCAAAAGCAAAATCAAAATTGAACACGGTATGACCAGAAAAAGTATCTGTCGTGTTGTGGACGAAAGGTTTTGAATAAATTTTTCTTTATTGTTTTCAGCCGCCGCTGAGGAAAGCGCGGGAAAAACCGCTAACGCGAATGGAATTCCGATTATGCCGATTGGCACTGCTTGCAGGTTATTCGCGAAATTATAAACCGACACGCTTCCTGAAGGAAGAAGCGACGCTAAAATCGTCACAACAAAAATACTTACCTGGTTCAATGCCAATCCCAACGCGCGCGGTATCATTAATTTTCCGACCAACCATGTTTCTTTGTCTTTTAAATTAAATTCCCAGCGCCAGCGAAATCCGGCTTTGCGCGCGGCGTATGCTTGCAGGATAAAATGGAGCAATGCTCCCAAGACCACTCCCCAAGCAAGTCCTGTTGCTCCGATAATCGGAAATAAAATCACGGTGCCGGCGATAATGCCCAAATTGTAAAAAATTGGCGCGAGAGAATAAGCCGCGAAACGGCGGAGAGATTGTAGAACACCGCCGAAAGTCATTGAAAATCCGAGCAGTATTGGCGATAAAAACATTATACGCGTGAATTGAGCCGTAAAATTTTTTGCTTCTTCTCCAAAACCGGGGGCGATAATTGATGAAAGATGAGGAGCGAATATTATACCCAGACCGCACAACGCGATAATAGCGACACCGATGATGTTAATTATATTATTTACGAATTTCCAAGCCGCTTGTTTGTTTTCATCTTTTTCGTAGATTTTTATGAAAACAGGAATAAATCCGGCCGTGAGCGCTCCCAAAATAAGCAAATTATAAACAAGATCGGGAATTTTAAAAGCTGCGTAATAAGCGTCCATAACCTGACCGGCGCCAAAAGAATGCGCGAAAATTCTGTCGCGCGCGAGTCCAACCAGCCGGCTGATTAAAGTCGCTCCGCCGATAATAATCGCGGCGCCGGTGATTGTTTTTGATTGCCCGTTGATGATTTTGGAAAACATAAAATTATTTTTTTTCTTCTGTTGGCGAAGAGACATTTACCGTTAAAACGGCGTAGTCGGTTCCTTTTTTTTCTTTATTTTCGTTTTCCACAAAAAATGAGCCCGTGATTCCGTCTTCGCGGCTGAAAGAAAATTGCTGCATTATTTCGCTTTCGCTTTCCACATCAATTTGGAAACCGGCTTGCTGGAGTTTGTATCTGTAATAAGAAATAACAAAATTGCGTTCAGTGGTAAGTCCGCGCCACTCTATTCTTATCGTATCGCGATGGTCGCCGACCGGAGTCGTGATGACTTTCCAGATGGTTTTTATTGACGCGACGGCGTTTTTATCTTTTTTTTCTTCACCAGTTTCGTTTCCTTTTTCTATGTTGAAAAATAAAGGCGAAAGAATGATTTTTGGAAAGAAGGCGGCGATTTCTATGCCCCGATTTTTATATTTTCCGGAAATAAAAGTTATGGTTTCCACGTTATTCGGGTCGTAAACCGGAATGATAGACGGAAATTCCGGCGGAATTTTTTTGAGTATCTGCGGTCCCGGTCCGGCTGCCCAGCGTAAAAAAATAAAAACGCCGATGATAAAAATCACGACGCTCGCGCAGCCGGTAAGGCACCCCTTTTTGAATCCGGAATACTTTGAATAATTCCTTGTGATTTCTTCCAAAGGCGGTTCAACTATTTCCGCTCTTTCTATTTTTTCCAAAACGCTTTTTCGCATAGATAAGGATATTGTAGCAGAATTTTTTATCAATGGCAATTCAAATTGAATAAGATTTTTTTTTATGTTATAATTATTCCAGTATGTTTTATCCGATAAAATTGTATTTTCGCGATTTATGGATAGCGGCGCCGTTCGCCGGGTCTGTTTTGTCGCAAATTTTTATTTGGTTGTATCTTTTTTTTAACATAAAACCCGGCGCTGAGCAGGTTTTTTTGCATTATAATATAATTTTCGGGGTTGATTTGGTGGGGGATTGGTGGAATATATTTTATACTCCTCTTTTCGGACTTTTGATTTTAGCGGTGAATTTTTGTTTTTCTTTTTTGATTTACAGAGCTGATAAATTTTTGGCGCGAATTTTGAATTTGTTCGCTCTGGCGACGCAGTTGATAATAATAGCATTTTCAATTCTTATCGCCGGACTTAACGCTTAATGTAAAATATGCGAACTGAAACCAAACGGAAAGCGGACCGTCGGTTTTTAATTTACATTTTTATTTTGATAGCCGTCGGATTGGTAATGCTCGCGTCTGCGAGCGCGCCTTTGGGATATACAAAATCCAGCGACGCGCTTTTTTATTTAAAAAAACAAATTATTTCCGGTTTTTTTCCCGGTTTGGCGTTGTTATTGTTTTTTTTCCGGCTTGGTTCTGAAAAAATGCAAAAAATCGGATGGATTATTTATGGACTTTCCTTTGTTTTGTTGATTCTGGTTTTTATTCCAGAAATTGGGAAGATGATGAATGGCTCGCGCAGCTGGTTGGATTTGGGAAAGTATGGTAGTTTTCAGCCGTCTGAATTGGCTAAGCTTGGGCTTATAGCCGCGTTGGCGAGCGTGCTTTCCAATAAAAATAAAGATCAATATGGCTCCGCGCCAGGTTGGTACGCGGAACTTTTACCGCCAATTTCAATCATGGCTCCGATTTTGGTTTTAGTTGCCTTACAGCCGGATATCGGGACATTTTTTATTTTATCAATAATCGCTTTTTCCGTTTTGTTTTTGTCAAAAATTTCAATGTCGCGTTTTTTGGTTTTGGGAATCGTAGGCGTTTTGGTTTTTTCGGCTTTGATTTTTTCTTCCACGCGCGGAAAACAGAGAATTGAAACTTTTTTAAATCCGGAGCTTGACCCGCAAAAGAACGGTTATCAAATCAAGCAAGCGTATTTAGCCGTAGGTTCGGGCGGTTGGTGGGGGTTGGGTTTGGGAAAATCAAGGCAAAAATTTCAGTATTTGCCGGAAGTAAACGCGGATTCCATTTTTGCGGTTGTGGCGGAAGAAATCGGTTTTGTTTTTTCTTCACTTTTTGTTTTATTGATATTGTTAATTTCCGCGCGCGCGATGAAGCTTGCGCGCAGAGCGCCGGATGATTTTTCATATCTTTTGGTCGGTGGCATAGCGGTTTGGTTCGCGGGTCAGGCGTTTTTAAATATAGGTTCAATTATTGGTCTTTTGCCATTAACCGGCGTGCCACTGCCATTTGTGAGCCACGGCGGTTCGGCTTTAATGACAGCCATGGCGGCGGCAGGGATGGTGTTAAGCGTGAGCAGAAAATGAATTGTGGTTGAAATAAATTTGTTTTGATGATAATATAGGCGCTATAACAAGCGCCTGTTTTTTTATGATAAAAAATCTTTTAATAACCGGCGGAGCCGGGTTTATAGGTTCGCATTTTATAAAATATATTTTATCCGTTTATCCGGATTATTTTGTCGTGAATTTTGACAAACTTACTTATGCCGGAAATTTGGACAATTTGCGCGAAGCGGAAAACAATCCTAATTATAAATTCATTCAAGGAGATATTTGCGACGCCAAGGCAGTTGAAAATACGATAGAGGAAAATTCAATTGACGCAATTGTGAATTACGCGGCTGAAACGCATGTTGACAGGTCCATAATGTACGCGGATGATTTTTTGCGCGCAGATGTTTTGGGCGTTCATGTTCTTCTTGAAGCTACGCGAAAATTTAATTTGAAAAAAATGGTTCAAATATCCACTGACGAGGTTTACGGCGCCGTTGAATCCGGGTATTTTACCGAAGAATCACCATTCGCGCCTAACAGCCCGTATGCCGCTTCCAAAGCAGGAGGAGACCTTCTTTGCAGAGCTTTTTTTAATACTTATCAAACGCCGGTTGTCGCGACGCACAGCTGTAATGTTTACGGAACGCATCAATATCCGGAAAAAGTCATTCCGCTTTTTATCACTAATCTTTTGGAAGGAAAAAAAGTTCCGCTTTACGGGGACGGCTTAAATGTAAGGGAATGGATTCACGCGAGCGACCACTGCAGAGCCATAGACGCGATTTTACATAAAGCCGCGTCCGGTTCGGTTTATAATATCGGCAGCGGAACGGAAAAACAAAATATTGAACTCACAAAAGAAATTTTGGCATTATGCGGACGCGGGGAAGATATGATTGAACCGGTGGCTGACAGACGCGGGCATGACAGGCGTTACGCGATTGACCATACAAAAATAATCCGCGAATTGGGCTGGAAACCGGAAAAAATTTTTACAGACGGACTTCGTAAAACCGTTGCTTGGTATAAAGACAACGAATGGTGGTGGAAAAAATTAAAAAACGGAGATTATAATGAATATTATAAAAAACAATATAAAGAAAGAATATGACATCAAAAAAAATTTTTATCACAGGCAAGGGACAACTTGGGTCTTTTTTTCAAGAATATTTCATTGAAAAAGGCGCGGAGGTTTTTGTGTTTGGTTCGGAATTGGATGTTCGCGATGAAAATATGTTGCGAAAAAAAGTAGAGGAAATAAATCCTGACTTGTTGATACATACCGCCGCCAAAACCAACATTGATTGGTGCGAACAAAATAAATTGGAATGCTTCGCGATAAATACTCTCGGCGCGGATAATGTCGCTAAAATTTGCGCGGAAAAAGATATTTATTTAGTTCATATTTCCAGCGGATGCGTTTTGGAAAGCAAATCTGCCGAAGACGCGCAAACCGAAGAAGTGAAGCCGAGTCCGCTTTGTTATTATTCATGGACAAAGGTTTGGGCGGAAGAAATGATTTCGCATCGCGCCCGCAAACAAGGGCTTAAAACTTTGATTTTGCGTCCGCGCCAGCTTTTATCCGCGAAAGTGTCTCCGCGCAACGCTCTTACAAAAATGCTCACTTATGACAAGTTTATAGATATGCCGAATTCCTGCACGGTAATTGAAGATTTGATGTTCGCTGTTGATGAACTTATTAAAAAGGACGCGACAGGAGTTTTTAATGTCGCCAATCCCGGCGTGACCACGCCGTATGAAATCGCTTTGGCGCTTAAAGAAATAATCAAACCGGAAATGGAATTTAAAAAAATCAGCAAAGAAGAACTAAACAGAATGACTTTGGCGGAAAGGGTGGACGCGGTTTTGGACACGACGAAATTGAGAAATGAAGGAATAATTTTAAAGGAAATTCACGAAAGAATGCGCGAGGTTATGCGTGATTTGAAAAAAAATTTGGAAGGCGATGCGGCTAAAACGGTTTTGGAAAAAACAAAAAAAGAAACAGAGGAAAAATTAGGACTGAAATCCTTGTCGTAATTTTTATGAATCTTAAACTACAAAAAGAAATTACGTCTTATGCGCGGCAAAAAGTTAAGCGTCTTTTTTTGAATTATTATGTTCCGGCGCACGGTTTTGAACATATAAAAAGAGTGAGAGATTTTTCCGTAAAAATAGCCAAAGCGGAAAAAGCGAATATTTTTCTTTGCGAGTTGGCGGCGTGGCTGCATGATGTCGGCAGAACGCGGGAGAAAAAAAGAGAAGCGTCTCGTTTGCACCATGAATTATCTTATGAAATATGCCGAGAATGGTTTAAGAGCGACGAGATTTTTAAAAAATTATCAAGGCGAGAAAAAATAATTTTGCTTTACTCGGTAAAATATCATTGGAACAACGCGGCCGACAAATATCAAACTGCCTATATTTTGCGCGACGCGGACAAACTGGATGCTTTCGGAAATATCGGAAATAAAAGAAGCGCGTTATTTTTCAGCGGAGACAAAGAAAAGATTTTACTGGATATGCGGCTCAGATTTGAAAATCTTTATAATTTACGCACGGAAACCGCGAGAAAAATAGTCAAAGAAAAGAAATTATTTGAGCCTGTTTTTAAATTTTATAAGCGGATTTTAAAGGAAAAAATAAAACCCATAACGCTGTAAAAGCGGGGAACTGGCTATTGACAATTACGCGATAATTTGTTAGTATCAGAGGCAAGGATTGGTAAAGTTCTTTATAAAATAAATAAAATTTATACTTATCCGCCTTTGGCGGAAGGAGGAAAAAATGAAAAAAAAAGAAAATTGGAGAGATTGGCTAAGAAAATTAAGAATGCTTTCAAGGATGTCTGTTAAGCAGATATCGTTGAAAGATGTTGATGGTTGGGGTATGCAGATGGACGGCGAATATTATGGTCGTTCGGACGAAAAATTTTTTAAGATAACAGGGGTAGAAATTTCTGCCGGCGAGGAGGAACGAGAAATGAAAAAGTGGTCGCAACCTATTTTACAAGAATGGGGTGTTGGGATAGTTGTTTTAATAAAGGTCAGGAATTTATTCCTGATTTCTGCAAAAGCCGAACCGGGAAATATGATGGCAGGAGGTCATATTTTTCTTGCCCCGTCAATTCAATGTTCGGAATCAAATCTTTCTCAGGTCCATGGCGGTAAAAAAACACCAAGAGTTGACCTATTAGACGGATTGAAAAAAATAAGGTGGCATCTTTTTCCGCAGGATGGAGGAAGATATTATGGAAAAAATAACAAGTATGCTGTTGTAAATGTGGAAAAGGAAAAGGTGGCGAAATTGGAGAACGAGAGGTTGTTCTCCGTTGAAGAGCTAAAAGAAGCCTTTCTAGATGGGTGTTGTAATGAGCACCTATCGCAAGTGTTTTTACTTTACCTAATGACACAATAACAATAAAAACAAAACACCCAAAGGGGTGTTTTTTAAATTAAAATTTGTAAATGCGTAATGGTTTACAAAACTTTTTTTTGTGATAAGATAAATACATTATTTAACATTATAAAATCAAATTATGTTTGATTTATCGGTTATTACGGTTACGTGGAATTCGGCTAAATTGATAGGTGAGCAAATACTATCGGTTCGTTCTGGATGCGAAAAAATATCCTGCGAACAGATTATCGCGGATAACGCTTCCACTGACGATACCGTGAAGGTTGTTGAGGACGTGCAAAAAGATCTTTCTTCTTCCGAATACAACGGCGTTAAATTGATAAAAAATGAAAAAAATTCCGGTTTTGGCGGAGCAAATAATCAAGCCGCGAAATTGGCAAGCGGCGAATTTTTTTTATTTTTAAATCCGGATATGAGAGTTGAAAAATTGAGTTTGGATAAAATGGTTGAGTGGATGAGAAGCCATCCGGATGTCGGATTGGCTGGGTGTAAATTGGTTGATGAAAATGGAAAAATAAATGAAGACGCGGCTCCGCGAAGATTGCCGGGAATTTTGGATCAAGCGGCGATTATTTTAAAATTACATCATATTTTTCCGTTTGTTTTGAACAGGTATTTATACAAAGGTTTTGATTTTAACAAAGAACAGGAGGTTGATTCAATTCGCGGTTCGTTTATGATTATGCGCCGTGAAATTTATGATCGGCTCGGCTGGGCGTTTGACCCGAGATATTTTATTTGGTTTGAGGATGTTGATTTGTGCCGTGAAATAAAACGTTTGGGTTTTAAAGTTATGCGCACGCCGATTGTAAGCTGTGTTGATTATGTTGGGCAGAGTTTCAAACAGAGAACAACTTTGTGGAAGCAAAAACAGTTCACAAAAAGTATGTTGCAATATTTTCAAAAATGGGAGCCGGCGTGGAAATGTTTAGTGATTTCAGTTTTAAAACCGATTGGCATCGCAATGGCGCGAGCGAGCGAAACGTTTAACAAAAAATAATTTTATGAAATTAACTGTTCATCTTGTCGCGTGGAACGGCGCGAAATATATTCCATATTTATTTGATTCCTTAAGAAAACAATCTTTGCGTGATTGGTTTTTATTGATAATTGACAATAATTCGCAAGATGGCACCGCGGAATTGATAAAAAAAGAATTGGCCGGAAGCGCGGAACGTCCATTTGAGTATCGTTTGGAAGAAAATAAAGAAAATTCAGGTTTTGCCGCCGGACACAACCGCGCTTTTCGTGAAACCGATTCGGAATATTTTTTGCTTTTGAATCAAGATATGTATCTGGCGGCGGATTGTTTGGAAAAAATGGTAAAATTTTTGGACGAACATCCGGAGACCGTGTCAGTATCGCCGCGCTTGATGAAATGGAATTTCGTGGAAATTCAAAATAATGGGTTGGAAAAAAGCTTTTCCAATCAAATAGACGCTTTGGGACTAAAAGTTTTCAGGAACAGAAGGGTGATTGAGCAATTTACAGGACAAGATTGGAATAATGTTACAAATGTTACAGAGGAAGAATCTATTGAGGTTTTCGGTGTTTCCGGCGCTTTTCCGATGTATCGCCGAAGCATAATAAAAAATGTTTTGTTTGATAATGGACAGTTTTTGGACGAATCATACCATTCATACAAGGAAGATGTGGATTTGGCTTACCGATTGGCGGTTGCCGGTTTTAAATCGTATGTTTTACCGAATATAGTCGCTTATCACGACCGTTCGGCCGCAGGTCCGAAAGAACAAAATGACGTTTCGGCTATTGCCAATAAAAAGAAACAATCTGAATGGGTGAAATATCACAGCTATAAAAATCACTTGATGACTTTGTATAAAAATGAATATTGGCAAAATTTCGTTCTTGATTTTCCGTGGATTTTTTGGTATGAATTAAAGAAGGCGATTTATTTTTTATTGTTTGACCGCAAGGTATTTTCTGGGTTGAAAGAAATCTTGCAAAATCAAAAAGATTTGCGAGAAAAACGAATAAAAATAAAAAATACGCGAAAAATAGGATGGATAAAAATAAGAAAATGGTGGGCATAATTTGTTTATAGTATGTTTGATGTAAGCATCGTAATGGTAAGTTATAAAATGAAAGACGATATAGACAAGTGTTTTAACACGCTTTTTAAGGATTTTGAAAATTCAGGATTAAGCGTTAATGTTGTGGTGGTGGACAATGATTCTCGCGACGGAGTCAAAGATTTTTTAAAAGCGAAATATCCGTCCGTCGTTTGTGAAGCGTTAAACAATAACGGCGGTTTTGGACGCGGGCAAAACATAGGCATCAAGTCGGTTGACGCGAAGTATTATTTTATTTTAAATCCAGATGTGATTTTTTTGCAGGATAAGAATATTATCAAAAGAATGTATGATTTTATGGAATCACATCCGAAGGTGGGGCTTTTGGGTCCGAAGATTCTTAATATTGACGGAACTTTGCAATATTCGTGTTTTCGTTTTCCGATTTTTTGGCAGCCGCTTTTCAGCCGCACGAGATTCGGCAAAAAAGGAATTGGAAAAAAAGTTTGCGATAAGTTTTTAATGAAGGATTTTGATCATAACGGAACCGCGCCAGTGGATTGGGTGATGGGCTCTGCCATGTTCGCGCGAAAAGCGGCTTTGGATAAAGTCGGATTGTTTGACGAGAGGTTTTGGATGTATGCCGAAGACAGTGATTTGTGTCGCAGGATGTGGGAAGCCGGTTGGCCTGTTTATTACGCGCATGATATTGTGATTCAACACGGACATAGGCGCGACTCCGCCAAAGTACAAGGTATTTTTAAAGCGCTAATTAAAAATAAATTAGCCCGCGTGCATTTGACAAGCTGGTTAAAATATATGTGGAAATGGCGCGGCAATCTTAAATATTATGGGCACTAAAATCCCAAAAGTGGCGGTTATTTATTTGTCATTTCATTGCGAACCGTATATAGACGACGTAGTGTCTTCTTTTCGCCGTTCAACTTATTCCAAGGATAAGACGGAATTTGTTATTGTTGATAATCCTCATCCGCAATATGGTTCATCCGTAAGATATTTGTCAGATAATGTTTTGCCGTTGTCCGGCAATGAATTGCCGCATGTGACCGTGCTGGCGCAAAATAAAAATTTGGGGTTTGCCGGAGGAAATAACGCAGGTATAAAATGGGCTTTGGACAACGGATTTGATTATGTTTATCTTCATAACAATGACGGTTTTATGGCATCCGATTGTTTGGAAAAAGCCGTGGATGCGATGGAAAACGATAAACAAATCGGAATCGCGCAATCGTTTATTTTGCTTTATCCGGAAACCGACTTGATAAACAGCTCGGGAAATTCTTTCCAATTTTTGGGAATGGGTTATTGCAATAATTTTCGCAAGCCGCGCGGTTCGGTCGTTATGCCGCAGGTCGCGGAAACTGCTTACGCGAGCGGAGCCGCGCTTTTATTAAGGGCTGATTTGTTAAAACAATTCGAATCTTGGGACGAGGACTATTATCTTTATCACGAAGATATTGAATACAGTTTTCGTTTGCGCGCGGCTGGATACAAAATTGTTGTGGCGCGCGACTCTGTTTTTTATCACAAGTATTCTTTCAGCCGCAATCGCGAGAAATTTTATTATATTGAAAGGAACCGTTTCGGTTTGATGATTACTTTTTTTAAATTGCGGACATTGCTTTTATTTTTGCCGATAGGGATTTTATTTGAATTAGGATTGATATTTTTTTCGGCAAAAAGCGGATATTTGAAAGAAAAAATGTCTGCTTACGGTTTTTGGTTAAAAGCCGCGAATTGGAAATTATGGCTGAAAAAACGATCGCGAATACAAAGTTTGCGAAAAGTTGGTGATAAAGAAATGTTGAGATTAGCAGTCGGCAAAGTTGATTTTTCCGAAAAATCAATCAACCACCCCCTGCTTGTTTACGTTGGCAATCCGTTAATGGATTTTTATTGGAAAATTGCCAAAAAAATATTAATTTGGTAAAAAATGTCATTTTATGATAATCAGAAAAGCAATTTTAACTGGAGGCGGCAGGGCTACGCGTCTGCGGCCGATTACGACTACAATCAACAAACATTTGATTCCGTTGGCGAATAAGCCGATGATTTTTCATGCCATAGAAAAAGCGGTTGAGGCGGGTGTGGAAGAAATTTTTATCAACACCAATCCCGGTGAAACCGAATTGCAGAAACATATCGGCGACGGTGGGCATTGGGGCGTAAAAATAAAATTTTACGAACAAGAAGGCGGTCCGCAGGGCTTGGCGCACGTGGTAAAATGCGCCGAAAAGTTTATCGGCGACGAACCGTTTATGTTCTATTTATCCGACAATGTTTTGCTTGGAAGTTTAAAGCCATTATTTGAAAAATTTTATAATAACAAAACAGATTGTCTTTTGGCTTTCGCAAAAGTGCCAGATCCGCAAAGGTTCGGCGTGCCATTTTTTGACACCAACGGAAAACTTATGGATGTGGTGGAAAAACCGCAGATGCCTCCGAACGATTTTGCTGTCACCGGGCTTTATCTTTATGGCCCGAAAGTGTTTTTTAAGGCGTTTGAAAATATTGAAAAAAGCGCGAGGGGCGAATATGAAATTTCCAGCATCCATTCTTATTTTTTAAAAAATGATTTTAAAGTTGATTATGAAAAAATAGACGGTTGGTGGAAAGACACAGGACAGCCGAGCGACTTGGTGGAAGCGAATAAATTGATTTTGGAAAATATGACCGAGGAAGAATTTAAAACAAATGGTCAGACAGGGGATATGGTCGGCAAGGTGCATGTTGGAGCGGGCGCGATTATCGGCAAGAATGTCAAAATTATCGGTCCGGCGATAATCGGAGAGAATTGTGTTTTGGAAGATTGCGTAATAGGACCATGCGTGACTGTTGGCGCCGGAGGAATTATAAAATTCGCAAAAATAGAACATTCAATAATTTTGAATAATTGCCGGATTGAAAGCGATATAAAAATCAAAGACAGTATTCTCGGCGCCAATGTGAGAATCGCGCAAAATCAAAATTATCGCCGTTTTGTGCTTGGAGACCACGCGCACTTGGAGTTTTAAAGAAATGGCAGCAGGCAGGGTGGATATGGGATATCTGTTCGGTTGTAAATTATTTGACAGAGATTCCTCGTCGGTGCGAGCCTAACTCGGAATGACAAATGTTTAATTGTCGGCAGGCAGATTCGTTTTGCTCAGAACTGATTGACAAAATTCGCTACGAATTTAAAGAAATATAACTTTAATTTATGAGCAGTCAAAATATTTTAGATAATCTCGCTGAAATTAAAAAATTGGACACGAAAAATATGCTTGGAAGTTTGGAAGCGTTTGCCAAACAGGCGGAAGAAATTTGGAAAAGCGGAGTTAAGTTAAAATTACCGGCAGATTATAAAACCGTGAAAAATATCGCGGTTTTCGGCATGGGAGGTTCGGCTTTGGGAACGCATGCTATAAAAGCTCTTTTTTTTAATCACTTGAAAATTCCTTTGGAAATAATAAACGATTATCGTTTGCCGGCGTTTGTCGGTAATAACACATTGGTTATCGCGTCCAGTTATTCCGGCAATACCGAAGAAGTTGTATCGGCTTTTAACGAAGCGAGAGAAAAGAAAGCGAAAATAATTGTAATTTCCGCCGGAGGAAAATTGGTCGCGATGGCTGAAAAGTATAAAATTCCGGCGCTTATTTTTACCACCGATAACAATCCTTGCGGTTCTCCGCGCATGGGTTTGTGTTATTCAATTTTTGGGCAAATGATTATTTTGGCCAAAGCGGGAATTTTAAAATTCGGTGAAAAAGAGCTAAAAACAGCCGAAGAGATTATAAAAAAATACGTGAAATTATTCGGCGCAGGCTCCGCGACACCGGATAATCAAGCGAAAACAACGGCTGTAAAATTAGTTGGCAAAAGTGTTTGGTTCGTCGGGTCGGAACATTTGTCGGGTAATGTCCATATCGCCTCCAACCAAATGAACGAAAACGCGAAAAGATTTTCCGGATATTTTGTTTTGCCGGAGTTAAATCACCACCTTTTGGAAGGGTTGGCGAATCCGAGGACCAACGGAAGCGATATTATCTTTATTTTTATTGAATCAGGTTTATACGATAAGAGAACGAGAAAAAGATATGAAATAACAAAACAAGTTTTGGATAAAAATAACATTGAACACATTTCTTATTCATGCCGTGAAAAAACTTCTTTGGCGCAAGTTTACGAAGTCTTGGCATTCAGCGGATATTTAAGTTTTTATTCCGCTGTTCACGACGGCATTGACCCGACAGCGATACCGTTTGTTGATTATTTAAAGCGCGAATTGGCGAATAAAAAATAATTTTAAATTAAAATACCCCGGCGAATAAATCGTCGGGGTTTTAAGTTATTTATACATTTAAACAATTTTTAACCTTTTTTCCGACAGTATATATCCCAATCCCAACAACAATTTTTTATTATTGGCAACTTTTTTATAAAATTATCAAGTTTTTTTAAAAAAGTCTTTATTTTAATATTTTCTTTTATGGGTTTTCCTGAAAATTTTTTTAACAATAATAAAAAATTATAATAACACTTATATAAATAACTTGTTGGTTTTAATTCAATATTGCTAAAATTAAATAATAATTGTTTAAGTTGTTTAATCGAAAAACCCCTTGTTTCATCATCGGCTAGTGAAAATAAATTTTTATTCTTATTTCTTGCTATCATCCTTATTATCCAAAAGATCGGTCCAAATAATTTATATTGCCAAGAAGCAGGTTCTCGAAGTATAAGCAGATAGCCATTATTTTTAAGACAGCGATTAAATTCAACAATCGCCTTTTCTGGATAAGGCAAGTGGTGCAAAGAAGCAACCATAAAAATTCCGTCCAGACTCTCATCTTTAAACGGCAGGTTCTCTGCGTCAATAATAGCAAAGACACCGTTTAATATATTATGTTTATCGGCTATTGATTTTGTTTTTTGTACACTACCAAGAGCAATATCTGATTCAATTACTGTATACCCATTTTTCATCAAGTAAAAAGCAAATCGACCATCGCCACCTCCTATTTCGAGTATTGTGGATCCTTTCGGCAGGTTCATTAAGGGCATTAAAATTTCTTGATGTTCAAGGGTCAAATTTAACATTTTTTTTTCATCAAATTCATCAGCTCTTTCAGAATATGTTGCAATTTCAACTTTTTTTATTCTGTTTTCCTGCGTTTCTTTGTTAAGACAATCATAAATGCCATCAATTACAGTGCATTTAGTGATAAATATTTTATCATCAAACATAATTTTATTTTATTAAATCATCAACACTAACTGCAAGCGCTTTTGCGAGTTTTTTTAGTGTGTCTAATGTCGGATTTTGATTTTCGTCTTGCTCAATTTTACGTATTATTGGCTATATCGGCGAGCTTAGCGAGCCGATCTTGCGAAAGTCCTTCGTTTGTCGGGCTGACAGGACTTGGCCTAGACTAAAATTTTCTTCCGAAAATTTTGTCTGGCCACCGCCTCGTGGTTTTACTCGTCATCAAACTCGCAAAACATCGCTCCGGCGTTCAATTCCTGACGCAAGCAAAACAATTTGTTTGCTTCACCCCTTCTCACTTCGTTCGTCGGGCTGACAGGACTTGAACCTGCGGCCTCATGGTCCCGAACCATGCGCTCTACCAACTGAGCTACAGCCCGAAAGTAAATTTTTCTACTAATTTAATGATTGCGTTTTTAATTTGTTTTCCAAAACCATTAGCCAAAGGCTGGTCCGCCCTGTCTGCCGCCTGCCTGCCGGTAGGCAGGGCGGGCAGGCTCTGGCGGAAACTGAGCTACAGCCCGATTTTGTTCTTTTTAAAGAATAACATATCTTTATTCGCTTTTCAAGAGCGGTTTTACGTGTTATAATCAATACATATATTTAATACATTTTTATGTTGAATATCAAGAGTTTTTTAAAGGAGGCGATTAAAAAAGACGCATCTGATTTGCATTTGGTCGGAGGCGAAAAGCCGGCATTAAGAATTGAAGGACAACTGGAAGAATTGGACGATAAAAAGATAGACAACAAAGAATTGCAAACCGCGATTTACGGGTTGCTCACGAAAGAGCAAAAGGATGTCTTTGAAGAAGAAAAAGAATTGGATTTTGGTTATGAATTGGATGATGCGCGTTTTCGCGTGAATCTTCATCAACAGGAAGGAAACATCGGTTTGACAACGCGTTTGATTCCGTCTGAAATTCCGACTCCGAAAGATTTGCATTTTGAGCCATATTTGATGGAAATTCAAAATTTGTTAGACGGGTTGGTTCTCATTACAGGAGCGACCGGTTGCGGCAAATCAACCACAATGGCTTCAATCATTGAAGAAATAAATAAAACCCGCAAGGCGCATATTGTAACAATTGAAGACCCGATTGAATTTATTTTTAAAGATAAAAAAAGTTTGATTGAACAGCGTGAAGTCGGTTCTGACACCAAGTCATTCGCCGCGGCGTTGAAACATGTTTTACGTCAGGACCCGAATGTGATTTTGGTTGGGGAAATGCGCGACCCGGAAACAATCGCCACGGTTTTGACTGCGGCAGAAACCGGTCATTTGGTTTTTTCCACCTTACACACTCCCAGCGCGGCAGAAGCCGTGGAAAGGATAGTGGATGTTTTTGAAGGCGATAAGCAAAAACAAATTTTAATTCAGTTTTCTTCCGTGTTGCGCGCGGTGGTGGCGCAGCATCTTTTGCCCGCGAAAGACGGCGGACGCGTTGCGGCGCGAGAAATTTTAATCAACACGCCGGCAATCGCAAGTTTGATTAAAGAAAATAATATAAATCAAATCAAATCAGCAATTCAAACAGGCGCTAAAGAGGGAATGATAACTTTGGAAAATTCCATCAAACATTTGGTTGAAGAAGGATGGGTAGAAAAGGAAATGGCGGAGAAGAGAATCGGACGAAATAAAAAAGTTTAGATTTCGTCATTTTGATTTTTAGTCAATGCAAATTATGTTGTCGGTTTTGTCTGTTTTTAAAAAAATTGACACGGTCGCTAAAAAAACAAAAACGCCGATTTACGCAGTCGGCGGTTTTGCGCGCGATTATTTAATGGGAGTGGAGCAAAATAAAGACATTGATTTTGTCGTGGTCGGAAGCGGAATTGAATTTGCGAGAAAATTGGATGAGGCGTGGAAACAAAAAGGAAGTTTAGTTGAGTTTTCCGATTTTGACACCGCGAGATATATAGTCGGCGAAAACAAAGAAACAACGGTGCTTGAATTCGCGGGCGCGCGCGTTGAAAAATATGATAAGGAAACGCGCAAGCCAATCGTTGAGGCGACAACTTTGAAAGAAGATTTGGCGCGCCGAGATTTTACCGTCAATGCGATGGCCGTGTCAGTTTCGGACATGATATCGGTTTTATCGCTTAAAAAGAAAGACACGAGCGCAATTGACAAGGTTGTTATTGATTTATTTAATGGAAAAAAAGATTTAAAAAACAAAGTTTTACGCACTCCGCTTGACCCGGATAAAACATTCAGCGATGACCCTTTGCGTATGATGAGATGCGTTAGGTTCGCGGCTCAGCTTGGTTTTTCAGCGGAGAAAACGGCGTTGGAAGCGATTTTTCGCAATCGCGAAAGATTAAAAATAGTTTCAGCTGAAAGAATTCAAGAAGAACTTTTAAAATTATTGGCATGCAAACAACCGTCAATCGGGCTTATTTTAATGTTTCAAACTCATCTTTTGGATATGTTTTTGCCGGAGGTCGCGAGATTGGATGGGGTTGAGGAAATATATGGGCATCAGCATAAAAATAATTTAACGCACACTTTTAAAGTCGTTGACAATATTTCCGAAAGAACCGAAAAAGTTTCTTTGCGTTTAGCGGGGCTTTTGCATGATATCGGAAAATTCACGACAAAAAAATTCTTTCCGAAAATCGGCTGGACTTTTTATCAGCACGAGCATGTTGGTAAAAAATTAACTTTTCAAATAAGCAGGCGTTTGCGTTTTTCAAAGGACTTGACCGATTATTTAACCAAACTTGTCCGCTGGCATCAACAGCCGATAAGTTTAATGGATGAAGGCATTACAGATTCGGCTGTGAGAAGATTGATAGTAAATTTAGGCGAAGAATTAAACGACCTTTTGATATTAGGCAGGAGCGATATCACAACGGGCAACCCTTATAAAAAAGAACAGCGATTGAAAAATTATGACCGTTTGGAAAAAAGAATCGCCGAGGTGATTGAAAAAGACAAATTAAGAGCGTTCCAATCGCCGTTGAGAGGCGACGAAATTATGAAGCTTTGCGGACTTAAACCCGGTCCTGTCGTCGGCAAAATCAAAGAGGCGATTGAAGAGGCGATTCTTGACGGTAAAATCCCAAACGAATACGAAGCCGCCAAAGAATATTTTTTCAAAATAAAAAAAATTTACATAAAAGATAAATGAATATATGCTTTCTTTTTTATCAAAAAAAATTTATATAATTTTGACGATAATTTTGTTGGCCGCGGCGATAGGGTATTGGCAATACGCAAAAACCAATCAGACGATTACTTATGAAACAGTGAAAGTTGAAAGAGGAAGTTTGGCTCAAACGGTTGAAGCTACCGGAAAAATAGAATCAGCCAACGATCTGTCTTTAAGATTTGAAACAGCCGGCACATTGGACGTTATTAAAGTTAAAGAGGGCGATGAAGTTAAAGCCGGAGATTTATTGGCTAATTTGCGTTTGGCGGATTTGAACGCGGCTGTGGCGCAAGCGCAGGCGAATTTAAATCAAAAATTGGCAGGAGCGACCGGCGAAGAAAGAGATTATTATCGCGCCGCCGCGGATAACGCTTTGGCGGCGCTTGAACAGGCCAAAGCCGACGCGTCAAGTTCTGTGACAGAGACGGAATCAGCGCTTGAAACAGCCAAAAATAATTTAAAAATGGCCGAAGGAGGAGAAAGCAGCCGTATAGTGAGCAGCGCTTATGAAGACGCGGTTGCTTTATTACAGGCGGTTCTTTCAATTTTAGACGACTCAATTACACAGTCGGACAATATCTTGGGCATTGACAGTATTTTTGCCAATGATTCGTTTGAAACGCAATTATCAATAAATAATATTTCAAAATTGCCTTTGGCGCAAAATAATTATTATACTGCCAAAGAAGCGAGAAACAGCGCGAGAACGGCTATTTTATCATTGACCACTTTAAGCGACCACAAAGATATAGACGACGCGTTAATTGCGGCTGAGAATGCTCTCGCGAAGATGAATCAGCTTTTGGTTTCCGTTTCAGATGTTTTGGCCGCGACTCCGCAGGGAAGCAACTTGACGCAGAGCGCTTTGGATACTAAAAAAACAACCATAGAAACTACCCGTGTTTCCCTCACCGCGAAATATACGAGCGTAATCAGTCAGAGGCAGGAGATTCTTGACGCTAAAAACAGTTACACAACTTATAACATAGCTTATGAAAAAGCGATAAAAGATTTGGAAAATACAAAAGCATCATCAGCGAGCGCTATTAAAGTTAAGGAAGCATCTTACAATCAGGCATTGGCGAATTTACAGGGTAAAATTTTACCTCCACGCGAAGTTGACATTGCATATTACAGAGCGGCGTTTTCTCAAGCAATCGCCAATCGCGACAAAGCGATAATACGCGCTCCGATTGACGGCATCATCGCTAAAGTGAATAAAAAAAGAGGAGAGTTTATTTCCACTTCCGATATAGCGGTGCAAATGCTTACTCCTTTTTATGAAATTAAAATAGATATTTCAGAAACAGATGTGGCAAAATTAAAAATAAATGACCAAACCGAAATTACATTGGACGCGTTCGGGGAAGACGTAAAGTTTTCCGGGAAGATATTGCAGATTGACCCGGCATCAACAGAGATACAAGATGTTGTTTATTATAAAGTGCGCGTGGCTTTGGATTTGTCCGACAAACCGATAAAGTCGGGTATGACAGCCAACGTAACCGTGAACACCGAAAAAAGAGAAAATATTTTATATGTTCCTTTGCGAGCCGTGCGCGCGGGCGGCGAAACCGGAAAATACGTTAGGGTTTTGGAAAATAAAACCGAAAAAGAAGTTCCGGTTAAGCTTGGTTTAAAAGCAGACAACGGATTGGTGGAAATAACGGAAGGATTGACCGAGGGGCAAGAAATAATTTTAAGCGTGAAAACCGAAAAGTGAAAAATAGTTGATTTTTATGCCGGTATCTTTGCTTGAAGTAAAAAACTTAAAAAAAGAATACAGAAACGAGGATGTGGTTACACCCGCTTTGAATGGTGTAAGTTTTAAGATTGAAAAAGGCGAATTTGTGGCGATTATGGGGCCATCCGGTTCCGGAAAGTCAACTTTAATGCATATTTTGGGATTTTTAGAACGGCCTTCGTCTGGGGATTATTTTTTTAATGGCAGGAATGTGAACACATTCACGGATGACGAATTGGCTGAAACTCGCGGCAAAGAAGTCGGTTTTATTTTTCAAGCGTTCAATCTTCTTCCGCGGACGACTTTGTTGGATAATATCATTTTGCCTTTGTTTTACACCAATGTTCACAAAAGAGAATGGGCATATAGAGCTAAAAAAGTTTTAACCGAAGTAGGACTTGAGCATCGTTTAACACATACGCCGGGTCAGATTTCCGGCGGAGAAAAACAACGCGCGGCGATAGCGAGAGCTTTAATAAATGATCCGGCTGTGATATTCGCGGACGAGCCGACCGGTAATTTGGATTCAAAATCCGGTTTGCAGGTGATGAGAATTTTACAGGAATTGAACGACCACGGACATACGATAATTTTAGTGACTCATGAGAGATACACAGCCGAACATTCCAAACGCATTTTAAAAATTAAAGACGGGCTGATAATAAGCGATGAAATGGTTGGAAACCGACAAATCGCCGATGGCGCGAAAGAATTGATTAAATAAATTTCATATTCGTTCGTTATGAATTTTTCTCAATGCGTCCACAATTCTTTTATAATCATCGGCCGCAATAAACTGCGGTCGTTTTTGACAATGCTCGGAATTATAATTGGCATAATGTCCGTGATAGTGATAATGTCGGTCGGAGCCGGGGCGCAAAGTTTGATTTTAAATCAAATAAAAAGCATGGGCTCAAATTTGATAGGAATTTTACCCGGAAAATCTGAAGAAAACGGTCCTCCGGCTTCGGTTTTTGGAACGCCCATCGTGACTTTAAAAAATAAAGATATTCAAAATTTGGTTTCTCCGGCTTTTCCGCGCGTTATCGCGGCATCATCTTACGCTCGCGGGCTTGACACAGTGGCTTGGGGAGATAACAAAGTTGACACTTATTTTGTCGGAGTGTCCGCGTCTTATATTGATGTGGAAGACACATTCGTTTCGCAAGGAAGATTTTTTACGGAAGAAGAAGAAAAATCAATCGCGCGCGTGGCCGTGCTTGGAAGCAAGACGGCGGAGGATTTGTTCGGCGATGAAAATCCTTTGGGGCATCAAATAAAAATCAAGAAAACCAATTTTAGCATCATTGGCGTTATGCGTGAAAGAGGAGTCAGCGGTTTTCAAAATCAGGACGACCAAATTTTTGTGCCTGTGACCGCGGCGCAAAAATTGCTTCTCGGAATAAATTATATAAATTTCGCGCGCGTTAAAATTGACAGCTCCGACAGCGCGGATGACAGCGTTGAGTATATAAAACAATCTTTGCGCGCGAGCCACAACATAGATAATCCGGAAGACGATGATTTTTCAGTGCGTTCAGCGGACCAAGGATTGGAAGTTATGGGAAAAATCACCAACGCAATCCGTTTATTTTTGGTCGCCATCGCGGCCATAGCTCTTGTGGTCGGAGGTATAGGCATTATGAACATAATGCTCGCCGCGGTTCAGGAAAGAACGCAGGAAATCGGTTTGCGCAAAGCGATAGGCGCGAAAAGCAAACAAATTATCAGCCAATTTTTGTTTGAAACAATCACTATTACTTTTTTGGGCGGGGTAATCGGAATTATTTTAGGCGTGGCGATTTCAGCGACAGTGGCAATGGCGGCGCAAAGCATGGGGTATCAATGGGATCTGGTAATTTCTTTGCCTTCAATTTTTTTGGCTTGTTTGGTTTCCATAGGAGTTGGTTTTATTTTTGGAATCGCGCCGGCTCGCCGCGCGGCCGGATTGGATCCGATTGAGGCGTTGAGGTATGAATGAAATTAAAAATTTTAATCATTTATTTCATGAATAATATTTCGTTTCAACTCGCCATTTCTTCTTTGCGGAGGCAAAAAACCCGCTCTATTTTGACTATTTTGGGAATTTCAATAGGCATCGCCGTGGTTATCACGATTATGTCCGCCGGCAAAGGGCTTGATAATTTGATAATGGGAGAAGTTGAAATGTATGGTTCTGACATGATAGAAGTGGAAACAAAAGTTCCAAATACCAAAAAAACATCCATGGAAAACGCCATGGGACAGGCATCCGGAGTGACAATCACAACTTTAAAAAACAAAGATTTAGAAGCTCTTTTGAGTCACCCGAACATATCCTCAGGGTACGGAATGCTTATGGGGCAAGCGATAGCTTCTTACGGCAGTATCAATAAAACAATCATTTTGATGGGGGAGGGATATAATTTGCAGGAAGTGGAAAAATTTGAACTTGACGCAGGCAGAATATTTACGAAAGAAGAAGAAAACGGTTTGGCGCAAGTGGCGGTGATAGGCTCGAGTTTGAAAGAAAAATTATTCGGCGATGAGGACGCTCTCGGTAAAATGTTTTATATTTCTAAAAAACCTTTTCGGGTTGTCGGTGTGGCGGAAAAAAGGGGAACGGCGTTATTTATTGATATGGACAGCATCGCGATTATACCGACAGAAACTATGCAAAAAAAAGTTTTAGGAATTGATTACCTACAAACTGTCGTGATGAAGATGAAAGACGCGGATAAATCCAAAGAGACAGCCGCCGAATTAAACGAGATTATGCGCGTACAACACGATATTACCGACCCGAACAAAGACGATTTTGCCACTACCACCATGGAAGAGGCGTTATCAATTTTAAAATCAATAGTTGGCGGCATAACTTTTCTTTTGGTCGCGCTCGTGTGCGTGTCTTTGGTTGTCGGAGGAGTTGGCATAATGAACATTATGTATGTTTCCGTCACCGAGCGCACTTTTGAAATCGGTTTGCGCAAAGCTTTGGGCGCGAAAAATCACGATATTTTATTTCAATTTTTATTGGAAGCGATTCTTCTTACGACTTGCGGCGGAGTTGCGGGAATAATTTTCGGAGCGGTTTTTTCTTTGGTCGTTTATTTAACGGCAGTTTCATACAATCTAGCTTGGATTTATTCCATACCGATTTCTTCAATTTTACTTTCCGTGGGTTTTTCCGCTTTCGTGGGTCTTCTTTTCGGAATTTATCCGGCTCGCCGAGCGGCGAATTTGGACCCGATAGTCGCGTTGAGAAGAGAGTGAGCCAAAAAACGCGCGGCAGCGATTTTTTCTTGCTTTTTAGCGGAGAAAATGATAATTTGTATTTATATGGCCGACACGCAAACAATCAAAGACCGCGTGGACATAGTCCAACTGCTTCAAGAATATTTGCAGTTAAAAAAATCCGGCGCGAATTGGAAAGCGAATTGTCCGTTTCATCATGAAAAAACGCCGTCTTTTATGGTTCATCAGGAAAAACAAATTTGGCATTGTTTCGGTTGTTTTCCCGCAGGGACGTTTATTTATACCGCCACTGGACTGAAAACAATTGAAGAGGTGCGCAAGGGCGAATTGGTTATGACTCATTTGGGTAAAATGCGACCGGTATTGAGAGAATTGGTTAGATATTACAAAGGAGAAAAGATAGAAGTATATACCCGCAAGTCCGGCGAATCAGTGACCATGACCTCCGACCACGAGGTGTTTGTTGTCCGCGCAAAAAAATGTAAGCAAAAAAACAGAAAAACCCGTTTGTGCCAGCGTCGTTGCAAGCAACGTTGTCCTGATAAATATTTTTTGAACTATAAAATAGAAAAAATTCGCGCCGGCGATTTGTGTAGTTCCGATTATATGCTTTTTCCGGTAGATTTTTCAGTTAAAGACATAAAACAACTTCAAGTTTCCGATTATTTAAATAGAAAATTGTATTTGTTGGGTCCGCGCATAGCCAACATGCCAAAAAAAATCGTTTTAGATGGAAAATTTTTGAAATTAATCGGTTATTGGATAGCAGAAGGCAGTAGCCACCGGGCGTATATCAGATTCAGCCTTGGCGACCACGAAATAACATTTGCCGAAGATATTATTAAATTGACTAAACAGGTTTTTGGTTTTGAGGCAAAAATTTTTCGTCGTAGCGGTAAGAATAAAACCGGTTTGGAGATTACGGTTTGCAATTCAAATCTGGCGAATTTATTTGAAAATTTATGCGGTAAGGGAGCGGCGAACAAACACGTGCCGCATGGTTGGGAAAATCTGCCTTTTAGAAAACAGAGAATTTTATTGGAAGCGATATTTCGCGGTGACGGTCATACCGGCAGGGGTGGTAAAAAATCGCGCGCCGGTTATCGCAGTATTACCACGATTTCACGTCAATTATCTTGGCAGATAAAAAATATCTTGTTAAGGCAAAATATTATTCCCAGCGTCCATGTTACTAAAGAGATGACTGACAAACACGGGGTGCACCACCGACCGGCTTATAACATTTTTTGGTTTGAAATTCCGCAGGCAAATTACGCAGATTGGTGGAAAGATGCTAACACAAATTACGCAATTTATCCTGTTAAAAAGGTTGTGCGTTCGTATTATTCCGGCAAAGTATATAATTTGACGGTATCAAATATCCATTCATATGTTACGCAAAATTTTGCGGTAGGAAATTGTGGCAAAGGTGGGGATATATTCACTTTTATCCAAGAGATTGAGGGTTTGGATTTTCCTGAAGCGTTGAAATTATTGGCGGACCGCGCCGGTGTAAAATTGGAATCGTATCGCGGCGAAATAGACAAGAGCCAAAAAAATCGTATTTTGGAAGTGAATTCAAAAGCGGCTCATTTTTTTCATAATTTTTTATTGGAAATGAAAACCGCTCAGTCGGCTCGCGATTATATTTTTGAAAAAAGAAAAATAAAAAAAGAAATCGTTGAAGAGTGGCAAATCGGTTACGCGCCAGACCAATGGGATTTGCTCACAATGTATTTATTAAAAAAAGGATGCGGTATTGACGATTTGGTCGCCGCTGGCATTACGATTAAAAAAGACAACGCGGACGCGAGAACCATGAAAGGATATTATGATCGGTTTCGCGGGCGCGTAATGTTTCCGATTTGGGACGTTCACGGAAATATTGTCGGTTTTACAGGACGAATTTTGGTGGAAACTGAAAATTCAGGAGGAAAATATGTGAATACTCCGCAAACTGCCGCGTATGATAAATCGCGCGCGCTTTACGGTTTGGATAAGGCAAAAATGGAAATCAAGGCGAAAGGCGAAGCTATAATTGTTGAAGGGCAGATGGATGTTATCGCGTGCCATCAAGCTGGTATGAAAAATGTTGTCGCGTCTTCAGGCACGGCTTTGACCAATGAGCAAATAAAACTTTTAAAAAGATACGCGAATAACATCTCAATGGCTTTTGACGCGGATGCAGCGGGACAAAACGCTTCCAAGCGCGGAATTGATATTGCGTTGGAAGAGGGTATGAGAGTCAAGGCGATAAAAATTCCTGACGGAGCCGGCAAAGACGCGGACGAAGTTTTAAAAAAAAATCCGCAGACATGGTTTGACGCGGTGAAAAACGCGCAAGGAGTGATGGAATGGTATTTTGATTCTGTTTTTTCCAAAATGGATTTAAACGACCCTCGGCAAAAACAAAAAGCCGCCGATATTCTTTTGCCGGAGATTACTCGTTTGCCATACGCCGTTGAGCGTGATTTTTGGTTAAAAAATTTGGCGGAAAAATTGGGCGTTGATATGGGAATTTTGCGTGAAGAAAGCAAAAAAAACAAACTTCGTCCAAAAAAAGAGTATGGAGAAAAAATCGTCGTAAAAGAGGAAAAAATAATCAAAGACAGCCGTTTGTATATGGCGGCGGAACAGCTTTTTTCGCTTGTTTTGAAATTCAGCCGGTCGCTGGCAAATGAATTTAAATCAATCAAAAAAGAGTATTTGGACGGCACGCCGTTCGTCGGGCTTTACGAAGAATGCGACAAGCAGTATAATAAAGGCGATAAAATAAACGAGAATGAATTGAGTGATTGCCGCTGTGGAGAAGGGGAAAGCTTGATAGGCATCCTTTTGATGAAAGCGGAAAAGGATTTTTTTGGTTTAGATGAAAAAGAAATTAAGAAAGAAGCGTTAAGCGCGATTTCAATAATTCAAGAAGAGTGGCGTAAAAATAAAAAGAGCGCGTTAATTAAAGATTTAAAAAAAGCAGAGGCGGAAAAAAACGAAAACGAGGTAAAACGTCTAATGCAAGAGATGTCTGATTTGGATAAAAATTTTTCAAATACATAATTATTAATGAATTTATCAATTTTGATATGTTAAACAGGCGAAAGAAAATAAAAAAAATCGGTTTGCGAAAGAAAAAAAATATTCGTAAAAAATCTTTCAAACCTGCGATGAAAAAAAATAAAAAAAATCGTAAAATCTCCAAAAAAATAAAGAAGAAAATTTTTAAAAAAATCGGAAAAAAATATCCGGTGAAGAAAAAGTTCAGGAGCGCGAAAAGGCGAATGATTTTTAAAAAAGAAAAAATTTCAGTGCGCGAACCGTCTGAGCAAGAAGTAAAAGAACTTTTGCGAAAAGGCAGGGAACGCAGTTTTTTGACTTTGATCGAGGTTTTAAGTGTTTTTAAAGAACCAGAGTACTATATAGATATGTATGAAGGTTTTTTGGATTTGGCGGAAAAAAACAGTTTATCCGTTTTGGAATCAATGCCGAGTTTACTAGGAAGAAACGAAGATCGCAAGGATGTTTTAAAACAATTTCAAGGCAGTCAGCCCGATATGGATGTCCCGTTTGATTTGGGGCAGATTTCTTCCGATTCAATTCAGATGTATTTGCGTGAAATCGGCAAGATTCCTCTTTTAAAGCAAGTGGACGAAGTGTCTTTGGCAAAACGAAAAGAAGTCGGCGATAAGGCGGCTGAGCGAAAAATCATTGAATCAAACTTGCGTCTTGTCGTTTCAATCGCGAAAAAATTCGTTGGTAAAAATATGTCTCTTTTGGATTTGATTCAAGAGGGAAACATCGGTTTGTTCAGAGCCGTGAAAAAATTTGATTATCGCAAGGGGTACAAATTTTCAACTTACGCGACTTGGTGGATACGGCAAGCAATCACGCGCGCGCTAGCCGACCAATCTCGCACAATCCGCATCCCGGTGCATATGGTGGAAACAATTAACAGGTTCCAACAGGTGCAGAGGCGTTTGGTGCAAGATTTGGGGCGTGACCCGACACCCGAAGAATTGGCGGCGGAAATGGGAGAAGACGTGGATAAAATCAATCATATCATTGAAATTTCGCAGGATACTGTTTCATTGGAGATGTCTATGGGCGAAGATGATGATGACTTTTCTTTGCAAAATTTTATTGAAGACACGAAAAATATTCCTCCTGATCAGCTTGCTGGTCTTCGTATTTTGCGGGATTATATCAAAGAATCAATCAAGGATTTATCTCCGAGAGAACAAAAAATTCTCACGATGCGTTTCGGTTTGGACGATGGGGTAACGCACACGCTAGAAGAGGTCGGGCGTGAGTTTAGCGTTACGCGCGAACGCATACGGCAGATTGAAGCGAAGGCGTTGGAAAAAATTCAACAGATGGATGTAGTGAAAAAATTAAAGGATTATTATTAAAAAATATGAAAATAGTTCTTTCCGGCGGAGGGACGCTTGGTTCGGTGGCTCCGCTTCTCGCTGTAGCTGAAGCATTTAAAAAAAAATATCCGGAAACCGAATTTATCTGGGTTGGAACAAAAGAAGGTCCGGAAAAGGATTTGCTTGGAAAATATGACTTTTCTTTCTTTGCTTTGCAAACCGCTAAATGGAGGCGGTATTTTTCTTTTCTCAATTTTACCGATTTTTTTAATTTAACCGCGGCGTTTTTAAAATCATTTCTTTTTTTATGGCAAGAAAAACCAGACTTGATGATTTCGGCAGGCGGGTTTATCAGTGTGCCTTTGCATTGGGCCGGAGCTGTTTTGGGAATTCCGGCGTGGATACATCAGCAGGATTTACGACCCGGATTAGCGAATAAATTGATGTCGCCGTTCGCAAAAAAAATAACAGTGGCGTTGGAGAAAAGCGTTTTATTTTTTCCAAAGAAAAAAACTGAATGGATTGGAAATTCGGTTCGCGAATTAAAAGTTGTGTCAAAAACTGAAGCGAGGAAAAGATTGGAACTGCCGAAAGACGGAAAAGTTATTTTCGCTTTTGGAGGTGGCACCGGTTCTGAGAGTCTAAATAGAATAATTTTGGAATCATTGCCTTCGTGGCCTCGCGATTGGCACATTATACATTTATTGGGCAAGGAAAGGCCCGCGCGTTTAGCCGAAGGAGCTGCTAAAGTTTTTCCAAACTATCATGTTTACAGATTTTTTACCGATGAAATAATAGATGCTTATTCCGCGGCTGATATCGTAATTGCCAGAGCCGGTTTTTCAACAATTACTGAGTTGGCTTTTTTGTCAAAGCCGGCTATTTTAATACCGATGGTAGGAACGCATCAGGAAGATAATGTAAAATTTTTTGCGCAAAATAAAGCGGCCGCGTTTTTGGGCGAAGACACAGGCAACGGTTTGAGATTGGCGATGATGGTAAAATATCTGATGGAATTTCCGGAAGAATGTGAAGCGATGGGGGAACGTTTACATAAAATTTTACCAATCGCGAAGGAAGAAAAGATGATAAAAATTATTGAAGATTTAACGAAAAGAGTTTGATTTTTTTGATATTTGAAATTTAATTGGGTATTGAAAATCCCCTGCCGGTAGGCAGGGGATTTTGTAAATTAAAAGATTATGTGACCCGGCTGGGGATCGAACCCAGGACCTCTTCCTTAAAAGGGAATTGCTCTACCAGCTGAGCTACCGGGCCAAAATAAATGGACTGTTGCCAAATACATTTGTCATTGCGAGGAGAGAGTGAAACGAGCGACGAAGCAATCCCACTGTTCGGTAGCGCTGACAAAATGTAAAATCTTTATTTATTTCAAATAGACAAAACAATGATTATTATGATATACTAAAATCAGAAAATAATCAAGTGTTTTAATTTTAACAGTGGATAAAACTGCAATTTTTATGTTAAATAAAAGATATTTGGGCCAATTAAAGAAGGAAATTTTGTCTTACGCGGAAAAAAGACGGGAGACGATAAAATCATGCGGAGACGCTTTGTATTCATCCAAAAAAGCGATTTTTGCCATGCACAAAGACAGAATGGAAGATGCTGATGACTATTTAAAAAAAGCGGAAACAATTTTTGTTGAATTGAATAAGAAATTTAAAAAAGACCCGCAAATTTTTGAGGAGGGTTCATACCGAGCGGCTTTGGAGGAATTTGTTGAAGCGTCTATTTTTTGTCAGTTTTTAAATAATAAAATAATAGGAGAAATTCCGAATTTGAATGTTGACGCTGATGTTTATATCGGCGGAATTTGCGATGTGCCGGGCGAGATGTTGCGCTACGCGATAAAATCCGCGACAAATAGAAATTTTGAAATGGTAAAAAAATGCGAACAAGCCGCCGAAGAAATTATCGGCGAGTTGATTGATATGGATTTAACAGGATATAGCCGCCAAAAATTTGACCAAGCGAAACAAGCGCTCCAAAAATTGGAGCAAGTGGCGTATGAAACAAGTTTAAGAGTTTGAAATAAATGTTACTAAGAAAAAAAATTAAAAAATCAGCGCATTTTTTATTGGCTGTTTTTGCGTATTGGTTTTACGGACGACCGGCAAGAAAATTGATTATTGTGGGCGTAACAGGAACAAAAGGCAAATCCACCACTTGCCGTTTTATCGCTTCGGTTTTGGAATCCGGCGGTTATAAAGTCGGAATGTTGACAACCGTAGAGTTTCAGATAAACGAAAAACGTTGGCCGAATAAAATGAAAATGACGATGCTCGGGCGAGGTTTGACGCAAAAAATGCTCAAACAAATGGTTAATGCGGGTTGCCGTTACGCGGTGGTGGAAACATCTTCAGAGGGAATTTTACAATATCGGCATTTTGGATTGCGATATGACATCGCGGTTTTCACCAATCTTGCCCCAGAACACGTTGAAGCGCATGGAGGTTTTGAAAATTTAAAACGCGACAAGGGCAAAATTTTTTTGGAATTAGAAAAATATTCGCGAAAAAATATCGTTGGCGAGAAAATAAAAAAAATAATCGTGGCGAACGCGGACGACGCAAACGCGGAATATTTTTTGAATTTTAACGCGGACGAAAAATGGATTATCGGACTTCGGACAGCGGACTTTTCGTCATTGGATGCGAGCGGTATGTCGCGAATTTTCGGAAGAATTATTATCGGAGGTTTTGATGGTGTTAATTTTGAAGCGAACGGAAAACATTATAAAATAAATATCGTCGGCGGATTTAATGTTTACAACGCTCTCGCGGCTATCGCGGTTGGCAAGTCGCAAGGAATTTCCGAAGAAAAAATCGCCGAGGGACTCGCGAGCGTTAAAATCGTGCACGGAAGAATGGAATTTATAGATGAAGGTCAGAATTTTAAAGTTGTCGTTGATTACGCGCATGAACCATTGAGTTTGACCGAACTTTTTACGGCTTTACGATCCATATCTGGCGGAAATAAAATAATCGCGATTGTCGGTTCGGACGGCGGCGGACGCGATAAAAGTAAAAGAGTTAAAATGGGCGAAATAGCCGGGTTGATGGCCGATTACGTAATTATCACTGATGTAAATTGTTTTGACGAGGACCCGCGAGAAATCGCTGAAATGCTCGCTGTCGGAGCGTGCAAAGCTGGTAAAGAAGAAAATAAAAATCTGTTTATTGAAATTGACAGAAAAAAAGGAATTGAAAAAGCTATATCTTTGGCAAACGTTGGAGACATCGTCGCGATCACCGCAAAAGGCGCAGAGCCGTGTATTGTTGTCGCGAATGGCAAAAAAATTCCATGGGACGACAGGGGCGTAGCTAGAGAAAAAATCATACAAAAATTAAAAATTGTGAATTAAAAATTATCGGTCGGTTGGTATGTCAGTCGCCAAAAAAATTCAATTGCGAAACGGGGAAGAAATAATCGCCGTTATTCATCCGTATTGGTTGAAGCGCGGTTGGCGTTATATTTTGGGCGCCATTTTTATATTCGCTTCTTTCTTTTTTATATTTTGGCTTTTCAGGCAAGGATTTTGGGGTTATGTGATGTTCGTTTTCGGAGTGATGATAGGAGTTCATCTTATTTTTACCGCTTGGTTTTTTCGTCGCGCCAATTGTTTGGTGATAACGAGTGAAAGAATCGTTGACATCACCCGTCTCGGCTGGTTTGATGAAGTAATTTCATCGGCGAATTATTTTGAAATTAAAGATGTTTCCATACGAAAAAAAGGAGTTTTCGCTAATATATTCAATTACGGCGCCATCACCGTGCAAACAAAAAATCAGCAAGTGGTTTTGGAATTGCCGGACATCCGCAATCCTGTCAAAGTGTATAATTTAATTTTTGAAATTTCGGAAGAATCTCGTAAAAAAAGGATGAAATGCGATTCGCGGACGGTTTATGAAAGTTTCGTAAAAATAATTCCCGAGCTTTCGGGAGAGGATTTGGACAAAATTCGCGTTTTGATATCCGAACATTTGGAAATTTGTGAAAATAACGGAGAAATAAAAATATGAAAACGCAAGGAGGTTTTAAAAATTTTTTCAGTTCAAAAATATTTTTGCTTTTGGCTTTGGTGGCCGCTGTTTTTACATCCATTGTTTTCAGTCGCGCGTATTATCAAGAATATCAAGTCAGGCAGGAAATAAATCGTTTGCAGGATGAAACGGCAAAGCTGGAATCAAAGAAGATTGAACTGCTGAAAGCTTGGCAATACGCCAAATCCGACACTTACACTGAAGAAAGAGCGCGATTGGAATTAAACTTGGTTAAACCCGGCGAAAAGGTGGCCGTGATATCATCCAACGGCTCGGAAAATTCTGGACAAAAAGAAGAAAATAAGTTAGAATGGGAAAGCGTTCCAAATCCGATAAAATGGTTTAAATTTTTCTTTAATTTTTAAAAAAATTATTTTTAATCTTTAAATTATGGAAAATTTTACGGAAGGAGAAAACAGGGAAAATCCGGTAATCTCGCCGGCGCCTCAAGAAACAAACGAAAACGAAAAACAAAAACGCAACCTCAAAATGTTTTTAATAGGAATAGCGGGAGTGATTTTATTGTCAGTTATCGTCTGTGTCGGCATAGGAATATATCGCGTGTACGCCAAAGGCGCGACAGACGGTTTCAGCGCCGCCATAGCCACGACCTTGCGTCTGCCGGTTTTGAAAGTGAATGGGGTAAGCGTTCTTTATAAAGATTATTTGGATGATTTAAAAGCGATTCATGTTATGCGAGAATATGCCAAAACAGTTGATGGCCAGGGCGCGGAATGGAACGAAGAAGAATTGTCCGACCAAGTTTTATGGAGATTAGCGAATAATATCTTTACGGCTCAAGCCGCGAAAACATTTGATGTAAAGATAGAAGACGCGGATTTAAAGGAAGTAAGAGACCAATTAATCACGCAACTGAAAGACGAGGCCGCGGTGAATGCGGAAATTACCAAGCGTTACGGATGGAATTTGTCTGTTTATGAAGAAAAAGTCATTAAACCGTATATTTTGCAATCCAAGTTGGCGGAAAAAATTCAGCTTGACCAAAACATGATGGAAGAAGCGCGGGCGCGGGCGCAAAAAGTTTTAGATGAGATAAAAGCAGGGGCGGATTTCGCGGAAATGGCTAAAAAATACGGGCAAGACGGAACGGCTCAAAATGGCGGTGATTTAGGCTGGTTCGCCAAAGGAGATATGGTTTCGCAGTTTGAGGAAGCGGCGTTCGCTTTGAAAAAAGGCGAGATGTCGCAGGAATTGGTGGAAACGAGTTTTGGCTGGCATATTATAAAAGTTGAAGATAAAAAAACCGAAGCGAAAGTTGAAAAAATTCAAGGGAGACACATACTTTTCCTTTTTCCGAGTTTGGACAAATATATGGACGACCTGGCGCATAAAGCGGAAATTCATCTTTATATAAGTGTCCACAATCCGTTTGAAGAATTAAAAACAAAGTAAATTATTTTTGCGAATTAAAAACAAAAGGGCAGGGCTTCCGGCTCTGCCTTTTTAAAAAGCGGGCGTAGTATAACGGCTATTACATCGGCTTCCCAAGCCGAGGACGAGGGTCCGACTCCCTTCGCCCGCTCACAGCGAACAAATTCTAAAAATGCCGATAACCTTAATGCTATTGTATAAAATTTTCCATTTATGTTATACTTGACTTGTAAAAATAAATGATGTGTTTTTTTAATTAAAATTAATATTTATGACTTTTACTAAAAAAGCCAAAGACCAACTAATTAAAGCGCTTTTTGGAAAGACCTCGGTGCCCCGCGGATTATTTGAATTAAATAAATATTTTAGATATTACGGACCAATAAATTTTAAAAATGAAAAAGGGGAGGGCGATAATATTATTGCCGTAAGCACTAATTTTAGATATGGCTCAATAATCACTTCTGGAAAGACATCGGAGCAACTGGAAAAAAATATAAAAGATGCGATTTTAACCTCTTTTGATATCCCTTCTTCTTATGCTACTGAAGCCGCAGTATGCAAAGTTGGAAATAAATCGGGAGAGTATGCCATCGCTTAGTGAATTGCCCGGTGAAATAAAACGCAAAAAATTTATCCGAGCTTTGCAACGGCTCGGATTTATCATAGATAAAATTGGCGGCGACGGTAGTCATTATAAAATTACTTGGCCGAGAACACAAAAATCCATCACGATTCAGTATAAATTAAGAAAGGATGTTTTGTACTATTTATTAAAAGAAATCGAACAATGTAGCGATATTAATTGGGATGATATTAAAAAAGAATTTTAATGGACAAATTGACTTAAAATAAATTATTAACAAAATTGTTTTAATGTGGTCATTGTAATTTTAAAATGTATAATTAAAACGATAAAATAATATAATTTATGCCGGACAAATACACAGCGGTTTGGGTTTCGCACAGTTCAATCAGCGATTTTTTGGAATGTCCTCGCGCTTATTTTTTAAAAAATGTTTATCGCGACCCGAAAACAAATCATAAAATAAAACTTATTTCTCCGCCGCTTGCTTTGGGTTCGGCCGTGCACGAGGTTTTGGAGTCGCTTTCAATTTTACCGAAAGAAAAAAGATTTTCCGAATCGTTGATGGTAAAATTTGAACGCGCTTGGGAAAAGGTGAAAGGCAAGAGGGGTGGATTTTTTGATATTGACACTGAATACCGCGAACAAGAACGCGGACGCGCGATGATCCGCAGGGTGACTGATTCGCCAGGACCGCTTTCCGGTTTGGCTGTAAAAATCAAACAGGATTTGCCGTCTTTTTGGCTTTCCGAAGAAGACAATATAATTTTGTGCGGAAAAATAGATTGGTTGGAATATCTGCCGGAAATTGACAGTGTGCATATAATTGATTTTAAAACAGGACGCAACGAAGAAAAAAAAGAATCGTTGCAATTGCCGATTTATTATCTTTTGGCAAAAAATTGTCAGGAATATAAAATCGTTAAAGCGAGTTATTGGTATTTGGAAACAAGCGATGAATTGTCTGAAAAAATATTGCCAAATGAAGAAGAGGCGGTCGCGAAAGTTCTCAAAGTCGCTCGGCAGATAAAATTGGCCAGACAGTTGAATAAAATGATTTGCAATCAAAAATCGGACGGGTGTCCGGCTTGCCGTCCGTGGGAAGCGATTTTACGCGGAGAAGGGGAATTAGTCGGAGTTGATAATTACGGAGCGAATGTTTACGCGTTGCCTCGCCCGCAAAATTTCCAAAGAGACAGTAAAATACTTTAGAATATAAATTTTTACCGAGTTGGCTTGAAAATACAATAAAGTTGTGTTATATTCTTTTTAAATGCCATCTTAGCTCAGTTGGTAGAGCGACGGTATCGTAAACCGTAGGTCCGGGGTTCGATCCCCCGAGATGGCTCAAAATCTCTTTTGGGATTTTTTTGTTTTTTAAAATTATGATATAATATATTCGTATGATTAAACTTCACGGTGTGACAAAAATTTACGGTCCGGATTGCGTGGCTTTGCGCGATATAAATTTGAATATCGTATCCGGCGATTTCGTTTCAATAGTCGGACAGAGCGGTAGCGGTAAAACTACGCTCATTAAACTTTTAATTGCCGAAGAAAAACCGACAAAGGGTAATATTGAAATAAGCGGATGGGATGTGGCAAAAATAGGCGTGAGCGATATACCATATTTACGCAGGCAAATCGGCGTTGTTTTTCAGGACTTTAAATTATTGCCGAAAAAGACCGTTTATGAAAATGTCGCCTTTGCTCTGGAAGTTGCGGGAGAAAAATACAGCCGCATCAAGCAGATAGTTCCGCAGGTTTTGGATGTCGTCGGTTTGGCAAATAAAAAAAACCGATACCCGTGCCAGCTTTCAGGCGGCGAACAGCAAAGAGTTGTGGTGGCGCGTTCGTTGGCGCATAGGCCGAAAATAATCGTGGCCGACGAACCGACCGGTAATTTGGATTCAATCAATACGGTTGAAGTTATTGATATTTTTAAAAAAATAAACGAATTTGGCACCACCGTTATACTCGTCACGCATAACAGGGAAGTCGTGAATCATCTTCGCCGACGAGTGATAACGCTTCACGAAGGCAGTATTATCAACGATGAAATTGACGGAAAATACAGGTTATAAATTATAAATATGACTGTTTTTTTTAGAGTTATAAAATACGCGTTTCAAGATATGGGTCGTAATCTCGGTTTGTCTTTTATGACCGTATTTATTTTAATATTGATGCTTTTGTCCGTGAACGCGCTTTGGTCCGTGGAAATTTTAATGGGCGAAGCTGTGCGAATTGTTAAAGAGCAAATCAACGTAAGTTTATATTTTGTGCCTGAAGCGAAAGAAAAAGACATAAAAGAAATAAAAAATTATTTGCTCGCGTTTCCCGAAGTCACGGACGCGCAGTTAAGCACGGCTGAAGACGCGTTTAAAAGTTTTCAAGAACGGCATAAAATGCGTGATGAGGTGATGGAAGCGTTGACTGAGCTTGGCGAGAATCCGTTCGGTCCGACTTTAATAATCAAAGCCAAAGAGCCGGAGGATTATAAAAAAATAATGGAAGCGTTGAATGTGCCTGAATATGAAACATTGATTGAAGCTAAAAGTTTTGAAGGACACGAGGAAGCGGTTGAACGTCTGCAAAATATCACTTCTCGCATTGAAAAAATCGGTATGGGTTTGACGATTATGTTCGCGATTATTTCGTTTTTAATAATTTTTTACACCGTGCGCGCGGCAATATTTACGCAAAGAATTGAAATAAGCATCAAACGTTTAGTGGGCGCTAGTAATTGGTTTATACGAGGACCGTATTTGGTTGAAGCGTTTGTGTTTTCTTTATGCAGTTTGATTGTGGTTATAGGTTTGATTTTCACTGCTTTGCGATGGATAGACCCATATTTAACGGTTGTTTTTTCCGACGGATTTTCCTTGACAAATTATTATTTTTCGCATATTCTATTGCTATTCGGCTCGCAATTCGCGGTAGTACTTTTTCTCACGGTTGTTTCTTCAAGTATCGCAATGAGGAAGCAATTGAAAGTGTAAAAATTTAGTAAAAGCGCGGAAAAGTCCGTAATATAAAAAAGCGAACTTGCGTTCGCTTTTAAAAATTCCGGGATCGTCTAAAGGTAGGACAGCAGCCTTTGAAGCTGTTTATCTTGGTTCGATTCCAAGTCCCGGAACAAGTAAATAAAATGAAAACATTTTTTGAATTATTTAACACCATACTGACTGCCGATAAAGATACCAGCCGAAAAGCTTCTCGTGAAGTGAGAAGATTGCTTTAAGGTTCTCATAACGGACAATACGATGAGATTTTGTCAATTATAAAAAACGCCCCCAAAGAGTACGCAAAAATTAAGGAAGATTTCCGAAAAAATAATTTTGTAATGTTTGTGGAAACCATCGTATAAACGATTCAAGTATATATCCTCTCTTCCTACCGGACCGTATAAATCAGTTCAGATGATCCTTTCTCAATTAGATGAATATTGCGGACAATTTTATGAATCGTTGCAAAAATAGCATTTTTTGATATAATAGCGGTATGAAATTCACTCGTACAAAAAAGTTGCTTTTTGCAAATAACAAAGGCGGCGTTGGTAAAACTACATTGGCTTTTAATTGCGCCATGTCTTTTGCTAAACAGGGATATAAAACCGTATTAGTTGATCTTGACCCTCAGTGCAATCTTTCACGCCTATCACTGGGGGACAATTATTATGAAAAAAATTTATTTTCTTCACAAGAAAAAAATATTTATGATGTGTTGAAGGGGATAGTAGAGGGTGGCTCAGACATAAATCTGAATGTGCCATTTATTCCAATTCCAAATAGCGATAGCAATCTTTCTTTGATGAAGGGCAGCGTTGAACTTTCGCTTTATGAAAATATATTGGTCGCGGCCTATGGACAAGCGGCGGCGGGACAACAGCTTGGCTATTTTCAAACCAGCGCGATTGATAGGTTTCTTAGAGAACGGGGCTTGAAGGACGAAGTTGATATTTTTGTCATTGACACCTCTCCCAGTTTATCATTGCTAAATCAAATTATTTTTCTTGGTTCGGATTATTTTGCCGTTCCCATGATGCCCGATGCCTTTAGCGTGCAGGGCATAGAAAATCTTGGCAGTATCTTTGAAAAATGGAAACAAAATTGGAAAGTGACGGGCAAGGCCTTGTCGGGAAATACAGAGAGTAAATTTGTGCTTTCCGGTGATGGATTATTTATTGGGTACATTATTAATTCGTACAATGTATATGGCAAACAACCAATAAAAGACCATCGCCATTGGATTGAGGAACTTCCGACCAAAGTGAAAAAAAACCTTTCAGAAAAGCATGGGCGAAACGGCTTGGTTGAAAAAAGCTGGAAAAATCCACTTGCGGAAATTCAGGATTATGGCAGAATTCCGGCAAAATGCCAAGAAATCGGGGTGGCGATCTTTGATCTTGATCCGGAGTTAATCGAAGAAATACACATAGGAACAAAAGAAAACATTGAAAAATCAAAAGAAGAATTCAAGATTCTAACAAATAATATCTTAGAAATATTGGCGGAATACTAAACAATCTCTATTCTAACATCGTCTACGACTCGGAACAAATAAATAAAGCACTCTTTTATCCGAGTGTTTTTTATGTTAAAATAAACCTATGAAAATTTTTGTTAAAGCCAAGCCGAACGCTTCGCGTGAAAGTGTTGAAATTACGGACGCGCCGACAGGTAGGGCGGGCGATAAACTTTATATCGTTTCGGTCAGAGAGCCGCCTGCAAACGGGCTGGCTAATTTGGCTATTGTAAAAGTTTTAGCTGAACATTTTAAAACGCCGAGGTCAAATGTGCGGATTCTTAAAGGACATACGAGCAAGCAGAAAATTATTGAAATAAATATTTGAATTTTAAAATTTATTTATGGAACAAAAAGCATGGATTGTGGCGGTTGATATGGGTTATGGGCATCAAAGAGCGGCCCACCCATTGCGCCATCTTTCACCGACAGGCAAAGTGATTGCCGCGAATAATTATCAGGGTATTCCCGCCAATGACAAAAGAATTTGGAAGGGGAGCCGGAGGTTTTACGAATTTATATCTCGTGTTTCCAACTGGCCTTTAATAGGTGAAAAATTTTTTAATTTATACGATAAATTGCAAGCCATACCGGATTTTTATCCTCGCCGCGATTTGTCCGCGCCGACTTTACAATTGAAAGAAATGTATAATTTAATCAGAGGTGGATGGGGGAAGGATTTGATAGATTTTTTAAATAAGCAGGACATACCGCTTATCACCACTTTTTTTACAGTCGCTTTTTTCGCGGAAGAGCATGAATTTAAAAATGACATTTACATCGTGATTTGCGACGCGGATGTAAGCCGAACATGGGTCGCGCTGAATCCGCAAAAAAGCAGAATAAAATATCTTGCGTCGTGCCGCAGGGTCGTGGATAGATTGAAATTATACGGAGTGAAAGAAGAAAATATATTTTTAACGGGTTTTCCTTTGCCGGAAGAAAACGCCGGCGGAAAAAATCTGGAAGTTTTAAAAGCCGACTTGGCGGAGAGGATCGTAAGTTTGGATCCGGAACACAGATATCGCCAAAAATACGCGGCGACTGTAAAACAATTTTTAAAAAATATTAAAATTGAAGAACGGCATAAGCATCCCCTCACTTTGACTTTTGCGGTAGGCGGAGCCGGAGCGCAAAAAGGTTTGGCGCGCGCGATTTTGGCGAGTTTAAAAAAGAAATTATTAAACGAAGAAATTATTTTAAATTTGGTTGCAGGCGCGCGCAACGATGTTTTTGTGTATTTTCGCGACCATATCAAAGAAATCGGACTTGGAAAAATTTTAGACAGGAATCTTCGCATTATTTTCGCCGTGGAAAAAGAAGATTATTTTAAAGAGTTTAATGATGTTTTGCGTTCCACGGATATGTTATGGACAAAACCGAGCGAATTGGTTTTTTACAGCGCCTTAGGCTTGCCGATAATTATGGCTCCGTCTTTGGGCTCGCAGGAAGTTTATAACAGGGTATGGCTCAAAACTATCGGCGCCGGCATTTCGCAAAACGACCCGCGCTACACGAGTGAATGGATTTTTGATTGGGTCAATTCCGGCTGGCTTGCTGAAGCCGCGATGTCAGGGTTTTTGGATGGCAGACAATTTGGAGTTCAAAATATCGTAGATGTCGTATTTCACGGAGTCCTAGAACCCGCGAAAAATTATCAATTACTGTAAGAATCGGTTGAAAATAAAGTTTTTGTCAACCGTTGACAAAAACTTTATTTTTGTTTATAATATAAATCGTATTTTGAAATTCCGGGGTAGCGCAGTGGTAGCGCAGTTGACTGTTAATCAATTGGTCGCGGGTTCGAATCCCGCCCCCGGAGCTCGATTTAGAAAACAGACTAAAAATGGTCTGTTTTTCTTTTTAGTTGAGCAAAGAAATGGTAGGTTCGGAAGTAATTTTTGTGACTTAAATTTTGGCTAAAATACTTCTCTTATTTCCACTACTCTCGACGGGATTCGAACTTATTGAAAAGTAAATTGATCTAGAGTAAACTGGATTTAGATATTAATAACAAAATATGCCCCCTTCCGACGAACTTGTCTTGGAGTTTCAGGATATATACGAAAAGAAAACTGGAGTTAAATTAAGTTTTGAGGATGCACAAAAATGTGCCGATGATTTGGTTGAGGCCTTTGATGTTTTGTATAAAATTGACTATCGGGAAAAAATGGACCAAAAAATAATTGTATGACAACAACTAAAGCAAAAGAAAAAGTTGGTAGGAACGACCTTTGTCCTTGTGGAAGCAATAAAAAATATAAAAAGTGTTGTGAGTTGGCCAAGGATCTAAAACCATCAACATGCCCTATATCTGATATGATTATCGGACAAGGTGAGCATGGCGAAATTCGTGGAGTATCAGAGTTATATCTTCCGTCAATTTTTGACAGTCTTCACTGTTTAGTAAAAGAGATGTCTATTTGTGTTAATAGTTTTAGACAGATGACAATTAAAGCTAATTTTTTATTTTTAGGAGATAAAGACCATTTTGAAAAAAATTTATACAAGAACGAATCGTGGAAAATTTACGCAACAGAAAATTTTTTTAGAACCAAACCTGTTGGTTACAAAAATTTGAAGAAACCGTTACCGTTTTTTGCTTTAATGCTTAACAAATCATTACAGGTGATTTCGGCAAAACTTAATGACGGAAATGATTGTAGCATCGTGTTTGATTCCTCGCCTGATATAATTATTACCCCCAACAGCCACCCCCCTTTAACACGTCTCCCGTCAGATAAAGACTATATATATTATGATAAAAAAACGACAGCTTTTTATACTGATTTGGAATTAGACAAAGAATATTTTCTGGAAGTTGAATTAGAAAGCTGCGGTGTTAATTTTGAATTTGCCCCTTTTTTCCCAGTAAGTAATGTAAAAATAAATGAAATTAAGTTTGAAAATAATAGTAATTTAGGTGTAGATTCTATCGCAAATTTAGTTATTCCCCAAGTAGAGAGAATCTTTCCTAATTGGCTTGAGTATAAATTTCAAGAGTTGCTAAATAGAGATCCTTATAGAAGATCGCCACCGCTAACTATTCCAGCCCATCCATTTAGAGGGAAAATGCCGCTTTTTGATATAAATAAAGATACTGGCTTATCTGGAATTACAAGTCGCGATAAGATACCAGATAATTTTTTATTAAACACAACTGATATAAAAAATCTAGAGTTAGTTGATTATAAAACTATACGATTTTGTTTTTTGTTTATGATTGGCCCAGAACGAAAATTTGATATATCAGTAAGAACACTTGAAGGACCATTGCCTATAAGAATTTATGAACAAATTCAAAATTTTACGAATTATCAAGACGTGTTAATTGAATACGACATAATAAATTTAGATGTAGAGGAAATAAACTTTAAAATCGAGACAGAAATAACAGACTACACAAACAAAAGTATTGACGAGGTAAAAATTGCGCCAATAAACAATGGAAAAGGAGAAAAAGCTAGGAAATTCTTACAACACTGTCCGAGATTAAAAAAGGATGTATTAGAACAAATTGTAAATAGCGAGAAGGCCTGTATTTATTCAAAGATCACTGACCTTAAATCAGAAAAAGTTGTGTTTGAAAAAACTTATAATATAACCCTCTTACCAAAAGATCAGATGATATGGGAACTAAACGACTTGCGTAGTAATACATATTATAATTTACGTGATTTTGTTTGTGCATGGGTGAAGCCAAATGATAAAGAAGGGTTATTAGACAAGGTAAGAGCCGAGGCCTCCAGGTTCCATAAAAATAATTCCTTTGGTTTTTCCGGTCAACGTCCAACTTATGAGGAGGCAGATGAGTATCTTAGATCAATTTATAGTTATTTATCTACCGAAGGCTTTAATTACGTAAATAGACCATTTACTTCCATTATGGTCGCTAATAGCCAAAGGATAGTTAATCCAGAAACAGTCATAAAAAATAAATCAGGTAATTGTATTGATTTGACAGTTTTATTTGCGAGCATTTTGGAAGGGTTGGGTATTTATTCATTAATTTTAATAATGCCGGGGCATGCATTTATTGGGTGGGGTGATACAAAAGATATTAATAAAATGATCTTTTTGGAAACTACCACAATTGGACGGTGCAATTACGAAGAAGCCAAAAAGATTGCTAGAGAAAATTTTATCAAAAATTTTATTTTTGTTGGATCTAACAACCATATAATGTCTAACGAAATGACATTCAAAACTTTTGGTTCATATATTGTGAATTTGGAGAGCGCTAGAGAAGAAGGGATAATATCAATGATAAATTGATGATTATACAAAAATAATAGATATTCAGCGGATTATAGTATAATTTGAAGTTATAAACATTCGGAAGCTGTCCCTGTACGTGAGCCAAAAAAGTGATGGCTTAATTCGGTCGTTATTTTTATTATCCAAAAATACGGTAATGGTGTATAATAATGAATGATTCTTTTTCAGTTTTTGCTAGGATGACAGATCTAAATATATAAAAATAAAAAATAAATATGAAAACAAATAACTTATTCAAATTTATCATCGCTATCGTGGTTTCCGAGCTTGCCGGCATCATTGGCTCGGTGTTTACCGCGCCGTCTATTGCCGGCTGGTATGCAGGAATTATTAAACCGGCGCTTAATCCTCCGGCATGGGTGTTTGGACCGGTTTGGACGACATTGTTTGCCCTGATGGGTATTTCAGCGTTCCTGATTTGGAAAAAAGGACTTGATCGCAAGGATGTAAAAATGTCTCTCGGTATATTTCTCGGTCAGCTGGTCTTGAACACGCTTTGGTCAATTATCTTTTTCGGTATGCACAGTCCGGGTGGCGCGCTGGTTGAGATTGTTTTCCTTTGGCTCGCTGTTCTTGTCATGATCATTGCTTTCGCCAAAATATCAAAATCGGCAGCATGGCTTCTCTTGCCATATATTCTTTGGGTCAGTTTTGCGATGTACTTAAATTATTTTATCTGGGCATTAAATTATATAAAATAAAAATTATTAACATGCGCGTCTGGGACATTCATCCAAAACATTTGTGTCGTAAACATTTGCTTGCCGAACACAGGGAGCTTCACGGACTTTGGAATATTTTGACCAAGCATAAAGGCAAAGGTGGATATTCAAGGCATCCGGAAACTTTGCGTTGGGTTGGCAAGCAAAAAGCTCTATACCTGCGTCACGGAGCGCTTGTAAAGGAATTCCACAGTCGCGGATACCGGCACTATACGCCGCTTAATAAAAAATTTGCCATTGGATCTGGCAGTCAACGCATGTTTATCAACACAGCGGGCGAACAAAAAATGATTTTAAAACAAAAGCCGTGCGAGTGTCTTTTGCATATTTAATTGGATCGGGATATTTTTATAAATCTTCAGCGGTCTTTCAAAGTCTATTCACTTTTGATTAAGTTTGCTATAATGAATATAAGTAAATCATTAATTAATTTTTAAATAAAAGATATGCAATTTCCAAGCAATTTGAATTTAAAATCGGCGAATATTTTTAAAATTGTCGGTTTGGCGTTAGTCGCGATTGTTGTTATTGCCTTTGCTTTTCGCATGATTGGTTCATCGCTTGGCTCAATTTTTTCCAAAAATAACACGGGCGGTTTTACAACGTATCAAAGCGCGCCAGCTTTTGATTCCGGCGGTATAAACTATAAAGAAAGCGACAATGTTAGTTTGTCGCTTCGCAACGCGTCTTCGCCCTCAGATGCTTTAATCCCGACCCCAATTAGCGGCGAAACAGCGGCAGGCGATAACGCGGAAGAATTTGAAGTTACGGAGTATAATGCTTTTATTGAAACGCGACATTTGAAAAATATATGCGATGAAATTATCACTTTAAAAACGCGCGATGATGTGATTTTTGAAAACGCGAATGAATATGAGAAAAACTGCAATTACAGTTTTAAAGTTAAACGCGACAGTGTGGATGAAATTTTGACAATTATCAAAGCGTTGGACCCGAAAGAATTCAATGTTAACACTTATACTATTAAACGGCTGATTGATGATTATACTGGTGAAACGGAAATATTAAATAAAAAAATAAAATCCATTGAAGAAACTTTGACAAGCGCGACGCGCGCTTACGATAATATCGCCGCGTTGGCGACCAAAACCCAAGATGTGGAAAGTTTGGCAAAAATTATTGACAGTAAAATCAACATTATTGAAAGATTGACTCAAGAACGGATCAATATAAACGCGCAGTTGGAGCGGCTGGGACGCGCCAAAGCCGAACAACTTGACAGATTGGATTATACTTATTTTAGCGTTAATGTTTTGGAAAATAAATTTGTTGACTGGCAAAATCTTAAAGATTCATGGAAAATGGCGATTAAATCGTTTGTTAGCGATATAAATAAAGTCATGCAGGACATCACCATTAATTTAATCGCGTTTTTATTTTTTGCAATCCAGTATGTTATTTATTTATTCGTTGTCTTGATTATTGTAAAGTATGGCTGGAAGCTGGCTAAATATATCTGGAAGAAATAATGAACTGTAAATAACAAATATACAATCAAATCTAACGATGGTACAATGATTTGGCGGAATTTTAAAAAAATACAATTTCATTTTTAATAATATCTATATGGCAAAAAGAATCACGGGGCTTGGTAAAAAAAAGAAATCAAATCGCTCTCATAAAACCAAGAAGCGTCTTGAAGTTAAGCGGCTTATGCTTGCCGAAAAGGCCGCGAAGAGAAAACACAGATAAATTAACGGCAGGAGAAGTCCGTCATCCATAGTCCGGCGACCGTCTGAAACGATCGTCGGATAATTGACACCAATGATTAAAAATGCTACATTCACAGTATCCATTCTGTTTTTTTTGGTTCTTTGAAATTAAATTATTATTTTTTTGAGGAGGCACAAAATGAGAATTTTATATTACGCGCCAATTTTTCACCACTCCCTTGAGGAAATGGGGTCATTAGCCAAGCAATTTGTTGAAACGAAGAAACGGTTATATGGTCCTCGCGCGGAAGAAACTTATCGTGAAAAGACTAAAAAATGTTGGGCAAATATTGACCAACAGATTGAAAAAATTGCGTCAAGTATTTCAACAAAGATACATATTTATATGGACGGGTTGCCCTGTATTGAAGACCATCATTTGTTGAAAATTGTCAAAGAAATTATCGCTCAAAAATTGCCGCAATATTTAATCGCGGAAAAGCTGATGAAAAACGGAGCGATTACTCATGGCACAGAGGATGTTGGTTTGCTTTTGGAAGAGGTAGAAAAAAATACAATAATGCCAGGAATGCCAGGTCGCAAGAGAAGAGAGGTATTGTTGCGGGAAAGAGATGTTTTTATCGCTAAAACAATAAACAAGACACTGCCCGATGGAGAAGTTGGAATTCTGTTTATAGGAGCAGACCATAGAGCGGATAATGAGATTAAAAAAATCGGCATTAAGGTGCTTTACATTAAATGAATAGGAGGAAAAAATGTCTATTAGAAATAAAAAATTAAGGTCTATTCCACCACCGTCAAAAAAAAGCAAAGTAGGGGTAATACACATTAGAATTGGCGGAATAGGCGGCAATGCCGGTGACAGCAGTAAAACCCCCGCCAAAGATAGTTGGAAACCGCGCGGTGTTCCACCCAAAGAAATAAAAAAAGGCGCTATTGGCGAACCGCCGGAATATCCACGACGGCCTATTGTGGAGTGTTTTTTAGAAGAAAAGGGCAAGAGTTTCCGAATAATCATAGAGTGCCCGCACCACACCAAAGAAGAAATCTCAGTTAGTATGGAGGGGGATGTGGTGAGAATAGAAAGCGCTTTGGAAGAAAAAAAATACAATTTTTTTATAGAAATTGTTGCGCCCTTTATTCCAACGACAGTTAAAAAAAATTATAACAACTTTATTTTTGAAATATTATTAAAGAGGTGATAGATGTAAATTATAATATTAATTTTGCCGCAGTGTTCACTGCGGTTTTTTGTATTTGGTCTGTCATTGATTTATTTTAAGAGCCGTGCTATACTGTCATCTGTTGCATATTTAATTAAATAATCATAATAGTATGGGTAATTTTAACAAGTTTGACAAGAGCAGAGGCGGTAGTGGAGGCAGGGGATTTGGGGGCGGACATTTTGGCGGAGGAAACCGCGGATTCGGCGGCCGCAGCGATGGTCCGAGACAGATGTTTCCGTCCGTTTGCAGCAAGTGCGGGCAGGATTGCGAAGTTCCATTTAAACCGACGGGCGATCGTCCGGTACTTTGCAGTAATTGCTTTAAAAGCCAGGGCGGTCCGGCAAATCGTTTCGCTCAAAAGAGCTTCGGAGGAGGTAATCGCGGCGGCAACGTCGGCGGTTCTGTTTCCAAAGAGCAATTTGATTCTTTAAACGCTAAATTGGACAAGGTATTGTCCATATTGGCTCCGGCCAAGGCGAAGGACGCGCCAAAAGCCGACATATCTGAAATAAAAAGCAAAAAAGAAATTGTAAAGAAAGTAAAAATTCCGGCTAAAAAATCCAAGAGCAAGAAAAAATAATAAAAATAAAATCCCGACTGTAAAAAGCCGGGGTTTTATTTTTCCGTAAAGAATTTAGGCGCGAACCACATTGATTGCGCGAGGTCCTTTTTCGGACTGTTCAACCTCAAAACTTACGGCATCGCCGGATTTCAATTCAGAGAATTGAACTCCTTGCAAGCCGGTTTCATGAAAGAAAACGTCTTTTGATCCGTCTTCCGGTGTAATGAAGCCAAAGTGTTTATCGGAAATTATGCTTTTAATAGCGCCTTTCATATATAAATACTTATGAATAATCGCAAAACTTTTATTCCGTTGAAGAAGGTCGACTAGGTTTCCACGGATATTTTGCCGAACTATTATACCATGAAACGATGAAAAAGTCAATAAAAAGGAAATAAAAATGAAATAGTTTGTGTTTTACCTAAAATCGGATATAATGGATATAGAAGCGAAGGCGTTATTTTAAGCCATAAGTTTAATCATTTTTTATGAAGATTTTTCACAAATTTTTTCTATATATTACGAATAACGAGGAAGTATCACGGCATGAAGAGGGCTTTGATATATTTTTCTTTATTATCAATACGGCGGCTTTGGTTTTCGGCGTGTTTATGTTTGTCATCCATGACGAACCGCAGTGGATACCAGTATTGGTAATAGAATACAGCTGGGCGTTGGACAATATGCGCCACAACCGGCCTTAAATATATTATGAAAATAAAAAATGCTTTCAAATTCATTTTTGTAATCGCTGTTTTTTCGGCGATTTTTTTGGATAATCGTACGCCAATCGTTTCATCGGCCACAACCGCGCCGGTATCAAAGATTGATTTAGCAGTCCCGCATATTTGGGAAATACCGGATGGGGTTTGGGTAAACCCGTGGAGCAACGCTTGCGAGGAAGCAAGTATAATTATGGTAGAAGAATTTTATTTAAAACGCGGGGAGGTAAAATTTACGGATAGGGAAACAAAAACCAAAGTGTCGCCTTTATTCGTTTATGAAAACAAAGTATTTGGCTCAAACGCGGACAGCAATTCAACTCGTACGCTCCGTATTATCAATGAAAATAGTTTTTTTACAGGATTTATAAAAAAGAATCCGACTGTTGAAGAAATAAAAGAAGAATTGCTAAACGGGCATCCGGTTATCTCTTTTCATTATGGGATAGACCTTAAGAATCCAAAGCATCGTTGGCGAGTCGGTGGGTCGGCTTTTCATGTTTTAGTTATCAATGGTTTTGACGATAAAACCAAAGAATTTTTAGTGAACGATTCCGAGCTTAAAAACGGACTTGATTATCATTATAAATACGACATAATTTTAAACAGTTTGCATGATTTTGACCACGCCAGCAAAAAAACCGATGGCGAGCCGGTTGTGATTTTTACTCGTCCGCGGAGAATAGTCAAAGTCGCGGGAAAGAGCCCTGTGTATTTGATTGAAAATGGAAAAAAATATTATATTACGCATCCGAAGGTTTTTAAAAATAGAGGTTGGTCGTGGAAATACGTGGAAGTAATCACACAAGACGAGCTGTATTCTTACACGGCAGGGGAGCCAATACGAAAATAAACGATTTTTGCTTTTAAACAAAGCAAAACAACTTATCCACAGTCCGAATTTGCTTGACTTATAAAGCCGCTGACAGTAGGATACAAATATACAATTTTGTACTTTGAAAATTAAAAAAATTTATTTTTATCCGCCTTTGGCGGAAGGAGGAAAGTAATGGGAAAACCAAAAAAAGAAGTAAAAGAAAGGGTAAAAAGATTTGACCCAGAAGAGGCAAAAAAGGAAGGGTGTTTTGTTTTTTTAACTGAACTAGGTTTTGATACCAACTACTTCAACCTGGTGGCATATAAAAATCTAATAGAATTTTTGGATAGATTTTCAAAGCAGTATCAAGGGATGTTAGGTATTTTGTTGGATGGTGTCTTTACATCCCTGCATCGCCCGGAGTACCTGAATGATGTTCTTACGTATTGGTTGAAAACGGAAGTGGAATGCAAGAGGGAATCTAAAAAAATTCCAAATAGCGAGCAATACATGATGATGTTTGGAAAACAACTGGAAATTTTAAGTTTACGCTTACAAGAGCTGAAAATAAAACTTCCTAACGCAAAGATTTTTCTGAATATTTTCACGGACGATCTTCAATTTTCGTTGTCCCAGCTGCTGAACGAACAATTATTATTTAAACAGGAGGAACTGGGGAGTATAATTAATGAATTGAAAGCAACAAAAGAGAAAACAAAAGGTAAGTGCAGAACGATAGAAGCGAGTATGCCCAAAGCAAAAAAAGCGCAAATCGCTAAACTTCAAACCAGACTTGAACGGAAGCAGACTGAAATTAAAAAAATAAACGACGAAATTGTAAAATTAGGAAGTGATGCAATTTATTTCCGCGAGAAAAAAGTAAGGCCAATGTCACAATACGTTACGTCTGAACTAGTTAGGAAGATTCATGGGATGTTCAAAATTGAGTGTGATAAGTACGGGGTTGAATTAATAACGGAAGATTCTATTATACAGTGCGGGAATATAGTAATAGATTACTCTCATACAAGATACCATACATGGACACCGCAAAAGAATATTTTGAGAAATTTACAAAATATGATATGGGGTACTATGGATGAGTATTTTCTGAAAACGCGCGCCTTTTTTGGCACAGAATCAACAAAAAGGGTAGACGCTATCGTGGAAAGTGGACATCATGGGGTTGGTGGAAAGGTCTTTCAAAAAATATCTCGCAACAGTAGTGAGATGAATTTTGTAAACAACAAATTTGATCCAGACACAAATGCCGAATACATTACTTTAATGTCAGTGTTGCCTTTTGAGGACCAAGAGGAATTGGGAAAATATATGTCCGGCAGGGAGCCAATAAGGATGTCTGGCGGCAAGCCAATGGGTACTCGCAAAATTGCTGCGATTGACAGATTAAAAAATGGGGGTGTTAGCGGTCTGTCAATAATTGCAAAAGACAAGAACGGGTTAATGTCAACAGGATGGATACAATACAAAGCGTTTAAAGACGGATCTGCATTACTAAATTTTCCCGTGTCAAACGTCATGCCGTCCATCTTGGTTACTTCCGATCATCACATAGGGAGCAAACAGGAAAATACGGCGGCATTAAAAGGCCTGATACGGTTGTATATAAAAGGATTGGTCGCCTCAACCGGAATCTTTTTGCTCGGTCAAAAAATTAAGTTGTTTGGAAATGTTGAAGCCGGTGATGTGGTCGAGGCGAACTCGGCAGGTAAATGGGATCATCGACGCGAGAGTGACAGGCCGAGATTAGATGGCACAGAATATATTATAAAAATGCTATCAAAGCTCGACATAAATAATAAGAGCAAGGAAGAGGTAAAAGAAGAAATTTTTAATAAAGTAATTAAAAATATTGATAACTTCTCTAGGCAAGGAAGCAACGAAAGCATGGGTGTCTTACTTAGCTGGGTTGCGGATTATTGTATGGAATTTATTTCCCCAGCTTTAAAGGAGAGCAACTTGCAATATGTTCACGTTTCGGTAGCTGGCAACCATTCGGCCGGCGTTTTGTATAAGTTGGACATCGGAGAAATGGCGTATTTGGCTGAAAGGCTAAAAGCATTAAACATACCTTTTGCCGAAAGCGGCGGGGATGGTGATACAAAACAACCGAGGGTATTTTTGGGCGGTTTTGACATCGCCAGGGTGGCGTTTATTGAAAATTACGGAGTCGGGGTTGATGGGGCGAACATCTTCGGTCCCATTAGGTTCCTTGTTCAGCACGACCCAAAAAGTAGGGGAAGTGATGGTATGGTAGGTGCTGGAAAAAGCGCCAATGCCGGCGTGACGGTTGCTGGACATACGCATGAGAATAAAACATGCGTGTATAATACAGGGTATAATACATTCTCTGTTGCGTACAGGGTATCCTGTACGCAGGGTGTCGATCCGACACAGATGTATTACACCTCCGTGCCGAGGACATCGGCTGGGCATATTGTGTGTATGCCCCAAAAGGGAATATTTTTTGAAATAACAATCCCGATAGAATTTTTGCAGGAGCTGGGTCGGGAAAAGATTAGGGAAGAAATAAAAAATAAATTGGGATTTCTTATAGAAAAATTGTGTTAATGTAGTCCTTTAATTTTTCAAGCGCCTTTACAATAAGGCGCTTTTATAATTTTTTAATTTTTTTTCAAGCGTTTTTTATGCTGTTTTTTAAATTTGACAAAAATTTTTTTATGTATTACACTTTTCGGTGGTTATGGTTCTTTAAAAATAAATACTAAAGTAAAAAGGAGGAAAAAATGAGAGACGATGGAAGAAAAAGGACCTTTCGCCAAATGGAGAGGTTCTACGAAACAAAAGAGCTGGTTGATTTTGGCCTCGTTGAGTCGCTTTTAAACGACCCGGGTCAGGTCGTGTTGTCAGTATTTCCAATAATAATACATCCGGCAGAGGATAGATTTGAGAATAGAGAGGAGCACAAAAAGTATATGAAAGGGTTTGAACTGTTTAAAAAGAACATAAACATAGATTGCTACGATTGCCACGTGCTTGATAATGATCAGGATCAGGAGGTAGAGACGTGTCTGTATCTCCAAAAATTTTTAAAGGGGGAGACAAGTAAAGAGGCGGTAAAACGATTGACCGTCAATAATTTTGTTTTAAAAAGGAGTAGTGAGTTTCTGTTGTGGTTTTTGTATGACTTTCGTAAAGAAGCAAAAAAATATACTATTGTCGCGCTTACTGAGAAAATGGGCAGTGTTGCAGCGTTTTCTCAGTATTTACCAATTCAAGATAAATTCTTTTTTGATATTGTAGATTTAGAAAACGTAGATTTTGATGAGACAACACGTATCCTTGTCTCAAAGAAAGAAGGGTGAATAAAAGTCAAACAGGGGAAAAACCCCTGTTTTTTAATTTTTGCGTGAAACAATGCTGAATAATTTATTTTATATTGACAAGGTCGCGTTTTTGTTGTTCAATAATAACTGAATCAAATTGACATTTATATCCGTCAAAGCCCGTCTTTCTGTGATGGACGAAACGGATAAAAAACAGGAGAGGATAAAATGGCGAAAATTACAGTGGAATTTTTGACAAAAAAAGGAAGGGTCAAAATATCCGCGGAAGTGGTTAACACAGTAAAAGAGAAAAACCGCGGTTTGATGTTTTGTAAAAAATTGGAATTTGATTCGGGAATGTTATTCATTTATAAAGGCGATGAAGACAGCGGCTTTTGGATGAAGAATACATATATTCCGCTGGATGCAATTTTTTTGGACGCGGACAAAAAAATTGTAGCTATTTTACATATGAATCCGGCGGAAAATCCCGAGGAAGGACCGTGGCCGGTATATAAGCCAGACGTCCCTTATCGCTACGCGATTGAAGTTAATGCAGGATTTGTGAAAGAAAATGAAATTCGCGTTGGCGATAAAACAAATTTTGTACATTGAAAACAGAAAGCTCGCATTCAGGTTTTTACATACCGTAGGCATGCAGGCATGTCCGCCCAAGGCGGACGGGGAGGAAAAAATGAAAATTACAAAAATACCGAATTTACTTCAGATTTTAAGACTATGCGACTTAATGTTGGAAGATAAGGTTAATTTCCAAAATTTTGAATCTTTTTTAAAGAACCCGGGTCAAGTTGTGCCAGATGTATTTCCAACCGAATTTGACGCATCCGCCGTTACTTTATTAGAGGTTATTAAAAAGTCAGTGAAGAGCAACATGAGTAAGAATATTACAGAAGATAAATTTGGGTTTACGTGCGGAAAGACAAAACGCACCGTTGATTTGGAATTGGCAAGTTTTTTAAAAGGCGAAAACAACAAAGGCGAGAGCGGCGAAGAAGCCGCAGAACGGCTAATAGGCGAAGGATATATTTTGGAAAATTTGGGGGAGCTCGCAGTATTTACAGATGATAGACATAGTGAAATAAAAAAATATAATTCCGTTGTCGTAATGGGTGATGTTTCCAGATGGAAAAATTTGAGTGGGCAAATATTAATTCCATTTATAGGAAATATAAATGAAGATGATTTTTTTCTCGAGCTTATTGATTTTAGAAATTACAAGTTTGACGCGAGCAGCCGTGTCCTCGTTTCAAAAAAAATAAAAATAGAGTAAAAGCAAACAGCATAGCGAACCCTATGCTGTTTTTTAAATCCTCTTATTCTATTTTGAGGTTTAATAGAACTTTTGGTGGGGCTGGAATCGTTATCGGCCGGCCAAAATTTCAGTGATCATTTGGTACCGTCTTTGGGGGTTAAGTCCACGATGAACATTCAGTAAACTTTTTAATCGGTTAAA
>Ga0265297_10000568_pt1 | contig 106905 bp, 87 predicted proteins | sample Munlanlwell13791_FD_192502 | JGI IMG/M metagenome (GOLD analysis project Ga0265297, IMG submission 192502) | Leachate microbial communities from a municipal landfill in Southern Ontario, Canada - Leachate well 137-91 | ecosystem: Engineered > Solid waste > Landfill > Unclassified | place...
CGCGCTTCTGAGAAGCCTCGGCGGCGACGATGCGGTAGAACGGTTTCTTCGTCGTGCCGAAACGCTGCAATCTGATTTTGACCATGGATTTCCCTCCTGATTAGCAAAGTCACCTTATTGTAGCAGATGTTCCGATGCCTGTCAATGTTTTTTCCTTGACAGGGAGCGGTTTCAGTCCTGAAAGTCGAGCTCCTGCATGTCGGCGAGCGAGGCCTCGACCTTGCGCACGTTGTTGACCGTCTCGAGCTGCTTGGCGATGCGGTCGAACTGGCTCGCGTCGACGTAGCCCGCGAGATAGCCGCGGTCCTCGTTTCGGTACGTGACGTGGACGCCGAGGCGTTCCACCTCGGCGATGACCTTCGGACTCTGATAGAAGACGATGATGCCTTTTCGCTGGATCATTTCGGTGCCCCTTTCCCACAGTGGGTCGTCGTGCCGGCGCGGCAGGAGTCGAGGATCGCGCGGATCTCCGCGCCGATCGGCTCGAAGATGGCGTTGATCTCCGCGAGCGTCTCCCGGTAGCGTCGATATGCGGGCGTCGCGTAGAGCGCCGCCTTGGCGGCGGACAGTTCGGCCGCGCGCGATTTGAAGTCGGGATGATGCCTGCCGACGGCGGCGACGGGCTCGTAAGCCGCCTTCGCGGCCTCGAAGGCCGTGCGTTCGGCCGTCGGTCCGTCCGGTCCGAGGAGCCGGTCCCGGGCCTCGGCGTAGGCGCCATAGGCCGGAGAGTTCCGGATCTCGTCGACGGTGCGCCAGGCTTCGATTGCGATGTCGGTGCGTTCCATCTGAATCACCCATCCAATTATACCATACCCGGCGGAATCACGAAAGGTTTCATCCGATCGCGCGGCCGATCTCGGCGTAGGAAAGTTCGCGGTATCCCCCGGGAGGAAGCGCCGGATCGAGTTCGAGGCCGCCGATCGCGGTCCGGCGGAGGGCGACGACCTCGTTTCCGATCGCTTCGAACATCCGCTTCACCTGATGGTACTTGCCTTCCTGGATCCGGATCCGCGCGGTCTTTTCACCGAGCGGCTCGACGAACGCGGGCAGGGTGCGGAAAAGCTGTTCCCTCCCGTCCCTGATCTCGACGCCCGCAAGCAGCGGCGCATAGTCGCCGAGCGGGTCCCGGAGCGAAACCTCGTAGGTCTTGAAGACCTCGTTTCTCGGACTGATGACGCGGTGCAGGACGTCGCCGTCGTTCGTGAAAAGGAGGAGTCCCTCGGCGTCGAGGTCGAGACGGCCGCAGATCGAGAGGTCGAAGCGGTCGTAGGGATCCTTCAGGAGTCCGACCGCGGTCGCATGGACGGCGTCCGCGTTCGCCGAAACGACGCCCTGCGGCTTGTTCATCATGAGGTAGATCCACTTCTTGTAGAAGACGCGCCGGCCGTCGAAGTCGATCTCCTCGATCTCCGGATTCACGTCCGCGCCGGGATCGGCGGCGATGCGTCCGGCGATGCGGACGCGGCCCTGCCGGACGGCTTCCCTGATGTCGTTCCGGCTTCCGTATTTCAGATTGCCGAGGAGTTTGTCGAGTCGCATGGAATCCTCCTAGATCCGGTCGAGACCGTTCTGTACGTACGTGCGGAGCAGTTCGCCGACGCTCCAGGCCTGCGACGAGCAGCCGCGCGAGACGCGGCCGTGAAGGCCGTCGAAGATCTCCGCGACGCCGCCGACGCAGCCTTCGCGGAGATGGTCCTCGAAGGAGCGGCACAGCCGCTTCATCCGGCGCTTTGCGCCATCGGTCGGGTGTGCTTTGAGATAGGCGTCGACGTAGGTGCCGATCAGAAATCCCCAGGTCGTCCCCATATGGTAGGAGAAGTCGCGTTTCCGGAGCGGCCCGGAGTATTCGGGGACGAACCGCGGATCGCATTTCGAGAGCGACCGGAGCCCGTAGACGTCGAGGAGCTCCCGGGTCGCGACGGCGACCACGGAACGGATCCGCGCCTGCGAAAGCAGCGGGTGCGGGAGGCTGCACGCGAAGAGCATGTTCGGCCGGACCGAGGGGTCCTCGGGGTCGACGACGTCATGGAGGCACCCCTTCGCGGGGTTCCAGAAACGGCGGTTGAAGCTTTTCCGCACCCGTTCCGTGAGCGCGCCGTAATCCTTGGGATCGGACCCGAGACGGCGCGCCAGCCCGTCCATGACGCAGAGCGCGTTGTGCCAGAGGGCGTTGATCTCGACCGGTTTGCCGTGGCGGGGCGTGACGACGACCCCGTCGATCCGGACGTCCATCCAGGTCACCTGGTCGAGACCCGACCCGGCCCGCATCAGCCCGTCGGAATCCATCCTGATCGAAAAGCCGGTTCCATGACGGTAACGGTCGACGATTCTGACAAGCGTCGGAAACAGGGTTCGCACCAAGGCCTCGTCGTCCGTATGCGAAAGATAGCGGTCGACCGCGTGGACGTACCAGAGCGAGGCGTCGGCGGTATTGTAGTAGGGATCCTGCCCGGCGTCGGGGAACATGTTGGGAATCAGTCCGTCCTTCTCGTAGCGCGCGAAGGAGGCGAGGATCTCGCGCGCCTCGGGGAAACGCTTCGTCACGAGACAGAGCCCCTCGAAGGCGATCATCGTGTCCCGTCCCCAGTCGGCGAACCAGGGCAGTCCCGCGAGCACCGTCGCAAGTCCCGTGGAACGCCGGTGCGCGAGGAACAGGTCGCCGGCGCGGACCAGCCGCGCGGCGAAATCGTCAACCATCCCGGCGTGGAGGACGACGTCCCGGACGCGGGTTCGGCTTGCTTCGACGATCGCTTCCGCCGATTCCGCGGGAAGTTCGTCGAGGGCGACGACGAGGGAGGCGGTGAGGGTCGTTTCCGCCGGAACGTCGAAGACGAGGGCGTAGGCTTGGAAGAAGGCGTCGACGCGGTCGTCGCCGGTCGCGGCGTCGAAGGCGTAGGTGACGTCGGACGCGATCGCCGGATCGTGACGGACGAAGGTGCCGAGGGACGCCTGCGCGACGATCTTGCGCGACGGCGCCTTGTCGGGGATGAGGACGAGCCGCGCGCCCTCGGCGGTCGCCAAGAAGGTGAGTCGGTCGGGGGTACGGACGTCGCCGTGGTTCCGCCAAGTGAACTGCGGGACCAGGCAAAGATGCGCCGCGCGCTTCCCCGTCGCGATCCGGTAGCGGATCGCCACGGCGTTTCCGCCGTAGCGGGGGGCGACCGTCTTCTCGAGGGTGACGCCGCCGACGCGAGAACCGTAGGTCGCGACCTCGTCGAGGGAAAAGGTACTTGCGATGAGGTCGTAGGTCCGGCCGCCGACGACCATGGTCTCGTCGACCTTGGCGAGGAGGAGCGTGCGGTCGGTCGGGGGGTTCAGGCTGACGACGAGATAGCCCTGATGCTTGCGGAAACGGCGGTTCGTCACCGAACCGGCCGCGTAGCCGCCCATCCCGTCGGGAAGGTACCATTCCTGGGGCAGGACCCCGTCCTTCGTCCGGAGTGCCTTCTGGTCGTACTCGTAGGTCATGTCGTCGCCTCCTCGTCCACCGATAATATTGTACCACGCGAACCGCGTTTGGCATATCCCGGGGCGATGCCTTGATGGAAACGGGACGTTTCGTGATATAATAATGAGTGGTGATGAAGAAGATGTTGACGATGAAAGACATCCGCCAGGAAGGCGATCCGATCCTCCGCCGTCGCGCGGAAGAGGTCGCGATGCCCTTGTCCCAGGCGGACTATGCGATCCTGAAATCGATGATGAACTACATCCTGAACAGCCAGAACGACGCGCTCGCGGCCGAAATGGACCTGCGTCCCGCGGTCGGCTTGGCGGCACCGCAGATCGGCGTCTCGAAAAGGATGTTCTGCATGAACGCGTTCGACGAGAAGGGCGAGGTCCTGCACCGCTACGCCTTCGTCAATCCGAAGATCCTGTCGAGTTCGGAGGAACAGTGCTACGTGCCCGGCGGCGAGGGTTGCCTCTCCGTCGACGAGGAGAAGAACGGCCTCGTGCCGCGCGCGAAGCGCATCAAGGCGCGCGCGATTCTGGTCGACCTCGAGACCGCCCGGGTCGACGAGGTGATCGTCAAGCTCTCGGGCTTCCCGGCGGTCGTCTTCCAGCACGAGTACGATCATCTCCTCGGAATCCTCTTCATCGACAAGAAAAAGGCCGAACTGCCCGGCATCAAGCCGATCGAGTTCGTCCACGAGGAAGAGGCGCAGGCCGAATAAGACGCGAAAGGCTCCGACGACGGAGCCTTTCTTCTTTCATTCCCTGCCCCGCATGAAGTTCGCGAAGCGGATGCCGAAGTCGTAAGCCTCCCGCAACTGGTCCGCCGATGGATTGAAGCGGATCCGGAGGCCTTCGATCGTCTTCATCTTCAACTGGGCGAGCCGGGCGAGGATGTTCGGGACGGCTTCGCCGCTCCATCCGTAGGAACCGAAGGCCGACGCGAACTTTCCGCCGTCGACGATCGGGTTCAGGCTCGAAAGGATGTCCCAGACCGGTTTCAGGGTGTCGGCGAGGATCGTCGTCGAGCCGATCAGGAAGGCGTCGGCCGCCTGGATGCGGTCGACGATGTAGTGCGTCATCGTGCCGACGATGTCGATCGTCTCGACCTTGACCTTGCCTTCGAACGCGGCCTCGACGCCCTTCTTCACTTCCGCCGACATCTTGAGCGTGTAGCCGTACGCACTCGCGATCGGAATCACGACGAGCGGGATCTCGTTCTTCGGCCGGATCTCGGCCCACTTGGCGTAGAGCGCCTTCGCCTCCTCGATGTTGGTCTCGTCGAGGACGGGGCCGTGGCTCGTGGCGACGTACTTGAGGGGCAGGTCCTTGATCCGCTCGAGACCCTTCTGGACGAACTTCCTGAACGGCGACATGATCGCGTCGAAGTAGTCCTTGAGTGCCTTCCGGTAGTCGTCCTGGTTCTTGACGTTCTTGGCGAAGACGCCTTCGAAGGCGTAGTGGGCGCCGAAGAAGTCGCAGGTGAAGAGGATCTTGTCCTCTTCGAGCCAGGTGAACATCGTGTCCGGCCAGTGCAGGTTGGGCAGCGTGAAGAACCGGAGGGACCGGTTCCCGAGCGAGAGGACGGCGTCGTCCTTCGCCTGGACCGCCTTGAACGGGCGGTTGACGATCTCCTTCAGGTTGGAAAGACCGGCCGCCGTGGCGACGACGGTCAGGTCGGGATTCAGATCGAGCAGTCTGGCGACCGATCCGGAATGGTCCGGTTCGGTATGGTTCAGGACGACGTAGTCGATGTCCTTGAAGTCGACGAGCGACTGCACCTTGGCGATGTAGTCGTCCTGAAAATTGACCTTCGCGGTATCGATCAGGGCCGTCTTCTCGCTGCCGACGACCAGGTAGGCGTTGTAGGTCGTGCCGAATTCGGTCTCCATCACGATGTCGAAGACGCGGAGGTCGTAGTCGTTGACGCCGACCCACCAGAGTTTCTCGGCGAGCTTCTTGACTTTGGTCTGCATGGTTCTCACTCCTCCCATCCATTATACTCCAAGAGGGCTTACCGTGAAAACCGGATGCACGCGAAACGCTCGTTCAACGGGCGGAAAACGACGAAGAACCCCTGCGGAGAGGGGCGTGGATCAGAAGACGGGGACGACGGAGACGCCGTAGGAGGCCGCGATGAAGTCCCTGACGGCCTGGGTGCGGAGCGCTTCGAGCAGGACCGCGATCGCCTCGGCGTTCTCGGTTCCCGCGCGCACGGCGATGATGTTCGCATAGAGGTCCGCGGCCGCCGAGTCGACGGCTTCGGAGACGAGGAGCCGGTCGGTCACGCCGGCCTCGATCGCGTAGTTGCCGTTGATGACGGCGAAAGCGACGTCTTCGAGCCGCGAGGGGATCGCGGCCGCCTCGAGCTCGACGATCTCGAGACCGAAGGGGTTGGAGACGATGTCGAGTACGGTCGCCGACAGGCCGGCGCCATCCGCCAGCCCGATCAGTCCGTTCGCCTCGAGGAGGAGGAGCGCCCGGGCGAGGTTCGAGGCGTCGTTCGGGACGGCGACGGAGGATCCCGACGGGATCGCCGAAAGGTCGTCCTCGGTGCCGGCGTAGAGGCCGAGCGGTTCGAAGTGGATCGCGCCGGCCGAGACGAGCGACGTCCCGTGGGCGGCGTTGTAGGAGTTCAGGTAAGGCACGTGCTGGAAGAAGTTGGCGTCGAGTTCGCCGGCGGCGAGGGCGTCGTCGGGCAGGACGTAGTCGGTGAAGACGACGATTTCGAGTTCGTAGCCGCGGGCTTCGACGACGGCGCGGACGGCTTCGAGGATCTCGGCGTGGGGGACCGGCGTGGCGCCGATCGTGATCGTCTTGTCGGCGATGTTCGCCTTGCCGGAACAGCCGGCGAGGGCGAAGAGGACGAGGAGCGCGGAAAGGGACGACAGGATCTTTTTCATGGGGTGAAATCTCCTTTTTGATTTTTAGTGGGATGGCTTGGATCAGCGGAGGCGTCGGTCGATCCTGCGGGCGATCGCATTCGATGCGATCTGGATCGCTTCGACCAGGACGATGAGGATCAGGATCGTGACGAGCATGACGTCCGTCCTGTAGTTGTAGTAACCGTAGCGGATGGCGATGTCGCCGAGACCGCCGCCGCCGGCGGCACCGGCCATCGCCGAAGAACCGAGCAGGGCGATCGCGACGATCGGAATCTGGCGGACGAGGATGGGAAGCGCCTCGACGAGGTAGACCTTCCGGACGATCTGCCAGGGGGTCGCGCCCATCGCGACGACGGTCTCGATCAGGGTCGGCGGAAGCTCGGCGAGGGCCGCCTCGACGACGCGGGCGACGAAGGGGGCCGCCGCGATCGCGAGCGGCACGATCGCGCCGACGGTGCCGATCGAGGTGCCGACGACGAAGCGCGAGAACGGGATCAAAAGCATCATCAGGATCACGAACGGGATCGAGCGCATCGTGTCGACCGTCCATCCGAGGATCGCGCGGACCCGTTTCCGGGGGACGATCCCGTCCGGTTTCGAGACGGCGAGGACGACGCCGGCGGGCAGGCCGAGGAGGACGGCGAAGAACAGCGAGAGGGACACCATCGCGACCGTCTCGCCGGTGCCTTCGAGCAGCAGGGGGATGAGTTCGGTCATCATGACACCTCCTCTCCGAGAAGCAGCCGCGTGATCGGCGCGCGCGGGTTCGTAAACACCGATCCGGTCGGCCCGCTCTCCGCGACCGCGCCCCGGTCGAGGACGACGACGTCGTCGCAGAGGGCGCGGACGATCCCGATCTCGTGGGTGACGACCACGACGGTGACGCCTTGTTCGCGGTTGATCCGCGAGAGGAGCGCGACGACGTCGCGGGTGGTGATCCCGTCGAGGGCGCTCGTCGGCTCGTCGCAAAGCAGGATGCGGGGCGAGGGGGCCAGCGCGCGGGCGATCGCCACCCGCTGCATCTGTCCGCCGGAGAGCGTCGCGGGATGGCGTTTCGCCTTGTCGGCGAGGCCGACGAGGTCCAGCAGTTTTGCGACGCGGGCATCGGCCTTCGCCTTCGGCCAACCGAGGATCGCAAGCGGGAAACCGACGTTTTCCGCGACGGTCCGCTGCAGGAGCAGGTTGTATCCCTGGAAGACGACGCCGAGCGACTGACGGAGGTTTCGGAGCGCGAGCGGATCGAGGCCGGCAACGGCCTTCCCGTCGATCTCGATTGCGCCGGCGTCCGGTTTCGCGAGCCCGGCGATGCAGCGGAGGAGGGTCGACTTGCCGGCGCCGGACATCCCGATGACGCCGGTGACGGCGCCCTCGCGGATTTCGAAGTCGACGTCGTCGAGGGCGGCGACGTCGCCGTCCGCGCCGGCGAAACGCTTGGTGAGATGGTTGATCCGGATCATGGAAGCTCCTTTCCGAAACGAAAAAGCGGAGACTCGAGAGAGTATCCGCGGCTTATCATGTTTTGATCTCAAAAAGCCATCCGGGAGTCCTTTCGGACCAACAAAAAAGATGACGGTTCGAGTACGCCAAATGATTCTCTGGTTATACTCTATCGCGGTAACGGGCAACCCCGTCGCAGCCTAACCGTCACGGTTCGGTGCGCGACTCCGAGATCATCTCCGCGAACGCATGCATTGCCCCCTCGCACCTGCCGGGGCTCTCTTGGAATGCTTCTGTTCGCGGCACTTCTCTTCGATGTCTTTCGTTTCGATCGAATTGTTAGCACGATTATACCAGATTCAAAGCGGAAATCAAGAGGGCGGAACGAGGTCGTCGGAAATGAAGGCGTTATCATGCGGAGGGAGCGACGACCCCGACCGCAACCCGCATGGGGCGGGAGGGGGGATTCCGGGCCTCTTCGGACGCGATCGACGTCCGCCGAATGAAAAAGATTCCGACCTGAAGTTGATTTCGTCATGGTTCATTGTCCCGTGATCGCCAAGTCTGTGTCAACCAGAAGGTCGTCACAAGCAAGTTTGCGAATGATTCCGATTCGAATCAAGTCATTTGAGGGAAATGTTCAAACAAGACATATACCTCAGACAACCATTGAACAGGTCTACCAATTCCGCATCGATTGCGGCCAATTGTTTTCTTGTAGACTTGAAAACAGAATATTCAGCTAGATATTCAACTGGTTCCATCATCATCCCATCGAATTTATCTTTGCTTCCTGCAATCACCAGGAGCGATGCAAAGAGGGCATCCAATGCTGATTCTTTTGCCTTTTCAAGGTTGAATGAAAGATCTCTTGTATATGAGGAAAAACCACGAATCGCCCTTTTGATGTTTTGATATTGTTCTTTGTCGAGTATCCCTTCTGAGACAATATTGATGCTTGTCCTGATTGTATCCTTCAAAACATCCTCTACGGAAATGGTAGCTTTTCTACGAGAAATTACCGCCTTGGAAATCGTTTCATATATTTCCTTATATGAAGGAGAAAATCGATAATGCTTCATCAAAAACGAAACGTCAAACATTTGTTTGACAACCTCTACGTCTCGGCCTTCATTCAACTTTTTTCCGATTGTGTTTGGAGCGAATGCACACAGTTTGTCAGCCAATAGATCATGGACCGAAGGGGTGATGACTTTCAAAAATGGCGGAGTTGACTGGAGCAAATAGTTGTTGATTTCCACCTCGACTAAATCCCGGTAACTCGATTCATCAAATACGACATCCAGTAAAATGTATGTTTCTCCATTGATGGCGCCGTTATAATGAAATTCGAAATGCTGTTTATCGATGTCATATCTCGGTGTGCGGAAATCCTCAACGACCGATGTGAATTGGGACTTGCCGATGACACGAACCAGGTTTTCTACCAGAAAGAAGTCCTTGTACTTCGGATCGACCAGAATATCAATATCGATAGAAAATCTTGGAAAATCAGAACTAATCAAGGACAAGCAAGTACCGCCCTTAAAGATGAAGTGTTTGAAATTGGCTTGCAGGATTTCAAGAAGATGCAGTCCATGGATCTGCCGCTCGATAATGCCTTGGTCGCTTCTCTCTTCGCCTTTTACTTTGAGTATCCATTCTTTGTCAAATGTCCTAGGATCAATCATGGTTCATAGACCCCAATCACGCTCAGAATGTTTTGAACCTTATTTCTTGTAATCGTTCCTCTGATTCTTGCATAGGACAATAGGGTCGTAATACTGACTCGATACTCTTTGATCATTCTTTTATAGATGTTCAAGATTTCGCTTTGGTCAATATTCAATAATTCTTCGTTGATTGCAAGGATATCCACAAGGATCTTTTCAGGCTTAGGTACGGAAACGTTGTTCGTCTTCCTGTTTGCATATAATGGGGATCTCTTGGGTAACTTTTGAATGATGATGATGTTCTCCAACATATAACTGAAGTAGTCGAACCCTTTGATTCTACTGAGCGGAACTACATTCTTGAAACTCTCCTTCATTTGGAAAAACAAATTGTCTATCCTTGATTCATCCACTTCAATCACAACATAATTCTTATATATTTGATGAACCATGAATTGATTCAAAACAGAAGTCTCCCAAATGGATATTCTGGGATCAATTCCATAACGCGATTGACGATCACTCGAGAGTCTGCGGTTGTATTGATCAAGGAAATCCAATAACTTTGAGTCAATCTTCATTCCAAATGATCGGCTATCGTTTTTGTCAACGACTTTGAATTTTTTATTTCCCAAGTCCTGAATGTATCCCGCGTTCTTAAGGTCAAATAATCTCCACGCCAAAGAAATGGGACTAATGTCTGAAAATTGGTCTCGAACATATGATTCAAGTTCCTTTTTACTTGTGATTGTCCCGATAGGAAAGTTGTCATAAAAATTCTTTTGTAATATATCCACTATTATCCTCTGTAATTTGCGACTATATTGTCTTCAGTAGCATTTTACTCGATTTTATCACCTATTCTTTGCATTGTCAACATTATAGGTAAAATGCGACTCTATTCATTTCAGTCGCATTTTACTTCTGTTCCGCAAAAAAAAGATTCCAACCTAAAGTTGAAATCGGCAAGTCATATTGGAGGACCTAGTCGGATTCGAACCAACGGTCAGGGAGTTGCAGTCCCTTGCCTTTCCTCTTGGCTATAGGTCCAGTCGATGGAATGCGGTCAGCATCGGAGTCCGTATGGTCGGGAAGACAGGATTTGAACCTGCGACCTCCTGGTCCCAAACCAGGCGCTCTACCAAGCTAAGCTACTCCCCGATTAAAAAAAGAATGGCGCGCCCAGCAGGAGTCGAACCCGCAACCTTTAGATCCGTAGTCTAACGCTCTATCCAATTGCGCTATGGGCGCGCTTATATGGCGGTCCCGACGGGATTTGAACCCGCGATCTCCTGCGTGACAGGCAGGCATGTTAGACCACTACACCACAGGACCGTGGTTTCATTCTCTTTTCAGCCGTCGGGAAAGGCCGATATCTATATTACCAAATCCCAAGCCGAAATGCAACTTTTTTCATCCGCTTTCGCATCGTTTTCCGCCATCCCCAGATGCGTCCCGAGTGCGTCTCGCCCCGTTCCTTCAGGCGCGGATGGTATAATGTGCCTGGGGATGTGAATCGACATGGACTATCATGGACATCAGGCGCTCCGCGTGGGCGCGATCGAACTCAAGGTGGCCGACCTCGGCCGCGCGGAATCCTTCTACCGCGACGCACTCGGCTTCAGGGTCGCGCGGGTCGACGACGGTTCGGCGGTCGTTTCGGCCGACGGCGTCACGCCGCTCGTCACGCTCCGGCACGCGCCGGGGGCGAAGCCGCGCGGTCGGACCGCGGGTCTCTTTCACGTCGCCTTCCTGCTTCCCTCGCGGACCGCGCTCGGCGGCTTCCTGCGCCGCGCGATCGACACGCAGCTGCCGATCCAGGGCGCGGCCGACCATCGCGTGAGCGAGGCGATCTACCTGCAGGATCCGGACGATCACGGCATCGAGATCTACGCCGACACGGCGGACTCCGGCTGGCGAAACGAAGCCGGCGAACTCGACATGGGCACCGATCCGTTCGATTATTCCGGGGTCTACTACGCCGCCGAGGAGGCGGACGGAATCCCCGCCGGAACGACCCTCGGACACCTCCACCTCGCCGTCCGCGATCTGGAGAAGTCGCTTTCCTTCTATCGCGACGTCGTCGGTTTCGCGGTCACCGCGGACGGATATCCCGGAGCGCGGTTTTTGTCCTCCTCCGGGTACCACCACCATCTCGCCCTGAACGTCTGGGAACGCGTCCTGCCGCGCGTCGAAGGCCGCGCGGGGCTTGCGGCGGCGACCGTGTTCTTCCCCGCGTGCGAAGCCGCGGCGGCCGCCGCCGGGCGCGCCCGCGCCGCCGGCTGTCCGGAAGCTTCCGACGATCGCGGGACGGCCTTCCTCGATCCCGACGGCACGCTCGTCCGGTTCACCGTCCGATAGAAAATGAAAGCCACCTTCCGGTGGCTTTTCTTACGGTTCGATCCAGTAGCGCTGCACCGGACTTCCGTCCGGATGGATGACCTCGTTCTCCAACTTCCCGCCGCACGCCATGATCGTCCGCGCGCTGGCGACGTTGACGGTGTCGCAGGTGACGAGGACGCACCCGATCCCGTGTTTCCGGCAGATCGGAAGCGCCATCGAAAGCATCGCCTTGGCGCGGCCCTTGCGGCGTTCGGAGGGCCGGACGCCGTAGCCGACGTGGCCGCCGTAGTTCAGCAGATAGTCGTTCAGCTCGTAGCGGATCGAGACCGCGCCGAGCAGACGCTCCTCGGCGTCGTCCTCGAAGAGCAGGAAGAGTCCGGAGCGGACCTTGTTCGGGGGCAGGTCACGGCCTTCGGCGTATTGCGCGGTGATGGCGAGGAAACCGTCGAAGTCGCCGCCGCAGGGATCGAGCGCCCACGGGGTCATTCCCTCGCCCGTCTGGTTCCATTCGTTCAGATAGTCGCGCCACGCCGCCCGGTGACGGGGGGCGGGGACGACCAGACGCAGCCTCGGCATGCGCATCACTTCCTTCCATGAACGTATTATATAACATCCGGGCCGGAATCGGTCCCGAATTCGGGGTGATTTTCCGTCCTCCCCTTGCAAAAAGGCGGGTTCGCCCGTATAATAAACTTCGAACACCAACGACAATCCACATAGGGGGTTCCACATGAAGTACTGCACCACCTGCGGCAAGGAACTGGCCGACAACGCCGTCTCCTGCCCGAACTGCGGTTACGTCTTCCCGAACGCCGGCGGCACGTCCGTTTCCGGCGTCCACGATGCGCCGAGCTTCGGCATCGCGCTCCTCGGCTTTCTCTTCCCGCTGATCGGCCTCATCCTGTACGTCGTATGGAAACCGGCGACCCCGCTCCGCGCGAAATCCGCCGGGAAGGGCGCGCTGACCGCGATCATCATCGGCGTCATCTTCTACATCATCGCCATCGCTTCCGGCGCGCTCTCCTATTTCTATTACTGAGGACCGGAGCCCTATGAAATACTGCCCCAACTGCGGCAAGCAGCTCGCCGACAACGCGGCGATGTGCCCGGGCTGCGGACACATGTTCCAGCCGGTCGGATCGGCCGCACGGGTCCCGGACCCGTCCGACGCGCCGAGCACCGGCTACGGCGTCCTCGGCTTCTTCTTCCCGCTCGTCGGCCTGATCCTCTTCCTCGTCTGGCAGGACAGTTTCCCCAAGCGGGGCAAGTCCGCCGGCAAGGGCGCGCTCATCAGCGTGATCGTGGGCGTCATCCTCTCGATCCTGTACGTGATCGCCATCGCGGTCCTGGTCGGCATCTACGGCTACGGCTTCATGAACTATCTCCACTAAAAAAACAGACGGAACCGGGGTCGACCCGATTCCGTCTTTTTTTTCTTCCGCTAGTCCTTGAGCGGATGCCCTTCGGCGTCCTTGTCGATCTTGCCGGTGAGGATGTAGATGCCTTCGACGAGTCCCCAGATGCCAGAGACGATCGGTCCGAGTCCGAAGGCGATCGCGCCGACCGTGCCGAGCAGGAGCTGGGTGACGGCCTTGTTGGTGAAGCCGAGATAGAAGTTGTGGATGCCGAGCGCGCCGAGGAAGATCGCGAGCAGTCCGGCGGCGAGTTTCGACTTGGAGTTCGGGTCGGCGACGACGGTCGCCTTCCCCTGGTTGACGGCGACGCCGCAGTGGATGCAGACGACGGCCTTGTCGTCGATCTCCTTGCCGCAGTTCATGCAGTACATGTTGGTACCCCCCTGGATGTTGGATGAATCGATTCTATTGTAAATGTCAACGGAGCGCCTGTCAAGGTGCTTTTTTCAAGCAAGGTCCCGGAATCAGGCGAAATGCGTGTAGAAGACCCAGAAAAGGGCGAGAAGCGAGAAGAAGAACGTCGTCGCCGCCAGTGCGCGGTAGAGCGTCGAGAATCGCGTCCGTTCCGATACCGCCCGGAAATAGCCGACGGAGAAGGGAAGGAGGACGATCGCGAGGAAGGCCGGAAGATCCGCCTTCGCGCGGATCGCGGCGACGATCCGAAGCGCGAACAGGAGTCCGAGTCCGGCAAGCACGATCCAGATCGAAGAGATCGAGAGGCCGATCAGGAATTCGATCATCTGCGGACACCCCCGACGAAGAAGACGCCGAGACCGACGACGGGCAGGGAAAGGAACCAGACGGAGCCGACCGCCCAGAAGAGGACGACGCCCCAGACGAAGACCGTGAACCAGGCGAAGAGCCGGTCGAGGCGTCTCATGCGCCCGCCTCGCTTTCAAGGAGCACGTAGGACGTCATCGCGCCGGCGGCGTCGATCGCGACGACGCGGCCGCCGCGCTCGAGGTTCCCGTAGGCGTTGAAGCCGCTGATGCGGCCGTACGCCAGCATGATCCCTTCGTGCACGACATAGAAGTCGTTCAGGTGGTCGTGGCCGACGAAGACGCCCTTCGTCTTCCCGGCCGCGGCCATCGCGTCGAAGAGGCCGGTGTCGACGCCCTGGGCGTAGACCTTGTCCTCGTCGAAGATCCCGACGTAGCCTTCGGAATCGATGAACTGGCGGAGCGGCATGTGCATGTAGGCGACCGAGCCGGTCGTGTCGTCGGCGACCTGACCTTCATACCACGCGACCTGGGAGGCGCGGACATAGTCGTACTCGCCTTCCTCCTCGGTGTAGACCTCGCGCTCGGCGTGCGAGTCGAAGAAATAGAGATGGTAGAAGGGGACGCCGTCCTTCGTGAAGCGGATCGCGAAGTTTCCGACGCCGCCTTCCTCGAGTTCCGGCCCGACCTTGAAGCGGAGCCACGTCGTGTCGCCGATGCCGGCGAGGTATTCCTGGTAGCTCGAATGGTCGGTCTCGTGGTTTCCGAAGACGAAGGTCCAGGGGACTTCGAGGCCCTCCATCGTCCGGATCAGCCGGCGGAAGAGACTCGGCCCTATGTTCGAGAGCACCATGTCGCCGGTGATGACGACGAGGTCGAAGTCGTCCGCCTTCACGAGGGTCTCGATCAGCGCGAGCGTCGCGCGGTCCTGGGCGTCGATTCCGTAGGTGAGGTGGAGGTCGGTGAGCTGCAAGATCTTGAGGGTATCGCGTTCCATCGCGATCTCGATCGGCGCATCGTCGGTGTAGGCGACGGGTTCGGGCGTGTTCGTGCAGGAGGACAGGACCGTCGCGAGAACCGCGACGACGGCGAGGAGAATGATTTTCTTCATAGGATTCCTTTCCGATCGACTTGTCTTCATTATACTACGTTTCGCGGCGTTTGCGCCGCGATCATGAACGTCAGCGGAGGATGCATCCGGTCAGCAGCGGCAGGATCGCGGATCCGAGGACGAAGCTCGCCGCATTGGAGAGAAGCGACCATCGGACCGCCGCCGGAGGATCGCGGAATAGAAGGGCGTAGGCCGCCGCCTCGATCGCGAACACCATCGTCTCGATCGCGAGGACGACGAGCCAGATCCAGACGCCCGAGGGGGCGATCCGGGCGAACAGCAGATTGGCGGCGGGGTTCGTCATGGCATTCAGGACGAGCGAGGCGATGAGCGCCTTGCCGTTTTGCCGCGCGAGGAAGAAGAGGACGGCGGCCTCGATCGCCGCCGTGAGCAGGAAGGCGAGGACGAGGGTCCTAGGCTCCGGCATGCGTGAGCGCCTCCTTCCGGCGCGGATCGCAGGCGAGGACGACCGCCGCGGGGACTGCGCAGAGAAGCAGCGTTGCGGAAAACGGCGCGTTTCCTTCGAGGACGAGCAGACCGAGAACGTATCCCGGGAACAGCGTCGCGGCGACGAGGCCGAAGCCGAACGCCTCCCGGCCCGGATAGCGGCGGTTGACGAGCGCTAGGGTGAGCGGCATCGTCATGTTGAAGGCGAATGTGGCGGCGATGAACGTGGCCGTCCACCCTGGAAAGAAGCCGTAGAGCAGGACCGCAAGTCCGACCGAGACGAGCGCTGTCGGCCGGATGCCGATCCGATCGGCGACGAAGCCGCCCGCGGCCTTCCCGAGGGAAGCGGAGACGGCGATGGCGACGAGGACGGCAGGTCCGTCGGCCCAGTCCGTCGGCGCCGCCTTGCCGAGGAGCGCCCGCAGGAACGCCGTCGCGAGAAGGAGGACGATCCAGACGGTCTCGCGCGCACCGATCCGCGGGAGGGGGGCGGCGGGAGCCGGCGCTTCGTCCCGCGGGAGCAGTTCCGACGCAAGCAGGCACAGTCCCATGACCAGAAGGAAGCCGAGGGCGACCGTCGTCGTCGGAAAAAACGTGCCGACCGCCAGACCCGTCGCGCCGGATGCGACGAAGACGCCGGCGGGAGCCGAACGGCCCTTCGACCGGGCGAGCACGTATTTGCCGCCGGCGACGTGGAAGAGTCCGTTCCCGAGGCCGAGCGATACCGCCGCAAGCGGAACGGGCAGCGCGATCGCCGCGGACGCCGCGACGACGAGCAGCGAAACGCGAAGCCAGAAGCGGTCATGTCCCGTACGATCGACGATCCGGCCGAAAAGCGGCTGGAGGACGAAAGCGACGGCATTGTAGGCGATGAAGACGAACAGCGGGATCCCGGAATCGGTCACCGCGTAGAGACGTGAAAAGACCGCGACGGCGCAGAGGCCGTCGACGGAAAGATGGAGACCTGCGTAGAGGGCCGTCCTGGCCCGGAAGAACTTCATCAGGGCTGCGGGATCTCTTCGACCGGGAGTTCCTCCCAGTGCGCGCAGACGATGAGGGCGTTGCGGTCTCCCTGCCAGTACTGGTCGCCCGCCGGAACCGGCGTTCCGAATGAAAACGGGGTCTCGCCGTCCAGAAGATACCAGCCGGCGAATTCATAGCCTTCCCGGACCGGGTCCGCGACTTCGGTCGCCTCGATGACGCCGCCGACGTCGACCCATGTCGAATGGAGGCACGTCCACTCCCGCTGGTCTTCCACGAAGACGACCTGAACGGACGAAGGCTCGCTGCAGGACGGAAACGCCATCACGTCGGCGAAATACAGGCCGACGCAGAACAGGAACAGGATCGCGTTACGCATGGTGAACCCTCCGTTTCGTTGACTTCACGCCGTCATTATACACGATTCGAAGGATTCAATCAACGCCGCGGCCAATCTTTTCAAAGAGAGTGCGGCGTTCCGGGATTCGCGGAATGCCGCACGGACGATTCATTCGGAGACGACGACCTTCTCGATCGCGACGTCCTGGAGCGGCCGATCCTGCCGGTCGGTCGGGACCGACGCGATCGCATCGAGGGTCTCGAAGCCGGACGTCATCCGCCCGAAGGCGGCGTAGGCGCCGTCGAGGTGCGGACTGGCCTTGTGCATCACGAAGAACTGCGAGGAGGCCGAGTCGGGCACCATCGTGCGCGCCATCGAGATCACGCCGCGCTCGTGCTTCAGGTCGTTCTGCACGCCGTTCTGGCGGAATTCGCCCTTGATCGTCCGGACCTTGCCGGACCCGGCGCCGCCCTGGATCATGAAGTTCCTGATGACGCGATGGAAGATCGCGCCTTCGTAATAGCCGCGGGTCGCCAGGTCGATGAAGTTCGCGACCGTGTTCGGCGCCGCCGCGGGTTCGAGTTCGAAGGTCATCGGAGCGTAGCCCCGGACGTGGATCGTGACGATCGGTTTCTTGGGTTCCATGGAATGTCCTTTCCGAAGCGGATGGCCTAGGGCCGTTTGTCGGGAATCGAGGCGACGCGCGCGACGTAGCTCCTCATGTCGTACTTGCGCTCGAGTCCCCTGTCGTTCATGTACCGGAGCGTCCCGAAGACGGGACGTTCGCCCCACGGGCGGTCGTGCTTCCCGAAGCACCAGGCGGCGCCGGCGTAACCGTTCGCGTCGCGGCCGTCGAGGAACCAGCGGTCGTCGAGGGCGACGATCGTCTCGTAGGCGGTCCGAAAGGACGGCGTCCACTCGATGATCTTCTTCGCCCAGTACATGCGCATGGTGGTGTGCATGAAGCCGCTCTTGCGCATCTCCGCCATCGCCGCGTTATAGTACGGGTCGGCGGTGTTGCCGGCCTCGAGGTCGGCGAAGGAATACAGGACGGGACGGGGATCGTCCGCATGCTCGGTCATCGTGCGGTACGCCCAGGGTTCCGTCATCGTCTCGAATTTGTCGTATCCGGCGGTATGCCACACGAAGTTGACCGCCAGTTCGCGGCGCACGAGAAGTTGTTCGAGGTAGTCGTCGAAGGCGGCGTCGCGAAGCGTTCCGGCGGCGTGCGCGGCCGTGATCCGGTCGAGCAGTTCGACCGCGGCGATCTGTCCGAAATGGAGGTACGGGGACATTCCCGAGGTGAGCTCCCCGCCGGGATCGGAAGCGTCGGGATAACGGTCCGCCGCGGTTTCGAGAAAACGCTCGAAGCGGCGGAGGGCCTCCGTCCGGCCGCCCTGGAAGACGGGGCTTTCCGGCACCGAGGCGTCGACGCCCGCGGGGATCGTCCAGTCGCGTGGTCCGGCGGCGGCGGCGCGGATCCGGACTTCGGGGATCACGCCGTCCGACAGGAAGGAACCGTACTGGCGCATGAGCGCGGGACGGATCGCGTAGGCGGCGTAGGCGGCCTTCGGATAGGCGAGGCGGACCGGGACGACGACGTCGGAATCGACCTCGAGGAAGCGGAGGGAAGGATGGTGCGCGCGGACGGCATCGGCGAGCCGCGTCCGCCAGGTGCGCTGGTGGGAGAGGTAGCCGGTGTCGCAGACGAGCGCGCATGCGTCGCCGAGCATTCCTCCGACCACGGTCGCGGGATCGCCGCGGCGGAGGACGAAGCCGATTCCGCGTCGATCCAGTTCGGCCGCGGTCTCGCGGAGGCCTTCGAACATGAAGGCGAAGGAACGGAGGTTGGCGCCGGGATAGGACGGATCGACGACGAAGACGACCGTGACCGGCAGTCCCGCGTCGTTGGCGATCCCGACGGCCGTCGCGAGGGCGTGGTTCCGATGGACCCGCTGGCTCTGCTGCATCCAATAGATGACGTGCGTCCCGCCGGCGTCGGGGCGGCCTTCCTGACGGACGACGACGCGCCGGGGGTCGGCCGTCAAAGGACGTCCATGCCCTTCAGAAGCAGGAATTTCGGCCCGCGGTACCGGAGGCCGTCGACCGTTTCCTTCGAGAGGACGAGGTCGGACAGGACGGCTTCGATGCGGCCGCTGAAGGAGAAGCCGGAGACGGGGATGTAGTTCTTGCCGTCGAACCAGACGGCGAGGCGGACTTCGCCGCCGATGTAATCGCTGTAGACGTCGATCTGGATGCCCGAGAGGGCGATGATCTCGAGGTGCGGCTTCTTCATGATCTTCGCCGCGGTCGTGGTCCCGCGGGCCACGGCAAGCGTCGGGAAGGATCCCGTCGGCTTCATCCCGAGGTATTGGGCGTATTGGTTGGATCCGTAATGCGAGACGAGCTTGCCTTGATCCACGACCGTGACCGGAGCGAGCAGGACGCCATCCCGGTCGAAGGCGTCCGCCTTCGTCGAGAGCGTCCAGCCGACCGTGAGGCGATCGCCCTTCGGATCCTTCTGGATCATGTCGCCGATTTGCTTGTCGGTGCTCTTGCGGTAGACGCCTTCGTAGGAAAGGTCGCCGATCAGTTCGCGGAAGAACTCCTCGACCTCGTCGCTGCGGAGGACGACGTCGGCCTTGCCGATCGCCGGCAGCCGGCCGGCGTCGTAGCGGAGGGCGACGTCCGCGATCGCGGTCTTCGCGTCCTCGCGGACCTTCTCGAGGTCGACGGTCTTGTAGGCGAACATCCGGATCAGTTCGACCTTGCGGTCGGGTCCGTCGTGCGAGGGGATCGCCTCGACGTCCACCTTGGCGGTGGTCTTCGTCAGGTCGACGCCTTCGGAGTTCACGATCCGGACGGTGGTCCGGGTATGGAAGACTTCGAGGGCGTTGAAGCGCGAGACGGGGGTGGAAGCCTCGAAGAAGGCGCTTGCGACGCCGTCGATCAGTTCGTACGGGTCGGAGGCGTCCTCCTTCTCCTTCCAGGTGCGGCGGCGTTCACCCTTGACGAGGTCGAAGGCGGCGTTCTTGACGAACTGCGCGGCGAAGACGGCCTCGGCGACCTTGCGGTCGATCTCGGCTTTGGACTGGACGCGGCCGACGGCGAAGGACGACGAGCCGAGGTACCGCCCGTCCGCGCCGTGCCGGCGGTAGACGGTGACGGTCCATTCGCGCGTCTCGACGCGCCGCGAGGTCTCCTTCTTCTGCATCACGTAGAAGACCTGGGAGGCGACGGTCGCCGTTTCGTTCACGAGCCATCCGGAGACGGCCGGGTTGGCCGCGAGGGCGTTCACGAGTTTTCTGATCATCCGATCTTCACCGTCGCTTTCAGACAAGGACCGCCGTCGGAGACGCGGACGAATTCCTTGTATCCCTTGCCGCAGGAGCCGCTGCCGATGACGTCGAAGTCGTTCGACACGGCGGTGATCGACTCGAGGAGGTCGATCACGTAGCCGGACATCACGACCGGCGAGACGATCTTGCCGGTGAACTTGCCGTCCTTGATCTCGCGGCCGTAGTGGGCGGTGCACTGGATGCCCCAGTTCTTCGGGTCCTCCATGCCGTTGTTGGTCTGGACGATGTAGTAGCCGTCCTTGATCGAGGCGATCATCTCGGAAAGGGACGAGCGTCCCTTCTCGAAGAAGGTGTTGGTCATGCGCGTGTAGGCCTTGCGCTTGTACGATTCGCGCCGGCTGTTGCCGGTCGGGACGGTGCCGAGCTGAAGCGCCGAGAGTACGTCGGAGATGCCGTCGACGAGGATGCCCTTGTCGATGATCCTGGTGTCGCCGGCGAGGACGCCGTCGTCGTCGAAGAAGTACGAGGCGACCGAGAAGGCGGAGGCGGCCCCGTCACGCATGCTGACGAGGCGCGAGGCCACCTTCTTGCCCATGTAGTCCTTGGCGGCGGCGCGATCCTTCACGAACATGTCCATCTCGACGCCGTGGCCGAAGGCCTCGTGGGCGATCAGTCCGGTGATCGAGGGATCGGTGACGATCTCGTAGACGCCCGGCTTCGGGGGTTCGGAGTCGAGCAGTTCGATCGCGAGCTTCGCCGTCGACGCCATCGACGCCTTCAGGTCGGCGAGGGCGCGTTCGACGGAATTCGTGCCGAATCCGTCGTAGGCGTACTTGGCGTTCTCGCCGCGGCGGGCGAGGACGAAGGAACGGGGATTGGACCAGGTGTAGTATTGCGCGAGGTCTTTGTCCCGGGAGATGAAGATCTTCGAGATCTCGACCGTCTCGACGCTCGCGCGGGCGTTCGCGACGAGGGGGTCGGACTTGATCGTCTCGTCGACGTAGGCCTTCAGGGTGGCGATGATCTCCTCGGCCGTGAAGTCACGACCGACGTTCTTGCGCGTGAACCGTTTCCTGAGGGGCGTCTCGACGAGCGCGCCGACGGCGACCGGCGGGACGGTGCCCTTCGCGGCGACGAGCCGGTCGACGGCGTCGACGACGGCGGCGAGATGCTTCGGGTCGAGGACGTTGGTCGAATATTCGACGTATCCGCGGCCGTCGAAGACCTTGACGACGAAGCCGCATTCGGTGAGGGGGCTCGGAACGACGTTCGTGGTCGAACGGTCGACGGCGACGGTGAGTCCTTCGACGTCGGTTCCGAGGACGCTCGCGTAGGCGTACTTCTCGCCGAGCAGGCGCACGAGTTCGCGGATCGCCGGCTGTTTCGATTTCAGGTATTTCGAGAATGTTCCAGTCATGGGGATACCTCCGGTACATTCATTATATCATCTGTCGCGCGAACGCGAGGCGTTTTCGTGCCCGGACGAGCGCTTTTCGGGGGACGGGAGCGTCCGTGAGCGTCCTTCGGGACAAAGCCCGCTTCCGGGTGTATCATGGAATCGTGAGAAGGAGAGTGAAAACATGAAGAAGAATGTCGGAAACGTCGATCGCGCCATCCGCCTCGGAGTCGGCGCCGTCCTCGTGATCCTCGCCGTCGCGATCCCGTTCTGGTGGCTTCTGATCCCCGCCGCCATCGCCCTCGCCACCGCCGCGGTCCAGCGCTGCCCGCTGTACCTGCCGTTCAAGATCGACACCAACAAGGACAAGCACTGAGTTCATCGAAACGCAAAGAGACCCGGAAGGCGACTTCCGGGTCTCTTTGCTCGTTTCTTCAGACCAGTTTCTTGCGCAGCGCCGAGGAGATGCTGTCCACGGCGAGGACCATCACCATGATGGCGACGATGACGCCCGGAAGGCTGACCCACGACGGCGGGTTCGAGTACAGGATGATCAGGGTGCCGAGTCCCCCGGCGCCGATCGCGCCGAGCACGGTCGCCGAACGCACGTTGATGTCGAGACGGTACAAGGCGATGGACGACATCAGCGGCATGAGTTGGGGCAGGATGCCGAAGCGGAGTTTCTGCAGCGAATCGGCTCCGACGGCGTCGAGCGCCTCGATCGAACTGCGATCCATGCTGTCGATCGCTTCCGAGAACAGCTTCCCGAGCATCCCCACGGAGTGGATGCCGATGACGAAGATGCCCGTGATCGGACCGGTGCCGATCCCCTTGACCAGGATGAACGCCAGGATGATCTCCGGAAACACGCGGATGATGACGAGGAAGAACCGTCCGATCCTCGCGACGCGTTTGCCGACGACGTTTTCCGCGGCCAGGAAACTGGCCGGAACCGCAAGAATCCCGCCCACCAGCGTGCCGATGAAGGCGATCGCCAGCGTCTGGATCGCATAGTATGCGATGCTTTGGCTGAACGTGAATTCTCCATACCCGAGGACGGTCGACCAGTCGATGTTCAGAAAGCCCCGGATGATTCCCAGGAAGACATACGGGATCTGCGGGAATCGGAGCGGATTGATGGTCGCCCCGTCAAACGAGAGCACCAGAATCGTGCCGATCGCGGCGACGAACAGCAGGTTCATGATCCATTTCTTCGGTTTCTTCGCGAGAACGTTCCGCAGACGGTTCATGCCAGCTTCCTCCTCACGACATCGGAGAACAGCTGGATGATGACGCAGATGATGAAGATCAGGATGATCGCGCCTCCGACCTTGTCGTAGTCCGTCATCTCGCTGTCCTTCATGACCGTGCCGATGCTGCTGATGCCGACATAGCTGAGGATAGCCGAGGAGCGGATGTTCGTCTCCAGGATGTAGATGGCGTATCCGACGTAATCGGGGAACACCTGGGGAAACACCGCGTACCGGATCGCCTGGAGTTTGTTCGCTCCCGTGGACTCGAGCGCCTCGACGATGTTCATGTCGATCGTCTCGATCAGTTCATAGAGCATCTTGACCATGATGCCGAAGGTGAAGAGGGCGATCGCGAACAGACCGGCCAGAATGCCGGTCCCCACGAAACTGATGCAGATCGCGGCAAGGACCGGAATCGGGATGGTGCGAAACAGGTTGAGAAGGAATCGGAACGGGGTATAGATCCACTTGGTCTTCACGATGTTCTTCGACGAGAGCAGGGAAAACGGCACCGCGAACAGTGCGCCGATGACGGTTCCCCCGTAGCACATCTGGAGGGTGGTCACCATCACGTTCTGGAGTTTGAGGATATAGGCGAAGTAATCGCCCCAGTCCTCTCCTCGATGCGGCGAGAACAGCTTCTTCAGGATGACCGGAAGCTCTTCAGGGTGGAATTGGATGCCGATGCTGTCGAGCGAGACGAGATAGGCGAAGAGGACCGTGAGTCCGCCGATGACGACGAGCACGATCCAACTCTTGTTATGTGGCTTGTATACGATCTTCCCGTTGGTGAGCGTGATTTTCGCCATCGTCATTCACCGAGGATTTCGTTGTGCTTGAGGGCTCGGCCGTAGATCTCGACGAGCTTCGCCTCGGTGATCGCCTGCGCGGGTCCGTCGAAGACGATCTGGCCGTCCTTGATGCCGATGATGCGCTGCGCGTACTTGAGGGCCAGGTCGACGTGATGCATGTTGGCGACGATCGTGATCCCGAAGTCGCGGTTGATGCGGGCGAAGTCGTCCATGACCTGGACCGTGGTGATCGGGTCGAGCGAGGCGACCGGTTCGTCGGCCAGGATCAGCTTCGGCTTCTGCGTGAGGGCGCGGGCGAGCGCGACGCGCTGCTGCTGTCCGCCGGACAGCTGGTCGGCGCGCGTGAACGCCTTGTCGAGGATTCCCATCGTGTCGAGCGATTCGAGCGCAAGGATCTTGTCCTCCGTCGGGAACAGCCCGAACAACGTGCGAAAGGTAGGGTGGAAACCCACCCTACCCGTCAATACGTTGCTGAACACGGACATCCGTTTGACCAGATTGAAGGACTGGAAGATCATGCCGATGTTCCGTCGGAGGATCCGCAATTCCTTGCCTCTGACGGTGCTGATGTCGACATCATCGATGTAGAGTTGTCCCGCGGTGATGGAAATCATCCTGTTGATGGAACGGAGAAGCGTCGATTTTCCTGCGCCGGATAATCCGATGATGGCGACGAATTCGCCATCGTTGATCTCCAAATTGACGTTTCGGAGCGCCTGGACGCCATTGGGATAGGTTTTCGAAACGTCAACGAATCTGATCATGGGGACCCCCTGTGGATGATTATGCTACGGGATTCAAGAAACGGTACAGAGCTCTTTCGCCATCGTAATCGGAATCGACGGCAACGAGATATCCCTTGTGGTTGTAGATCTGCAGCGCATCGTAGCCGTCCGTCGTCGCGATGATGGCGATGAAGGCGTTCTGGATGGCGGTCTTGAGTCCGGTGGACAGACTGGCCAGACCGGAGATCGTATCGTTGTAGATCGGCGTGGTCAGGGCGGCGACCTGCGTGACTTCGTAGATGTTCAGTGTCGGGTTCGCCTCTTGCCAGGCGGCGTAGGCGGTCGCATGGTTGCGCGAATCGAAGAACGTGAAGACGCCGTCGACCTCATTGTTGAGCAGCGCGAGAACGGCCGTCTGATGTCCGGAAATCGTGGTATATCCGACTTCGCCTTCGGCGGCGTTGGGGCCTTCGGCGTTCGGCACGAACTTCATGTCGTTGTCGTCGAGAAGCAGCGACGGATACACGTAGCCGGAGCCCGATGTGGTCGACTGGGTGCCGATGTTCTTGCCCTTCAGCCAGTCGATTCCGGCCGCCTCGTAGGCTGCCATGTCTTCCTGACGGATCAGCAGCATCGAGTAGTAGGAACTGACCTTGACGGCGGAGTTGGTCGTCGCGTCGTAGCCGGTGGTGTTGGCGTTCTCGATGATCGTCGCGGGATCGGTGATGACGACGTTGCCGGCACCGAGTTGGGCGTTGTAGGCGTCGCGGACCGACGTCAGAAGGACCTCGACCTCCCCGGGATACTCGGTCGTCACGTAGGCGTACTGCTGGGCGGTGAGGAAGGCGACGTGAACCTGTCCCGACACCATCGCTTCGATGGCGGAGGCGTAGCTCGTACTGATGCTGATGTTGACGTTGATGTCATAACCGGCGGCGAGCAGCTGGGCTTCCACCATGCCTTCCAGCGATTTGAGTTTGAGCAGGAGCGCTGAATCGACGGCGGTACTCGGAACGAACTGCACGATGAGCGTTTCCGGATCCTGCGGAAGCGTGGTCTCTTCGGTGCATGCGGTGATGCCGAACGCAAACAAGAGAAGCACAATCAATCCCAAAACCTTTTTCACTAGCTTGATCCCCCTTTTATCTATTTTTGAATCGTAAATCGTCTCCATTATATAAGCGTACGCATGCATAAGTCAACCCCGAAAAAGAATCTCATGGCGATTTTTCGGTCGTATCCGCATGCCCGAAAGGACGAGTTCAGCGCGTCTTTTCCGGTTCGATCTCGATGCAGTAGTCGAGGATCACGTCGCCGGACGCGTCTTCCGCGGTGAAGCGGCCGTCGACGTAGCGTTCGAAGTACCATGGTTCCGATTTGACCTTGAGCCCCTTCGCCTGCGCGGCCGCGACCGAGGACCCGTGCGTCCGTTCGCCGTAGATTTCGCCGTTCTCGCGGTTGCCCTTGATCCATGAGGTCGAGACGTCGAAGGCGGCGAAGTCGACGTGGTCGTAGCCTTCCGGTACCGGCGTCCCGGGCGGGCAGAAGACGCCGATCCAGTACTGGAAGACGGGCACGCAGCGCATCAGGCCGACGTACGCGCCGCCTTCCTGCGTGTTCAAGGTCAGTTTTTCGAGCGGCGCGAACCGTCCCGTCGCGAACCATTCGCCCCACATCGCCCCGTAGCTTCCGTAGGCGTCGCGGTCGCCGTCGCCATAGCGCTTCCCGATGAAGCGCGACGCGGGGATCGTCTCGCGGTAGGTGTTGACGAGCCGCATCCCCGTCCCACCTTCCTGACGCAGGCTCTCGTAGAGGCTCGCGATCTCCTGCATGCGTTCCGGAATCATGATCTTCTGCGGGCAGTGGGTGAGGCATTCGCCGCACCACACGCAGCGGTCGGCGCGGCTTTCCGGCGCCAGTTCCTCGTAAGCCGAAACGAAGGCGCGCTTGCGGCGATTGATCGCATACTCGTTATGGATCCGGAACAGGCGCGGGATGTCGACGCCGTTCGGACAGGGCATGCAGTAGCGGCAGCCCGTGCACGGGATCGTGCGGTTCTTCAGGAAGGCTTCGAGCGCGTTTCCGACGACGGCCTCCTCCTCCGCACCGAGCGGGCGGAAAGCGGACATCGTCCTCACGTTGTCCTCGACCTGCGCCGCATCCGACATGCCGGAGAGCACGACCATGACCTGATCCTTCGATGCGGCGTAGCGGATCGCCCAGGAGGCGAGCGACGCCGCGGGATCGGCGGTCCGGAAGACGCCGGCGGCTTCGGGCGAGAGGGTCGCGAGCAGGCCGCCGCGGACCGGTTCCATGACGATCACGGGCAGCCCGGCCGCGGCGACGATCTCATACTGGCGCTTCGCGTCCTGCAGGTCCCAGTCGAGGTAGTTGAGCTGCAGCTGGACGAAGTCCCACTGGCGCGCGTGGATGATCTTCTCGAGCACGTCCGGCGTGTCGTGAAACGAAAAGCCGAGATGACGGATCCTGCCCGCCGCCTTCATCTCGTCGAGGAAGGCCATCACCCCCGGGATCTGGTAGGGCTTGAAGTTCTCCTCGCCGAGCGCGTGGCAGAGATAGAAGTCGAAATACTCGACCTGGCAGCGCGAAAGCTGTTCCTGGAAGTAGCGTTCCGCGTCCTCGCGCGAATGGACGAGCCATCCCGGCATCTTCGTCGCCAGGAAGAACGATTCGCGCGGGTATTTCGCGAGCGCCCGGCCGACGAACGGCTCGGACAGACCGTGGTGGTACGGATAAGCGGTATCGAAGTAGCTGACGCCGTGCGCATAGGCGAAATCGATCATCTTCAGCGCCAGTTCCTCGTCGATCTCGGGCTTGCCCGGCTCGAGCACCGGCAGGCGCATGCATCCGAAGCCGAGCAGGGAGGGATTCCGTTCGATTCCCTTGAAACGCGTTTCCTTGACGTGGACTCTTTCCATGACGGTCACCTCGGGGGGAAGATGGGAGACGCCGACGACCCGGTAATGGGGCGCGTAGGCGGCGTTGAAGACGGGACTGTGGTGGATCGGGCGGATGCCTTCCTCGAGGGTCGCCGCGACCCGCGCGGCGTCATCAGGCGTCCCGAGGACGCCGGTTTCGATCAGGCGGAGCAGGACTCCGACGCGCGCCAGAAAGCGGTCGCGAAGCGTCCCGGCGGCTTCTGCGAGCTCGGTCATCGAGCGGTGGAAGGCTTCGGCGAGCGTCGCGGATCCGCAAAGGCCGGCGCGGACGCAGGACAGGTCGACGCGGACGTATCCGCCGCCGATGTCCTCGACCGTCGGTAGCCGATCGGCCGGCGTCGCCGCGAGTTCCTCTTCCAGATAGGCCTTGATCCGCGTGAGCGATGGATCGTTTCCGAAATGGCGGGGTCCGAAGGTGTTCTGGTAGAGCAGCTTGAGATGGTCGTCGACGGTCATCTTCGGATAGCGGACCGCATGCACGCGTAGGATTCGTTCGATCTCGTCCATCGGCAGCACCTCCCCGACTCTTCCATTATACTATGACATGAAACGGACGCGTCATCCTGATTTCGACGAGGACGAAAAAACTCGCGGCCGAAGCCGCGAGTCGACGATCGTATGGAGTTGTGAATCAGTCGACCGTACCGATCGACAGGGCGAAGGAGACGGTCATGTTGGCGGCGATGATGTTGTTGTCGGCATCGAGATCCCAGCCGTCCACGTAGATGCGGAAGGTGAGGATCGTGGGGGTGTTCCCGGCGAAGGCGCTGATGATCTCGGAGGTGTGGTCGACGGGTGCCCCGGCCGCGGCCGAGAACGCCGCATTGAAGTCGAGGATGCGGTTGAACTGACCCTTGGCGATCAGGCCCCTGCCCGCGATGAAGGTGAACTCGTCGGCGCCGGCGGTGAAGTAGTCCGGATCCGCATCGACGAAGGCATAGGCGACGGAGTCGTCGGAGGTGTCGATGATGTCCGACGTTCCGGCCGCGCCGAACCAGTAGTACGCGACGCTGCCCGCGTCCGCCGCCGCTTCGTCCGCGGCGATCGACGTGCTTGCGATTTCATAGGATGCATATCCCACGGAACCGCGGAGATAGTCGTAGGCGTAATCGACGTCGCTTCCGTAGATGATCGACGTGGCACCCGCGGTCACCGAAAGCCTGGTGGCGTTGATCGCATCGTCCTGTTCATCCATCGCGTTGACGCCCGCGAGGATGTCCAGGTCCGACAGGTACAGGTCGTAGGCGGTCGTTCCCTGCGAGAGCAACCAGAGCTTGAACTCGATGATCCGGCCGGCGGCGGCGTTGACATCGCCGGCAAGCAGCGGATCGAGCGTGCGGTTCAGGTCGTCGTTGGGGGACCAGAAGCGTTTCAACTGGTCGCCGCGGACGGCGGCGTAGGCGGTGTTGACGGCGGTGACCGGCTGAAGTCTCCAGGAGGCGATGTCGGCGTAGACGCCGCTCGCGAGGAAGTCGGCGATCTCGAGGTAGTTGTGGTAGGTGGTCGCATCGTACAGCCCCGCACCGGTCTTCGCGAGCGCGGCGGTATCGTAGAGGACTTCCTCGTTCAGCACCTCGGCGAGCGCATCGTCGATGAGGCGATAGTCGACCGTTCCCGTCGGATCCATGTCCTCGAGGGTGTACTCGGTGCCGCTGGTCGGCAGTTCGAAATGGTCGGTGACGTAATCGAAGACGACCTGGTTGTCGCCGTCGAGGATGTCGGTGGTTCCGACGGCGCCGGCGTAATGGAACTCGTTCGAATGTTCGACGTCGTGGACGATGATGTCGGCGCCGAGCACGAGGTTCCCGTCGACGTCGATCGTGTAGGACGGCGTGGTTTCGACGTAGTGCGGAGAAGGAAGCGCCACATACGTGTAGACGGTGGTTCCGTCCAGCCTCCGGATGTCGCTCGAACCGACGGCCCCCGCGAAATAGTAGGCGTCCTCGTCGTAGACGCGGACCAGCAGGGACGGCGAGGTCTTGACGTTCAGCTCGATCGAGCCGACCGTCACGGTGTTGGATACGGTGAACCAGGCGAAGGTCGATCCGAGCGTCGTCAAAAGCGCCAGAACCAGCACGAATGCGGAAACCGTGACCTTTCTCTTCAGTGATTGCATAGTGATCTCCTTGAATGAAGAAATGAGGTAGATCCCGAGGGAGGGGGATAATAAAAACGCCCTCATCCCTGCGGGGACAACGGCAACTGGCTGCCATCGAGATCGAAGGCCCTATAGCTTTGCGTCATTGGCTTTCGCCAATTTTGCGATTGACATGATCAGTATAGGGCCGATTCCCCGTTTTGTCAAGGTTCACCGGGGGAAAACCGGCGAAAAATGCGAACATTTCGATGAAACGGAAGCGATCGAAACGTTTGTCGCCGCGCGAAGAAAAAGACGCATCGCGGGGACGATGCGTCACTTGCGGACGACGAGGTCGGTCACAAGCCGTCGCTGGTCGTGGAACGGATAGGGAACGGATCCCAAGGCGGGATAGCCGACGGGCATCACGGCGATCGGGATCACGTGATCCGGGAGTTCCAGACGCTTCGCCATCTCGGCGGCGTTGAACATCGCCACCCAGCACGTCCCGAGTCCCTGTTCGAGCGCCGCGAACATGACGTGCGTGCCGACGATGCCGCAGTCGACCTGACCGGCATCGTAGTAGTCCTTGCGTTTCCATGAAACCGTCTCGTCGTAACAGATCACCAAAACGAGCGGCGCGCCGAAACGGCCGCGTGTGCAGGCGTCGACGTCGGCGAGGGCCGCGGGACTCTGCATCACGAAGACGCGCTGGGGCTGGGCGTTGTGGGCGGTCGGCGCATTGCGGATCGCCTCGAGGATCCGTTCGAGCTTCTCCGGCTCGACGGGGGTGCTTGCATACGTGCGCACCGAATAGCGCGCCTTGGTCATCTCGAGAAATGTCATGGGATTCTTCCTTTCCTTACGGGCGAAGCCGTGTCGCGACGGGTTTCGTCCGATGTTTCATATTGGCGAACGCGTCGGCGGTCAGATGGAACACGCCCATGTAGAGCCACATGCAGAGGGCGACCGAAAGCGTATAGAGGGCGGTTCCGGCGCCGAAGACGTTTTCCAGGATCATGAAAGGCGTGCCGTCCGACCGCGTCAGGAACATGTAGTTGTCCTGAAAGCCGGCGACGTGTCCGATCTTGTCGACGACGAAGGCGGTCGCCATGAAGACGCCGAGGATCGCGATCCCGATCCAGCGGTTCCGCTTCTCGAGCGTGCCGAGTCCCGAGAGACCGATGTAGAGGGCGGCGAATCCGGACGTCATGTGCGTCGCGAGACTGATCATCGGATCGAAGTGGAGGACCGGAAAGATCGAATAGATGTTTCCGGCGAGATAGGTTCCGAGGATGGCGCCGAGCAGACCGAACATCATCACGAAGTCGAGCGACGCCTGCTGGATCCTGCCCTTCGCGAACGCCGCGACGGGCAGGACGATGAGCGGAATCGAGCAGAGGAACAGCGGCAGGTAGTTGAGCAGGATCCTGAGCGATCCGGTGATCAGGCAGTAGTTGACGAGCTTGATCAGTTCGAGGCCGTCGAGGACGATCGCCGCGACGACGACCACGCGCATCTTCGCCGCGCGGTCCTTTCCGGCGACCTTCGCGCTCAGGCGGAAGGCGAGAAAGGCGGCGAGGGCGAACGCGGACGTCACCATCGCGAGGTGCTGCCAGGAGAAGAGACCTTCCGGTTCGCGGGTGAAGTTCCAGCTGAAGAATTCGGTCATGAAATCCATGTGAACACTTCCCATCGGATGAAATCCTTCCCCATTATAGCAAATCGACCCGCGGATGGGAACCTTCCGCAGGTCGATTTTCGCAAAGAATCGTCTTACGCCGGGTTCTCGAAGGCGGCCTTGTCGAGATAGAACTGGTAGATGCGGTCGTCAATCTCGTCCGTCTTCAGGACGAACAGCCGGTCCGTCGCGATCTCGCGATAGACCGAAAGGTCGGTCAGCGGCGCGTAGAAATGCTCATAGCTGAAGGGCTCGCCGTCGATCGGAATGTAGAGGTAAACCCAAAGGGTGCCTTCGTTCGAAAACTGGTTCTGTCCGTGGGGTTCGGATCCCTCGTCGGGATTGACGAAGTAGAAGGGCGTTTCGCCCTCGATGACGTGGACTTCGTAGTACTGCTCCTGCAGTCCTTCGCAGGAAAGGCTGAGGAACACGGCGAGCAGGATGAAGAGCGAAAGCAGGGCTTTGCGGAACATGGGAAACCTCCTGGTCTAGTATCTGTTACCGCCACAGGATCGTGGCGAGGGCGTACAGAAGCGGGATCGTGACGATCGAAAGCAGGGTGCTGACGCAGACGATGCGGACCGCCTTGCGGTAGTCCTTGTCGTGGAGTCCGGCGAAGAGGACGACGTTCACGCCCACGGGAGCGGCCGCGGGAAGGAGGAGTGCCAGACGCAACTCGTTCCATGCGACGGGAAGGAGGCTCAGGACGAGGAGCGAGAACAGCGGGATGACGACGAGGCGGAAGGCCGCGACGGCGTATGCGCCGGGATCGCGCAGAAGGTCGGCGAACCGGTCGCGGGCGAGGTAGGACCCGATCACGATCATCGCGATCGGGGTGTTGAGGGGCGTGATCATCGACAGCGGCGTCATCACGAATTCCGGGACGTGAATCTGCGTGAAGAAGAGGATGACGGCGACGAAAAAGGCGATCAGGACCGGATTCGTGAGGAGCCGTTTCGGTGCGAAGATGCTCTTGTCGCGGGTGAAGAGATGCACGCCGTAGGTCCACTGGAAGACGAAGATCATCATCACGAACGAGGTGATGTGGAAGACGGCGGATTCGCCGAGAAGCGCCGAAACGAGCGCAATCCCGAAGAAGCCGGCGTTGGCGAAGGCGGCCCCGAATTGCTCCGCAGGCCGCTTGTCGCGAAAGGCGATCTTGGCGATGACGGCGGACATGACGATCAGTCCGAGCGACAGCGCGAAAGAAATCAGGAAAGCCTTCGTGTTCTCCGGCGTGCGTTCGACGATGAACGACTTCACGACGATCGCCGGAACGACGATCCGGAGGAGCAGGTTGGACAGATCCTTCGCCCCTTGTTCGGTGAGCAGTTTCATTCGGAAGAGGATCCAGCCGACGGCGATGAGGGCGAACATGATCGCGATCTGCTTGGCCAACACGAGAACCGTCTCCATGGTCTCCCCCCTTTTCCAATCCTGCATATGTATGTGGCGATGCAGGCGAGCCCGACATGCGATCGGAGGCATGCATCGATATCATCTTACCATAAATCATCAGGTTGTCGCTCTCAATCTTGTGAAATCGCGTTTTCAAAAATATGCCATTTCCGCATCTTTTGATACTGTGTTTTCAATACTTCCGTCGATCGTCGGATCATTTGGGGGATGCGAGCATCTTTGAGCAAACCCTTTGTTTTCCATTCGGAAATCGTTATAATGGAAGAAGAGGTAACCGACCATGTTCAATTTCACGATCGAAAAACCGAAGAAACCGGCCGCTTCCGACGTCGTCTACGACTTCGTCGCGCTTGGCGGCGGACCCGCCGGACTGAACGGCGCGCTCTACGCCAGGCGCAAGGGCCTGTCGACCGCCGTCGTCGCCCACGAGCTCGGCGGCCAGCTGCGCAACACGCATGCGGTCGAGAACTACCTGGGTTTCGAGACGATCGACGCCTCCGAGTTGATCGACCGCTACGTCGCCCACGTCAGGTCGCTCGAGATCCCGATTTTCACGCAATCGCGCGTGATCGCGGTCGAGAAGGAGGACGACCTGTTCGTCCTCAGGCTCGAGGACGGCGGGAGGATCCGGTCGAGGACGCTGCTCGCGGCGCTCGGCGGCTCCCCGCGGCGGCTCGACGTTCCCGGGGAACTCCGGCTCGCGAGCAAGGGCGTCTCCTACTGCGCGACCTGCGACGCGCCCTTCTTCAAGGGCATGCACGTCGTCGTCGCCGGCGGCGGGAACTCGGCAGTCGAGGCGGCGATGGACCTCGCCAAGTGGGCGTCGCGCGTCACCATCGTCCACCGCAGCCGCTTCCGCGCCGACCAGACCATCCTCGACCGGCTGAAAGACGTGAAGAACGTATCGGTGATGCTCGAGACGCAGATCCTCTCGATCGAGGGCACCGACCGCGTCGAGTCGATCCGGATCCGGAACAAGGCCGACGGCATCGAATCGTCGATCCCGGCCGACGGCATCTTCATCGAGATCGGCACGATCCCGAACTCGGCCCTGTTTTCCTCCCTCGTCAAGCTCAACGACCGCGGCGAGATCGTCGTCGACGGCCAGCAGCGGACCGACTGCGAAGGCCTCTACGCCGCCGGCGACATCACCGAACAGCCCTTCCGCCAGATCGTCATCGCCGCCGCGGAAGGCGCCAAGGCAGCCCTCGCGGCGAGCGCCCATCTCAATATGAAAGGAACCCGATAACATGCCCAAGCTGATTCCGCAAGACGTCGCCGACCAGATCAAGTCGATCCTCGCCGACATGAAGGACCCGATCACACTCCTCTATTTCTCCGACGGCAAGTGCCAGACCTGCGTCGAGACCGGCCAGCTGCTCGAGGACATCGCCGTCCTCAATCCCAAGATCAACCTCGTCGTCAAGGACTCAGTCGCCGATGCCGACGAGGCGAAGAAGTACGACGTCCGCCGGATTCCCGGCTTCGTCGTCCTCGACAAGGACGGGCACGACCGCGGCGTCAAGTTCAGCGGGATCCCCGCCGGCCACGAGATCAATTCCTTCCTCGCCGCGATCATGGAACTGTCGGGCGCGACCCCCGCGCTCGATGCGGACGTCCTCGCCCGCATTCGGAAGATCGACAAGCCCGTCGACATCAAGGTCTTCGTGACCCTCTCGTGCCCGCACTGCCCGGGCGCGGTCCAGACCGCGCACCTGCTCGCGATGCACAACCCGCTCGTCAAGGCCGAAATGATCGAGGCCCAGACGTTCCAGGAGATGTCGCGCGTGTACAAGGTCTCCGGCGTTCCCAAGATCGTCGTGAACGACAAGGAGGAACTGCTCGGCGACCAGCCGATCGAGAGCTTCCTCAACCTGATCGAAAGACTCTGAATTACGGGTCCATGAACGATCCTTCCGCCACAGGCGGGGGGATTTTTTTGTGGTTCGGCGACGGCCTCGTGAGGTTTTCGTGAACTTCACTGAGGGTTCCGTTTACTCACAATTCCGACACGCGCGGAGCCTAGAATGGGCATGAAGGCACGCGCGTCGCGGCATGAGGAGGTCAATATGGCGGCACTGCTCCGTTTGGCGAACATCGAGAAAAGCTACAACATCACGAAAACCCAGAAACAAGTCGTCCTGAAAGGAGTCACCGTCGAGTTCGATCGCGGCGAGTTCGTCGCCCTGGTGGGCGAGTCGGGGTGCGGGAAGTCGACGCTCATCAACATCATGGGGGGCCTGGACAGCGAGTATACGGGAAGCGTCGTCGTCAAGGACGCCTTCATCCGCGACTACACGGAGAAGCAGCTCGACGACTATCGCAAGAAACGCGTCGGGATGGTCTTCCAGGACTACAACCTGATCCACCACCTGACGCTTGCGGAGAACATCGAGATCGCCATGCGGATGAGCGACATCGAGCCTAAACTCCGCCACGAACGCGCGATGGAACTGCTCAGGATGGTCGGACTCGACCAATACGAGCGGAAGTATCCCTCGCAGCTGTCCGGCGGGCAGCAGCAGCGCGTCGCGATCGCCCGCGCGCTCGCCAACAATCCGTCGATCATCCTCGCGGACGAGCCGACCGGCGCGCTCGACAAGGAATCGCAGGACGTGATCTTGAAGATCCTCGCCAAGATCGTCCAGTCGGGGAAACTCGTGATCGTGGTCACCCACAGCGAACTCGTCAGCAGTTATTGTTCCCGCGTCGTCAGGATCGACGACGGCGTCGTCGTGTCCGACGTCAGAAAAACATCTCCCAAGGAGATCCCTCAGTATGAGAAGGTGATCATGCCGAAGCCGATCAGGGTGAAGGACGTCGCCCGGCTGTCGTTCCAGAACCTGATGAAGAAGAAGAGCAGGACGCTGATGGTGTCGATCGGTCTGGCGATCGGCATCGCGGCCGTCGTCCTGATCCTGAATCTCGGTCTCGGACTCACCGACTACGTCCGCGAGGTCTATGTCGACAACCTCCAATCGACCCAACTTGCGGTCTCGATGAGGGACGGTTCCGCCTTCACCGACGACGATCTCGCGGAGATCCTGGAGGTCGACGGGATCGCCCGCGCCTATCCGTCGGCGATCCTCGAAGGGGTCGCCTGCGCGACCGGAGACCTCGAGACGGACATCGACGGCCTGTCCGCCTTCTACCGCTTCTACTATCCGGCGATCCTGTACGGCGAATTGGCCGACGAGGTCGACGAAATCATCGTGAACGAGACGATGGCGTCGGATCTCTCCGAAAACGGTCTGATCGGCGCCGTCGGACTCGAACTGTCGATCACGGTCGACGACGTCACGACGGTCTACACGGTGACCGGCATCTACGAGGACGGCAGCGACGGGACCGACGAGAGCGACGCCCTGATCGTCGCCGATGCGCTCGCGGCGATGGTCGACCTCGCCGTCGATGCGAACGTTCTCTACCTCACCATGACCGACGTCACCACCATCAGCGTCGCCAAGGACGACCTCGCCGAACTCGGCTACAGCGTCCGTCAGGCCGAAAACGAGGCGAACTTCCTGCTCGAGTACATCGAAATGGGCACGCAGATCCTCACCGGCGTCGGCGCGATCTCGATGGTGGTCGCCGCGATCATGATCTTCATCGTCCTGTACATCTCCATCGTCGAACGTACCAAGGAAATCGGCATCCTGCGGGCGATCGGAGCACGCAAGCGCGACATCCGTACGATGTTCATCTGCGAGGCCGGATTCATCGGTCTCGGCGGCGGCGCGATGGCGGTCGTCTTCGCGCTCGCCGTGACCGTCGCCACCAACGTGATCACCGGCATCTCGCTTCAAACCGCGCTGATCGGATACGGCGTCGAAAACTACCTGCTCGGACTGGCCCTCAGTTTCGCCGTCTCGATTCTTGCCGGAATCGCCCCGGCGGTGAAGGCGGCCGATCTCGACCCGGTCGTCGCGCTCCGGTTCGAATAGGAGCCGCCATGGGCAGGGCACTTTCGAAGTTTCAAAAGAAGGAACGTTCGCGACAGCACAAGGCCGCCATCAAGGAACGGCTCGACGCCGCCGGCATCAGTCGTCGGAAGTTCCGACTGGTGATCTCGCCGAAGGCCTTCTTCGTCATGAAGGGCGTCGGGATTCTGCTGATCCCGATCGCATACTTCGTCTATTCGCCGCTGCTTGCGCTCGTGATGGCGTACTTCGTGGCGCTCTTCTTCGCGGCGATCGGCTGCGAGCACGCCCTCAACAAGAGCGTGATCCGTTCCAACCACGTGAAGATCCCCAAGGCCGACAGCGCCGTCGCGCTGCTGCTCCTGTCGGCGTCGCTCTTCGCCTCCGCTTCCGGCATCCGTAGCGGCGGCGTCGGTCGGTTCGCGAACACCCTGTCGCGCAAGATCGCCTCGGCGCTCACCGACTTCGGTTCGCTGCAGACGGGAATGCGGACCGTCTTCTCCGCCGTCCGCGATTTCCGCTTCGGGGCGATGGAACGTCCCGAGGGATTCATCCCGAACAAGGAAGCCTTCATGGACAGGATCGGATCGATGCCCCCCGGAGGCATGCCCGGCGGCATCCCCGACTTCGAGGTATCGATCGACGCGATCCCGATCGAATTCATGTTCTCGCAGGTCTTCTCGACGGTCGCCACGGTCCTGATCGCGATCGTCGCCGTGCTCGCGGCGGCGTCGCTCTTCACGACCGTCCGCAAGATCCGCCGGTTCGAACAGGACCAGTCGGAGACGATCGTCGACGGCGAAATCAGGATGCTGTCGGACGAGGAACTGGCGCATGTGTTCGCGTTCGGGGAGATCACCGAAACCTGTGAACCGTAATCGCGTTGCGGAATCAAGCCGATTACCGATGAAAAAACGCACCCGAGGTCGACCGGACGGAAGTCCAGTCGCTCGGATGCGTTTTTTAGTCGAAGGACATAGAATCGGTTCCGGTACCGCTTCCCCCGGCCGATTCCCATTCGAGACTCGAAGCGTCGGGAGGCGAACCGGCGGGTCATGAGCGGTCGATCGCCGCGATCGTGTCGTCCGTCAGGGAATCGATCGTCATCTTCTTCATCCCGCGACAGTACGTGACGATCTCGGTGCCGATCGGATCGCTCCACCGCCTCGGCACGGCATCGTTCATGATCGCGACGGCGGTCATGATCTGCGCGGCGTTGCAGTCGACGTCGTAGCCGATCATCCCGATCGCGTGCATCGTCTCGTCGAAATCGCCGTTGCCGAACCAGAGGGCGACGACCTCGGCGGCCGCGTTCGGATAGCTGTGGATCCAGTTGTAGGTCTTGAACTCGGGCTCGAGTTCCTCCCAGGTCGATTCCCAGTCGGTTCCGGCCCTGCAGGCCGATAGCGCGCGCGAGACGACGGCATGGTACTCCGAATCGTCCGGGATGGCGGCGACGCAGGCCTCGACGAGGCGGCGGACGTCGGTCTCGACGTAGGCGAGGGACGTCATCACGGCGTTGAAGACTTCGCCGAGGATGCCGTTGTTGCTATGGGAGACGGCTCCGTCGACGAAGGCGAGGCGGGCCGCCTCGGCGGCGTCGCCCGGCGACAGCATCCCGCAGATCGCGCCGCGCATCTGCGCGCCGATCCATTCGCGGTAGGGGTTGTTGAAATGGCCGCTCTTCGGGGGCATGATTCCGGCGGCGATGTTCTTGAGCGCGATCTCCTCGGCCGACCAGCCGAACGGCACGACCCCGACCCACGCGAGGGCGACGTCCTCGCTATTGATCCGGCGTCCGGCGCGGCGATACGCGTCGAGGAACGCGAGTTCGTAGGTGATGTCGTCGTTGTAGGTGTTCGGGGTGCGCACGTAGTCGCGGATCTCGCCGAACGCGGTCCGCAGGTTCGCCGTGACGTACCCCTCGAGGGCGGTGCCAAATGCGCCGCCGACGATCTGTGCGAGCCAGCCGTGGCGGGTCCGCGACCGGAAGCCGGGCGTAGCGGGATCGACGGCGACCCGCGGCGGGAGGACGGCGCGGGCGTGGTACTGCTCGAAGGTGTCGTACACGGCGTGGCGACGGTAGGGATGATGGGGGATGGACGCCATCCGGCCGAAGAGATTCCACAGCCGGCACGTGATCGGGATCAGCTTGCGCATGTCGTCCGCGTCGAACGCCCGGCGCCCCTCCTCGAGCAGCTGCTCGGCCTCGGAGACGTCGTAACCCATGTTCTCCATCGACTGGACGGCGCCGGCGATCACCGATTCCGGTGCGCCGGAGCCGGGGACGTTGGAATGCCACTTCATGCGGTAGGTGAGGTCGGTCATCTTCTCGAAGGCCTCGATCCCCTTCCACGCCTGCTCGTCTTCGCTCAGGACGACGGGGATGCTTCCGTGCAGGAGTTCGTACGCGGTCTCCCACGCTTTCTTCATGGTCTCTTCTCCTTCCGCGGACGACGGGGTCTCGCTTTCCGCAAGCGGACGATCGAATAGATGACGAGTCCCGCCGTCGTCGTCAGGTACGGCAGGGTGTTGAGCAGTTCGTAGGGAATCGACAGCGATCCGAACGTCTGGGCGGTCAGGGAGAAGGCGTTGACCATTCCGAAGAGGACCGCGAAGAGCGCGCTTCCGATGGGATGTCCGGCGCCCATGGCCTCGGCGGCGATGCCGATGAAGCCGCGTCCGGCGACCATGCCGGTGTTGAAGCCGCTCATGTATCCGAGCGAGAGATAGGCGCCGCCGAGGCCGGCGAGACCGCCCGCGATGAGCAGCGCGACGGTCTTGATCCGGCGGGTCGGGATGCCGACGGAGGCGGCCGCGGTCTCGTTCTTTCCGACGGCGACGATGCGGATGCCGAGGACGGTGCGGCGGAACAGGAACGCCACCGCCGCGACCGCGACCGCGGCGAGCGCGACGAGCGGATGGAGGTTTTCGAAGAAGATCTCGCCCAAGAACGGGATGTCGCGGAGGAACGGCACGCTCCACGATGCAATCGCGACGGCCGGATAGTCGGACTTGTTGCCGGTGATGCCGTAGATCACGAAGACGGCGAGGCCGGCCGCGAGGATGTTGGTGGCGATGCCGACGAGGATGTGGTGGGTCCGGAGACGGACCGCGCAGAGGGCGAAGAATCCGCCCGCGAGGATGCCGGCGAGGATCGCCGCGGCGAGGCCGGCGGCGGCGGATCCGAAGCGGGTGCTCGCGATCGCCGCGGCCAGGGCCGAGACGACCATCGTGCCCTCGATGCCGATGTTGAGGACGCCGGCGCGGTTGGAGACGAGCGCGGCGAGGGTCGCGAACACGAGCGGCGTCGCCAGCTGGAGGACCATCGCGTAGAACGCGGGGGTCGTGAACAGGTCGAGGATGTCACGCACGTCCGTCCACCTCCTCCGTACCGTCGGCGCGCCGGCGGGCGAACGCGCGGCGGGACAACAGGCTTCGCAGCCAGGCGCTCGAGAAGAACGCCTCGGCGGCGACGAGGATCAGGATCAGTCCCTGGATCACCTGGACGACCTCCTGGGCGACGTCGGAATTGAACGCCATCAGGTCGGCCCCGGAGCGGAGATAGCCGATGAAGAGGGCCGCGAAGGGAACGAGGAGCGGCTTGTTCTTGGCGATGATCGCGACCATGAAGCCGTCGAAGCCGAAGCCCGGCAGGCTCTTCCAGTTGAAGCGACGGTAGTTGGCGAGGATCTCCACGCCGCCGCCGAGGCCGGCGACGCCGATCCCGAGGAGCTGCGAGGACAGTCCCGCCCGGGCGACGTCGATCCCGACGTTCTTCGCGAAGGCGCGGTTGTCGCCCGTCATCCGGAGACGGTACCCGAAGCGGGTGCGGAAGAGATAGACCGATGCGAGGACGGCGACGCCGAGCGCGATCAGGATCCCGGTCGTCACGTTGGTTCCGGCGACGAGGACGGACAGTCGCGACGCGTCCGGGATCGGCGCGGTCGCGTTGTCTCCCGACGTCACGTCGATCACGACGTTTGAGATCAGCCAGACGCCGACCCAGAGGACGATGAAGTTGAACATGATCGAGGAGACGAACTCGTTCACCCCGAGCTTCTCCTTCAGGACCGCGGGCACGAACCCGACGACGATCGCGGCGGCGATCCCCGAGAGAAGCGGAACCGCGATCGCGAGCACGCCGGGCAGTTCGACGAAGATGGAGACGACGGCGGCGGCGAGTCCGCCGACGTAGAAGGCGCCCTCGGTGAACATGTTGAAGTTGCCGCCGCGGATGATGAGGCAGGCGGCGACGCCGGCGAACATCAGCGGCGCGGCGTTCTTCACCACCTCGCCGAGTTCCGCGGGCGAGGAGAGCGGGCCGAAGACGAACCAGCGGATCGCGGTGTCCGGATCCTCGGAGACGAGGCCGATGACCGCGAAGGCGACAAGATAGGCGATCAGGATCGCGAGCAGCGTCCTGCCGCCCTCGACGAGCGTCTCGAGGAGGCGCGGCCGGGACCGGAGCCACAGTCGCTTGAAGAAGGCGAACGCGCGCTTCATGACGCACGCTCCGCATCCGTCTGGCGGCGGAGGCCGAGCATGTACAGCCCGAGCTCCTCTTCGGTGACGGACGCAAGGTCCTGGATGCGGGCGACGACCTCGCCCCGGCAGAGCACGATCGCGCGGCGGCACAGGGCGCGGATCTCGCCGAGGTCGCTCGACACCAGCAGGACCGCCTTGCCTTCGACGGAAAGCGCCTCGATCCGGTCGTGGATCGTCCGGACCGCGCCGACGTCGACGCCGCGCGTCGGCTGGTCGGCGACGAGGACGGATCCGCAGGCGTCGATCTCGCGTCCGCAGACCACCTTCTGCATGTTCCCGCCCGACAACTGGCGGATCTTCTCGCCGAGCGCGTCGAAGCGGACGTCATATCGTTTTGCGAGCTGCCCGGCGTAGTCCGAAAGACGGCGGCGTCTCTCGAACGGCCCGGCGTTGTATGCCGTTTCGTCGCGCACGATCGCGGTGGCGTTGTCGAGGATCGTGCCCTCGAGGTCGACGCCGTCCGCCATCCGGTCCTCCGGAATGAAAGCGAGTCCGAGACGCCGAATCTCCCCGACAGTCTTCCCGACGATGTCGGTCCCCGCGAGCAGGACCTTCCCGCGTTCGGGCAGGAGTCGTCCCGTGAGGACGTCGACGAGTTCGCGCTGGCCGTTTCCCTCGACGCCGACGACGCCGAGGATCTCGCCGCCGCGGAGTTCGAGGGACACGTCGTCCAGAAGCACGCGTCCGTCCGGCGAAAGGCAGGTCAGGCGGTCGCACGAAAGCAGCCCGGGACCGACCGCGACGGCGGTCCGGGCGGTTTCGGCGGGCGGTTCGCCGCCGATCATCCGTCGCGAGATCTCCGCTTCGGAAATCGCCGCGACGGCGTACGTGCCGACGGTCCTGCCCTTGCGCAGGATCGTGATGCGGTCGCAGATCGCCTTGATCTCCGCAAGCTTGTGGGTGATGACGACGATCGTCCGGCCGGCCTTCCGCAAGGCCGAAAGCTGCTCGAAGAAGCGTTTCGTCTCCTGCGGCGTGAGGACGGCGGTGGGCTCGTCGAGGATGATGATCTCGGCGTTGCGCGCGAGCACCTTGAGGATCTCCACCTTCTGCCGGTTCGCGACGGAGAGGTCGCGGACGAGCGCGTCCGGATCGACCGCCATGTCGTACTTTTCCGCCATCTCGGCGACCAGCCGGCGCGCGGCCGATCGATCGAAGAGGCCGCGTCGGCGCGGCTCGATGCCGAGCGTGACGTTCTCGGCGACGCTGAGGTCGCCGACGAGCATGAAGTGCTGGTGCACCATTCCCACGCCGCGGGCCATCGCATCGTTCGGACGATGGATGAAAACTTCCTCGCCATGAATGAAAATGGCGCCGCGCTGCGCCTTTTCCATGCCGAAGAGGATCTTCATGAGGGTCGTCTTGCCGGCGCCGTTTTCGCCCGCAAGGGCGTGGATCTCGCCGGCGTCGAGGGAAAACGACGCGTCGTCGCAGGCGACGATCCCGGGACCGTAGGATTTGCAGATGCCCTGCATCCGCAGGATCGGATTGGCCATGGTCATGCTCCTTGGTTCATTCGAGGGTGTCGAACAGCGAATCGATCTGCTCCAACGTCAGGTCGAAGCGGGAGGTCACGTCGAGCGTGCCGGCGACGATCTCGGCCTTGAGGGCGTCGAGGCGGTCGCGGAGTTCTTCCGGAACCTTCGCGAGGTAATTGGCGTTGACCGCGAGGTCGATGATGCCTTCGGCGAGGCCGTAGCTCACGAGGACGCCGAAGTCGAGTTCGTCCTCGAGATACGCGAGGACCGTATCGTAGATGACGTCGCCGACCTTCTTCATCACCGAGGTGACGATCAGTCCGGCGCGCGTCGGATTCGAATCGGCATAATAGAGGTACTGGTCGGAGTCGACGCCGATCACGTACCGGGTCTTGGTCTGGGCGGCGTCGATGACGCCGAGACCGGCCTGCGAGGCGCAGGCGAAGATGACGTCGGCGCCGGCGTTGTACTGGACGGTGGCAAGCGCCTTCGCCTGGGTGGAATCGTTGAAGTTGCCCACGAAGGAGTTGGTGAGGGTGGTACGGACGAGCGTGCGGGAATTCTCGTAGGCGATGCCCGCGGCATACCCGACGGCGAAGTCGTAGATGATGTCGTTCCTCATCCCGCCGATGAAGCCGACCTTGCCGCTGCCGGAAACCGGAGCGGTCATGCCGGAGGTGCCGTTCGCCATCGCCGCGGCGAGCACGCCGGCGAGGAAACCGCCCTCGTTCTGGCGGAACAGGATCGAATGGACGTTCGGATAGTCCGCGGCGGCGCCGTCCTTGACCTCGGTGTCGAAGATCACGTAGTGCTTGTCGGGGTAGCGGTTGGCGACCTTCTGGAGCGACTCGCGCATCTGCGTGGTGGCGCAGATGATGAGGTCGTACTCCTGCTGCGAGACGCGGTAGAGCGTGGTCTCCCAGCCCGCCTGGTTGGTGCCCATCTCGATCGTCTTCGCGTCGATGACGTCGCCGTACTCGGCGTTGAGGCGTTCGATGCCCGCGTTCGCGGAATCGAAGAACGACATGTCGCCGAGATTGCCGTTCACCAGAAGGACGACGTCGAGTTTTCCGTCGTCGGTGGTCGTCACGGACGGATCGCCGGAGGTGTCCGTCGTCGGCAGACCGCATCCGATCGTCGCCGTCAGGGTCATGAGCGCCAGAATTATACCAAGCAGTTTTTTCATGTCATTCCATCCTTCCGGCATCCGGATCCGGACCGCATGAAAGCGTGCGGTCCGGTTCGGATCCTTTTCGTCTTGTTTGTTCCGGTGATGCGGGATTACCAGGAGACGGCTTCGAAGATCAGCTGCAGGTAGTCGCCGTTGCGGACCTGCGAGGAGTTGGCGCCGACGAGCAGGCCGTCGCCGTTGATGTAGCCCATCCAGTACATGCTGTTGGTGCCGTTCACGTAGGAGTCGATCGAGTTGATGAATCCGGAATCCGTGGCGGAGTCCTGGGCGATGCCCTTCGAGGTGCATGCGCCGACGAAGGCCTCGTAGAAGGTCGGATTCGACGAGACGACGGTCACCGTTCCGTTGAACAGTTCGGTGTTGTCCGGTCCCATGATCTGCAGGTACACGGTCCGGGTGACTTCCCATCCGCTCGGCGTGGCCGGTTCGTATTCGCCGGTGTCGGCGCCGAGGGCGAAGATGGTGGTGGGGGCTGCGGTGGTCGTTTCGGTGCAGCCGATGAGGGCGAACGCGGCAAACAGTGCGAGAACCAAACCCAATGCTTTTTTCATCTTATCCTCCTGTATTGATTAACACTTTCGTGCTAATTCCCGATGAAGATCGGATTCGTGATGGCGTAGAGGGCGTCGGGGCCGATCACCTCGAGGACGATCCAGTCGCCCGCCTCGACGTCGACGTCGAGGGTATCCTCGAACAGGGACGACCCGTCGAGGAAGAGGCTCGTGACGGCGATCGCGCCGTTCCGGTAGACGTTGATCCGGCCCATCGCGTCCCGCGAGAAGACGGAGACGTCGATCGAAACCGAGGTCGCGCCGCCGAGGGTGAAGGTCTCCCCGTAGCCGACGCCGCCGATCGTCGCCACGATCATCGGACCGTTGGTGACGTAGCTGTTGCCCTGGCGGATCGCCTTCATGATGTTCTCCTCGGTGAATTCCCCGGGGATGTGGAGCACGGTCGCGGGGACGCCGCTGTAGACGCCCCGGCGCAGGTACGCGTCGGTATAGCGGCCGGCTTCGGTCGAGAGGTCGGCGTAGGCGGCGGTGTACTCGCCGAGGATCGAATGGTTGTCCGATCCGCCGGTCGCCGGCAGGTACTTGATCTCGCCGGCGGCGTGGCGGTTCAGGAGTTCGAACCAGTACTCCTTGGCGGCGAGGTTCTCGTTCATGTTCGGTTCGTACAGGCCGTTCCAGATCTCGTAGGTGTCGAACTCCTCGACGAGCTCCCAGAGATGGAAGCCGAGGAGCGAGCTGGCGAACGGATGGTTGACCTGCGCGATCCCGCCGCTTCTGACGATCTCGCGCATCATGTCGGTGATGTCGGATGCGGGATCGTCGCCCTTCAGGACGCTGATGTCGGCCTGTTCGAAGACGTTCCCGATGCCGAGCGACTGGAAGTGTCCGAAGTCGGTGGTGACTTCGACGGCGCGCAGCGCGCGGAACAGGATCGGTTCGCCGGAGGCGTCGTAGGCGGCCGTGAAGCGGTTCCCCTGGACCCATTCCGCCAGACCGGCGGCGCTGTTGTGGTCGGACAAAAATCCGTAGTACAGGCCGTTGCTGATGTTGGAGAGGAGGACCTCGTCGACCGTCTGCTTCCCGTCGCTGTAGGTCGTGTGCTGATGCAGGTCGCCCATGTACCAGTCCTGCGAAGGACCGTCGTAGAGGTGGGTGAGGCGGACGTCGTCGAGGTAGTAGGTCTTGTAGCTCTCGACGAAGATCGTGCGTGAAACCGTGGAATATTCCGGACCGCGCACGTAGGTGAGCGTGTAGGTGCCTTCGTCGAGCAGGATGCGGTACCCCGAAAGCATGTTCGAGTTGAGGCGGTAGAGGTCGCCTTCCTCGTTCTCGATCACGATCCCGGCGGTGATCATGTCGCCGGAATCGGTCAGGATCCGTCCGTAGAGGGTCGCCGGATAGGATCCGCCGGCATTCGTGGTCGCAAGCGTCGTCGCGGTAGTCGTCGCGGCGGTGCAGCCGAGAAGGAAGAGGAACATGCACGATAGGATCAAGGCGAGCGTCTTTTTCATCGGTCATCCTGCCTTTCTGGCGCGGGCGCTGTCGCGCACCACGAGATGCGGTTCGAGCTGCCGGTATTCGTCCTCGAGCCCCTCCTGGCGGAGTCGGGCGTAGAGGAGGTTCCAGGCCAGTTCCCCGAGCTCGGAGACGGACTGGTGGATCGTCGTGAGCGGCGTCGGCAGGATCGTCGAGAAGAACAGGTCGTCGAAGCCGACGATCGAGACGTCGTCCGGGACCTTCAGGCCGCGCTCCTGGACCGCCTGGTAGGCGCCGTACGCCATCAGGTCGTTGGAAGCGAAGATCGCCGTCACGCCGCCGTCGAGAAGCACGCGCGCGGCATTTCGTCCGCCGTCGAAGCGATAGTCGCCCGCGGCGACGATCGCCTCGTCGTAGGGGATGTTCGCTTCGGCGAGGGCGATCCTGTATCCCTTGAGGCGGCGCTCGGCGGTATAGCTTCCGCGCGGACCGGTGATGCAGCCGATGCGGCGGTGGCCGAGGGCGATCAGATGGTTCGTCGCGATCTGTCCGCCCTTGCTGTGATGGATCGAGACGCCGGAGCACTTCAGTCCCTCGATCCAGCTGTCGAGCGCGACGAAGGGGACGCCGAGGTCGTCGAGCAGCGCGATGAACGCGGCGGAACGTTCCTTGTCCTCGTCCTGCGAAAAGGCGATGATGAGGCCGTCGACGCCGCGGTTGACGAGCAGCGTGACGGCGGAAAGGTCCTTGGCGGGATCGTTGTTGGTGTTGGAGAGGATCATCGAATAGCCGGACGCGGTGCAGAAGCCGTCGACGCTCTTCGCGAGTTCGGCGAAGAAGGTGTTCGCGATGTCCGGCAGGATCAGTCCGATCGTGCTCGTCTTCTTCGTGACGAGTCCGACGGCGAAATGGTTGGGGACGTAGTTGCATCGGGCGGCGATCTCGCGGATCCGGACGGCCGTCGCTTCCGAGACGGTGTTGGGCCTATCGTTCAGGACGAGCGATACCGTGGTGACCGAGACGCCCGCCTCGCGGGCGATGTCGCGGATCGTGTACTTCATCGCGCGCCGTCCGTTCCGCGCCCCATGAACGCTTCGATCTCGTCCTTGTCCGGGATCGAACACTGGGCGCCGCGACGCGAAATCGTGATCGCGGCGGCGGCGTTGGCGCGCGTGAGCGCATCCTTGACCTTCATGCCGGAAGCGACCGCGACCGCGATCGCGCCGACGAAGGTGTCGCCGGCGGCGGTGGTGTCGACGACGTCCACCGGACAGGATGGCGCGAAGCGGATTCCGGAATGGTCACCGTGGGCGCAGCCGGCGGCGCCGAGGGTGACGATCGCCTCGCCGACGCCGGCCGCCAGCAGGCGGGCGATGGCCAGTGCGGCGAAATGCGGCTCGGAAGCGGAAAGACCGGTGATCGTCTCCGCCTCGGTTTCGTTCGGGACGACGAGGTCGACGTGGCTGAGCAGTTCGCCGTCGAGGTCTCCCGCCGGGGCGGGATTGAGGATCGTGAACAGTCCCTTCGCCTTGGCGGCGAGGAGGCCGTGCTTCATCGCGTCGTAGGGAATCTCCATCTGCGTCAGGTAGACGTCGCCCGGATGGGCGTCGGTAAGCGCCGCATCGATCTGGGCGCTCGCGGTCATCGCGTTCGCGCCGGCGGCGACGACGATGCGGTTGTCGGCGCCGGTGACCATGATCAGGGCCGTTCCCGTCGACTGTCCTTCGATCCGCCGCACGTGGGTCGCGTCGACCCTGGCGGCGGCGAGGCCGGCGATCAGGGTTTCCCCGAACACGTCGCCGCCGACCGATCCGACCATGCGGACGTCCGCTCCCTGACGGGCGCAGGCGACCGCCTGGTTGGCGCCCTTTCCGCCGGGGTTCATGAAAAACCCGTCACCCATCACGGTTTCCCCGCGTCGGGGGACGCCGGGAATCCGGAACACCATATCCATATTGAGGCTGCCGACGACGATGATTGTTCGCATGGGACGTTCTCCGCTCACATCAAGGATGGTAAATCGATTTAGTAAAACGTTTTACTATTTTTATCTTACATCAAGATGCAAGCGCTGTCAAGAAGGTCATGAAAAAACAAGGCCGATTCAGCCTTGTCTTTCTCCGGATTCGGATTCATGTTCATCCGCGATCCGTCGTTCGGATCCTTCCGATCTTCGCGAAGGCTTTCGCGTAGACCGCCTTCATCCGTTCCTCGGAGACATGCTCGAGGACGGAGTCGATCGGGAACCAGCGGACGCCGGCGTTCTCGTCGGGCTTGACGACGAGGGCGTCGGATTCGTCGGCGACCAGCAGGTAGGTGACGTTCAGATGGAGATGGTCGCCGACGTACTTCCCCTTCTTGACGTGGTTGTGGACGTAGATGACGTCGAGCATGAAGATGTCGTCGGAATGGGGACGGACGTTCACGATGCCCGTCTCCTCCTTCGCCTCGCGCACGGCGACGGAAAGGAAGTCCGGATCGCCGTCGTTGTGCCCGCCGACCCAGGACCACGACCGGTAGATGTTGTGGAAGGCGAAGAGCACCTTCGTCATCGTCGGATCGACGACGATCGCGGAAGCGGTCAGATGGGCGGCGCCGTTGTCGCGGAGAAGCGCGTCCGGATTGCGGTCGAGGAACTGCAGGATCGTCCGCTTGTCGGTCGCCTCCTGCTCGTCATAGGGGTGATACCTTCTGATTTCATCGTACATGGGGATTCCTCCGGCAATGGTCTGGCGGTCAGGCGGTGATGAGGAGAAGCGCGACGGCGATGGAAATGAACAGACTGATGAAATAGGGGATGCGCGGACGTTTGAAGACGACGATCAGAACCCCTGCGACGAGACCCGTCAGGGCGACCGAAATCAAGGCGGAATCGGTCGCGACCCAGAGCGTAACGACGATCGTCGAGAGCAGTCCAGAAAGCAGGACGGCGCAGCCCGTCTTCGGCATCCGCGACTTCTCGACGAACGCGTATCCGATTCCCAGCAGACCGCACAGAGCGATCCTTACGGCGACGTCCCACCAGCCGTCAAGGAGCACGAAGCGGTCGAAGATCCGCATGATCCCGGTATGGACGATCCAGAGAAAGAGGAAAGCGGAGACGCCGCCGAGGAAGACGAGGACGACAAGCGAACCGACGGTCGTGCCCTCCGTCGTCGCGACGGATCCCGCCGCCGTTTCCGTCGGGATTCCGGCGGGAGTCGGCCGCATCCTTCTTCTGTCGTTGACCACGAGCAGCTCGAATCCGAGGCAGAGCGCGAATATGACGAGCGTGGCGATGATGAAGACGAGGATCAGTCCCGACCCCTCGTTCGTGCATCCGTCCTCGGGCAGGCACGGTCCGTTGACGATCCGGGAACGGATGTAGGAATAGCCGGCGATGGCGGTCGGGATCCCCGGGGCGAGGGTCGGCAGAAACGAGATCCAGCCGAACCCCCTCCGGCGGATCGAATACCGGATTCTGAAGAAGAGGATGAAGACGGCGAGCGCTCCGAGCGCATAGAAAAGACTGCCAAACCGGCTGAACCATGGGATGACGAGCATGTCCTCAACTCCGATCGATTTCGTCATGGGCGACGGTCCCGACCCGCTTCGGTCGGAAAACCATCGGAAGATCCTCATTCGACATTGAACCGTTTGTTGCTTCTAGAGCGGAAACCCCGTGAACACGACTCCGCCCAAGAAGCCGACGACCATCGCCAGAATGTATGAGGATGGTCGCTTCATGAAGGAAAGAACCATCGTCGACGGCAGGGCGATCACGCCGATCACTTCCATCGGCGAACGGCTGATGGAAAGGATGTTGGCGAGAAATCCGATCAGCAGCGCGAAGACGAGGGCGGTGATCGCGCGATCCTTCACGGTCGCTTCGACGACGATGAACGCGACCACGGCCGACAGCCCGGAGACGATATGGAAGCGAAACTCGAACAGCGAGTCGTCGTGTTCCGTCCCTACGAGGGCGATCGTTCCTTCGGCGATCAGGTTGCCGAGAACGGCCGCGGCGATCAGGAGGATGAGGAAGACCGCCGCCGCACCGATCGACCGGGGCGGTCCTTCGTGCGGAAGCGTCCGCGTAGCCGCCGGCGAAAGGTTCGCTTGATTTCGGATGCGCCTTCCCGTCGATGCGGTCATGAGTTCGAAGACGAGACCGAAGAGCAAAGTCGCCAGCGTCGCGATGGACATGAGATAGAACCAGACGCTCGGTGGATCGGAGTATGCGATGGCCCACATGAGAAACACGAACGTCGGGATGCCCGGCAGGATGGCCGGCAGGAACGGAATCCATCCCCCGCCGCGGCGATGCAGGATCATTCTGATCGACATCGTCAGGACGAGCGCCGCCAGGGTCAGAAGCGGCATCCAGTGGACGATGAATCGCAAATCGATCATCTTGCGGCATCTCCTTCGACATGAGGCGTGCTTTCATCACGAGCGGCGGCGATGCGACGTCCGGCGATGACGTCCGCGGCGACGGATACCTTCGCGCACAGGTGACTGTTGCCCTTGGGATGACAGTAGTACAGATAGCCCTTGTGGTAGAGTTCGAATTCCACGTCGCTCTTGAAGGCGATCGCGGTGAGCGCCCCGGCAGGGGTATCGAACCGTTCGGGTGCGATCCCGACGATCCCGTCGAACTCGATCCCGTCTTTTCTCACGCGCACGGTACCCGTGCCGCGGAGGTCGTTTCGCGGATTCGCGAGGTCCATCCGGAGGACCTCGACCTCGACGTCGAAGGCGAAGTTCCCGGCCTCCAGCCGTTCCTTCTCGTGCCGGTGCTGGAGACGATGCCAATCGCGCACGTTCGCGATTTCAGGGTGATCGGAGACGAACGTCCCGTCGTCCTTCATCGTCGCCGAATGACCGCACTCGTCGCAGACGACGCGGTCGTTTCCGCCGTGGAGCGAGAACTCCGAACCGCATGCGGGACAGACATACAGGATCCCTTCGATCCCGGCCGTCAGATCCTTTGCGGGATAGCGGTTTCCGCTCCTCGAGGCATATTCGCTCTCGTCGTGGAAGAGCCGGTCGGTGACGAACCGGTCGATCGCTTCGGGCGACATCGCGGCGAAGGCTTCGGGCGCCACACGCTCCTTGACCGTGATTTCGACGGTTCCCCGTCGCGGGTGCTTCGCCCATTTCGGGCTGGCGAGCGAAGCCCCCGCGATCTCGACGAAGATCACCGGGATCGCGAGTTTCCGAATGAGTGCGCCGATTCCCGGGACGACGTCCTGGCTGGTGCCGTCGGTGGACAGGCGGGCTTCGGGGAACATCACGAGATACCGTCCGTCCTTCGCCGCCCGCACGACCTTGCGGATCGTCTCGAAGTCGGGATACATCATCGTCTTCGGAATCGCCCTGATCTTGCCCAGAAGGAAGCGCATCGGTGCGGTCCGGAAATAGAAGCGGTTGGCGATCACCGTGAGCCGATGGCGCGGGAACGTCTGGGGGATGTACGCCCAATCCCAATAGGAGACGTGGTTCGCGAGGATCAGAACCGGTCCTTCGATCGGCTCGGGGACGTTCCGATGGAAGACGAGGCGACGGCCGCGGCGGGACAGGATCATGATCGGCAGCTGCAGGAGCCGATAGACGAATCCGTTCGGAACGCTTTCGTTCTTGCGCTTTGCCATCGGATCGCCGCCCGCCTTTCGTTTCCCGCCGGATCGTCCGGCCTGCATATTTCCATTGTATCACAACGGGCCGGCCTGCAATCGCGAAGAATGAATTTCGATCGTTTCCTTTCGACTCGGCGCCGTTCATGAAAAGAACCGGTCGCGGGGACCGGTTCTTCGCAAGCGGATGGATCGACTTCCGTCAGGCTTCTTCCTTCGGGGCGGCCGGTTCGGGTGCGGGCGCCTCGGTCGAGACGGCCGTCTCGGCGACCGGTTCTTCGACGATGCGGTGTTCGGCGATGTGGACGAGTGCCTTGGTGCCCTCGTCGAGGACCTTGATGCCCTCGGGGAAGACGATGTCGGCGACGTGGAGGACTTCGCGGACATGCATGCGGCGGATGTCGACGTCGACGCGCTGGATGCCCTTGCCGGCTTCGTATTCGACCTCGACGTCGTCGGCGACGACCTGGACGAGCCAGCCTTCCTTCTCGATGACGTCGCGGCCGAGGATGTGGATCGGGATCTTCGCGACGATCATGTCCCCCTTGTCGACCTTGAGAAGCTCGACGTTCAGGATCAGGTTGCGGTTGACGGCGTCCTTCTGGAGGTTCTTGATGTAGACCTGGTGGGTTTCGCGGCCGAGCTTGACCGCGAAGGTCTGGGTCTTGCCGTTCTGGCGGAACGCTTCCGCCAGTTCCAAGGCGTCGATCTGGATCGACACCGGGGTGATCGACTTCCCGAACAGGACGCCGGGAACCTTGTTCTGCTTCCTGACGGCATTCAGGCTTTCCGTTCTTTTCTCGATGTTCATGTGTGATAGCCCCTCTCTCTGAGAAAACATCTTGTCATGAATCATGGATCGGAAACAACTACCGTTATAGCACCGAACGGTCCGATTTACAAGACGGGGGGGCGAAAGATCGCGTCGTCAGGTCGTTTTCATCCGCAGTTTCACGTTCCGCGGAGCACTTGCGTCCCCGCGGTCGGAATCCGGTCCCGACCGGAGCCGGGCGGCAACGAGCGGGACACGCATTAATGCGTGTTCGGCGGAAGACGAATGTGCATGTAAACTGGTTTCTTGAAGCGAATATCGCGGATTCCGTTGTGTTTACGAGCCGTTGATGGTAAAATATCAACTAACCGTGACCCACCCGGCGACCATCCGATGAAACCGGGTTCGCCTCGCCACGTGGCGATTCCGCCATTCATATGTGAATACTCCCCATCCCATCATGGGATGATCGCCACGGATGTCGTTTTCCTATGTCCCGTGGCGTTTTCATTCTTCCGTACGGAATCGGCCGGAGACGGATGCGATTTGTTTTTTAACCTCTGTAACGGTTTACGGATCGAGAAAAAGTGTCATGAAAATCCAATTTTCTGTTGAAAATGACTATTCACGAGAGTACAATATTCCTAATTGTTCCATCCGCCGCCCGCCCGATCAGGCGAATTGACGGATCCGGAGGTTGACATGAGTTCAAAGATGCTCGGATACATCGTTAAAAGGGTTCTGCTTACGATCGTGACGATCTTCGTCATCATCACGATCACGTTCTTCATCATGCACGCCATTCCCGGCGGACCGTTTCTGAGTGAAAAGGCGGTCACCGAGGAGGTTCTGGCGGCACTGGAAGCCAAATACGGACTCGACAAGCCGCTGATGACGCAATACTGGCTCTATCTGCAGAACGTCGTCAAGCTGGATTTCGGACCGTCGCTCAAATCGCGTGGCCGAGACGTCATCGACATCATCCTCGAAGGCTTCGCCGTTTCCGGAAAGCTCGGACTCATGGCGGCGGGCATCGCGATCGTCATGGGCATCGTCCTCGGCAGCATCGCCGCGATCAACCGCAACAAGATCTTCGACAACGTCATCATGGTCATGACCACCGCGTTCGTCGCCATGCCGGGATTCGTCGTCGGCACCTTCCTGCTCGTCCTGTTCTGCGTGAAGTGGCCGATCTTGCCTGCCAACGGCGCCCTCGAGGGAGGGCTCGTCCTGCCGGTGATCGCCCTCTCGCTCTATCCGATGTCCTACATCACCCGACTGACCCGCTCCAGCATGCTCGACGTGCTCCAGCAGGATTACATCCGCACCGCTCGGGCAAAGGGCGTCGCCAAGGTCCTGATCATCTTCAAGCACGCGCTCAAGAACGCCCTCATCCCGGTCATCACGTACGTCGGACCGATGATCGCCTACATCGTCACGGGCAGCTTCGTGATCGAGAAGATCTTCTCGGTTCCCGGCATCGGCCGGGAATTCGTGAGCTGCATCACGAACCGCGACTATCCCGCGATCATGGGTACCACGATCTTCCTCGCTTCGCTCGTGGTCATCATGACGCTCGTCTCCGATATCCTCTATAAAGTCGTCGATCCGCGGATTGACTTCAGCTGATGGTGAATCCCATGGACGAAAAAGAGAAAAACATCTTCAAGCGTTTCCGTCGCCCGTTTTCCTTCCAGCTCGACGTCAACAGCTTCCTGCCGGCCACGGAAGAGGAACGGCGCCAGCAGATCCTGATGCGCGAGAGCACCAGCTTCTGGAAGGACGGCTTCCGCCGCCTCTGGAAGAAGAAGGTCGCGATGACCTGCGTCTTCATCCTCGCGATCATCATCCTCTCCGTCATCTTCATCCCGATGTTCTGGCCGTACGAGTACGACGACCAGCTCGGCGTCCGGCGCGGACAACCGGTGGACGCCTCCTACAACAACCTCGCCCCGATGGAATACGGTGAGACCGAACTCGAACTGATCGCCGCGGGCGAAAGCGTCTTCCCGCATATCTTCGGCACCGACTCGCTCGGCCGCGACTACTTCATCCGCGTCGTCTACGGCACCCGCGTCTCGCTCTCGGTCGGTCTCTTCGCGAGCATCCTCGTCCTCATCATCGGCACCCTGTACGGCTCGATCTCCGGGTACGTCGGCGGCAAGCTCGACCTGGTGATGATGCGCATCGTCGACCTGATCTACGCGCTTCCCGACATGCTCGTCATCATCCTCCTCTCCGTCGTTTTGAACCGCGTGCTGGAGGATACCCTCGCGGGGACGGTCTTCGCCAAACTGGGCGCGAACATGATTTCGATCTTCATCGTCTTCGCGCTCCTCTACTGGGTCGGCATGGCCCGTCTCATCCGCGGCCAGATCCTGTCCCTCAAGGAACAGGACTATGTCCTCGCCGCCCGTTCGATCGGCGCCTCCCATTCCCGCATCATCCGCAAGCATCTTCTGCCGAACTGCATCAGCGTCATCATCATCTCGACGGCACTGCAGATCCCGAGCGCGATCTTCACCGAAAGCTTCCTCTCCTTCCTCGGACTCGGCGTCTCCGCCCCGATGCCTTCGCTCGGCTCGCTCGCCAACAGCGCGCTCTCCGGCATCTATTCGTACACGTATCGCCTCGTGATACCCTCCATCATCATCTGCCTCATCGTCCTCTCCCTCAATCTGCTCGGTGACGGCCTCCGGGATTCCTTCGATCCCAAACTGAAAGTGTAGGGTGACCCCGATGAGCCTCCTCGATGTTAAAGACTTAAGAACCTCCTTCCTCCTCGATGCCGGCGAAGTCAAGGCCGTCGACGGCGTCTCCTTCACGCTCGAACGCGGCAAGACCCTCGGCATCGTCGGCGAGTCCGGCAGCGGCAAGAGCGTCACCGCCTACTCCATCCTGCAGATCCTCTCCCATCCCGGCAAGATCGTCGGCGGCAGCATCAAGCTGCACGACGAAGAACTCGTCGACGCGGACCCGTCCGTGATCCAGAAGATCCGCGGCAACAAGATCAGCATCATCTTCCAGGACCCGATGACCTGCCTCAATCCGGTCTACACCATCGGCAACCAGCTGATGGAGGCGATCCTGCTCCATACCTCGCGCAATCGCAAGGAAGCGCGCGAGCGCGCCATCGAGATGATCCGGCAGGTCGGGATCAACGATCCCGAGAAGCGGATGAAGCAGTATCCCTACGAACTCTCCGGAGGCATGCGCCAGAGGATCATGATCGCGATGGCGCTCGCCTGCGAGCCCGACATCCTGATCGCCGACGAGCCGACCACCGCCCTCGACGTCACGATCCAGGCGCAGATCCTCGAACTGATGAAGAAGCTCCAGCAGGAACTGGGGATGGCGATCATCATCGTCACCCACGACCTGGGCGTCATCATCCAGATGTGCGACGAGGTCATCGTCATGTACGCCGGCCGCATCTGCGAGAAGGGCACCATCGACCAGATCTTCTACGAACCGAAGCACGAATACACGAAGGGCCTGATCCGCTCGATCCCCTACGGATCAAAGGCGGTCTCGCGGCTGATCCCGATCTCGGGATCCCCCGTCGACATCCTCAACCTTCCCAAGGGATGCGCCTTCTCGCCCCGCTGCGACAAGGCGATGCGGGTCTGCCTCGAACGCAAGTGCGATTTGTTCCCGCTCGCCAACGAACACTACTCCTCCTGCTGGCTGAGTCTCCGCGAGGAAGTCGAGGCGGGGCGGATCGCCCCGGAGGAAGCCGCGGTCGCGGAGGGAGGGAACGCCGATGTCTGACATGCCCGTCGAACGCGAGGTCATGATCGAAGTCAAAAACCTCAAGCGCTACTTCGACATCCCCGTCGGATTCCTGAAATCCGTCCCGCTCAAGGCGGTCGACGACGTCTCCTTCTACATCCGTCAGGGCGAGACCCTCGGTCTCGTCGGCGAATCCGGATGCGGGAAGACGACCGTCGGCCGAACCCTCCTCCACCTGTACCGCCCTACCGGCGGCGAGATCCTCTTCAAGGGCAAGAAGCTCGAAGCCAAGGAGGACATCGAAGCCTTCCGCATGAAGGCGGCGATGGTCTTCCAGGATCCCTATTCCTCCCTCAATCCGCGCATGACCGTAGGCGACATCATCGGCGAACCGCTCGACGTCCACCACCTCTACGCGACCAAGGAGGAGCGCACCGCTCGGATCAACGAACTGCTCGAACTCGTCGGCCTCTCCAGCGAGCAGGCGACGCGCTACCCGCATGAATTCTCCGGCGGCCAGCGGCAGCGCATCGGCATCGGCCGGGCGCTCGCCGTCAATCCCGAACTGATCGTCTGCGACGAACCCGTCTCCGCCCTGGACGTCTCGATCCAGGCGCAGATCGTGAACATGTTCGAGGACCTGCAGAAGAAGCTCGGCCTCACCTACCTCTTCATCGCCCACGACATCCTCGTCGTCCGCCACATCAGCGACCGGATCGCCGTGATGTATCTCGGGAAGATCGTCGAGACCGCGCAAAGCGACGAGATCTGCGACCATCCCCTCCATCCTTACACCCAGTCGCTCATGTCCGCCGTGCCTTCGCGCGATCCGAACGTCGCGCGCAAGTCCCACCGCATCATCCTCGAGGGCGACGTCCCGAGCCCGCTCAGGGTGCCGAGCGGATGTCCGTTCCGGACCCGCTGCCCCAAGGCGTTCGGACGCTGCACCGAGGAAATCCCCGCCCTTCGGGAGATCTCTCCCGGACACATGGCCAGCTGTCATCTGCTGGATCAGGAACAGAAATAAATATTGAAAAATATTTATTTAATAGAGAGAAAAAAGGAGAAGAATGAGAACAATGAAGAAACTGTCTATCGTGATTCTGTCGATCTTCGCCATGGTCGCTTTCATCGGTTGCGGTGAGACGACGACGGTCCTTTCCCCCGAGGCGGCGAAATTCGTCGACAACTCCGCGGTCGAGATCTATTCGATGGATCTCTCCGACATCGACGGCTATCAGTCCTACATCGTCACCAACGGTACCTGGGCTGAAACCTACGACGTCATCATCAACCTCGCGAAACGCGAGTCCGACGGCGAGAAGCGCACCGCCCTCTACCACAAGGCGGAAGATCTTCTGATGTCGACCGGGACGATCGTGCCGCTGTACTACTACACCGACATCTTCATGGCGTCCACCGGCATCGAAGGCCTCGTCAACATCCCGAACGGCACGAAGCTATTCAAGTACACGACCCTCGACGGCGTCGGCACGGCCATCTCGGTCTGCCTCGCCTCCGAACCGGACACCATCGACCCGGCCCTCAACAGCTCGGTCGACGGCGCGATCTACATCCAGCACGCGTTCTCCGGTCTGCTCGGGTATGACGCGGACGGCCAGCTCGTTCCGGATCTCGCCGCGTCGCTTCCGACCCCGGTCGAGAACGAGGACGGCACCGTCACCTACACGTTCGAACTCCGCTCCGGCCTGAAGTGGTCCGATGGAACCGCCCTCACCGCCGCCGACTTCGTGTACGCCTGGAACCGTGCGGTCGATCCCGACACCGCCGCGGACTACTCCTACCTGTTCGCGATCATCGATGGCGCCGACACCGGTGAACTGAACATCTCCGCCGTGGATGCCACCCACTTCGCCGTCACGCTCGTCGTCGACGTCCCGTACTTCTTCGAACTGTGCGCCTTCCCGACCTTCATGCCGGTCCAGCAGGCCGCCGTCGAGGCCGTCGCCGACAACGGCTGGGCGACCGAAGCCGGTTCCTACGTCACCAGCGGCGCCTACACCATCTCGTCCTGGACGCACGGCTCCAACATCGTCATGACGAAGAACCCGCAGTACTGGAACGCCGCCGCGATCACCATGGAGCAGATCACGTTCTACCTCTCCGACGATGACGCCGCCATCCTCTCCAACTACATCAACGGCACCTACGACTTCATCGACAGCCTGCCGAACGACGAGATCCAGAACATGAAGACGAACCGTCCGAACGAGTTCAACATCGAAGGCCAGCTCGGCACGTACTACATCATCTTCAACAACAACTCCGACCTCGTTCCCTCGCACATCTCCGCCGACATGACCCCCGCCGAACTCGCGGAAGCCAACGAGGAGATCCGCTACGCCCTCTCGCTCCTGATCGACCGCAACTACATCGTCACCGAGATCGGCCAGGCCGGACAGCTCCCCGCCAGCTCCTTCGTCTCGATGGGCATCACGAACTTCGACGGCTCCGAATTCTATGAGGCCGCGGGTTCGACGACGGACGCCTACAACGGCTACTTCGACACCGCCGAAGCCGCCTACGCCGCGAACTGCGCCGAGGCCGTCGAGATCCTCTCGAAGTACTTCGAGTACGACGAGGAGACCGGCGAATTCACCAACTTCGCCACGTTCAACTACCTCTTCAACACCTCGACCGGCCACCAGGCGATCGGCGAATACCTGCAGAGCTGCTTCGCGGCCTACGGCATCGCCATCACCATGCAGAACCAGGAATGGGGCACCTTCCTCAACACCCGCAAGAACGGCGAGTACGTCCTCGCCCGCAACGGCTGGCTCGCCGACTACAACGATCCGATCAACATGCTCGACATGTGGACCACGGATTCCGGCAACAACGACGCCCAGCTCGGCAAGTAGTTCCACCGCATCAGGAATCCAGCACCGACCCCCGGAACCTCCCGTTCCGGGGGTTTTTCTTTCTCCGAAGACAAGAAAACCGACGGGACTCGGTCCTGTCGGTCGGTTCGATGGGATGAAAGCGCATGGTCCGTGCGCCGACGGACGATGCGCTATGCGAGCGGCACGCGCGTCTCCTCGCCCGCCTCCGGACCGCCATAGTAGAATTCTCGGATCACGAGCATTCCGTCCTCGATGGAATGGATGGAGGAACAGTCCTCGCTCTGGCATCCGGTGCCGAGGTACCGCGCGAACAGCGGGTTCTCCTGGGCATAGTACCTGTCGTCACCGTCGAAGAGGAAGCGATGCTCGACGACGTAGAGGGTGAATCCTTCCTCCCGGACGACGCGGACGGGTTCGTACGACATCATCGCATAGACCGCGACGACGTAGAGCCCGAGAAGGGCGAGGACGACGACGCCAATGCGGAGCAGCTTCCTTTTCGCGATCATGAACAGGTGGATCGCGAGAAACAATCCGCCGAGGGCGAACAGCCAAAGCTTCATGGGAATCGGCGTCCACCGCTCGATCGTGAGGATGAAACCCCGCGATTCGATCAGGAAGGTGAGCGCCGTCATCATGAAGAAGGCGATCGATACAATCAAGATTCCATGCTTCTTCATCGGGTTCACCGGATCGCCTTCCTTTCGCGAGCGGACCGTCGCCGTCGTCACGTCGGTCGCACTTCATATATTTTTCTGACGGTCGCATCGATCACATGAGACAGGAGTAGATCGCGAAGAAATGAAGCAGGGTGCCGAGGAAGACGAAGACGTGCCAGACGAAATGGGCGAACTTGAACCAGTCGAAGGCATAGAAGAGGACGCCGATCGTGTACGAGATCCCGCCCGCGAGGATCAGCCAGAAGGCCGCCGCGGAGGTCGCGTAGAGCGGCCCGACGAGCGTCAGTCCGCTCCAGCCGAGCAAGAGGAAGAGCGTCAGATGCAGGAGCGCGAACCTGCGGATCCTCACCGCCTTGAAGACGATGCCGAGGACGATGATCGTCCATTGTCCCAATAACAGGAACCATCCGAGCGGCTTTTCGATGACGAGGATGAAGATCGGCGCGAAGGTCCCGCCGATCAGGAGGTAGATCCCGATGTGGTCGAACCGCTGGAAGACCCGCTTGACGGTAGACCCTTCGCGGAAGGCATGATACAGAGCGCTCATCGTGTAGAGCATGATCATCCCGAAACCGAAGACGATCGCGCCCATGACCTCGCCGACGCCCCTTGCCCTGACGATCAGAAGAACCGTTCCGGCGAGGGCCAGGGCCCCGCCGGCGATGTGGGAGACGGAATTGGCGATCTCCTCGCCTCTGGATTGTACGCGTGACAGCTTCATCGTGTTCCTCGCTGATTGTCCGATGCGGCGTGCGCCGTCTTCGGGATTTCGATGCCTGACCCTCTCAATCGAGGGTGAAGTCGACGAACCGGACCATCCCCCGGTCGTCGGCGAAGGCGAAGGTCTCCGTTTCACCCCGCAGGAGCGCGTAGGCGTTCGTCAGGATGTTCGTGCCGTACGGTCCGCCGACGACGGTTCGTTCGGTCACGACGTACGCGCGGAGCGTGTCGTCCTGCGCCGTGAAGAGGGCGACGTCCTCCCACGTCATCGCCGTCTCCCCGATCAGGACGTTCTCCGGATCGTATTCGTAGACGGTGAAGGAATCGACCGACGGGACGAACCGGACGTGGATCCGGTAGGTCACGCGCACGGTGTCGGACGTCGTGACGTCCGGCGTCCCGGACATATAGGCGCCGTCATAGACGTAGAGGCGCTGCGACTCGAGGTCGACGACGTCGGGAATGACGATCCCGTCGGAGCGGATCAGGCCGATCCGGGCCTCCCCGGCGATCTTGAGCGGATCGAGGTCGACGTAGACGTCGACGGCCAGCCGGAGGTTTCCGGCATCCGGGGTCAGGACGCATTCGGCGTTCCAGCCGGACGACGATTCCGTCTGATAGACGTACCGGACGCCGGCGACGGATGCGGCGACGTCCTCGAGGGACTCGAAATCGTCATCCGCGGCCGAGACGAAGACGCCGTAGAGTTCGGTCTCGAGCACCTTGTCGAGGACGACGATGTCGAGGCCGTTTTCCGGAACGGATTCGAATGAGACCTGGACGTTGTCGCCGACGACGAGATCCTCGAGATCGTAGTCGGTCCCGTCGGCGCCGACGACGGTCACGGCGAACGGATCGCGGATCGTGTCGATGGCATAGCGCACGGCGTCGTTTTCGAACACGTACGTGCCGCGTCCGGCATCCGCCGCCGTCACGTAGCAGTACGCCACCGTGATCATGGGATGCGTCTCGCCGAGGTCGAGGGTCGAGAACAGAACGAAGAGTCCGAGGCCGATCGCCGCGAGGCTGATGGGGATCGAGATCCAGTGGAAGCGGCGCTTCCTGCGATTCACGATCGCCTCGCTCAGGGTGATCGAGCGGATGCTTTCGTCGTCGAGCAGGTCGCCGACGCCGACGCCGAAGATCGCCGCGAGGCGCTCGACGTCGGCGACGTTGGGAAGCGACTTTCCCATCTCCCACTTGCTGACGAGCTGCCGCGTGACGTACAGCTGGCCGGCGACCTCTTCCTGGGTCCACCCCTTGTCCTTGCGGAGCCGTTTGATGTTGTCCTGGATCCTGTTCATCGCCATCACCTCGACACCATTCTACCGTAGATCACCCGGAAAGGCACGCAACTTCCGCGCAACGCAATCGACCATCGTCGACCGGAGGCGAAATCGGGCTTCGGTCGGAGAAGGGCGAGCGGAAAACGGATCCTCGGAATCTCGGAAGGACGGGAATCGAATGCGATCCGGACCACTTGACGTGGCCGTGACATCCTCACTTCATCGCGGATTCCGAATCGACGTCGATCCGCTTCGCGGACCGCTTCAGGATCAGCGTGTCGACCGGGAAGTACAGGAACACCATCGCAAGCGACAGCACGATGGGAATCGCCTTTCCCCAGAAGGGGGCGACGCGATCGCCTGCGTAGGCGATCCATCGGAATGCGAGGATCCCGAGGAGGATCACCATCGTCGTCAGGACTCCCATGAAGACGATGAGCGCTTCCGCATTCCGTTCGCGATGGGCATCGAGAATCGCCTCCAGCGATATGAACAGCCATACCGCGAGGGCGATCCCGGCGATGAGCAGAGCGAGCACATACCGCCCCACCATGGGATCGATGACCTGCAGGATCGCGAGGATCGACAGGACCCCCGCAATGATCCGGGCGACGAAGTTCCGTCGGGAGATCCGCTTCTTGACGATGCCAACGATGGGACCGACGACGAGTTTCGCGAACACCAGGATCACGCCGACGAGGACCGCGTAGTCGTCGGTTTCGCCGGTGACGAGCAGGAGGAGCCAAAGAGCGATCCCGCCGATCACCGAGAAGACGAAGTCGGTGATCAGGATCCCGGTCGGGAATGTCCCCGTGGCGCGATGGAGCGTGCTCTCGCGGTGGAGATAGGCGACGCCCTTCAGGAGGAACCATCCGAGCAACCCCGACATCAGGGCGAGGATGAGATAGCTGCCAAAGGCGAAGATGCCCTCGACCTCGACGAAGGGTCCTTCGAACCCCATGTCGATCCGGACTTGGACAGGGATCATGAGCGGCAAAAACAGCCAGCCGATCATCCAGTCGACGGAATAGAGGATCCGCGTGTTCTTCATGAGCGTCGCGCGGTCGGCATCGGAAGATCCCGAGGAGGATAGATACTTCGCCCTGCGGTAGAGGAAGAGGATCGTCGAGAGGAAGAGGAAGCTGACGATGGTCAGAAACCCGACGTAGGCGTTGACGGTGATGTAGGTCAGCGCGATGCCACCGACGTAGCCGAATCCGGAGATGAGCGCGAAGACGGTCGTGTCCGTGTCGAACCGGACGGTATCGTATCGCCTCGTGGACGGTTCCGCGATCTCGAAGTCGTCGCGGAGGAGATAATCGAGGCTGACGTGGAACAGGGATCCGAGCCGGACGAGCTTGTCCGTCTCCGGATAGGCTCCGCCCGACTCCCATTTCGAGACGGACTGGCGCGACACGCCGAGATGGTCGGCGAGCTGTTCCTGGGTGATGTTCTGCTTCTTGCGGAGTTCCTGGATCTTGGCTCCCGTGGTCATGGAAATCCCTCCCTGTATTGCCTTCATTGTACCAAGCCGATCCTGGGATGGGAACCAAGATCGTGGTTCGATCCGTCAACTTGAGGTTGCGCGGGCGAGATTTCGCCGAAATTCCCGATGAAACGGGACGAGTTCGTGCCCGGTCGAGAGGAATCGGCGATATTGATGCCCGTTCGCGGAACGGAGAACGGGCGCCGATCCACCGGCGGAGGCGGCGCCCGTCTTCGATTCTTCTACTTCACGTCGATCTTGAGGACTTCCTCGTCGTCGTCGCGGACGCCGGTGTCGATGAAGCCGTACTTGATGTAGAACCGGTAGGGCATCGGTCCGTCGGTGTCGCAGGAGAGATAGAGCGTCTTCTTCCCTTCCGCACGGCATTTCTCGAGGAGCATGTCCAGGACCTTCTTGCCATGACCCTTGCCCTGATACTCCCCGCCGATCATGAAGCGCCACAGGTAGAGGGCGGGCTTGTCCTCCGCGGGCATCTCCTCCGGGTGCAGGTGGAGCATGATGAAGCCGATCGGGACTTCGTCGAGATAGACCGCCCTGGGCCAGGCGTCCGCCTGGTTCAGGTAGGCCTGGGCGAGGGACGAGGTGTTGTCGGCGACGCACTTCTGCTGTTCGGGGGTGAGGGTGGAACTGAGTTTGCGGATCGCCTTGAAGTTATCGTTGGTGACTTCTCTGAATGACAGTTGGGGCATGAGGAACCTCACATATAGGAGCGATTCGAATTTCGTTGTCGAACGATATGCTATGATAATGTCTACATGTGGCGATGCGTCGTTATGAGACTATTGCTATTATCGAGGCAATAAATGTCAACCAATAACATCACTCTTTGCCCAAATCAGCGGCGACTCGGGGCAAATATTGGTCAGATTATTAGTCCAACATCGAATATTTACACAATTTTGAGATGGTTTTTTCCACCATATAGATGAAGAGCCATCCATAACTTAGTTTTTTTAAATACCGGTGGGGAAAAAGAAGAACGCAAGCTTCGCGAAACGCTGTCATGGCTGATTTTCTTTGAAGCACCACTCCTCTTGCATTCGTGAACAAAGAGAGCAATAAAATCATGCCCATTAACTATGTCTGATAAACTAGAAAATGCGTGGTTGTGTTTTTCAATACTCCACAAAACCATTTTTGCGGAATCAATTTGATTTGTTGGATTCATCGTGTCTATCTGCGTTACTAAATTATTAAAAAAAGTCGCGAGATTTGGGTCGTAAGCAGAATCAATATTGATTCCCGAAAAGTTGACGTTCCATCGATGTATGTCGTTACACTTTCTTAAAATGGAGAGATCGAACAAGGCTTTTAATGTTTGATTCCTAAGAAGCCTAAACGGGGTGGTCCCTTTATAGTAATTTGAGTGTATCGCAATCATTGGAATATCTCGAGTGACCATCATCATTTCTGCACAGCAATGATCACAATGGAATATCTTCGTGCTTATCGGTGCTATCTGATAATCTTTGTCGCGTATCGCAATTACTCGAGGGTCTGATACAAAGTAATTGGTTATTATTCTCTCAATTGCCCCTTTTGCGCCATATGAACGAATTAAAGTTGCTTTTGGAGTAACTAATGGGCGAAACAAGTCTATATCACCCGGACCTTCAACAAGAACAAAGGTTGCTTGTTTGAGAATATCGGCGCCCAAGTGTAACGTGAGGGTTGGAATTGTACTAAATTCATCCAGGTTATCTAGTATTGAGTTAGTTGCCATATTTCATCCCGAGGTCGATTTGCAAATCCCAATTTTCATTAATCACTTGAGGGGAGTGGGTGGCAATAACTATATTTATTTCCTTTTTTTTGATTTCCAAAATCCTCTTGAAATCGTCGAGTAACTCTTTCTGCCACGAAATGTGTAGTGATATTTCAGGTTCGTCAATTAGCAGAAAGAGTTTCCCGGTAGCGCCAAATATTAAATCATAATATAGAACGATAATCTGCTGTTCTCCGGAAGACAACTGGTTCAGACTCAGTTCTTTTTTGGATTCAATATCTCTAACTATCATGCCTGACTTTTTTGTAATAAAAATCTCTTTGAAGTATAACTTGCCGTTGACTAAAGATAGAAAAGTCTCCAACTTCTTAACAAGCGGTTCAAAAACGCTGTATTTTGTCTTTGAGTCGTCAAAATATATTTTCAACGCCGTGGCATAATTTGGGTTAAATGGAACCGAACTAATATTACTGATTTCTGCCAACTCATACTTGTTCAGATTTTTTTGATTGTTTGTCAATTCTTTCAATTTTTCCGAATATTCAACCTGGGTGATTCCTTCGCTAGAAGAAAATAGTTTGGTGGGGTATGAACTGTCGAGTTGATTAGAAAGAATTGAGTGTGCATTAAGCACACTTTCAATCTCCTTCTTGATGTCATTTGGAATTCGATCGATTACTTGAATTATCTTTGGCGCTCTATCGCTGTATTCAAATTCGTTTTGTGGCTCCCGATTTTCTTCAATTAATCTTTGCTCTTTGATAAGTTTCACTTCGGGCATATAACTACGCACTTTTTTCATTACGGCAATGACACTCTTTATTTTATTCAATTCTTTTTCTGCAAGATTATTGTCTCTTGTACTACACTCGTCCATTATGTCAAAAAAGAAGTCATCATCAGTATCGAAATTGTACATGTCGCCTCTAATCCTAAGTCTTGAATCATTAATCAACATTCTTTCTCGTGTTCTGAGATCGATGTATTCGTTTGGACCAATTCTCTCGATATATGAAGGTAACCCTCTTTTTCTTGCGCTTTTTTTGTTATTGAAAGATGGTATATGGAACTTAATTTCATTTATTGAAATCTCCTCTGAACTCTTCTTAAGTTCAAACTGCTGATTGTTGTCAAACGTCATCAATAATGTTTGATACGAAAATCCAATAAGTTGATATAACCCTCCATTTTTAAACGCATTGATAATCTTGAGAATTGTGGATTTTCCAAATCCATTGGGTCCCGTAATTATTGTGATTCCGCCATTTTTTAGCTCGATTTCATAGTCAAAGCGTCCAAACAAACCTTTAATTGCAATACTTTTTAACATTTTTTCTTTCCTCCTAAACATCTTTTGTATTTCAGTGTAATTGTGGTTAGTATTAATTATTCACATTTTCCATCAAAGTGAGCTTGTCGCCGATGTAATATTACTGGTCCAAAAAAAGATTATTTTCCAATTCCAATTTATCCACAATTTGGTTGTACATCGGACGGCGGATTAGCAATCGTTCGCAATTATTCTGATTTTTTGGATATATAACGTATTTACTCATTTGGATATTGAAACTTTTTGAAATTCTCAACCTGACTCAGTATTTGCTCGAATATTTCATTATTCCATTGCGGTGGATACCCGTTTTTATATAGAGCAACCGTTAAATCTCTAGAGAGTTGATTCTTTGTATCGCTTCTAGATGTGAAGTCGACATACTTGGCCTTGTCATCAACAAGCTTTTTAATCTCTTTCGATAGAATCAAGCATTTTGCATCGTCATACGGAAATCCATGTACATCTCGAACTTTTATAAGAATGTCATAAAACGCCTTTTCTTGATAGGAAATACCCATCTTTTCAAAGGACGACTTATCTTCATTCAATTCTCTAAACAACTTCGCCAGTTCATCAGAAAGTCCGTCGATGAAGTCGGATACAACTTCGCTGGTAAACACAAGATTGTCGCGATCGTTATATCGATCAATGACTTTTTTTAGTTTTTCATCAAACTCAAGTGCCTTGACCTGGTTGACTCTTCCATACTCCTTGATAGCGCGTCTCAGTAGTTTCAATAAGGCATTGAATTTAGATATTGGCAATTGAGCTTGTTCGATCTTCTTGATGAATTCATCTGAGAATATATCTTCTCCGTCTTTTATGTCTTCGACAATTTCGATGCCGCTACATTGAATGGCGTCTTCAATCATCTTTTCGACATGCCGATTCATAATCTCGGCATCCGGGGTATTGCCTTTGGTTTGCTTGAAGATGATGGATCGAATTGCGAAATAGAAGTTGGCCTTTTCAATTTGATCGTCCGTCAGTTCTCCGGTGGGGGCGACAATCTGATAGCTCGACTTCAGTCGCTTCGACAATCCCATGAACCGAGTTTCGGTTTCTTTGGTTAACTGAACGAATTCGACTGCATAGTTCAAGCACATAAGCCGCTCAAGGGGTGTTCCCGAGAAGAACTTAGTGGAGTTGAATCCGTGCATCAATTTATCGAGGAGATCGAGATGATTCAAAAAGATCTCCCTAGAGATATTGATCTGCTCAATGGGAATATCGTCGATGTTCCCATACATCTTCATGGCTTCAATCATTTCCTGGTAGAATCCAATGTAGTCGACGACGACACCATGATCCTTGCCGGAAAAGACGCGATTTACGCGAGAGATGGTCTGAATCAATGTGTGACGTTGAATAGGCTTGTCAATGTACATGACCGCCAAGGAGGGGACGTCAAAGCCTGTCAACCACATGTCGACAACGACAGCAATTTTGAAGTTTGAGTTCTTGTCTTTGAAGACGTCCGCCAAGTGTTTCCGATACTCCCGATCTCCACACAAATCATAGAGATCCTTTGGATCGTCCTGCCCTTGAGTAGCGACGAACTTGATTTTTTCAATCGATTCCAACTTGGTTAATTCATCCTCGGAAAGCAATGAAACATTTTCCGCTTTTTTCTTGACCACCCACTCTGGATCAAGAGCAATGAGTTCCTTGTATAGGCTTAAGCCGATCTTTCTACTGGAACACACAATCATGGCCTTTTGGGTGATTTCTGGTTTGTTGGATTCAAGCTTCTTGTAATGGTCGACAATATCCTTGGCAACCTTCTTCAAACGATCGGGGTGTCCAAGTAAGACTTCAACCGCGGTCATCTGTTTCTGGGAGGATTCGACCTGATATTCATTGGTTCCCAGTTTCAAACATTCGGCGTAATACTTTTTTATTTCCTCTACTTGCTTTTCATTCACGATGACGCGAGCAAGAGCCGGCTCATACGAAATACGCACCGTAATGCCATCCTCGGCGCTTTGCTTCATGGTATATTGATCGACAATCGGCCCAAACACCTTCAAGGTTTCGTCAATCGGAGTCCCGGTGAATCCAAGATAGGTTGCGTTGAGGAAGGAGTCATGGAGATATTTGGCAAAACCATATGTCGTTTCAATCGAACTCGCTTTGACTTGATTCTTTGGGCCTTCGGAGGAGATTAAGGCTGTCGACGGTTTTCGAGTATCTCCCGATTCATAACCGATCTTGACTTTGGCTCCAAGGTTAATTTGGGTCCGATGCGCTTCGTCCGAAATGCAGATGATGTTCATACGTTCAGATAACAAACCAGTATCCTCGGTGAACTTCTGAACGGTCGTGACATATACTCCGCCGCTCCTTGTGGTGGAAAGCGTTTCTTTCAAGTCGAGACGCGTTTCCACGCTTCGGACGTTTTTGTCCGCCAAATAGGTTTTGGATGTAATGAAGCGTCCCGTTGTCTGAGAATCCAAATCTTCTCTGTCAACAATCACAAGAACAGTCGGACTATGGAATTCGGATCCGTGCGTTTTGACAAGCTGTCTCGCAAGAAACAGCATCGTATAGGTTTTGCCGCACCCGGTCGCACCGAAGTAAGTGCCGCCCTTCCCGTCCCCATTAGGCTTGATGTGTTCTCGGATGTTATCCAGCAGCTTCTTTGTCGCAAAATACTGGGGATATCTGCAGAGGATCGGGTATTTCTCTTTGGAGTCTCCATCCGGGTAAATGATGAAGTCTCGCAAGATTTCAAGGATTCGATCCTTTCGATAGAATCCGTTGATGGCGGATACGAGGGAGGCGATTCCCTCCTTTTCAGGATCCATCGCTTCCTCTTTTTTCCATGCGTAATAGAACTCGTAATCAGTAAAGATGGTTCCGAGTTTCGTATTGGATCCGTCGGTGATCATGGAAACGAAACAATATTTCAATGCGTTGGGAATTCCCCTGGTGTAGCGGATATTGATTTGTTCCCAGGCGTTGTAGATTGTCTTGTCTTCTTTCAGTGCAGACTTGAATTCGCAGATGGAAATGGGGATTCCGTTGATGAAAACCATCAAATCAGGAATCCGGTGCTCAACATCCTCAAGCTCATATTGGTTCACCACTCGAAAGATATTTCCTTCGACATGGTCGTAATCGATGTATTCGATGTGTAGGGAGCCTTGAGACGAAACATCACGGACCAAATTGAATCCTTCATTGATCTTGTAAAAAGTCCTTCTGTTTCCATCAAAAAGAGGAGAAGACGATATGAAGGATATCTCGTGGATGATTCGTGTGATTTCGTTATCAGTCAAAGCTTCTGTTGGGTATCTATCATGGAGGTAATCGATGAAGTCGTCAACAAGTAAAATGTCCTTTGACGTCCGATGCATCGTCTCACCAAAGGAATACTCGTAACCTTGATTTTGGAATAGTTCGATAATGGCTTGTTCTAGTTGGGCTTCATCAAATTTGGGCATGCATATTACCCCCTTTGTGCTTCTTCATTCGATCCTTTGATGAGAATTGGACACATTTCAGAGATTTGTTTTTTTAGCTTATCGTTGATTTTTTTCCGTTTTTCATAGGCTTCAAATACAGCAGCAATAGCCTTCTGGACTTCAAGATTGGGAGTGGGTATACTTATTTCCGCTAATTCAGAATACGAGAAAACTTCTCTTGCTGAACCCCAAGAATGATATCTTACAAAACGATCAAACCCGTTTCGCTTCAATATCGCGGATAGATATTGTGGGTTTAGTCTAGTTTTATCAACTGAAAAAACCTGATAGATTGGTGAAACAACTATTCTTGTACCCAAATCATTCATCGCATGAGCAAAACACTTCCAAGTGTCCGTAATTTCTACAAAGGCGAATTCAAGCGGGCTAACAACCTTGTATTTACTCAATTCAGATCGATCAACTCTTGAGTTCGCCTCTCGAAACCGTTTTTCTGTACTGAGTCCCATTACTTTATGGATTTTGTTATCGATGTTTCTCAAGTTTTCTTTACGAATTAGGCTGCCTAGTTTTTGTACTGTGCTCTCTTCTTTGATTCTCTGAATACTTGCATCGCAAACAAGTTTTAGTTCATCAAGACCACTTTCATATGCCATTTGGTTTGCAACAAGAGCCTTGTAGACATCCACATATTTCTGTTGAATAGAGAGTGGAGGTAGATTGATTTCCATTTCGCACATTGAATCCCAAGAAAATGTTTCTCGGGCGCTTCCCCAAGAATTGAATCGGGTATATCGATCGAATTCTGGCCTATTGAAGCATATAAACAAGAAGTCTGGCATGAGTTCGTTAAGTTTGTTTTCCTGAATTCTGAAGCCAACATAACTGGATGAACAGATGAAAGTTGATTGTGAATCGTTGTATGCTATGGTGATTTTTTCCCCATTTCTCGATGTAACTGTAACATAGCAAAAATCACCTGGAGAGATAATGAGATATCTATTTAGAGCCACACCATCCATATCTGCTTTCGTCGGAATAAAACATTTCTTGATTGAGATTCCTCTTACATTATCAATTCCATAATGTAAATCGGTGTTCCGGCCTTCAACTGGTTCAATATAATCTCCTAGCCTACTCGATCTCATAACCAATACCTTTGAAAGCTTCCTTAAGCAACTGCTGGGTTTCTATTTCTTCTCGAATCAAGTCCTTCATTTCGTTTTGAATCCGCGCCATTTCCTTGGGATAATCAATTTCCATATCATGATCGATAAAATCTATATACTTTGATGGAACCAAGGAATAATCTTTCCGGATCAGATCTTCCATTTTCACTGCTTTGCAGAGTTCAGGAACATTATGGTATTTTGATGTGTCTCGTCCTTGCCAATCATGGTAAATCTTCTTGATTTTCTGTACTTGAGCGGGGTCAAACTCCACGAATTTCTTATCAAACAAATTCGTATTCCATGTACGTAAATCGATGAATAGAATTTCGTTTTGGCGATCGCGAAGATGGCGTTCAACCAAACTTACGACCGGTTTTCCCTCTTCATCAACCGTCAAACTACCATCTACATTCAATTTATACTCAACGCACTTTTTTCTTTGCTCTTTCTTGTTGTTATTCAAAATCCAGAGTGTTACGGAAATATCCGTTGAGTAAAACATTTCTCTCGGAAGAATGATAATGGCCTCTATCTTGTCTTGTTCAATCAATTGCTTTCTGATACGATATTCCGAATTCGTCGAATCAACGGTTTCGCTTTCATCGTCTTCACTATCACCGTTTCCAATTCGAGATCCTTTACTTCCTGCTCCGAGCGCTCCGTTCGCCAAAAGGAACCCGGCAATTCCATGATTGACATCGAGCTTGGAAAGCATATGTAAAATCCAAGCATAGTTGGCGTTGCTAGCCGGAGGGATGACGGTTTCTCCACCGATTCTCCAACGCGGATCCGTTGCCAAAGATTCCGAGTACCAACTTTTTAAGTTGAACGGGGGGTTCGCCATAATGAAATCCATTTTTTCGTCTTTGTGCTGATCCTCAAGGAATGTGGAGAATGCTTTTTGACCCAGGTTATTTGAAATGCCACGAATAGCAAGATTCATCTTGGCCAATTTATATGTTGTGGGGTTTTCTTCCTGCCCCCAAACTGATATGTTGTCTTTATCCCCTTGGTGATTTTCAACGAACTTGAGAGACTGAATGAACATTCATCCGGATCCGCAGCATGGATCATAAATGCGTCCGCTAAATGGTTCTATCAATTCCGCAATCAAGTCCACGATCGTCTTCGGGGTGTAGTATTCCCCCGCCTTCCCTTCGTAGATGGAAAATACGGAAAGAAAATACTCATAGACTCGTCCAATCAAATCTTTCTCATGGAAACGTTCTTCAGATATTTTATTAATCTCATCAATGAGAGAACTCAATTGTTTGATTTCCAGGTTGAGTGGTGCATATAGATTTAGCTCTAGTGCACCTTTCAGTGAAGGGTTGTTATCCTCGATGTCCTTCATTGCGGCATCTAGAATCGTGGCGATGTTGTTCTTTGCTTTATTGGAAACAATATAACTCCAACGGGATGTCTCGTTCAAATAGAAGACATTGTCAGAAAGGTAGAATGACGGCGTAGTTAAAAAGACCTCATTGTCACCATAGATGTTCCTAATTTTGTCTTGTTGCTTGATAAATTTGTCTCCCACAAACTTGAGAAATGCCAATCCCAAAACGGCTTTCCGGTTGTCTGATTTTTCTCTTGTTCGCAATACGTTGCAACAGTTCCAAAGAACAGACTCTAAGCTGATTTCTTTTACCTTTTTCTCTTTTTCCATTTGTTGTTCACCCATTCTATTAGTATGTGAAACCCATTTATGAATATTCTACCATTTTATAATCCTTTTTTCAGGCCATCTTGAGAATTAACATAAAATTGTCCCGTGGTATTCACCATTAAATATGGATTTTCTCAATATTGTTATTTCTCGATAGAAATATCAGATTTTCAAAAATTGGTCGGCCGTTTTTTCGAGGCCCCATCGAACGGTACCCCATGTCCGGTTATTTATCTGAACGGGGGGGGATATCACAACAAGATATTGTTTTTTTTTCCGTTTCGCGCGCGATGAAACTTAAGTTATCCAAGGGTTCCAATGATGTCTCTCGTGTATGTGTCAAGTCATTCTATGCAAAACTTACTCAATGCACAAACACCCTAGCTGATATAGGATTGAAGGCACTCTATTGCCCCTTCGCTTTTCAACATATCTTTTCGAGTGTCTTAAAAAATCGCGAAAAACCACCCGGTTTTTTGCTTTATCCAGTTTATCTTATATATCTATTTACTTTCCTTTACTTTCCTTTGTGTACCGATGTCGTCATTAACTCGATTATTGTATGCATTAACCCTGTTTTTGGCACAAAATAGGGGGTTATTGTCGTCATTAACTCGATTATTGTCAACATTAATGTTTTGTCAAATATTACATCGATTTCAAAGTTAATGTCGACAATAACTCCCATCCCAACACAACTGTCATTTGTGAGAAAATCGCTTCTCTAGAATGAGATATTGGTGAGATTTTCCTTCGATTTTCTCAATTTTTTCACTTAGGTAATTGAAAACTACTTGACGACCGGTTGACAACCTATTGACGACCTATTGCGATACACTTGACGTTTCCGTTCACACGAATTACCGGTAATGCAACTTTTTCTCGTCGGCGAACGATTGTGCCACTGGCGGGTAGGCAAGTATATTTCCGTTTGGTATACTATCTCGGAATCAAGGAGAAACATATCTCTCCAAAGCAATCGTTATCGAAATAGAACTTGATAATTCTTGCTTCCAGAGTGATGTATATGGTACGCCAAACAGAAGGGAACCATTCACCATGCAAAACAAGCAAGTCAAGATCATCAAACCCGTTATGACCTTCGAACAAAATGCCAGCGGAGACTTCATCCCATCTAAGAAAAGAGTCTGTGCCTATTGCCGCGTCTCCACGGACAACGTCGAACAGAAGACCAGCTATGATGCCCAAGTCGACGAATACACAAAACGCATCCTTTCCAATCCGACTTGGCAAATGGTCCGGATTTATGCGGATGAAGGGCTAAGCGGTACGTCCACGAAGAACCGCAAGGAATTCAATGCGATGATCGAAGCTTCACGGAATGGGGAAATCGATTTGATCCTGACGAAGTCGATTTCCCGATTCACGAGAAACACCGTCGATTGTCTCAATTTCATCCGTGAGTTGCGAACACTCGGAGTCGAGATCTACTTCGAGAAAGAGAACATCTACTCTTCCGACACCAAGGTTGACTTCTTACTAACGATAATGTCTTCCATCGCTCAGGAAGAAGCCAGGAACGTCAGCGAGAACGTCAAGTGGAATATCCGCAAACGCTTCAGCGAAGGCGATCCGGTGGTCAACAACAAACGGTTCCTTGGATACACCCGAGACAAGGAAACGAAGCAACTGGTCCCGATTCCCGAACAAGCCAAAATCGTCCAGGAGATCTTCGCGCTCTATGTCTCCGGCATCGGTCCAGCTAAAATCTGTCAATTACTCCAAGCGAAAGGCTACAAGACCGGCGCCGGCAGAACCTATTGGCGAAATAGCACCATCAACTTCATTCTGTCCAATGAGAAGTACTGTGGAGATCTAATCATGCAGAAGACGATCACCACGGATTATCTTACCCACAAGCGCGTGAAGAACGACAACATCGCTCCCAAATTCCATGTGGAAGACAACCACGAACCGATCATCGACCGGGAGACCTTCCTGCTCGCTCAGAAAATCAAAGAAGCCAGAGCCCTGCAAACGGTCGGGAAGGATAAGAATCTATCCAAGTATACGTACCGTTACCCGTTCTCTGGCATCATCATCTGTCACGAGTGCGGTCGCACCCTGAAACGGCGTTATTGGAACTACGGCACGCCTTCGGCGCGCGTAATGCAGCAATGTGGCGGTTATGTCGAGGGGAAGCACAATTGTCGCGCAAAAGCCCTATATCAAGAATCCATCGAGGGCGCAAGTCTGCAGATGCTCAACGAGGTCTTCTGGAACAATCCTCAAACAATGGAGTTGCTTGAAGAGACTTTCGCGAAGAACAAAGTGCAAAGCGAGCATGAAGTGAAATTGGTCGCTTTGGAAAAAGAGAAATCGGAACTCCAATCCCAATTGACTCAATTGGTTGATTTGAAGATTTCGACTCCGGATTTACCGGAAGAGGTCTTCATGAAAAAGTATCAAGCCTTGAACGGTCAGATTCGAACCAAGATGAACGACATCAATGCGACTGAAAAACAGATTATGATCAAGTTTCAGAAGGAATCCAAGTTATCCCAAATGAAGAAGATTCTCGCGAAACAAACGAAACCATTTGAGGATCTCGATATTGATGTCTTTCGCACCTTCATCTATCGAATCATCGCGGTCAGTCGAACTCAGATCGTATTCTGCATCTCGACGGACAACGAGTATTCGGATGCGGAGTTCTCGGCAAGAAGATACGAGTTCTCTATCCTTCCAGCAATCGCGAATGGCACAATCCACATGGGAAAATACAAGAACACACTCAAATATCGAGTCGCCCTCATTTAGCAATCAGAAAATATGCCAAATTCCATATCTATATTTCCTTGGTATGCAAATGTATCGATTGGATCACAGAAAAAACCATTATTTAGTAAACATATCTATAATAGTGCTGTCGTCCACATCGTCAGACGAACGAGGAGTATCATTAAAAACATCGATTTCTTCGTCTGTTTTATCAGAGAAATATGTATCATGTGCGGCAGTAACCATACTTTCAATTCGCGATTCTTTTTGATCCAAGTATTTGATTATTTCATCTTCATTTACGGAAATCGATCCGTTTATTATCGGATCAATTTCTGATAGTTCTTTCATTCTATCGGCGGCTTCTATTTTTAATGATTCTATCAGCTGCCCATCATCATAATCTGTTCCGTCAAAGTAATCAGACGCAGACGTTTCTAATTGTTTTTCTAGAAAATCAATAACCTCATCAATGTGATTGTCTAGATATTTCTCTTTAAATATTGGATACGAACTTGAACTCAATTCCTTCGCATATTCTCTTGTTAATTCGTTGTAAATTTCCAAAGCGTGATTATAATCCAAATTGGAAATGACTTTGTTTAGAACATCGATCTCCGTTACTCTTTCTACATAGCCTAATTTGGATGCCATACTATGCTCCATTGCGGCTACTATTATGTCTTGATAATTGAATCTTCGACTGAACCCGATGAGGGGACGGTCTTTTCTTAATGTATCTACGACAAAGTCGCTTATATAATCCGAAAATTGATCGGGGTGTTTAGTAATATACTGCAATGCTATCAATTCAGGAATTTCAAGACGTTCTGAAATAATCGACGAAATCTTATTGTTCTGAATTAGCCCATACAATCTGTCGCTGTCTGCGAAATTCTCAATTAAGGTGAAGTATTGTTCAATGTACATTCCTGATTCTAGGATTTGCTCTTTTTCATACGGTGTAATTACCCCCTTAATAAAGTCAATTATAGACGGGTTGGCAAAAGAAATATAAGGGTGAGACAAATTTGATGAACTAATCTTTATTAGAAAGCTATTCGTTAATGAATCTAGGGACTTTTTATAAGGGTCAATCGTTTTATCAATAGTCGGAATACCGGTTATACGTTTTTCAAATGCCGCACGCAGTTTATCGGTGAATACAATAGTATCCGATATTGAATATAACGTTTGAAGTAGTACCCGATCCGACTGAGAAAGCCGTTCTTTGTACTCCGACTCCCAAAGCAAATTAGGGTTGTTCATCGTGTTGGTTATATAATTTTGATACTTTTCTGCTGGTACACCGAGAAGATGTTTTGATAATAAAAAGTGTTCTATAACACGCGGGTTATATCTCGGGCTTTTGATTATTTCTAGATAAAACTGTTTTTCATAAATACTATCCTTATATTCCTTCGGCAACCCCGAATGAAATATATGATTATACAAAATACGTGCTCTTTCAATTTTGCTTAGCTGATTAGTGCTTATTACCGTTATATTAGCCGACCCGATTTTTTCCATAAATATTGAACTATTATTTTTGCAATAGTCCCAAATATAGTTTCTTGAGTTTAGAATCAAATACTTGTTCTTCTTAGATTTAATCATATTGATAAGTGTTTCAAGTTGCTTTGAATATTCAGAAGCCGAAATTGTCGAATCAACTCTCCCCAGGAAGTCATCCATCAATATGACTTCTTTTAATTCGTCACTCCCAACAGCTTTTTTAATGTCATCCAAATTGTTGCTGGATGAGCATATTGGTAAATATTTCTCCCTCATCAAAGATAAAATGGTCATATACGAACTTACGGTTTTCCCGGTTCCTGGATCGCCCATTACCAATATGACTTTGTCTTTTTTTAGACTTGTGTACATTCTTCTATAAATAGTCGTGTCAACAAAATACTTCTGAACACTCTTAATCTTTCTACGCAAATCATCGACGTCAATTTGTATATTTTTATTTATGGAAAGATGAATAATCTTTTGAAAAACCATTTCAATAGCTGTCATATCGCACATGATTAATTTCGGATTCTTTCTTAAAATATCCTTGTTCTCATCCTTTGATAAAAAATCATCAATTCGAAGGGAGTCGAAGACGTTCTCTTTCGATGGCATATATTTCGAAAAAAGTGAAAATATATCTTCCACTCGCTTTGGTGTTAATTGGCGGGTTGTAAAAAAAAAGTATTGTTGTGGCTTGATATCGTTAAGTCGCTTGCTTTCTATTTTTGCTTGTTTATAAAGTGCTCGATAATCCGTATAAACATATCTTTTTGCTTGCCCAATAATCGTGTTTTGAGTTTTCGCATCCGCGAGATCCTTTCCTCCATCCCTGCCCAAAGCAAATCTTCTAATTTGCTCTCCGGTTAATCTTTCTAAAATATCTCGTGCCAGACTCTCAAATTCAAAATCACTCAAGTTTTGGTAGAAATACCCCATAGCCACCCTCCTTGTGTTCAATGGAAAATTACAATATCCTTACCACACATTACTACTATGTCGATAAAATCCCATTTCTACGAAACTGAGATAGCATAAAAATAGATCACACAAGTGACAATCATTGTTCATCTCATTCATGTATCTTCTTACTTCATTCTGCATGATGAGTCGTGATACTGAATTTGCCGTCATCTCATAAGACGATATTCACACGGCGTTTATTCCAAAGTCGAGAGGTTTATCACTTAGAGTGAATAGTTTTCTTGGCATGAAAAAACCAAGATTCATTCTATCCATCTATGCTACATGGTGTGTTTGCTCTAGTAGACCAACAAATAACAAAACTAAGCGTTTGAAACCTGGTCAACAGTCAAAAAGGAATTCCGGATTTGAACTCCAGTACTAAAGCAATTTGATAGTGAGATTTTTACGACCGATCTCAAGGAAGAATAGCGCTTAATTGATTATTAATAAGATCTCTAGTATTAAGACAATATTTACTTTCGAAACCACGGACTGCTGGGGCATCTGTGATTTCACCAAATCTCACACTTATCAATTCTATTCCAAATCGGAATTTTAATTACCCTGGGTTTCCGAAGACTTTGCTATTACAAGCAAATATTCTTTTTGCGAGTTCTTTACTTCTTCTGCCCAATCTATGAATGTCTGTTTGAGTTTTAATGAGTTGCTGTTTGAGGGCTCGCCTTTTTTTTTAATGAGATCGCTAAGGTACAAAACCACAATCGTTTTTGAATCGGAAAGCGTTTTTCCCTCTTTGTTTCTTACTTCGCTGCGAATTGCCTGTTTCTCGCGTTCAAATATACGAAGGCCAGCAATCGATTGTCGTAAAGCTTCTTCAAGTTTACTCGCATTGCCGAATTTTACGTGGATATGTGTAGTGTTTAGTACTGACAAATCACATATTTCTATTGACTTATACATCACGCGATCGAACAAAGTCCATCCCGGCTTTTTTGACAGAATATAGTTGTAAATGAACTCTAGGTACGGTTTTCCAAATGATTTTCCGCCTGTATATGTTTCTTGTATTTCTTCAGGATAAGCCTCAAGATAATTCCATAATTCCCCATCAGAAACGGAGAATTCGGGTATATGGCGAATGTGATTTTGCTCGAGTTGCTTAACTTTTTGATTAACTCTATCAATATATGCGTCATTAAATGTACACCAACGTCCTTCAAATAAAACATAGGTGTCATCCATCACTTTAAGCTGAGTATCAATCCAGTTCATAATGCATTGTCTATGATCCGAAGTTTCAGACTTGGCAGTTAATATTACTTCCCGTACATCCATAACGTTTTTGTTCTTTATGAATGCCTTTATGTCTTCATGTTCGAGCGTTTCGTATTTCTCATGTTCCCCATGGTAAGACAACTGAAGTGATTCAATTCCAACAAGAAAGGAATAGCCGTCGGCTTCATTTCTAAAATAAAACGGCACGCTCACAACAAGCTCTTCTGATTCCGTGTCCAGTTTCAACAAATTGATAAGTATTGTATCTATTTCTGCAGATTTCTGCTTTGGAACAGGTTTCATCCTCGGAATTGGAAATCGAGGTTGATAACAATATTCAATATTAAATAAACAATCTAGCACCGTAACAACATCTAAAAGGTTAATTTCTGTCTTTGAGATTGAAAGATGCAAGTATGAGTAAAAAACCGTTATTATCGGGGCTACATTATCAAGTAATGTTGATATATATCTATCGGTATTTCTATTGGGGTCTTCGGTGATTCTAGATTTTATGATATCAACGGCCTGCCCATCTTCAATAAACATACTGCTGCCTTCGTAGTAATCAAAGATTGACTTGTTCTTAACCATTGAAAAATACTTTGATGATATTGCATCCGCTGACTTACCATCAAACAGTTTATCCGCCATCGAAATCCCATAATCGTATTCAATTAAATCGCGCACAAGGACGAATGCTCGGCCAAAAACCAAGACAAAGGAGTAACCCTTCTTTCGATTTTGAACACATATCACTCCGTGCCCAGTCATACTCGATGATCGTAATGCTTCTTGAAGTTGAAAGAATTCTTTCCACTTGTCATACCATGTAATGTCCGAGTCATCGATATATTGAATTTTGTATGCAAAAAAAACGATGTCAAAATCACCGTCAGACAAGGATCCGTTTACTGCCGAAACCCGGTTGTTTGCCTCATCCATTTTCTTTTTAAATAAGCCGAGCAATTCTTCACTAGAATAGTATTTCTCCAACTTATACACATTGATTGTGTATTTTTCTTTTCTCATACAAGCCTCGGAACTCTCATCTGTATAAAAAATTATTATGAGCCATTTTCACATTTTTATCAAAATGATTAATCTTTATTTTCGTCTTCTTTTATCTGTATCCATACATCGCCATTCTTGGGGTTTTTCGGCGCTTCCTTGCTTACGGTCGTTGTTGGAGTGTTCATGATTTGTTGTTCAATATCACCCAACTTCTTTTCATTGGATGCCAAAGATGAAATGATTGATTGAAGTTCTTCTTGGGTTGTTTCCTTTGATAATTTGATAACGGCATATGAGTCTAGGCCAATATTGATTGTCTGTGCTTGTTGTACTGTGCTGTTCTTTGGATTCCTTATAGTGTTATTCATTGATCGTGAAATACTCAAGCTACGTCCTCCGATGATACCGACAACAATGCCAATCAATCCCACCATGATACCAATTACTCCTAACCATTCGTCGAATTGCATTGTTTTACCTCCTATATTTATATGTTCTCACATTTTGCAGAATTCAATTGAACTGTGGGTTATTGAGTAATACACAATCGTATATGGAAGAGGATGAAATGTAAAAAAATTTTGGGATTGTCACTTGACGACTACTTGACGACATAATGACAACCGTATCAAAGAAAAATGTCGAGCAAGCAATAACCATGACTCGGCGTGCTTCGATCTGGAAACATAGCAATCACATTCATGATATCTATAAAAACGACTTGTTCCATCCGACATTCATCATAGCATGTTCCGATTATTTATCAATATCCAAATAGAAATATTCTCTTATAGTTGTCAATCCATTAATGGATTTACTATAAAAACGGAACAGCCCCAAAGGGGCTGCCCGTGAAATCGACCATGGATGCCGATATGAGAAAAAACGGCAAAAGATTCACGTTCTGACGCGTTTTCCGGTGAAATCGCATTTTCTTGTTTCGAAATGTCGGATTTTGTGCTGTTTCCTTTCGTGATCGACCGACGTTTCGACATCGGAAGCAATCGTCAGTCTTCCGCGAGGACGACGACGGAGTCGGCGGCCGTGAAGACGATTTCCCTCTCCTTGTTCGGATTCAGAATCACGCCGCCGTTCTCATGGATGCGCTTCAGGCGGTAGCCGATTGCGATTTCCCCCTTGAGCGCGGCACTTGCGACGACGGTGCCGAAATCGACCGTCTCGTCCGTCTTCACGTACTGTTTCGCCGGCTTCAAGTAGACCTCCGATCCTTCTTCGCCGAGCAGCTCGTTGAAGACGGCGTTCAGATGTCGGTTCTCGGCGATCTGGCAGAGCATCTTGTTGGAAAGGACGTTGGACACGATGAAGTCGTCGACGCTCGCGTAATGCAGAACCGGTTCGTTCTGAATCCGTTCGATCTCGATGATGATCGGGATGTCGAGCTTGCTTTCGCTCAGGATGTTCTTGAGATGCATGATCGTCAGGAGCGTTTCCGAGTCGGAACGCTCCCCGTCAGCGAGGTCGTTCGCGATCACGACGATCGTGTCGAGCTTGGCGTAATCCAGCTTCGCCAACGCATCGTTCGAATAGGTGATGCCTTTTTGGATGTCGTATCCCACTCCGCAGCGGCGGAGGGTTTCGTCGAGCGGCGCCGTCTCCGTGTCGACGGGAACGAGGAACGACAGATGCGAATCCTTCATCACATAGGGACACATCTCTTCCACGACCGCAAGGAGACTCGGGTTGTAGCCGATGAACAGGAGCCTTCGAACGCTCCGGCTCGCCTGATGCGGCGTCCTGACGATCCGGTTCGCGAAGCGTTCTTCTGAATGCGCCGCGATGACCGCCTTGTCGTCGTCCTCGCAGATCACGATCAGCTGGTCGTTTTCCCCGATGACGGTGTCCATCGGCGGATTGACCCGGGGCTTTCCGTCCCGGAACAACCCGCAGACGGCCGCATCGGGAAAGAGACCGAGCGATTCCTTCATCGTCTTTCCCGTCAGGGAGGGGTGACGACAGAAATAGAACTCGTTCCCCTCGAAATCGAACAGTTCCTTGTAGATGAAAGAGAGTCCCGGCTGGAGGCAGGTCTGCGCCGTGATGCGGTTCATCGCGTCCGAAAGCAGGATCGCCTCCAGCCGGTCGCCGCACATCTTCTTCGCCGCCACGAGATTCTGCGGACTCGAAAAGATCGCCGTCGCGTGGCCTTTCGACTCCTCGGCGAAGAACGCCGTCTGGCTGATTCCCAGAAGACACTTGATGATCGCGACGTCGTCGTTCTCCGCGACGACGACCGATCGCGCGTGGGCGATCGCGCACCGCTCGAGATTGTCCTTGAGATGGATCTCGCCGCAGCGGACGATGACCTTCGTGTTCTTGAAGTCCTTCACCGTCGCCTTCAGCCCGTCCCGGACCGTCAGCGTGTCCGTTTCGCTCAGGATCACGATCGCCGGACGCTTGACGTTTTCGTTCGCGGTGACGATCTCGGAGACGATCACGGGAATGTTGTCGTTCCAGCCGAGCAGGAGCGTATGCCCCTTCTCGATCACTTGCGAAGTTCCCTTCCGCATGTTCTCGAGCTTTTCCTGGAAACCGTTCGAGAGAACGCTGATGAGCATGCTCGTGATGAAGATCCCGACGATCGTCGCGATCGTCATCAGAAGCACATACCCGAACGATCCCTCGACGCCGGAGAGATTGCCGGCGTCGAGCGTCTGCATCAGGCTGGTCCATAATGTTTGGAAGACATTCGTCTCTCCCCCGGCGAAGAAGTGCGACAGGACTCCGATCAACAACACCGCGCCGAGCGTGATGACGGTGAGCATCAGCACGATCGCCAAGGTGCCCTTGGACAAGAACTGGTCGAAAAGATATCGGACTTTCTGCGAACGTTTCATGCGATCCCCCCTGCGATCCGCGTCGATGAAGAACGACACGGAAGTGATTCGCGTTCTTTTTTATTATAGGGTGGAAACGAAAAACATTCAACATCGCATCGTGAGATTTTTGGTTTTCCTTCGATGCCCGTCGATCGTCCGGAGCCGATGCCGCCGTCCGCAGAAAAAACCGCTTCCGGCGCGCGGAAGCGGCTTCTCTTCAGTCAAGGGTATAATCGACGAAGTCGACCATGCCGCAGCCGTCGGCGAAGGCGAACGTCCGTGTCTCGCCCCGCAACAGTTCATAGGCGTTCGTCAGCTCGTCGGTTCCGTACGGTCCGCCGACGACGGTCCGTTTCGTCACGACATACGCCTGGAGGGTTTCTTCCTGCGCGACGAAGGCGACGGCATTGTCGGAAGACAGGGATGTTTCCATGACGAGATCGTGGTTCTGGTCGTATTCGAGAACCGTGAAGGAATCGACCGTCGAGACGAATCGGACGTGAATCCGATACGTCACGCGGACGGTCTCGGTCGTCGTCAGTTCCGGTCCGCCGCTTCGGTACGCCCCCTCGTAGGTATACGTGCGCTGCGAATCGAGGTCGACGAGGTCGATCTCGACGATTCCGTCGGATCGGATGAGCCCGATGCGGGCTTCATCCGGAATCTTCAATGGATCGAGATCGATGTATACGTCGATCGTAGCATGGATGTAGAAGCGGTCCTGCGTGGTGGTGACCTCGGTCTCGGCGTTCCACCCGGAACGGTTCTCCGATTGATAACAGAAGCGAACCCCTTCGGTCGCCGCCGTGATCTCGTCCAGGGATGCATACGCGGTCGCCGCGGAAGTCACGAAAACGCCCATCAGTTCGACATCGAGGACCTTGTCGATGACGACGATCGAAAGACCGTTCGACGGATCGGCTTCATACGAGATCTGGACGTTGTCGCCGACGACGAGTTCTTCGATCGCATAAGGGGTTCCGTCCGCATCGATGATATTCCACCCGAAGGAATCGCGGAAGACGTCGATCTCGACTCGGAGGGAATCGTTTTCGAACGCGTACTTCCCGAGTTCGACGTCCGCCTCGGTCACATAGCAGTAGGCGACGATCACCTCGATCTGATCGTCACGGCCGGAAAGGGCGGATAGAAGCACGAACAGCCCCAGTCCGACCGCGACGATGCTCGTGAAGATGGATATCCAGACGAACTTGCGCTTCTTCCGGTTGTCGATCGCTTCGCTTAGGGTGATCGACTTGACGCTTTCATCGTCGAGCAGGTCGTCGACTCCGACCCCGAGGATTTCCGCCAGTCTTTCGACGTCGGCGATGTTGGGAAGCGACTTGCCCATCTCCCATTTGCTGATGAGTTGTCGCGTCACGTAGAGCTTGCTCGCGACATCCTCCTGGGTCATTCCATGTTCTTTCCTGATCCGCTTGATGTTGTCCTGGATCCTGTTCATCGGCATCACCTCGCAAGTATTCTACCAGAAATGATCACGAATGACGCGCAACCGATGCGCAACGACACGTCACATGGCCTCATGGCCGGGGGACGACAGGCGATCCCGTACTGAACCCGACGGCGATGAAGCCGATTCCCGCATCCGATCCATCGCGAAGATTCCGCACCGGTCATTCTGCTCTGCATTCTTGTCATTTCGAGGCGAATTGGGTATAATGTTGTTGTACATGAGGACGGCCGGTCGCCTATGTCGGCCGGCCGTCCATCCCATTCATGCAGGAGGAGCCCCATGACATTCGAATTCACGGAAAATCCGCTTCCGAAGGATCTCTTCGCCAAACGCTTCGACCAGATCGCCGAAGAAAGCCAGGGACGCGTCGTCTTCGGCTACACCCAGTACGACATCGAAGCCAAGTTCACCAACTCCGTCCGCAACTGCCGCATCAGCCACGAAATCTACATCCGCAGCGGGAAGGGCATCAAGTTCAAACTGCCCGTCCTGCGCGTTTCGCACGGCATCATGCCGTACCCGGTGAACGTCAGCTTCGTCGGCGAGATCCTGCGCGACATCAAGCGCAACGATCCGTCGGACGAATGGTGCACCGTGACGATCAACAGCGAGGAAGAACTCCTCGCCTTCCTCGAACGGATCCTCGCCGACCGCGACTTCCGCTCGATCGTGAGCTCCGTCTACAACATGTGACTTCCCCTCGTCTCCCGAACCCGTCCCTTCCGGACGGGTTTTTTTATGCAGAAAAAGGAAGCGTCCGGCCGGACGCTTCCAAAGATGGATGATCGCGGATGCCTCAGGGATGGAGGACCGCGTGCCGTGCGTCCAGGACGATCCAGTCGAACGCCTGGTAGACGTACTGGTAGCCGATCAGGTATCCTTCCACGCGCAGGACGCTCCCGACCAGCGGGTAGATGGCCTCATTGTATTCCTGATAGGTGTTCCCCCAGATCTGGATGTCGTAGGACCCGTCCTCGGGCATGCCTTCCCCGCGGATGTCGAAGGAAGGATACCAGAGGTTCCCGCTGAAGACGAGGGTGCCGGTGATCGAGACGTACTGGTTGAAGGCATCGGGGCAGAGGTAGTCGAGCTCCAGGATGTCTTGGACGGTCATCGGCTTCGGCGCCAGATCCGGCAGTTCCACATGGCCGACGACGTCGATGTCGACGACGTAGTCGAGGATCGGTACGTAATGTTCGTATTCGTACAGGGCGCGCGTCCCCAGAAGGCGGACGACGTCGCCGTCGTTCAGCGGGACGTCCAGCCAGCTCTCATGTCCCGACGCGTCGACGTAGATGCGTCCGGTCTCGTCCGAGAGGATGATCCACCAGTCGTCGAAGTGCCGCTCGACGACGCCCTCGAGGACGTAACGTTCGCCGACGGCGCCCCAGAGCGCCTCGCGCACCGTGACCTGCGGCGCCGGAACCAGATGGATCGTGAAGACGAAGGTGTCCGTGTACTCGACCGGGTTTTCGCCGCTCTCGTCGACGTAGGTCATCGTGCAGACGACGTCGACGTCGATCGCGCCGGCGATCAGGCCGACGATCCCGCCGTTGATCCAGTCGATCGGGAGAGATTCGAAGCCCGACGCAGGGGCGTAGGAAAGAGACACCATGCGGGTCTCGTCGGCGTAGGGGAACGCCCACGAGAGCGCTTCGCCGCCGCCGAAGGTCATCCCGCCGAGCATCGCCGACAGTTTCGATTCGACCACCTTGAGGGTTTCCGCGGGCGAGAGTTCGACGAGCGCAAGTTCGTCGGCGTATCCGCGGAAATCGGCGACCAGGATGTCGTTTCGCACGGTGTCGTCGGAAACGAACAGCTTGAGCCGGACCTCGTCGCCGATCAGCGTTGTGAGGTCCTGGCGCGTGATCGATCCGCCGTCCCAAAGCCCGAAGGCTTCATAACCTCCCTCGGGGAGGTTCTCGCGAAGATAGACCGTCTTTCCTCCGGAGGAGAGCGTGAACATGTCCATGAAGGAGTCGTATCCGAGGATTCCGCGGACGTCCAGATAGGCGGAGAGCGTTCCCGCCGCGACCGCGTAGAGGTCGGCGACGCCGGCGTCGGTCGCAGCCGGGACATGCGTGTCGTAGTGGATTCCGAAGAACCGGAGGTCGTAGGTGAAGCCGGCCTCGCCGTCGATCGTCGTGCGCTTGCCGTAGAGCCAGGTTCCCTGACCGGGCTCAACCCAGCCGTAACAGTCGCCTTCCAGACGATAGACCGACCCCATGGCGTCGATGTAGGAAAAACCCCGTCCGGAATACAGGACGGTGACCGGCAGATAGAACTCGGTGAGGCGATCGTCGAGCGTGAAGAGGTCCGCGAGCGTCCCCATGGCAAAGCCGTTCACGCGGAAGTGGATCGTTCTGGTGGCGACGGCGCCGAGATAGAGGATCCTGAGGATCGCCGTTCCCTCCTGGTCCGTCTCGCAGCCGACGAAGGACAGGGAGTGGGCGATGAAGGCGAAGGTGACGTCGCCTGCGGGCAGGTATTCGACGATCATCTCGGGGAAGAGCGGCCAGGAGTCGACGACCCGAACCCATTCGAAGGCCTCGAAGGTCCTTCCCTCGATGCCGGCGTCGAGGATGTCGAGCATCATCTCCGCGATCGCCTGGGGATCGTCGGTGGTCAGGACGTAGGGAAACCCGTCGGTTGGGATCGTGTCGGTGAAGGAGACCATGACCCTTTCGACGCCGTTCGTCGTGTCGACGCCCGCGAAGAATCCCCGGATCCGGATCGGCAGGCCGATCCCGTAGGCGAGGTCGCCCTCGTCGAAGTAACAGCCCCGGAGGACGATCTCGGTCGTACCGTCGCGAAGGACGTAAAGGTCGTCGTCGGTCCGTCCGAGGACGCCCTCGAGTTCCACGGCGCCGGCGACCCACCACCAGTCCCCGCGGAAGTCGAAGGCTTCCGTCTCGCCCAGCGTCAGGGGTTCGAAAGTATCGCCGTGGAAATCGTCATTCGCGGCGATCTCGTATTCGGTCACGGCGAACTTCCAGCATCCGTTCTGCCGGGTGAGCGATCCGTAACCGATGAACTCCTGACCGACGAGGCCGGCGCCATCGTAGAGCCACATCCCTTCGGGAAGGACGACCCAAAGCTTGGCGAAGCCGTCCGTCACCAGGATCTCCGAACCGACAGGTCCGTCGAAGGCGGACAGGATCGACGCGTCGAGCCAGACCGCCTCGGCACGGAGGTCGGAGAGCAGGATCCCGACGGTCACCCAGTCGGCTTCGGCGGCCGCAGGCATGACCGTCCAGACGAAGTCGAGGACGACCTCCGCGTCGCCGACCGCGACGGTGGCGCGGACGGAGACGTCCGTGGAACCGTTCACGAGGTCGACGAAGCCGGTTTCGAAGTGGATCAGGCCGGCGTTCCCGCCGTAGGCTTCGTAGGCGATGACGCCTTCCAGGTCGGGATGCGACAGCGGCGGAAAAAACCCGCCCGTGTCGCCGGGAACCGGTCCCGCGATCTCGGATTCGATCCAGTCGGCGATCATCGCCGCGACCGCTTCGTCGGTGTAGGTCGGATACTCCATCGGTTCGAGTCCCGTCCAGAAGAGCTGCCAGAGTCCGGCGTCGAGGTCGTAGCCGGAAAGATATCCGGGAATCCGGACTTCGACGGGTCCGTCCGCGAGGATGGCCATCATCTTGAAATAGGTGTAATCGTCGGGAACGCCGACGAGGACGCGGTCGTACCCGCGCACGACCTCGAACCAGCCGCCGTATTCCGACGATTCGCGGAGCAGGCCGCTCAGCGTGACGTGGCGGTTGTAGGACGATTCCGCCGTCGGATCGTTCGCCGCGACGTCGGAAAGTTCCCACGGGGCGTCGGCGATCGCGACGGGATTGTCGCGCGAGAGGATGGCCACCAGGAACCGGTCGTCTTCCGCCCGGACGAGCGTGACGGACGCCGTGCCGTATTCCGAGACCCGCTTGCGGGCGTAGAGGACGATTTCGTCGCCGGCATAGGCGTCGATGTCGTATTCCTCGACCATGATGATCCCGGTTTCGTCCTGGAGGAAAAGAAGATCGGGACGGCGGTAGACGACCAGGCCCCTGACGTAGGCGCCTTCATATTCGTCCGTTCCCTCCAGACCGGCGATCGCGGTATATGCCGGATGGTCGAGCACGGTCTGGTAGACGAACGTCTTCGAGACCGCGCCGACGGTGATGGAGAAGCCGAGCTGGATCGTGACGGGTTCCGCGACGAAGCGGAAGACGCGGGCATCGAAATCATAGAGTTCCGCGAATCCTTCGGGGAAGGTCCACGCGATCGATCCGCCGAGGACCGGATGGTAGGGAAGAAAGGCGAAGCCGTCGAAGGCGGAGAAGGTCCTCCCGGCGTTCGCGCGGGCGAAGAGCGTGCCGATCATGTCGACGCGCTCCTGGTCGGTGTAGTCCGGGATCCGGACGTCGCCGCGCAGGCCTTCGAACCAGAGGGCGACGTTCCCGTCGCCGTCCCCGGCGACGTAACCGCGGATCACGACTTCGAGCGAGGTCATTCCGAAGAGGGACTCCATCCCCGCGCACGTCACGGGGATCACGTCGAGCGACATCGTCGCATCGTCGGTGAGGAGGAAACCGTGGCCTTCGCCCCACGCATCGTCAAAGAGCGGATCGAGGAAGCCGCGAAGCTCCACGTACCGTCCGTAGGTCGTCGGATCGGAAGGATCGAGCGATGCGAATTCCGAGAGGGTCATCGGATCCGCGGAACGGTCCCTCCAGGAAAGGCGCGCAACGACCGAGAGTTCCAGGACATCCTCCATGGACAGGACCGCCCAACCTTGGGAGGCCGTGCGGCGGACCCTCAGGGAAAGCGCGTCGCCCAGGGAGAATTCGTCCGAAGGGATGAAGAACAGTCCGCCGGTGGCGTCCTCGAGGAGGATCGTCCCGTCGTCGGCGATCATCGTCACGATGACCGAGAGGTCGACGATCTCGCCATCGGAGGCGTTCAGGTACGAGGCGATCGTCCCGTCGAGGGCGGGCAGGAGGGTGAAGGTCCAGTTCCAGGAATACGAAGCGGATCCGACGGTCGCGACGACGGGCACGACGACCTCGGTCGGCGCGTCGACGGTTCTGAAGACCCGGGCGGCATCGTCGATGTAGATGCGGTTGTCGTCATTGTAGACATAGGCGTAGGATCCCCAGCCGAAGGGATCGTCGGTAAGGAAGTCGAGCGGCGTCTCCTCGTAGTACGGCCGCCCCGCCATCGCGGTCATCCACCAGTCCGAAAGCATCTCCGCCTTCTTGAGATCGTCGATCGCGGGTTCGACGATCGCGTAGGCGCCGAACCGCCAGGCGCCTTCATGACGCGCGTAGATTGCGTCGATCTCGACATAGCGGTTGAGCCAGAGCGACAGGTCGCCTCCGATCCTCGGATCGAGACGGACCGTCAGGGCGGTGGCCGGGTCGAGCAGCAAAAATCCCTCCGCCGCGGGGCGGACGATTCCGCGGAGGGTCACGCATGCGGAATAGACCGACTTGTCGGGGAAGGCGGATTCCGCGGCGGAAAGCGATTGAAGCGCCGGATCGGGAAGCGGTTGACCGGCGTCGAGGAACGCGGTCGAGGTGACGTGCATGAGCATCGGCACGCCGTTCCAGAAGCGGAGGATCCCGCCGATCCGGTAACGCGAAGCGATCGCGACGGACGCGGCGTCATCCTGGATGAACAGGACGCCGGTGGCGTCGAAGACGTAGTAGCCGACCTGCCCGTCGTTCATTGCGGCGAACGCGACGCCCGTGACCTCGACGTACGTCCACTCGTCGAGCGCCAGGACGTCGGCGATCGATGTCTCCTCGAGATCGGAGGTCCATTTGGCGTAGATCGTCTTCCCGAGATACGGCATCGTCGTGAAGACGTATTCGAACGTCAGTTCGGGATCGACGAACCAGCCGCCGAACTGATAGCCTTCTTTGGTCGGATTGGCCGGACGGACGATCGGAGACTCATAGGGAGCGGAAAGATCCGCGACTTCGGATCCGCCGTTCTCTTCGAACACGATCGTATAGACCAGGGGAATCCACTTCGCATGAAGCGTCGTGTCATGGTCGGGCATGACCCAGGAGGTGTATTCCTCCGTGCAGTCGTCGTCAAGGAACCAGCCGCCGAAGGAATATCCCGTCCTGGTCGGCGGCGTCGGCGGAACGATCGTGCTTTCGACCGGGGCATGGATCGTGTCCACGGGCGTGCCGTCGTTCGAATCGAAAGCGAGGAAGGCGTTTCCGCCGAGCCACATCGCGTACAGGGTGATGTTTTCGGCCGGCATCGTCGAGAACGCGTAGGGAACCGTGAGCGCCTCGTCCCGGTACCATCCGAGGAAGGTGAAGCCGGCACGGATCGGATCCGACGGCCGCGTCACCGGACTCCCGAAGGCGAGCGTGATCGAGCTGATCGACAGGTCGGCGTTCGTCTGAAACGAGATCGTGTAGTCGTTGCGTCCGTAATAGACCTTCAGGACCAGGGACCCGTCCGCGAGGACGGTTCCGGAGAGGACGGCCGACGGATGGTTTTCGTCGATCGAGAAACCGGGGACGGGCGCAAGCGGGGCGACGGCCGTCGATCCGGTGAATCCGAGGATCGTCTCCTCGCCGGTCTTCTCGTACGATCCCGCAAGGGTCTCGAAATGGCGCTCGACGGTGACGGTCACTTCCGCCGCAAGCCATTTCGCGTAGAGCGTCATATTCCCGACGAGCGGCGTCGAGAAATCGTATTCCGACGTCAGGTCGGGATCCGCGTACCAGCCGCCGAAGGAATACCCGGTCTTCGACGGATCCCCGGGACGGGGAGCGACCGTCTCGCCGATGAACAGGGACATCGAGGCGATGTCCGACCCGCCGTCGGACTCGAACGTCACGACCGCGGGATCGAGGGCGATCCAGCGGGCGTAGAGGGTGAAGGTCCAGTCGGTGCGGGGACTCTCGGGATCGAAGGCCGCGGTCAGGTCCGCGTCCTCGAACCAGCCGCCGAAGGAAAACCCGCGGCGGACGGTCACGGGCAGGTTTTCCATCTGCGCGGCGCTGGTGCAGTCCGAGACCGGCGATCCGCCGTTCTCCTCGAACGCGACGAAGAACGCCGCCGTCGTCGTGCCGGTCGTGGTGGTTGCGGTCGTCGTCGAGGTCGTCGTGACGGCCGTCCGGATGGCGGTCGACGTCGTGCCGGGGACCGTCCGGTCGCAGGCGTTCAGCGCGAAAAGCAGGCACATGCCCGCCATGATCCAATGCTTCCTCATGTGTTCATCCTCCGTAGTCCATCCGGCGACAGGGCCGGGTTGTCGTGGTCATGATAAGGTCAGTATACCACCTTCGGGAGGGATTGACTCATCTTTCCGAGGGCAAGGGAATGAAAACCGCGTCAATCGGTCGCGAATCCGGGACGACCCTGCCGGCCGTCATCGCCCTTGTCGACGGCAGAATCGGCCATGACCCTATCTTTTCGGGTAAAAAAGTGATATGATGATTAAAACCGGAAACACATCCGGCGATCGCATCGCCGGCATTCCGACTTCCACAAGAGGTCGTACGAAAGAACATCATTCGGGGGGTTTCACCATGAAAAAACCGTTCGCGAAACCGTGGTTCGTCGGACTGATGGCGATCGGAGCGCTGCTTCTCGTCTTCTTCTCGAACCTGTGGATCCTGTCCCTGCCGCTGCCTTCTCCCTATGAAGACAGCTTCTGGGTGCTTTCCGCCGACTTCATGTCGGGAAGATTCGAAACCATCGTCGCCTTCGTCTTCACGATCCTCTTCTACGTGTCGCTCGTCCCGATCCTCGTTTCCGGCGTCAGCGTGATCAGGAAGAAGAACCGGGGATTCGTGCCCGCGATCATCCTCCTCTTCGCCTTCGAAGCGCTTCTGATCGTCCTGCATGCGGTCATCATCTACCTCTCGACCTTCGCCCTGATCCTCGTCATCGCCAACATCGTCCTCCTCCTGGCCGCGCTGGTCTTCGTCATCCTCCGGAGGAAGATCCTCGCCCATAGCGTCGACGGGAAGCAGGCGGAACGGGAACTCAAGCTGAGCCTGTCGCGGATCCCGCTCGCGGTCCTCGTCATCGACGTCCTCGCCATCCTGATCCAGCTCCTCGTGTTCGCGATCCCGGTCTTTACGATCGGCGCCGACGACGCCGTCGATCCCGCCATCCTGGCGAACGTGCTGTTCGCCGGCGAGACGGACGTCCTGGTGGTCGTCTTCTTCCTGGTCGAGTTCGGGTTCTTCCTGGGATTGATCCTCTTCTTCGCGAAGTGCATCTCCTACTACTTCTACGACAAGGCGGGGTTCGTCCAGAAGTCGAAGACGCTGCTCTCGTACGTCTTCGTCGTCACCCTCGTCTTCTTCCTCGCCGGCCTGGCGATGGTGATCTACCATACGATCAACGGCAATGCCGCGTCGACGGTCGCCTACGTGCCGATGCTTTGCGCGACCGTCGCCGTCTTCGTCTTCTCGATCCTCCTCGGTAAATTCCATTCCCTGAACCATTCCGTGCTGGAGGAAAGCAAGCTCCGCTTCCCGCGGATCGAATCGCTCTTCTACGTCGTCCTGATGACCGCGATCACCGGCGGGATGCAGATGCTGAAGGTGCTCGTCGTCTCGATCCAGTCGGGCGCCTATTCCGATTCGATCGCGATGACCGGGATCGACCTTCTGCGCGACTACGCGAACCTCGATCCCGGGTACCGCATCATCGCCTACGTCATCCTCGTCATGCTCATCTCGTCCGGCGTCTTCCTCGCGGCCGCGATCGCGGGCTACCTCTCCAAGTACCGCCGCTACGATTCGATCGTGCGGTCGGCCGCCATCGTCAACATCTTCTTCATCTTCATGGTCAGCATCTCCGGCTACTACTTCCAGATCGGGCAACAGATCGACCGGGCGGTCATCCTCGACATCTTCGCCTTCTACGGCGTTCCCGCCCCCGGCGGCGTGAACGACTACGTATATACGATCCGATCGGAGGCGATCTACGCGCTCGTCGGCGCCGTCGCCCTGCTCGTGATCATGTTCATCCGCAAGGCGTTCGACCGCGACGACCTGAACATCGCCGCCGTCGCGACGGCGGGCGAGGGCGAAGGTGCGGCCGGCAGCGCGCCGACCGGCGAAGACCGGGGCGAGGAGACGCCGTCCGACTTCGACCCCTGCCCCGCCTTCACCGAACTCGACGGGAAGGCCGAGGCGTTCCGCGAGGATCTCAAGCGCCGGAAGGCATCCAAAACGGAAAATACCACCCTGAACCAGCTCGTGCAGTTCGTCGTCGACTACGCCAGAAATTCCCGGCTCCATCTCTCCTATACGGAGGAAGACATCGCCACCTTCGTCGCCGGGCTCGGGGCGAGCCGGCTCTCGATCCTCCAGGGCATGTCCGGCACCGGCAAGACGAGCCTGCCGAAGATCTTCTCGGAGGCGATCCTCGGGAACTGCGAGATCATCGAGGTCGAATCCTCGTGGAAGGACAAGAACGAACTGCTCGGCTACTACAACGAGTTCTCGATGAGGTACACCCCGAAGAAGTTCACCTTGGCCCTGTACAAGTCCGCATTGAACAAGGAGATCTTCACCTTCGTCCTGCTCGACGAGATGAACCTCTCCCGGATCGAGTACTACTTCTCCGACTTCCTCTCCCTGATGGAACACGAGGAGGACAAGCGCGAACTCAAGCTCCTCAACATCAAGCTCTCCCGCAGGGAACAGGGAGAGGACGTCGACTATCTCGCGCTCGAGGAAGGCCATACGCTCCGGATTCCGCCGAACGTCTGGTTCATCGGCACCGCGAACCGCGACGAATCGACGTTCGTCATCTCCGACAAGGTCTACGACCGCGCGCAGACGATGAACTTCACGAAGCGCGCGGCGAAGGTCCGCAACTACTCCGATCCGATCCCGCAGCAGTACTACGACGACGAGACGATGAACCGCCTCCTCCAGGAAGCGCGGGAGAAGGGGACGTTCGACGCCGAGAACAACGCCCTGATCAAGAGCGTCGAGGCGCTGATGGCGCCCTTCAACATCTCCTTCGGCAACCGCATCCTGAAGCAGATCGAGGACTTCGTCAACATCTACTGCGCCTGCTTCGAAAACGACGACGTCGAACACGAGGCGATCGAGAAGATCCTGCTTTCCAAGGTGGTCGCCAAGCTGGAAGTCAAGACCATCGACGACAAGGAAAAACTCGTCATGGAGTTCGAAAGATTGAAATTGAACCAGTGCGTCGATTTCATCAAGCGCCTTGACGGCGAGTGACCATGGGCAACCTGTACGGCGGCATCAGCCTCGACGACTACTTCCGGTTCTCCTCCCTCCTGAAGGGCATCCAGGCGTTCGTCGGAAAGCACGGGACGGTCACCTACATCGAGTTCGACTACTTCGTCGTGCATGACATGACGCTCTTTTCGGTCGACCCGGACTTCGATTTCGCAAAGCTCAGGAAGACCATCGCCCAGATCAGGAAGGCCGCGCCGGCGATGAAGCGGATCTTCAGTAAGCCGATCATCGTCCTCAAGGATTCGGACGACGTCCTGCCGGTCGAGAACACCCGCATCATCAACCAGGCCACCCTCCTCCACCTCGCCAACCACAGCCACAACGTCGCGAACCTGACCTCCCGGGGCGTCAAGCCCCGGAAACTCCTCACGCGCATCTACGAGGACGACTACGGCATCTACGAGAACGTCGTCTTCTGCAACTTCGTCGACGAGGTCCTGTCGCTCGTCAAGAAGAACGCGCGGACCCTGAACAGCCTCCTTTACGCCAGTAACGTGATGAAGTTCAACCTCCTCGAGAAGGTGAACCACCTCGACTACTTCCTCGCGCTCGGGAAGCTCCATACCGGCTACATCCGCGACTTCTTCCAGTACTTCAGCCTCTCCAAGGAACTGCTCGTCGAGCTGTCCTCGATCAGAAACGTGATCCAGCCGCGGCTGGCGAGACCGGTCTACAGGAAGAACCCCGTCCGGAACCCGAAGCTCCACCTCAAGAAGACCAACATCTTTCTGATGCAGAAGGATTACCATCTGGTCTACAGGACCTACAAGTACCTGCAGCAGCACGACCTCGTCCAGAGGGAAGAAGGCGAGTCCGTCGACTTCGCGCAGCTGATCCAGGACTACCTCACCTATGTCCGGATCCTCACCGTCTTCGCCGTCGGCCACTTCAACTTCGCGATCGACAAGGACGCGAAGATGAACCTGCAGTACATGAACTCGACCTTCTCCTTCAAGGGCTGGAAGCTGGTCGTCTTCAACACCCACGAGAACGAGCTCATCCTCCAGTTCGCGAAGGACGTCACGTACCGGATCATGATCGTCGCCAGCACGACCGACGAGGCCGACTTCGACCGGTTCCGGACCGATTACGGCGTCGACGAGATCGTCGTCGCCAACCCCTTCGACGAGGACTATCCGGCGCGCGACGACGTCTTCGTCTCGATGGAGGACGTCGACTCGTTCCGCCGGATCCAGCAGATCCTCCTCCGGGGGATGGTGTATTCCGACCGGAAGCGGGACGTCTGTCCGTTCTGCGGCGGCAAGCTCCACAAGGATCCCTATCGCGAGGTCCATCAGTGCAACGACTGCATGACGCAGATCGTTTCGGCCGTCTGTCCCGATACGGGCAAGCCGTTCTTCTATACCGACAACGCCCATCTCAAGAAATACGCCCTCAACATCTCCGACTACAAGCAGGACGAATACTGGTACTACAAGAAGCAGGTCGAGTCGTCGATGTTCTTTAGGAACATCACGAAGATCGACCACAAGTCCGACATCCTCTGCCCCCACTGCGGGAAGACCCACTTCGAGTCGCACTGATCGAATCGATGCATCCACCTCATCGCCCATCATGAAAACAAGGAGAATCCCGACGGAGGATTCTCCTTGTTCATCATGGCCGCTGTCATCCTTCCGATGGATCCGGAACCCCCGACGCGTCAACCGAGGAAATCGAGGATCGCCCGGGCGACGAGGTCCCGTCCTGCAAGATGGAAGGGACGGGATCGTTGTCTTGCGTCCGATCAGCCATCAAAGTCACCGGACCCGCCTCGGCTCCTGGCGGGTCATCATCGGTGTCGCCGCGACAGTCTCCGTGACCTTCAGGAAGAAATGGAAACAGCCGAAGTTGGTCCTGGCAGACGCGGATTCTTGCTTCTTCCACACTCATGCGGCGATGTTCCTGATAAGCCTAGACCAGATTTCAGCAGCATTGATATCCTCCTACATGATCGAATTTCGTACTGTATTTATAATCTTCCCATATGATTTGAATTTCCTGGCATATTTGGTTAACTTTGAAAAATCCATTTTGTCCGCGATTTCCCGAAAATTCTTGAGGACATGGAAATACTCTTCAAATGGCATCTTGGTTTGATAACGGATCAATTCGATCAGGGACCGCTCCAGATCATAAACCTTGATCGTATGATCGTCTTGTTTGACCTCCATGATTCCGACATCATAGTAGTCTTTGGTCAGAAAGTATTGTTTGACGTTCGGCCTTTCGATCGGATATGCGTTTTTGGGGGTGGCGACGTGAATGCGATCAGGAACGTAGTCGGATACGTGATGATAATAGAATGCCGACGCCAACGTCAGAACGATGTGATCGTACTTGACGAACAACTCTGCCGTTTCATCGGCGTTGGCGTCAAACGCGTACACTCCCGGCCTGATCTTGAATATGCTTCCTGTAATGATCGCTTTTTTCAGTTGATAATCACTGCCGTATTTGGCGACAGCTTCGGGATATGAGAGCAACATCATCTCCACCTCCACTCTTATATTAATGTATTTCTATGCTTTTGTCAATCATTAGCATAGATTTACTTAATTCGAGGTAATCACGAGCATTGATTTGGTGATCTTTGGAGACTGTACAATATCTTGTGTAAATGTGTTTTTGATCGGCGTCGCCGTCTTGGCATAAAAAAAACAATAAAAGCCAGAAGTTTTTGTCAATCACTTCTGACTTTAGTATACGAAAAGAGAAATCCTTTGTGTATCATGGGTTTGCCGATTCACCATACACAAGGAGGATTTCCCATGCATGATTTTTACCACGAAATTGATCCGTTGTCTCGCAAATGGCGAGAAAATGGAAGAATCCATCCAAGAATTGTTTCGTTTCGAGCTTGAAACTGCCGTGAATGAACTTCTCAAGCTCGAATGGCCCGGATTTCTGAATTGCGAAAAGCATGATCGGAGCGGGTTCAACTCCGGAAACAGCCGGAACGGCTATTACGAACGCAAGATGAATACCGTCCATGGCGAACTGAACCTGGTCATCCCGAGAGATCGGAACGGCGAATTCGAATCCCCGGTCGTCCCCAAGTATGGACGACGCGATACCGGTACCGAAGATCTCATTCCGAAGTTGTTTCAGAGCGGCTTGACGAATACGGAGATTTCCGAGATCGTCGAACTGCTCTATGCGAAGAAATACAGTCGCGGAACCATCTCAAACATCACGGACCTCGTCTCCGTGAACGTCGAGGCATTCCGGAAACGTCCGCTTTCCGAAGAATATGCGGTCATCTACTTGGATGCGACCTATGTCCCGCTGCGGCGGGACACGGTTCTGAAAGAAGCGATCCACATCGTGCTCGGAATCACGATGGACGGTACGAAGGAGATGCTCGGCTACGCCGTCGCTCCGTGCGAGTCCGCCAGCGTGTGTGAAGGCTTGCTGGCGGATATCCAGTCAAGAGGCGTGAAGCGACCGTTGCTCTTCGTAACGGACGGCCTCAAGGGCATCGAGGAGACGATCCTGCGCTTCTATCCCCAAGCCGGTGTCCAACGCTGCCATGTCCACGTCATGCGGAATATCGCCTGCCACGTTCGCGTGAGAGACCGGGCGGAAATCCTCGGTGATTTCAAACGGATCCACAAGCAGGATTCGGCCCTTGCGGCCGCATCCGTCCTGGATGCGTTCGTGTCCAAGTGGATGAAAGTCTATCCCAAGATCATCGAGTCGATTCTCGAGAATCGTTCTCTTCTGATGTTCTACGACTGTCCTGCTGACATCCGTTCCTCGTCTATTCGACGAATCTGATCGAGAATTCCAATAAGCATCTCAAACGGGATCTCAAGGCGAAGATCCGGTTTCCCTCCGAAGAGTCGATGGACAGGTTCCTCGTCTCTCGCATCGAGTCCTACAACTTCCGCATGGGGAAGAAAGCCCACCGCGGATTTGATTCAGTTCGGGGAGAACTGAACCAAATCATGGAACGAAAGTACAAAGCCGAAACAATACAAAGCAACTGAATGGCAAAGGATCAAAGTACACAGTGATTCGAATTCTTGATGTCAATCCATTTATCCAAGATTCTTGACAGTACCCAGAGGAAATCTATCGGTCCTATACAATCCATATCACTCTCAAATAAATGATGATATGAATACACCGTTATCTTTGAACGAACTATAAAAAAGACATATTTGCTTGGTTTCCCAATCAATATGTCTAGGTTTCATCTGGTAGCCCGTACGGGGTTCGAACCCGTGAGTGTCGCCTTGAGAGGGCGATGAGTTAACCATTTCTCCAACGGGCCACTTGCGACCGCCCTACAGGAGGGCGATCGTTCTGGCGATTCTTTCTCTGACCTTCGCTTCTCCCAGGATCGTGAGGATCCGGTAGAAGTTCGGGGTGTTCTTGCGGCCGGAGACGGCGATGCGGATGATCTCCGCGAAGTCGCCGATGTGGCCGAGGTACGCTTCCCTGTCCTTCTTGTATTCCTTGGCCGAGGGGGCGAAGCCGCAGCCGGCCGCGACACTCTTCAGCCGGGCGAACCATTCTTCTTCCGGAAGGGAGAGGAAGGGATCGTTCCGATAGGTGGCGAGGACTTTCCGGATCGTTTCCTTCGCGATCGTCTCGTTCCACGGGAGCGGCGCCGAGAGCGATCGGTTGAAGGCGGGTTCGTACATGAAGTCGACGATCGGCCAGATGTCCGAGTAGCGGACGTAGTCCTTGCGGGGCTTCTCGCCGCCGCGCTCGATCGCCATGATCGCCTTGAAGTAATCCTCGTCCGAGGAGATCGCCGAGGCGATCTCGGGACGGTACTTCGTCGCCCACTTCAGGGCTTCTTCGGTGATTTCCGCGGCGGTCATCGAGCCGAGGATCTCCTTCGAGATCGAGTTCACCTTCTCGAGGTCGAAGAGGGCGCCGTCGAGGGTCATCTTCTCGTAACTGAGCTTGAACTCGAACTTGTCGGCGGTCGGGTTCTTGATCCGCCACTCCTCGAAGTTGGTGTTCGCGATCGTCATCAGGTATTCGAGGAATCCGTCGATCGGGTATCCCGCCTCGAGGAAGTAGGAGACCGCGGCCTCGGGGTCCTTGCGCTTACTCAGTTTCCGCCGCTTCCCGTCCTCGAGCTTCATGATCACGGGCAGGTGTGCGTACCGGAGACGGGGCCATCCCATCGCCTCGAAGAGCTGGACGTGGATCGGCAGCGAAGGCAGCCATTCCTCGCCGCGCGTCACGTGCGTGGTGCGCATGAAGTGGTCGTCGACGAGATGGGCGAAGTGATAGGTCGGAAGACCGTCGGATTTCATGATCACGAGGTCCTGGTCGTTTTCGGTGAGTTCGAGGGTGCCGCGGATGAGGTCGGCGACGACGACCTTCCCGTCGTGGGATCCCGGCGACCTGAAGCGCATCACGTAGGGTTCCCCGGCCTTGATCCGTTCGATCGCGGCTTCGGGAGCGATGTTCCGGCAGGTGGCGTATTCCCCCCAGTAGCCCGGGTTGACCTTCAGCTCTTCCTGCTTCTTCCGCATCGCGTCGAGGTCCTCGTGCGTGCAGAAGCACGGATAGGCTTTCCCCCGTTCCACGAGATCCTTGATGACGGCGTCGTAGAGCGGCTTGCGTTCGCTCTGGACGTAGGGGGCGTAGGGACCGCCCTTGACGAAGTCCTCGTCCGGTTCGACGCCGAACGTGGAGAGTTCCCTGAGCACTTGGTCGCCGGTCCCCTGGATCTCGCGCTTGGTGTCGGTATCCTCGAGTCTCACGAAGAAGATGCCGTTCGACTGGGCCGCGAGCCGTTTCGAGATGAGGGAGGCGAAGAGCGAGCCGGTATGGAGGAACCCCGTCGGCGACGGCGCGAAGCGCGTCACCATCGCGCCGTCCGGAAGGTTCCGGGGCGGATAGCGTTTCTCGAGGTCGGCGACCGTGTCGCGGACGCTCGGGAAGATGATGCTGGCCAGAGCTTTGTTGGCGTCCATCGCGGTCACCTCGCTTTTTTCGTCTTGTTATATTATATCATAACGACATCCACAATGCACAAGAAAATGATGTCGGAAACGCGCATTTTCAATCGGTTTCGACGAGGTAGGAGGTCACCTGAGCACCGGTGAACGGGTCGGTCAGGACGACCTCGGTCCCCTGCGAATTCAAGTAGCTCGAGATCGCCGTCCCGGGTCCCGGACGGTAGACGGTATGGAGTCCGGTATAGGCGCCGCCGAAGAGGCGTTCCTTTTTTGCGTAGTCCTGGACGTCGCTTCGCCGCGCCGCGACGAAGTTCGTGAAGTCCGCGTCGGTGCGGTATCCGGCGGCGATGCGGGTCGTGCCGTAGGCGGGGACGAAGGAGAGCGGATGGTCCGCTCCCGACGCCGTGTCCGGCGTCAGCGCGTAGAGTTCGTGGAGGTGTCCCGAGAAGACCATGTCGACCCCGAGGTCGTTCAAGAGACCGGTCCATTCCGTCTTGACGTCCGCTAGGAATCCGTTCGCTTCGACGAGCGCGATCGGCATGTGGCACACCGCGACGCGGAAATCAATGGCCGGATCGGAGAACGCGTCTTCGGCCACCAGGTCCTCGAGGTATGCGGTCTGTTCCGCGCGATACGTCCCGTAGTCGGCGGTGCCGTAGAACTCCCACCAGTCGTCCGCATGGTCCTCGCCGAGGTCGAGGACGACGCCGGCGATGCCGGAGAGGAAGAACGTGTAGTAGAAATCGCCCGTCGCGGAGGCGCCGACGTAGCGATGGAGGCGATCGGCGACGACGCCCTTGACGTCGTGGTTCCCCCGTGCGAAGACGACCGGGATCCGCCCTGCGGCGACGTCCCAGGCGAGCTTCCCGATGAATTCGAGGTCTTCGACCGACTCGTAGGTCGAGGAGATGTCGCCGGCGAGGACGAGGAGCTCGAGGTCCTCGGCGCTCCTGGCGGCCTTCACGGCGGCGCTTCGCCACTCGTGGACGTCGGAGAGGGTGAACTGCGCGATCTCGCCGTCGGAGGAGTCGACGGGATCGAAGGCATACGTTTTCGACACGGTCGCGCCGGCGACGCCGGAGTAGGGACCGCGGTAGAGGTAGTGCGTCGAGGAGATCTCGTAGGATCCGGCGGAATCAAGGACGGCCATCGGCACCGAGACCTTGTGGACCGTCTCCTCGGAGCGGAGCGACCCGGCGTATTCGTCGCCGTAGACGACGCCCCCGACCGTGACCGTGCCGGTCGCGGACGACGAGGTCGACCAGACGATCTGGTACTCGCGATCGACGGCGTAGACCGTCGGCTGCACCTTCAGGAACGGATAGGACAGATTGAACGAGATCAGGACGACGATGGTCGCGAAGAAGCCGTAGAGCGCGCGGCGGTACCAGCGTTTCCGAGCGCACGAGGACTTCGGGTACCGTTCGACGAAGAGCCAGCCGGCGATCAGGAAGACGGCCGTCGTCAGGATGTCGCCGAAGGCGCGGGCGAAATACTTGAAGGACCCGATCCCGAGGTAGAACATGTATCCGAGGACGATCGTAAGGACGACGGAGAGCCCGCCGAGGACGTCGGCGGCGACCGTCTTCTTCTTCAGGATGACGAGCACCGCCCGGGCGACGGCGATCAAAAGCAGAAGGAAGAACAGGAAGACCGCGAGCCAGGGAACGCCGGTCATCCCGCGGATGCCGGACCAGATGCTCTTCATGGAGAGATAGACGGCGAAGTCGAGGACGGATAGGATCAGGAAGGCCTTGGAGCGCTTGTTCATCGGGGCACCTCGCGAAGATGGAGCGTACACCGTCATTATACCCCATCCGTACGATTTCCGGACATGAAAAAAGAGGGAGCGGTGCTCCCCCTCGTGATGCGCTACTTCAGTGCGGCCGCGATCGCGTTCCGGATCGCGACGCAGTTCTTCTCGTTCTGACCGCCGTCGAAGATGACCATCGAGCGGTTGCACTGCGAGCGGATCGCCACGTGGACGGACCCGCCCTCGTGGTCGTGGAAGACCACCAGGGCCTTGAAGCCGTCCTTCCAGACGGTGGTCGGCTGGACGTAGATCATCCGGGTCTCCTCGGGCTGCTCGAAGTCGAGCGTCATCTTCCCGATCGTCTTGACCTGGGACACTTTCGCATAGATCTCCTTCGCGGTCCGGCCCGCGAGGTCGTATTCCATCGTGAACGAATTCGGCATGGCTTCATTCCCCCTTCTTGATTCCAGTTCCATTATGGCGCGCGATCGCCGCGTCGTCAAGGAGGGGGGATGCTTTTATGTTCGAACGAAAGAAAAAACACGCCGGAAGCCGACGTGTTCATGTGCGCTGGTGACTCGTGCGGGATTCGAACCCGCGAATGCATGCGTGAAAGGCATGTGAGTTAACCGTTTCTCCAACGAGCCGTTTGGCGCCCCAACTAGGACTCGAACCTAGGACCCCATGATTAACAGTCATGTGCTCTAACCAACTGAGCTACTGAGGCTGAAAAAAAGAAAGAAGCCTGGCAACGTCCTACTCTCGCACAACGTACTACAATCGGCGCTGAAGTGCTTAACTTCCGTGTTCGGTATGGGAACGGGTGTGTCCACTTCGCCATCGTCACCAGACGATCTTTCAAAACTGGATATACTGTATTGGTTTTTTCAACCTGCAAAGTTAAGTCCTCGACCGATTAGTACCGGTCCGCTGAACACGTCACCGTGCTTACACTCCCGGCCTATCAACCTCATCATCTCTAAGGGGTCTTACTCTTGCGATGGGAAATCTCATCTTAAGGGGGGCTTCACGCTTAGATGCTTTCAGCGTTTATCCCTTCCGCACGTAGCTACCCAGCTATGGCCTTGGCAGGCCAACTGGTGCACCAGTGGTACGTCCATCCCGGTCCTCTCGTACTAAGGACAGCTCCCTTCAAATTTCCAACGCCCACGACAGATAGAGACCGAACTGTCTCACGACGTTCTGAACCCAGCTCACGTACCGCTTTAATGGGCGAACAGCCCAACCCTTGGAACCGACTCCAGCTCCAGGATGCGATGAGCCGACATCGAGGTGCCAAACGACTTCGTCGATGTGTACTCTTGGAAGTCATCAGCCTGTTATCCCCAGGGTAACTTTTATCCGTTGATTGATGGCCCTTCCATTCGGAACCACCAGTTCACTATGACCGACTTTCGTCTCTGCTCGACATGTCCGTCTCGCAGTCAAGCTGGCTTCTGCCATTACACTCTGCGAATGATTTCCAACCATTCTGAGCCAACCTTTGTGCGCCTCCGTTACTCTTTGGGAGGCGACCGCCCCAGTCAAACTGCCCACCAGACACTGTCCCCCGGATTGCACATCCGCAGGTTAGATACTCAGAAACCAAAGGGTGGTATCCCAACGTCGGCTCCACCGAGACTTACATCCCGGCTTCTCTGCCTCCCACCTATCCTGTACATTGGTTGCCGAATATCAATATCAAGCTACAGTAAAGCTCCATGGGGTCTTTTCGTCTAATCGCGGGTAACCTGCATCTTCACAGGTAGTAAAATTTCACCGAGTCCATTGTTGAGACAGTGCCCAAGTCATTACACCATTCGTGCGGGACAGAACTTACCTGTCAAGGAATTTCGCTACCTTAGGACCGTTATAGTTACGGCCGCCGTTCACTGGGGCTTCGACTCAACGCTTCGCTTGCGCTGACGTCTCCTCTTAACCTTCCAGCACTGGGCAGGTGTCACCCCATATACGTCACCTTGCGGTTTAGCATAGAGCTGTGTTTTTGGTAAACAGTTGCTTGGGCCGCTTCTCTGCGGCTTCAATCTCTTGAAGCTCCCCTTGTCGCGAACTTACGGGGTCAATTTGCCGAGTTCCTTAACAATGGTTATCTCGCGCGTCTTTAGATTCTCTCCTCGCCCACCTGTGTCGGTTTGCGGTACAGGCTCTCGCATGATTAACCTTAGAAGCTTTTCTTGGAAGCGTAGATTCGTCGAGCTTGCGTTGTCAGCGCTCGGGCTCGCGCGGACCGGATTTGCCTGATCCACACCCTTGCCACCTTCAACCGACATCCATTCGTCGGCCCCGACTATCTTTCTCCGTCACTCCATCAGTCATCCGAGAGGTACAGGAATATCAACCTGTTCTCCATCAGCTACGCTTTTCAGCCTCACCTTAGGTCCTGACTAACCCAGGGCGGACGAACCTTCCCCTGGAAACCTCGGGCTTTTGACGGACGGGATTCTCACCCGTCTTATCGTTACTTATACCGGCATACTCACTTCCAAGCGCTCCACCGGTCCTCTCGGTCCGGCTTCGATGCCCTTGGAACGCTCACCTACCAATCAGCTTGCGCTGATTCCGCAGTTTCGGTATCATACTTAGCCCCGGTACATTTTCGGCGCGGGCCTACTCGACTAGTGAGCTGTTACGCACTCTTTAAAGGGTGGCTGCTTCTAAGCCAACCTCCTAGCTGTTTGGGCGGACCTACATCCTTTCCCACTTAGTATGAATTTCGGGACCTTAACTGGCGATCTGGGCTGTTTCCCTTTTGACCACGAAACTTATCTCCCGTAGTCTGACTGCCGGGCGCGTTCATCGGTATTCAGAGTTTGATTGTATTCAGTACCCCTTGATGGAGCCATCAGACATTCAGTGCTTTACCCCCGACAAACTTCTTGCCCGACGCTAGCCCTAAAGCTATTTCGGTGAGAACCAGCTATCTCCTAACTCGATTGGAATTTCTCCCCTAGACACAAATCATCCGAGCCCTTTTCAACGAACATCGGTTCGGTCCTCCATCAGGTTTTACCCTGACTTCAACCTGCTCATGTCTAGCTCGTCAGGTTTCGGGTCTATAGCGTTGTACTTCCCGCCCTATTCAGACTCGCTTTCGCTCCGGCTCCGGCCCTTCAGCCTTAACCTCGCACAACACCATAACTCGCCGGTTCATTCTACAAAAGGCACGCCATCACCCATTAACGGGCTTTGACTTGTTGTAAGCATGAGGTTTCAGGTTCTCTTTCACTCCCCTCCCGGGGTTCTTTTCACCTTTCCCTCACGGTACTGGTTCACTATCGGTCACTAGGTAGTATTTAGCCTTGGGAGATGGTCCTCCCATTTTCCGACAAGGTTCCACTTGCCTCGCCGTACTCTTCGTCGCCGGAGTCCGTTCGATTTCGCTTACGGGACTTTCACCCTCTTCGGTCCGCTCTTCCAATGCGGTTCTGCTATCAACCGGTTTTGTAACTCCTGATGGCGACTGGGCTGGTCCCCTTTCGCTCGCCGCTACTCGGGGAATCGCTCTTGCTTTCTTTTCCTGCGGGTACTAAGATGTTTCAATTCTCCGCGTTCCCTCTATTCGTGGCAGTCTTCTACTGCCGGGTTGCCCCATTCGGAAATCTCCGGATCTCTGCTTACTTACAGCTCCCCGAAGCTTATCGTAGTTCGTCACGTCCTTCATCGGCTCCTAGTGCCTAGGCATTCACCTCATGCTCTTGTTTCCTTAACTTTGCTACAGTATTATCCACTTTTCAAAGACCTTCTTTTTGAGTAAACCATGATCGGTCCCTCAAAACCGAATATAAGCAAATCTTCCAGCGAACCGCGAGTCGTCTCTTCTCGCGTCTGTCTTCCTTGGAATTTTACTCCCTAGAAAGGAGGTGATCCATCCCCACGTTCCCGTAGGGATACCTTGTTACGACTTAACCCCAATCAATGGTCCCACCTTAGACGGCTCCCTCCCTTTCGGGTTCGGCCACCGGCTTCGGGTGTTACAATCTCTCATGGTTTGACGGGCGGTGTGTACAAAACCCGGGAACGTATTCACCGCGATCTGCTGACTCGCGATTACTAGCGATTCCGCCTTCATGAAGGCGGGTTGCAGCCTTCAATCTGAACTGAGACCGGCTTTTTGAGGTTTGCTCCATGTCGCCACTTCGCTTCTCTTTGTACCGGCCATTGTAGTACGTTTGTAGCCCAAGTCATAAAGGGCATGATGATTTGACGTCATCCCCACCTTCCTCCAGCTTGTCGCTGGCAGTCTCATTAGAGTCCTCAACTGAATGGTAGTAACTAACAATGAGGGTTGCGCTCGTTGCGGGACTTAACCCAACACCTCACGGCACGAGCTGACGACAACCATGCACCACCTGTATCCGTTGCCCGAAGGAGGGCACATCTCTGCACCTGTCAACGGTATGTCAAGACTTGGTAAGGTTCTTCGTGTACCTTCGAATTAAACAACATACTCCACCGCTTGTGCGGGTTCCCGTCAATTCCTTTGAGTTTCAGTCTTGCGACCGTACTACCCAGGCGGAGAACTTAATGCGTTAACTTCAGCACTGACTTGCGCCAACACTTAGTTCTCATCGTTTACGGCGTGGACTACCAGGGTATCTAATCCTGTTTGCTCCCCACGCTTTCGTGTCTCAGCGTCAATTCCGGCCCAGCAGGTTGCCTTCGCCATTGGTGTTCCTCCATATATCTACGCATTCCACCGCTACACATGGAATTCCACCTGCCTCTACCGTATTCAAGTCCGTCGGTTTCAAACGCCCTACACAGTTGAGCTGTGATATTTTACGCCTGACCTCTCGAACCGCCTACACACGCTTTACGCCCAATAAATCCGGATAACGCTCGCCCCCTACGTATTACCGCGGCTGCTGGCACGTAGTTGGCCGGGGCTTTCTCATCGGGTACCGTCAGCCACAACCCATTTCCTGATCGTGGTGTTCTTTCCCGATAACAGAATTTTACAATCCGAAGACCTTCTTCATTCACGCGGCATTGCTCGGTCAGGGTTCCCCCCATTGCCGAAAATTCCCTACTGCTGCCTCCCGTAGGAGTCTGGGCCGTGTCTCAGTCCCAGTGTGGCTGTTCCGCCTCTCAGCGCAGCTACGCAT